>Ga0268299_1004069_pt1 | contig 12080 bp, 4 predicted proteins | sample NOBtaG_FD_193484 | JGI IMG/M metagenome (GOLD analysis project Ga0268299, IMG submission 193484) | Activated sludge microbial communities from bioreactor in Nijmegen, Gelderland, Netherland - NOB reactor | ecosystem: Engineered > Bioreactor > Aerobic > Activated sludge | place: Netherlands...
ACCCGCGCGACCCGCGCGAGCCCCGTGGCGCACGCGGGGCGGCTGCGGCGTCGCCCGAGCACGGCGCACAACGTGAGCACCGTACGTGCCAGCGGCAGGGCCCAGAGTGAGATCGTACGCCCCGAACCCTCGTTGCCGATCGCGGTCGAGCCGATCGACGGTCGCCACCGACCGCGATTCGTGATATTCCACGTGAAGACCGACCGGAGCGCTGCCATCGGTGCGTCCCGACGCCCCGCATCGCATGACCTCGGCGTCCTGCAGGCGCGTCGCGTCGCGACTGATGCAGGTGCGCGCGCGGGCTGCGCCTTCGCCCACGTACGATTCTCGGTCGATGCCGTCGCTTCGTGTTTCGCGAACACGAGGGTCGGCACGTTCAGCCACCACGGGGGTCCGCACGGATCGGCGAGCCGCGGCTCGAGGAAGTAGCGCAGCGTGTTGGCGGACGAACAATGCAGGCCAGCGGCGGCGACGTCCCCGTTCTTGAACCCGCGTTCGCGAAGACCTCGCGTGCGCACCGAGATCCCCAAGGGCCGCTGACACGATCCCCGACTTGCTCCCGCCATGCGCAGGGCGCCGTCGCGGCGTACCCCGTCGCGGTCAGCACACGGAGGGTGAAGCGCTCTCCGAGCCACGAGCACGGTTCGCGAAGCAACCAATCCTGGCGCGTGTCCACTGCGCACCACGATCGGTCGCGGAGCTCGACCGTGACGGCTCGCGGACTGCGGGTCCTCCGTCGCCCTCGCGAAGAGGTCCGCGGGAAGTTGGCAGCGCTATCGCCGACCCTCGACGATCGCGCTAGCGCCCCGCGTACAACTCGATCGTGTTGCAGTCCGGGTCACGGATCGCCGCATGGAGTCGTCCTCCTTCCCGCCTGGGCGGTCCCTCAACGCGCCCCCCATGCTGCTGCACCATCGCCATCACGCTGTGCATCGCGGCTTCGTCCGGCAGCGTCAGACCGATTTGATGCACCGGATATCCGGCGCAGTCGATGGACTCGCGAATGGGGACGAACTTGAGCGTGACGCCCGCAAGGTCCGCGAACTGCGACGCGATGCCGAACGTATCCACTTGCCGGAATCGGGCCCCGAATACCTCGGCGTAGAAGGTCAGCATCTTGTCCATATGATGCACGCGGAGTGCCACTGTGGCGACGCGCGCGCGCGGCGGGACCGATGCCTGCGAGGGAAAGGCCGACGCACACCCAGCGATGGCAACGCAGAACGGGAGAAGAGCAAGAGTGACACTCCGGGACATACACGCCTCCAAGTGGCGTCCGTGACTTCGAATCGTGAATCTCTCGCATCGAGGACGCATTCGCACTCCGCAGCGCGGGCCAGAGCGTACGCTGGCGGGGTGAGCGGTATCGATCCGTCGGTATCGCGGCAACACGTGCTGCGTCTAGCGGTGCAGAGCATCCCGACCGGGCGTCGCGACCTTCATCGTGCGCACGCCGCACGGTGGGAACCGACGGACCCACCGTCGCAGCCGAGGCACCGCCGGTGTCGCCGCGGCGGACGTTGAGGACTCTCCGCCCACGCACATCGCCGATGGCGGCGGAGAGCACCGCGACCGCTTCACGCGTCGGTCGGCGTTCCGCGCCGCTCGCCGTTCGTCCATCCGCTCAATGCCGTGCTGGTCGCACGCTGACGGCGCGCGGGGCACGCGCGTGTCGGCGCGGAGCGCTCGCCCTATGGTGCCGCACCGGCGTGCTGCATCCGCGGCGTGAGGTCCCGCAGCGCGTCCCGAGCGACCCATCGCGCCGACGCGGACTCCAATGTCGCCATTCGCTCCGCCTCAGCTATCGCGGCGTGCAGCAACAACGGGCTCCGCTTGCCGATCTGCCGCAGCGCCCAGTTCACCGACTTCCGGACGAAGTGTCGCTCGTCCGTCGCTTCGCGGCCGATCGCCTCGAGGAACTGCAGGAACACGTCATCGGCAAGCTCCGTACGATGCACCGCCATCCCTGCCATCATGGCGAAGCCACAACGCTTCACGAACTCCGATCGGCTACGACTCCACTCGTGCGCCTTCAGCTCGGCGTGGATGGTGCGGTCGAAGAGCCCGTAGCCCAGGGCGTCGGTGAGGCCCCAGTTGTCGCACATGCGCGCCCATCGGTCCATCTGCGGCGGCGAAACCTTCCGTGGATCGTCGATCAGGGTGGCCAGCACCATCGCATCGCTCACCCGGCTCGCCCAGAGCGCGAGCGCGAGTTCGTGGTCCCGTCGATGTGGCCGACCGATGGCTCGGAGTTCGCGCACGCTGATGCCGAGCTGCTCGTATCGCGTCACGATGCCGAACCGCCTTTGGCCCTCGATGCCGAGCGGGTTGCGCAGTGCGCGCAATGCCGCGAGCACGTCGACCACGAGGCGGGAGACACGCGGCTTGCGGGTCATGGTCTAGGGATGTTCGTCAGGGCAGCGCGTGCCGCGTGAGCCACAGCAGGTCATCCGCGTCCGGCGTAGCGACATAGACCGTGCCTGCACCGAAGCCGACCACCGCACCGTTGCCGAGGATCGTGATCTCTGCAACCCGGTGGCCCGCACCGTCGAAGACGTCATATCGCGCGATCGGATCCCCAGCGGCGCGGCTGCGCGCGACCCATACCCGACCGGCAGGGTCGACTCGGACGGCGTCCTGAAGGAACGGGGGCTTGACCGTGGCGCCAGAGGCCGTCGGAACCGACGAGGACCCCGAGGACGGGGGCGCTCCGCCGGTCACGGCACCGAACGTCTGTCGAGTGGTGTCGCGCGGCCGCGTCGCGGCCGCGCGATCCGCATCGGTGACGCGTACTGGGGTGACCGCGATCGGTGCGCCAGTTACCACCCGCCCGTCATGTCCGACCCATTCGACGCGGTACGGCATGGCGCGCACGATCGCGACGCGACCGTTCGTGGCGACGGCCCATCCGTCTCGCGGTGCGAACGGGTCCGGCAGCGCTCGCGACATCTGCACACCGCCCTGATTCGGTGTGGCCGATGTCGCCGCGACGGGCACACGGACCCACGCGATCGTGTCCACCGCGCCGGACTCCACGGAGATCTTGAGCACCGCGGCGGAATCCGAGCTCGCCCTGGAGGCTCGGTCGAGGAGGCTCGCTCGGGTCCCCTGGAAGTAGATCGCTCCCTGGCCGTCGCCGAATCGTGCCAGCGGAGTCGAGACGAAGCCGGCGCTCGTTGTGGTAAGGTGGAAGGTCCGCACCAGCGCTCCGCTGCCGTCGAACGCGGCGATCCGCTGATTGGAAGGGTCCGCCATGAGCGTCGTGTCCCCCCGATACGGCACCAGCGCGAATGCCCCGCCGAACTCCAGCGGACCCTGGCCTTCGCGGCTGCTCGTGCGGCTCGACCGTAGGTCAGCGCTGAGCGTCAGGATGCGAAGGTCGCCTGCATCGGCGACCAAGACAGCCCCTGAAGCGAGTTCGCGCAGTCCGACGATCCGCGAGAACGGCTCCTGCGATCGCGCCTGCACCGGCCCAAGCTCGGTCTGTGCGCTGACGGGAATCGACAGCAGGGGCATCACGGCGATTGCGAGGGTCGCGGCACGACTCATCTGCATCCTCCAAGGGACAAAGCCGAATTTCCATAGACTTTGTCGCCCACGGATGAGTCTGCCGACGCTCTGGCGTGACGAAGCGCATCCCTGCGCGCCTCAGTCGTTCCCCGGCCGGACGGCGAGCTCCACACGCCGGTTCCGCGCGCGCGCCGCATCGGTTCGTCCCTGCACCAGCGGACGGTCGGCGCCGTAGCCGCGCACCACCAGCCGGTCCGCCGGCAGGCCCATGTCGATGAGGTACGCGCGCACCTTGTAGGCCCGTGCCAGCGACAAGGCGAAGTTGGAGTCCGGGTCGCCCACGTCGTCCGCGTGGCCCGCCACCTCGAGCACGAAGCGCTCCCGCTCGCGCAGCTGCCGCGCCACCCGGGCGAGTCGCGAGACGTACTGCTGCCGCACCGCGATCGACGCCGTCTGGAAGAGCACGTTGTCGAGGGTCATGCCCATCGGACCACGCGGCTCCGCCGCCGGTTCCTCAGGCGTCACCGCCGTGACATCCGGCACCGTGGGCGGCGGGGGCGGCGGCGGCTCCACCGAGCAGCTCGGCAGGAGGTCGAGCTGCACCGGCAGCTGCCACGTGAGCTCCACGCGGCGGTTCCGCTGGCGTCCGGCGCGTGTGCTGTTGCTGTCGCGCGGCCGCGTCTCGCCGAAGCCCACGGCCGAGATGCGGTCCCCCGCCACGCCCTTGCCCACGAGGTACTGCCGCACGCTGCGGGCGCGGTTGGCCGAGAGCGTGAGGTTGTAGCTGTCGGTGCCGATGGAATCGGTGTGGCCGCTGACCTCCACCGGGATCGCGGGGCGGCGCAGCAGTTCCGTCACCACGGAGTCGAGGATGGCCCGCGACGTGCTGCGCAGCGCGAAGCGGTCGATGTCGAACTCCACGCCCTCGAGCACGGTCTGGGTCTGCTGCGTGGGCTCGGGGCAGCCGCGCGCGTCCACCATCTTGCCGGCCGGCGTGTTGGGGCAGCAGTCGAGCGCGTCGGGGACGCCGTCGCCATCGCGGTCCGGCACCACCACGGGCGCGGGCGGCAGCGGCACGGCAGGAGCAGGAGCCGGTGCCGGAACCTCGGCCACCACCACCGGCGGCGGTGCGTACTTGAGCACGCTGTCCACGTACGCCTCGAGCTTGCCGGCGGTCATCACATGCGGCTCGGCGCTGCAGGCCGCACCGGGCGCGGCATCGTGGCCCGCGCGCACCAGCTCGATCTCGAGCTGCGCCACCTCCGCAGCCACGAGGTCGAACCGCGGATGCGCCTTGAAGCGGTCCACCTCGGTCCAGAGGTCCTCACGGACCTTGCGTGTGCCCGTCGGCAGCTTGGTGGAGCGCTCCACCTCGTGGACGTCACGGTCCACGAGCGTGGCCATGAGCTTCACCGCTTCGCCGAGACTCTCCTCGATGATGGGACCCCGGTCGTTGGCCCAGTACTCCTCGCGCGTGAAGTTGAGCCAGGCCTGGGCCTTGGAGACCAGATACCGCCGGGCCGGGTCCTTGGATTCGCGCGCCGCGATCACGTCGAGCCGCTGCTGCCAGTTGCGCAGCATCGCGAGGTCCTCGCCGATGGCCTCGTCGCTGATGCGCTGCGAGGCCGACCGCAGGCCCATGGGGCCCGTCGCCGAGGACGTGCACGCGAACCCCAACCCGAGCAGCGCCAGGGCGCCGAGCAGGCGGAGGGACGTGCGGCGGACGGGAAGGCGGCTCATCGACGGGGCGGAGTGACGGGGGCCGGCGCTGCGGCCGGGGTGGCAGCACCGAAGATATCCTCGGCGAACTTCCAGCCAAGGTCGATGTAGAGGCCGCGCTGCGTGCTGTTGGCGTCCGTGAGGCCCTCGTCGCGCACGCCGAAGAAGTTCGCCCCCACGGCGAGGCGCATGTTCCTGGCCATGCGGCGTCCGACCTCGGCGCCCAGCCCGTACTCGCGGTTGCCGACGCTGCCGGAGAACAGCGTGCGCCCGATGAGCGCCGCATCCCAGTCCCGCGAGAGGTCGATCAGGCCGCGGGCGCTGAGCAGGTGCGCGCCCTGCGTCGAGCCCACCGCCCCGAGGTCGTCGTGGCTGAGCTTGGTGGCGTATTGGCCCGAGACCGTGAGGTTGGGCCGCACACGCACGTTCAGGTGCGTGGAGATGATGTGCGCCCGGCTGAGCGTCTCCTCGGCGCCGGTGGGCGTGTTGGACTCGTAGCGGTACTCGTAGCGCGCGAGCGCGTTCCAGGTGTCGGTGTCCGTCTGGCGGAACGCGAAGCCGAGCTGCGAGCGGCTCTGCGTCTGCTGCTCGCCGATCAGGCTGAGCAGCGAGCGGCCGAGGAAGGTGACGTCACGGCTGACCTTGCGGGCGTAGCCGACGGTGCCGAGCCAGCTGTCACCGTCGCTCGCGTCGCGGAACTCCACGCGGGCCGTGCCGCGCCAGAGCGGGTTGCGCGTGTACTCGACGCCGCCGGTGATGGCCGTGGCCTCGAGCCCGCTGCCCTTGAGGCGCTCCACGCGCTCGAACGAGGAGTTGAGCACCAGCCCGCGCTTCACGGTCCAGCGGTTCCGCAGGCCGATCGCCGCCTCCGCGTCGCGCCCGGCGAAGGCGTCGCGGGCGCGGTACTCGGTGAACGCCTGGTTGCCCGTGAGGTAGTCCATGTCGAGGCCCACGACGGTCTGCGCGCTGCTCTGCGCACCGTTGAGCGCGTACGGGCCGGCGAAGGACGAGAGCAACTCATGGCGGGCGTAGAGCCGCGTGCGCTTGGCGACCAGGAGGTCGGCGCCCAGCGCGGCGCGGCGCTGGTCGGCTTCCTGGATGTCCTGTTCGAACTCGCCCCACACCGACGCGCGCCGGTCCTTGGCGAGGTCGGCGGTGATGCGGGTGCGCAGGGCGTTGGTCTCGTTGGGGGTCGCTCCGACGGTGGTGGGCGAGGCCGGCGCGCTGGTCTCGGAGGCGTGGCGGAAGCCGGCCTCCACGCGCAGGCGGTCGTAGAACGCCCGCTCCACGCCGAGCAGCAGGCCATCGCGACGTCCGCCGCTCACGCGGTCCTCGGTGCGCAGCGCCTCACCCAGCATGCGGGTGCGGCTGTTCATGGTGTAGCTGCCACGGGCGCCGAGCTCGCTGCGGCCACCCGCGAAGGTGGACGAGAGATTGGCGAAGCCCGAGTCCGACTGGCCGGCGAACACCCGCGCCTCGACCCGCTGCGAGCGGTGCCGCAGTTCCAGCCGCGTGGCCGTGCCGCGCACGAGCGAGTCACCGTCCGTCTGCGCCGCCTCGGCCAGCAGGAAGGTGCCCTGCGCCAGCTGCAACGTCGCCGTGAGGCCCATGAGCGAGCGTTCGTCGCTGGGGTTGGCGTCGCGCACGTAGGTGCCGCCCAGCTCGAGGCGCCCGGTGACGCGCGCCTGGCCCGACACGCCGGCCTGCCAGAAGGCCTCGCCGCCCTGCTCCACTTCGTAGGTCACGCGGATCGACACCGGGTTCAGGTCGGCGTCGAGGCTCGGGATGGGGCGCCGGAACAGCAGGCGGCCGGTGAACGGCTCGAGCGTGTAGTCGGCGAAGCGCTGTTGCGGCTCCACCTTCACGATCATGCTGGGCTGGTTGCGGTCGCGGGTGATGATCTCCACGCGCTCGGTGTTGAGCCGGGCATCGCGGCGGTTGAGGGCGTACGGTCCCGAGATGCCCATGCCGCGCAGTTCGTCCACACGCTGCGTGAGCCGACCCTGACTGGCGAACACGTCGAGCACGCCGCGGCGGCCCTCGAGGTGCTGCCGCGCGCCGGTGAGCGTGCGGTCGTACGCGCTCAACACGCGTCCGTCCACCGCCGACGGCGTCTGGAAGTCGCCGTAGAGGAAGAACGAGCGTTCCTTGTCCACGCGCACGTAGAAGCGGCCCGCGGACTGGGCATCGAACTCGCGCATGGAGGCGTCGCCGTACACCGGGTAGAACTCATCCGGACGGATGTCGCGCTGCAGGCGCTCGTACTCCTCGCGCTCGGAGTCGAGGGCGAGCGTGAGCAGGTAGTCGCCCTTCACCTTGCCGCGCAGGTACAGTGCCCCGCGGGCCCCGGCGCGCAGGTCACCGTTGTCGCTTGCGATGGCCACGTCGCGCAGCACTTCCTCGAATCCATCGTCCGCGCGCGCCGGCGAGAGCGCACCCTGCGTGAGCGACCGCAGCGAGACCCGCGCCTGCACGAGGCCGGTCGCCATGAGCGCCTGCGAGGCCGCCGCGAAGTAGACGTTCTGCGTGGTGCTCAGCTGGTCCGTCGTGGCGCGCACCTGGCCGTTGCCGGCCTGCGTGGGCGCGACCAGCGGGAACACCGACCCGCTGTCACCGAGCAACGTCTGCACGCCCGGCTCGGCCGGGTCGAGATCCTCCACGAGCCAGCGGCCGAGCGAGGTCTCCAGCGTGACCGGCCCCGGCGCGGAGACCACGCCGCCGCGCGCATCGACCACCCGCACCAGCACGGGCACCGGCGTCACGCCGTCGGCCGCAAGCGCCGTCTGCGGCACGCGCAGGTCGATCCGGTGCCCGTTCGCCGAGGCGCCGCGCGCCGAGTCCGGCCGCAGCATCACATTGGTGAGGCCTTCGCCGAGCAGCGGCACGCCCGTGGAGAGCAGCGGGCGATACGCGTTGGCCGGCACGGCGGACGCCGCCATGGCTACCGCCATGCCCGCCCCCGCGGCGCTGCCGCCGGTGCCGACCGCGGCCCCGCCCTCCGACGGCGCAAGCGGCACGGCGCCGGCCGGGTTGGTGGCGGAGGGCATCACACCGGTCGCCGCCGGGTTCGACACGCCGCTCAACTGTCCGACGAGCCCACCCACCGCGCCCGCGTTCATCGGCACGCCATTGACCATCACGGTGCCGCTGTCGGCGACGAGACCGCTGATCTCACCCTGTGCGCGCCGTGCGAGCACGGCCTGCACCATCGCGTCGGTGCGGCGGATGGCGAAGTTCGCGGCATGCAACTCGCCCACCGTGAGGTCCACGAAGCGGCTGCGGGCGTCGCCGGCGTTGCGCAGGCTGGTCTCGATGAGCTCGGCGCCCGCCGGCAGCGTGCGCTCGTCCACGCGCAGCACGTGGCGACGCGGGCTCAATCCATAGAAGGAGAACTTGCCCTCGACGTCGGTGATCACCGCGGTGCCGTCCTCGAGGATCACGCGGACACCCGGCACGCCGACCTCATGGGCGCCCTGCACCACGGCCAGCGAGTCGCACTCGCAGTCCACGTACACCTTGCCGATGACCATCGCGCGGTCGGTGAACACGCCGCCCTCGACGCGCACGCGCGCGGCGGCGGTGGCCGAGACCGCACCGGTGATGGCGCTGGAGGCCACCGCGCGGTTGATGCCGTCACCCAGGCGCGCCCCCGCGCCCACGCGCACGCGGTAGGTGAGCACCACGTTGCCGCCGGCCGGCACCGTACCGAGCGTGAACGCGAGCCGCGGGCCGTTGGCGCCCAGCGGGTCCGGGATCACCACACCGTCCACGCGCGCCGTGCCCGGCACGTAGGCGAAGCCCGAGGGCAGCGCGTCGTTCACCACCACGTCGGTGGCGGTGGTGGTGCCGGCCGCGCGCACGTCGATGCGATAGTCGATCACGTCGGCGATCTCGACCACGTCGCGCGAGGCCGACTTCTCCACCAGCAGCTGCGTGTCGGAGACGAGCACCGGCGCCGTGGCCGAGGTGTTGTTGCCCACCGTGCCGTCGTCGCCGAAGGTGGAGACGTAGACGCGGTTCACCACCGTGGGCAGCGCGGCGTTGCCGACCCCCACGGTGAGCGTGAAGCTGGTGGAGGCGCCCGGCGCGAGTGACGCCGCATGGATGCAGGTCACCACCGGGCCAGCCACGCTGCAGGCCCAGCCGGTGCCGACGCCCGAGACGAAGGTCAGGCCGGCCGGCAGCGTGTCGGTGACGGTGATGTCGCCGATGGTCGCCGCCGCGCCGACGTTGGTGATCTGCATGGTGTAGACGCCGTTGCCACCCACGCGGAACACGCCGACCGGCGTCTTGGTGATGGCGAGGTCGATCGCCGGGCTCACGGTCGTGGGATCGGCGCCCACGTCGTTCGCCGGGTCGGCGTCACCGGCGGTGCTGACGTGGGCGCGGTTGATCACGTTGGGCAGCGCAGCGCCGCCCACCGAGGTCACCAGGGTGATGCTGCTGGTCGCACCCGCCGCGATCGGCGCGGGGTGCGAGCAGCTCACCACCTGAGCGGCACTGCCGCAGGTCCAACCCGTGCCGCTGGCCGAGACGAAGCCGAGGCCCGCTGGCAGCGTGTCGACCACGGTCGTCGTCGCGGTGGTCGGTACGGGGCCGATGTTCCGCACGGCGAGCGTGTACGTGCCGTCGAGACCCACGACGAAGGTGCCGGTGTGGCTCTTGGTCATCGCGAGGTCCGGACGCTGGATCAGCGTCACGTCGCTCGCGCTGTTGTTGCCCGTCGGGTCGTTCACACCCAGCGGTGCGGTGATGGTCGCGGTGTTGTTGACGCTGCCCGCACCGTTCACCACCGAGCTCACGGTGAAGGTCACCGTGCCGCCCGCCGCGAGGTTCACCGCCGCGTTGATGTTGCCCACGCCGGCTGCGGGGCAGGCCGAGCCCGGCGTGGCAGTGCAGGTCCACGAGGGATCGACCATCTGCGCGGGCAGGTTGTCGGTGACCGTCGCGCCGGTCACCGCACTCGGGCCCGCATTGCTCGCCACGATGGTGTAGGTCACCACGCCGCCCTCGGCGATGGCCGTGAGCCCGTCGGTCTTGGTGATGCTCAGGTCGGCCGTCGCCGCCGCCGTGGTGACGTCGGTGGCGCTGTTGTTGCCGGCCGGGTCGTTCACCCCCAGCGGCGCCGTGATGGTGGCGGTGTTGGTGATCGTGCCCGCGCCGCTCACGGTGGCCGTGAGCGTGAACGTCGCCGTGCCGCCGCTGAGCAGGTCCACCGTGGCGCTGAGCGGGCCGCTGCCGCTCGCCGGGCAGGCCGAGCCCGCCGAGGCGACGCAGGTCCAGTTGGCGTTGCTCAGGTCGCTCGAGAGCAGGTCGCTCACGGTCGCGCCCGTCACGGCGCTGGGACCGTGGTTGGTCGCGACGATCGTGTAGGTGAGCGTGCCGCCCTGGTTCACCGTCGCCACGCCGTCGGTCTTGGTGATCGACAGGTCGGCGGTGGGGACGATGGTCGTGTTGTTGTCGCTCGCGCTGTTGTCGGCCGGGTTGGGATCGTTGGTGCCGGCCGGCACGGCGATGGTCGCGGTGTTGTTGATGGTGCCCGTGCCGCCCACCGTGGCCGTGAGCGTGAACGTAGCGGTACCGCCTGCCAGCAGGTCCACCGACGCGGTGATGTCACCGCTGCCGCTGGCCGGGCAGGCCGAGCCCGCACTCGCCGCGCAGGTCCAGGTGGCCGCGGTCAGGTGCGCCGGCAGCAGGTCGGTCACCGTGGCGCCGAGCACGGCGCTCGGGCCGGCGTTCGTCGCCACGATGGTGTACGTGAGCGTGCTGCCCTCGATCACCGAGTTCACGCCGTCGTCCTTGCTGATGCGCAGGTCGGCCGTGGGCGTGATCGTGGTGTTGTTGTCGGTGGCGCTGTTGTTGCCCGCCGGGTCGTTCACACCCACCGGCGCCGTGATGGTCGCCGTGTTGCTGAGGGTGCCCGTGCCGCTCACGGTCGCCGTGAGCGTGAACGTCACGCTGCCGCCGCTCGGGAGGTCCACCGTGGTGTTGATGTTGCCCGCCCCGGACACCGCTGCGCAGGCCGCGCCCGCACTCGGCGCGCAGGTCCAGGTGGCCGCCGTGAGCTGCGCCGGCAGCAGGTCCACCACCGCCGCACCGGTCACGGCACTCGGGCCGGTGTTCGTCGCGACGATCGTGTAGGTGACCGTGCCGCCCTCGACCGCCGCTGTGACCCCGTCGGTCTTGGTGATCGCGAGATCGGCCGTCGGCGTGATGAGCGTGTTGTTGTCGGTGGCGCTGTTGTTGGCCGGCGTCGGGTCGCTGGTGCCCGGCGGCGCAGCGACGGTGGCGGTGTTGCTGATGCTGCCCGCGCCGCCCACCGTGGCGGTGACGGTGAATGTCACCGAGCCGCCGTTGAGCAGGTTGACCGTCGCCGTGATGTCGCCGCTGCCCGAGGCCGGGCAGGCCGAGCCCGCCGTCGCACTGCAGGTCCAGGTGGCGGCAGTCAGCTGCGCCGGGAGCAGGTCGCTCACCGTCGCCCCGGTGACGTCGCTCGGGCCGGCGTTGCTGGCGACGATGGTGTAGGTGATGCTGCCGCCCTGCGTCACCACCGCCACGCCGTCGGTCTTGGTGATGGAGAGGTCGGCCACCGCCGCACCGAGCGGTGTCGGCGTGGACGCACTGTTGTTGCCGGCCACCGGGTCCGGCGTGCTGCTCGTCGCCGTCACGGTGTTCACGATCGGATCGGGCGTGGTGTAGCCGCTCGGCACCGCGTACGTGATCGTGAACGTGCGCGTGCCACCCGCCGGGATGCTGCCCAGCGCGCAGGGGAATCCGGCCGGGCAGTCGCCCGCCGTGCCCACCAACGTGAGCCCGCTCGGCAGCGGCGCGGTCACGTCCACGTTCGCCGC
>Ga0268299_1004070_pt1 | contig 12075 bp, 11 predicted proteins | sample NOBtaG_FD_193484 | JGI IMG/M metagenome (GOLD analysis project Ga0268299, IMG submission 193484) | Activated sludge microbial communities from bioreactor in Nijmegen, Gelderland, Netherland - NOB reactor | ecosystem: Engineered > Bioreactor > Aerobic > Activated sludge | place: Netherlands...
GGCCACCACGACGTCGACATCATTTCTGCCCAGGGTTTTGAGCGCCGATGCGCCGTCCTCTGCGAAGACGAACGCAAGCTCGTTTTCCCTTATCTCTCTTCTGAATTTCTGACTGACGAGGAGCCTGAGCCCGGGGTCGCTCGCGACGACGAGGACAGTCGCGCGCGGCACGGGGACTTGTGCTGTATCGGGTCCGGCTGCTTTATTTTCCATATCCGGCGCTGCTTCGTTCCAGTCCTCTCAGACCGGCGCCTTCAGGGCTTCGCGGGCGCTTTCGAGGTCGTGCTCGATGGGCATGACCTTATCGAAGCCGGCCGTTCTGAGAACGTCCTCGACGTCCGGATGGGGATTCAGAAGCACCATGCGCGCGCCGAACTTGTTAAGCGCCTTCGCAGCGGTAATCAGCATCCTGAGGCCTATCGATGCAAGGTAATCGACGTCAGAAAGGTCGACGATGACGTCCTTCCTGCGGGTAACTGTCTGTCTCGTGAATTCGCGGTCGAGGTCGCCGATCGTATCGAGATCGACCCTCCCCTCAAGCTTTATGTGAGTGAGCTCGTCGTCAGCGTTTATGACGGTCATATCCATCTTAATAAGCCTCCGAGCGGGGCGGTAATAACCCGGCCGGCCGCGCTCACAAGTTTATAAACCGAAAGCGGATGGAGGTCAAAAAAGTTAACTTCGGCTTAACAATCCCTGGCTTTGGATGGATTCCGGGTCACGAAATCACCGTTCGGACAGATTTCCCGGGCCGGTTATTCGGATTCCCGCGCGCAGACGACGCAGCGGTCGGTGTATGGCAGGGCTTCGAGCCTGCCGATGGGTATGGGGTCGCCGCACATGACGCATACGCCGTACTCTCCCCTGTCGACCATCGACAGCGCGGCGTTGATCTGGTCGAGCTCGGTTCGGATGCTCTCGTCGAGGGCCTCGACGACCTCTTCGCCTTCCCTCTCCTGCGCCTGCTCGTCCCAATCCCTGTCGTGGGTCTTTCTGAGGGAGGTTTCTATTCTCCCGAGCCTCGTTTCGAGCTCGATTTTCTTGGCCTTCAGGCTCTCGATTATTTCAGCGTAAGCATCCATGATTAACACTCCGTAATGAGGCGCCGCAGTCGGTGAGCCCCTGAATTTTAGAATAACAAATCGGCCCGGCAAAGTAAAATAATTAAGGACGAACTTACGTACCGGTCCGTCGAACCGAAAAGACAATAAAAAGCCGCTCCGCCGGCCACAGGCCGCGGACACATACATCATCAGGTTTTACGTTTATCGTATCAGAAAACTTCGAGGATGGTCTTTTTGAAGAGCGGGTTGAGGTCTTCCATGGACGTGTCCCTTATCATCCAGCAGTCGATCTCGTCGCTGTCGCGTGTAAGCACGAGGTTGTAGCCGTTCTCCTTGCCCCACTTCATCTGCCGGGAGAGGCTCGAATACTGCTCCTGCTCCTTTTCGCTGAGGTCGTCGACGGCTTTATTGAGCGTGGTTCTCTTTATCTGCCCGAGGTAGATGCTGCGCGAGAACTTGGTTCCAGTATGGTCGAGATTTTCAGTATTGATCATTTAAAATTCACCCCATGCCTTAAACGTTATCAGGGATAGGATAAGCATTAATTTCCGCTTTTCAAGGGCAAATCGGGCGATTTTGAATTTTTAACTCAAAATTATCCGGGTTTAGACGGCGTGCACGAATATAAGGCACGGAAATCATCTCCCGAGGTACTGCTCCAGCCTCGCGGCGCACCTCTCGACCTCGCTGACGAACCCCTGGAGCGTCACAGGATACACCATCTCCGGGCTTCCGGGCCTGTTCCCGCCGAGCTGAGGATCGAGCGGCGAGTATATATAGCCCATGTGGCTCTCTTCGAAGTATGCCCCGGCAAGAGGAAGGCTCTTGCCGTTCGGCGAAACGAGGCTGAGCTCGCTCCCCGGATTCCGGTAGTCCTGCCCCGGCGCATAATCGAAGGAGATACCTATCGACATCCCGCTCCCCGTGTGGACCCCAGCGTCGGTGTTGTAATAATATCCGTCCCTGGAGCCGATGCAGTCGAAAACGAGCCCGCCAGCCTGCGGCACGTTCCGCCCGCTCACAACCTTTTTGAACGCTTCCCTGAACCTCTTTTCCTCCGCCGTCATGCCGCGCGGGAGCGACCCGGTAACAGGCTCTGCCTTTTCGATCTCTTTTAAGACGCGCGACACCGCCCCGGCGTTACCTATCCAGTACATTTCGAGGCCGTAATGGATCTCGCCAGCGGATATCTTGTAGAGCTTCGGAATGGATATGTGGGAAGAGACGATGAAGTCCACATTCTCGCCCTCGTTCCCCGTGAACTCGGAGAGCGATTCGAGAACCTCTTCGAAGTACACCCTTTCCGCCAGGTCGTTTCTTATTTCGCGTATCTTTCCGACAGCCTTGTCCGCGGGGCCGGAATAGGAAACGGCGATCTCTTTATTGAGAACGACGGTCTTCAACTGGCCCGGGATTACTTCGTCTACTGCGGCTGAATCGGAAATCATGGAATCGGAGAGTATGCAAATACGATCTCCGAACTGCATTGCCATCACTAAAGCCATAAAGCACCCGATAGTAATGCGACTAAACTGCCTGTGCCGGTTGTTCGGTTACACGGAGCGGCTTAACAGGGGCTTCCGCGTTTGCACGACTCGACGCAGTTGCCGCTGGTGTTGGGCCTGCAGCACTGTGCGCCTGTCTCGGTGTTGAGGCAGCAGCACTGGTCCGCGGAGCAGGTGTCGCTCCCGCAGCTCGACTGCGCGATCTCGATAACAGAACCCGCCGTGAAATCGGAGAACGAGTAGGTGTCCTGCCCAAGGCCGGGCGCTGCGTAAGAGAATTCCTGAGGCTGCTGCGACTCCGCCTCTTCACTGCCCGTCACAAAAAATCCGCCCGCTATAAGGATTGCGAATACTGCCGTTATGGAAAGTGCTCTCATGTGTTTCATCGTTATGCCCCCCGCTGCATCTCTAGAAAGGATTAATTAAAACGGATTCGTTTTCAAGGGCTATTTTGAGTTGGTAATTGATTGCACGCACATAGTGCGTTTTACGACATAGGGAGGTTTGAAATTTTAGCTTGATCGGTGCGAAAATGAGTGCAATCAAGCCCGGCGCTACGTAGGGATAAAAATTCTAACTCTTGCGTGGCAATCGAATGATCGATCCTCAAATGCACGGACGAGAATTAACGCGGCAATGTAGCTGGACGGTTTCCGCCCTTCTCCGCGCGCCTTAGTTGTACACCCTCACTTCATTATAAAGGGCGTCGCGCTCGACAGGTATGAACCCCGCGTTCTTTATCATGTTAACCATGAAATCGCGCGTGTGGCCGAGCTCGGAAGGCGCTCCCGCGTCGTGGATGATCTTCTCCTTCATTATAGTGCCGTCGGCATCCGAGCATCCATAATGAAGGGCGACCTGCGCCATCTTTTCCCCGAGCGTGATCCAGTAGGATTTAATGTGCGGGAAGTTGTCGAGGTAAAGCCTCGCGAGGGCGTGAACCTTGAGGTCGTAAGAAGCCGGGAAGAATTTCACCTGCTTCTTCAGGCCTGTGTTTTCAGGCTGGAAAAGCACCGGGATAAAGGCGAAGAATCCCGGGGAATCGTCTTCTATATTCCTCAGCCTGTCGAGGTGATCGACAATGTGGAACGGCTCCTCGATATGGCCGTAGAGTATGGTCGCGTTCGTCGGAATCCCCATCGAATGAGCGAGCCTGTGTATCTCCTCCCAGCGGGTGGCTATCGTCTTCGGCGCGCATATCTTTTTTCGCACGTCCGGATGGAGTATCTCCGCCCCGCCGCCGGTGAGAGCGTCCACACCGGCTTCCCTCAGGGTTTCGAGAACGTATTCCAGCCCCTTGCCCGTGATCTCGGTGAACCAGTCTATCTCCACAGCCGTGAAGGCTTTCACATGCGTCTTCGGGAAATTGTTTTTTACGAGTCTTATGATGTCGAGGTAGTGGTCGAACTTCCAGTCGGGGTGAAGCCCGCCGACTATGTGCACTTCCCTTATGTCGTCGTTTATGAGGGAAAGGATCTGCTCGTGAGACATCTCGTAGGCGTTCGCCGACTTCTTCGTCGTGCCGAAGGCGCAGAACCTGCACGAAATGGCGCAGATGTTCGTGGGATTGACGTGCCTGTTAACGACGAAGTAGACCTTGTCGCCGGCTCGTTTTCTTTTCACGTAATCCGCCAGCATGCCGACTGTGTTAATGTCGAGGCTGCCCATGACGGTAAGCCCGTCATCGAAGCTGAGGCGCTCTTCCTTCGCTACCTTTTCAACTATCGGGAGCAGGTTCTTGTCGAAACAGAGTTTCTCTATATCTTCCAGTATTCTTTCCATCTTTCAGTAACCGCCTCCCTGACGTCCTCCGACATTTCTATCACAGCAGGATACCAGCTTTTTATAGTCGCATCTATACCCATACGGCCCCCGTAAACTACCGCGGGCCCCCTGAGCTCCGTCCTCTCGAACACAAGGTCGAGATAGGGGTCGAACCTCGTAAATATCCCCCATATAAGCTCCGTGTTATCGTGGACATCTATGTCGGGGCTGACAGCCGCTATTATCCGAACATCCTCGTAACCAGGCGTCTCAAAGAGCTTTTTTAACATCTCTTTGGGGTTCTTGTCAAGCTTTACAGCCAAAATCCCTCCCTTCAGGAGCCTCCAGTCCATGATTTCGGGGTGTTTAGCCCTCGGATCGGGCACATTATCGGGAAGCTTTCTGGACTTTCTGCCGGACGCAGGCTTCCTGACGGCATTGATGCCCATCTTGCTCCCGACGTTGAGCTTTCCGCTGGTAAAATCGAGCGTATCGAGCGGCGCCCACGGTATCATGAGAACGTCCTCCTCCGGCTCGTAATTGAGCCCTATCTCCGTGAGCACCGCGTCCCAGTCGCGCGGGTTCACGTCGCTCGAAACGGTGATCATCACCTTCGTCAGAAGGAGCTGCCCGGTCCCCCAGAGAGACAGCATCGCCTTTATGCCGTTTTTCGGATAGCGCTCGTCCACAGAAACGACGAGGAGGTTGTGAAACCCGGCCTCGGGATAGGCCCACATGTCCTTCACCTCCGGATGTATGATGCGCGTAAGCGGGGAGAACATGTCCCCCGCCGCCATGCCGAGGAACTCATCCTCCTTCGGCGGCTTCCCGACGATCGTAGCCGGATAAATGGCGTTCGCCCTGTGCGTTATGCGGTTAAGATGAAAGACCGGGAAATCGCCCTCCATCGAATAATGCCCGAAGTGGTCGCCGAACGGCCCTTCGACCCTGAGCTCGTTCTGCGGCACGACTCCCTCTATAACGAATTCGGCGTTCGCCGGAACGGGGAGCGATATGCTCTTTCCCTTCACCATCGGGATGGGCTTCCCGCGGAGATAGCTGGCGAAGGCTATTTCGTCCATTCCCTCCGGGAGCGGCGCTATGGCGGTGAATATCATCTTCGGGTCGCCGCCGAGGACGACAGCGACTTCCAGCTCCCTTCCGAGCTTCCCGGCCTCGTGGTAGTGGGCCGCCCCGCCCTTGTGCGGGTGCCAGTGCATGCCCGTCGTCTTCTCGTCGTATATCTGCATCCTGTATATACCGAGATTCCGTTTATTCGAAACCGGGTCCTGCGTCAGGACAAGGCCGAGGGTGATAAATTTCCCCCCGTCGAGAGGCCAGCATTTAATGACCGGGAGTTTTCCGAGATCGGGCTTCTCGTCTATCTCCTGAGAGATGCCGCTGCCGACAGCCTTCGTCCTCATGGAGAGGAGGCTGTAGGCCTTCGGAAGTATGGAGAAGAAGGTTTTAAGGGACGGCGGGTTCATCCTGTGAAAAAGCTCGACCAGCTCTTCGCCGACCTCCCTCGGCTTTCTCCCGAGCGCGAGCTCGACACGCTCCTCGGTGCCGAAGAGGTTCATCGCCAGCGGAAACGAAGCGCCCTTAACATTCTCGAACAGGAGGGCCGGCCCCTTTTCTTTGATCACCCTGTCGGCGATCTCCGACGCTTCGAGGTCGGAATCGACCTCGGCCTTAACCCTCTTCAGGTCGCCTATAGCGTCGAGATAGTTTATAAATTCCTGGAGGTCGAGAAACTGTTTTTTAGCCATTCGCAGACACCAATCCGTTAAAGCCTGATTATTTACCGCTTAAAAGTTTACTGAGCCGGTTAAGAAATCGAAGATATTAAATCGGAATAAATTATCCGTGAAAGGACGCCCTAGTCGAGCTCCCCCTGTTTCCAGCCGTTACCCGTCTCGACGCCTATCACGTTAAGCACCTTGTCCACGTACCCCTCTATGAGGTCGCTCACGGTCTCGGCCTTCAGATAATGGGGCGGGCTTATCGGCATTATGATAGCCCCCTCGCGCGACAGCTTGAGCGCGTTTTCGAGCGCGATGGAGCTGAGCGGGGTTTCCCTGAGAGCGATCACGAGGCGTCTCCTCTCCTTTAAGGCCACCTGCGCCACGCGCGTGATGAGTGTATCGCCGATACCGTTCGCTATCTTGGCGAGCGTGGATACGGAGCAGGGGATTACGACAAGGGAATCGAAGTGGTTGCTACCCGAAGAGAAAGGGGCGGCAAGGTCCGAATCGTTGTATATGTCCTTCACCCATGGGCGGAGCTCTTCGAGCTTGAGGCCGAGCTCTTCGTTTAAAACGTGTTTCCCCCACTTGCTGGAAATGAGGAACTTGTCGTCGGGGCATCTCCTTAGGAACTCAACCCCGTATGCGACGCCCGATGCGCCGGTAAAGCCTACGATTGTTCGCATAATCAGGGTAAGTATATCCCAGCGAGGACGAAAAGAAAAACGGAAAACCCGACGAGTATGTTGATTTTAAAGAACGCGAGGTCGACGTTCGAGGACTTCCTCTGCTCCAGAAAGAGCAGAATTCCGATGACAGCGACCATGATACCGGCGAATATCGTCTTGAACATGAGGAAGTAAAGGAACGCCGCCGAAAAGAACGCCGCCTGGTGGAGAAGACCCGATACATAGAGCGCCGTATCCCTCCCGAAGCGCGCCACCATTGAATATATCCCGCTCTTCCTGTCGAAATCCTCGTCCATCGTGGCGTATATGATGTCGAAGCCCGAAACCCAGAATAATGTGAACAGCGCGAGGAGAACGGCCGGAAGCATGCTCTCTAATGAGCACGTTACGGCAACCCATCCCCCGAGCGGCGCGAGCGCGAGCCCAAGGCCGACCCCGAAATGGCAGAGCCACGTAAAACGCTTCATGAGGGGATATATAACGAATACGGCAAGCGGTATCGGCGACAGATAAAGTACGAAGTCGCATATCATGTAGGCCGCGGCGAAGTAAAGGATCAGCCCCGCTATAGTCACCGCATACGCCTTCGTCAGGCTGAGCTTCCCCGAGGGCAGCTCCCTGTCCTTCGTCCTCGGATTGAGCGCGTCTATCTTGCGGTCGAGGATCCTGTTTATGGCGAGCGCCGCGGTGCGCGCCCCCGTCCCGGCGAGTATTATGAGCAGGAGGAGCCTCAGGTCCGGAAGCCCTCCCCACGCGAGAAAAGCCCCTGCCAGGATCATCGGAAGCGAAAAAAGCGTGTGCTCGAATTTAACGAAGCTGCTGTAATTTTTTATGCTGCTCATATTAAGGGGCCGGCCCTTGGGTCAGGGCCTAGATTCTACTTTACTTTTAACGTCCCTTCTATACACTAAGGCGGTATTCCCGCTGGCAGAGAAAAAATATGCCGAATCCCGAGTTAGCCGAAAGAATATCCAACGACCTCCTCGAGGGAAATATAGAGAACATCAGGGACGTTCTGGCCGAGGTCCATCCCTCTGAGATCGCGGGGATTCTGTCAGCCCTTCCGCCCGAGGACTACCAGCGGATTCTGGAAGCGCTCGACCCGGAAACGGCGTCCGGAGTCATACTCGAGCTAGATCCGGAGCACAGGGAGGAGGTGCTCGGCGAGCTCGACGCCGAGAAGATAGCCGAGATAGTCGAGGAGATGGAGTCAGACGACGCAGCCGACCTCATAGGCGAGCTGCCGGAGCAGACGGCGTCCTCCGTTCTCTCGAAGCTCGACCCCGAGGGGCTCCGGGACCTCGAGCCCCTTCTCAAGTATCCAGACGATTCCGCCGGCGGCATCATGCAGACCGAGCTCGTAAAGGTCGGCGACAATTTCACAGTCAGGGACGCGATAAACTGGATAAGGCTGATAGCCGACGAAATACCGGATTTTCACCAGATTTTCGTCACGGACGACAGAGACAGGCTCCTCGGCGACATATCCCTCCAGAAACTTATACTGGCCACCCCCGGCTCTAAGGCGACGGACGTCATGGAGCCGCTCGAAGTGACCGTCCCCCCGTATATGGACCAGGAAGAAGTCGCGAAGATATTCCAGAAGTTCGACGTGCTTTCGGTCCCCGTAGTAGACGAAGAAGGCGTCCTCCTCGGCAGGATCACGGCCGACGACATTTTAGACGTCATCACGGAAGAGGCCTCAGAAGACATCATGCAGATGGCCGGTCTCGGCGAGACCCTCCACCCTATATTCACACCCACGAGGACGCGCATCAGGCTGAGGACGCCCTGGCTCCTGATGACCCTCGTCGGCGAGCTCTTCATAGCCTTTATCATTGTCTACGCATTCGAGCCGACGCTGAAGAAAGTGGCGGTGCTTGCGGCATTCATGCCCGCGATAATGGCTACAGGCGGCAACGTCGGTCTTCAGACGACGACGATCGTGATCAGAAGCATCGGAATGGGGACGATAAACATAAAACAGATACTCAGGATTATTTTTCTGGAAGTGAGGGTCGGAGTCACGCTCGGCGTGATATGCGGCGTTCTGGCGGCTGTGATAGGCGCGTTTATCAGCTACAACGAGCCCGAGGTCTTCAAGATCGCGCTCGCCGTGTTCATAGCGATGGTGTCGGCGACTATGGCGACGTCGTTCATCGGGGTCGCGGGCCCGCTCGTGCTTCACAAGCTCAACTTCGACCCGGCGGCAGCGTCGGGGCCGTTTTTAACGATGTTCAACGACATCTTCGGCTCGGTATTCTATCTCTTTATCGCCATGCTGATTTTCAACTGACCGGGCAAGGCCCGGGCTTCATCCGTCGTCCGGCGGGACTTTACTTCGAAAGCTCCTTACACGCCTCGAGTCCCTTCTGACCGCAGAAGAACTGCGTGCAGGATACGACCATTTCGTAGTTGTAGGTTATGCCCTCTTTCCAGTCCGCCCTGCACTTTTCGACGATCTCCTTCTCCGGCGTGCCATCCTCGAACGACGTCGAGAGGGCTTCCGTCTTGTCCCGCGCCTCGGTCCGTTTTTTGACGCACGCCGTGCGCTCGAAATCGGTCTGGTACCTGCTGCACCAGGAGTTTATTTCGTCCTCCGGCAGGGCCTCCTCCTTGAGCTCGTCCTCGGGCGCGAGAGCGGCTGTATCCATGGATTTTTCAGTTACGGTCTCGGAAGCGGCGTCCCCGGGCTTAAGCGGCTGTGGGCCGACTCCGGCTGTCGCAGCGCCTTCCTGTGGCGCAGGGATCAGCGTCGGCTCGGGGGCGAGGGCCGGCTCATTGGGCGGCGCGGCGGGAGCAGGGGCCGGTTTCTCGGGCTCGGCAGGAGCGGGCGCGGCGGCTGTCTCCCCTGCCTGAACGCTTGCCGTCTCCTTCACAGGAGCCTGCTCGACCTTCGGAGCGGCAGGTTCCTCTACAGGTACAGGCGCAGCTTTCACAGGAGCGGGAGCGGGCTTCTCTGGCGCAGGCACAGGCTCAGGTTTAGCCTGAACTGCTTCTGGTTTCTCAGGTTCCGGCAATTTCTTCGTTTCAACCGGCGCAGGCTCTGCAGGCGGCGGGGGTAGCGGCAAAGTTTCTTCGGATGTTTCTATTTTCGCTGTCTCCGCCTGTGCTTCGGCAGGCGCAGGGGGAGCCGGTTTCACAGGCTCCGGCGCTTTTATGGCAGGCGGCGCCGCAGGCTTCGGGGCCTCGGCTACGGGAGCAGCTGGTGCGGGCTTCTGCACCTCCGCTGCTTCCGGTGCGCCGCCCGTATCGACCTCTTCGGCGAGATCCTTTATTACCTCCTCCCTCGTCTTCGGCGCCGGAGGCGCGGCCGGAGCTGGAGGGGGCGCCGCTTCGACGGTCTGCTCTTCAACGTATACATCCTCTACAGCCTCTCCCGAAGGCGCGGTTTCTATCGCCGACTCGGATAGATTCTCGGAGGCAGCGCCGCTCGCGGCGGGAGGAGCGGCTGCTACCGCGCCGAGGTCCTCGATCTCCTTGTAGACCCTGCCTATGGTCGCCACCGACCTGTTCACGCCCGCTCCTGCACGGCTTACCAGCTCTTCCTTCGTTCCAAAGTCTTCCTGCGTGCAGGCCACGCTGTAGAGGTTAAGAGAGGTTTCGTATTCCGATATGGCCGAAGCCGAGTTCGCCTGAACCGATTCGAACCTGGCGGGCGGCGTAATGGTTCCGAGCTGCTTTCCGAGAGAGCTCATTATGCCGTAGTAATGCGCAAACTCGCCCGAGCATTTCTCGAGCGGTGCGGATTGAAGCGGAAGGACATTCGCGCTCACCTGCGAGGCGACCTGCGAGTACTCGTACAGTATCGGCGTCACAGTTTTCAGATATATCTTTTCCGCCGCGCTGTAATTATCGGCGGCGACGGCAGGCGCGGCATGAGCCTGCAAAAATATCGCGGCAAGAAACGCCGCCGATAAAATGGAAACACGCCCTCTCTCAAGTATCGGTAATATTCCTTTCATGACCCACTCCAGACCGCCTTATTCCATCATCCCCTAATGACGGACAGGCTTATCCAATATCTTTTACTGGCTCTATTATAAAATACCCGCCCCCTTTTCACCAGACCGCTAAAGACGCACCCCCCGCAGTACTCGCGGAGAGGCCGTTTTTTAGTGATAATAACTGTATGAACGACGGGCAGGAGGCGTACCTTTTAAGGAAAACTCCATACGGAGAAAGGGACTACGTCCTCACCCTTTTCACTAGGGAGTCCGGCAAGATAAGCGGGTTCGCGAAGAACGCCAAAACGAGCGGAAAACGCTTCGGGGGAAGGATTGAGCCGTTCGTCCTCTTCCGCGCGAGATATAAGGAAAGAAGCGGTGGGCTAATGCTCGTCGACGACGCCGAAACGGTCAGGGTTTTCCGCCGTCTCATGGAAGACGTCGAGCTCTTCCTCTGGGGGAGTCTCGCCCTCGAAACGATAGACGTCCTGACGCCTAAAGACGCCCCCAACGAAGAGATCTTCGAGGCCCTGACAGCGCTGTTCACGGAGCTCGACGAGGGCAAAAGCGCCCTCCCTGCGATACTCAGGTTTCAGCTTAGGACGCTCTCCCTCTCGGGATACGAGCCCAACCTCGAAACCTGCGCCGGGTGCGGGAAGGAGGTCGGCGACAGGGCGCACTTCAGCATAAGAGGCGGCGGCGTGATCTGCACAGAGTGCGGCACCAGGGCCGAAAACGGGGGGCTCATATCGACGGAATTCCTCCGCCGGCGGGATTTGATGGAGCTCCATCTTGAGAAAGTTTTAAAATACGTAAAACTGTTTCTAAGGTTCACCGAGTACCACACCGAGAAAAAGTTGAATTCGTCGAAGTTCATAGAGGAGCTGACAGTATGATAAAAATTCCCGGTTTCCAGGGGAGCGGTATATCCTGCGGAATTAAAAAGAGGGGTAAAAAAGACCTCGCGCTTTTATTCTCGGAAACCCCCGCGAAGGCGGCCGGCGTATTCACGACGAACATCGTGAAAGCCCCGCCCGTCGTCCTCGGAATGGAGAGGATAAAGAGCGGATACTGTCAGGCCGTGCTCGTAAACAGCGGGGTCGCGAACGCATTCACGGGCCCTGCCGGCATGAAGGCGGCAGTGCTTTCGTCCCGCTACCTTGCCGAAGGTCTCGGCATCGCAGAAGACCTCGTCATACCGTCTTCTACAGGCCTCATCGGCGGTCCGCTTCCGACCGATAAAATAAAGAACGCCGTCCCGCAGCTCGTCTCCGGGCTCAGTGAAGACGGCATCGCCGACGCCGCCGAGGCCATCATGACGACGGACGCGTTTCCGAAATACGCCTCGGTGAACGTCACGA
>Ga0268299_1004071_pt1 | contig 12074 bp, 12 predicted proteins | sample NOBtaG_FD_193484 | JGI IMG/M metagenome (GOLD analysis project Ga0268299, IMG submission 193484) | Activated sludge microbial communities from bioreactor in Nijmegen, Gelderland, Netherland - NOB reactor | ecosystem: Engineered > Bioreactor > Aerobic > Activated sludge | place: Netherlands...
GTTGACGGCTGCGGCATTGATGGTCGGGGCGTTCGTGATTATTCTCGACCCGATTTTTCAAGGATTGGCCGTCTCGCTGTTGTTCGGCGTCGGCGCCTCGACGGTGCTGACGCTGGTGGTCATTCCTGTGCTCTACTACCTGTGGATCGGCGGCCGTGCGGCGGGTGAGGCCCATCCCTCTCCCCAGGCGGTTCCGGGAGGCCCTGGTCACACCACCCTCTAGCAGGGAGCTTCTCCGACCTCGGTCCGCGCGGATGGTTCTCCGGGACTTAACTGATGCGCTTGGGGTCCACCGAACTGCGAGAATGTTCCGCATGCTCCCGAAGCAGGTCTTTCGATATTGCGAATCAATCCATTGCACGGCAGATCATCGAGGAGGGACTGCCTTTCCGGCCGTCGTGGCGCTAAGGGACTTGTTGTCGCCTTCCGCCACAGACTCTCGGTCACGCTGTAGCAAGACACCCCGCATCTCGAGCGCCATACCCCTAACCGTTGTCGGCCGATTCCGGTTGTGATGCCCGGGGATGGATCACTGGTTGACAATCTACTATTTTGGAAGTTAGTAATTAATTACTTTCAATGTTCATGGAGGCAGGATGGGGCATCCTAAACACCTTCCAGCGAAGCAACGTCGAATTGAGACGGTTCGGGCTTTGATCGCCTTGGCGGCGGAACAGAATCCCACCGACATTACAACGGCCGCTGTTGCCAAGCGTATAGGACTGACACAGGGCGCGCTGTTTAGGCATTTCCCAAGCAAAGACGCCATCTTGAAGTCAGTCATGGAATGGGTAGCGGACCGGTTGCTCGCGCGAATTGACAGTGCGGCGCAAACCGCCACCTCTCCCATCACAGCGTTGGAGGCGGTCTTCATGACGCATATCGATTTTGTGGTTGAGCATCCTGGGGTGCCACGGATGCTGATCGGCGAATTGCAACGATCCGAAGACACCGTTGCTAAGCGGATGGTGCGGACCTTGCTCCGAGGCTACACCGAGCGACTGATTCGGCTGATGGAGCTAGGCAAGAGGCAGGGCCAGCTCGATCCAGACCTGGATACCGCCGCTGCTGCAACGCTATTTATTGGGACCATTCAGGGGCTGGTCATGCAGTCGTTGCTCACGGGAACTGTGTCACACATCCGCCGCCAAGCGCCCGACGCGTTTGCCATCTATCGGCGCGGCATCGCATCCGACAGATAGCCAAGAGAAGAAGCGACTCTCTCTCTGCGATAACAACCACCGTACGTAGCGCGAAAAATGGAGCGACCGATGAAAAGGCGAACATGGGGCATCGCGACCCTGACAGCACTCTGGATGATATGCCTGTCGGCGGCTGCTGAGCCGCCTCCGCTTCCCCCGGAGTTGCGGCTGAGCCTTCACGATGCGATCCAAGCGGCGGTCGACAATAACGTCAACGTCCGCTTGCTCAAGGAGCGGATCGCGGCGGCACAGTCCGCCGCCGACAGCAGCCGCGGCGCCCTGCTGCCGAATCTCGCCGGATATATGAACGGCCGTAACCAGACTGTCAACCTTGCCGCCTTCGGCTTGCCGGCGGATCGGCTGGGCGGTCTGGGACTCACCCGCAGCGTCACCGATCCGTTCGACGTATATGATGCGCGCGCGACATTGGTGCAAAACCTGTTCAGTCTCAGTTTGATTCAACGGTGGCGTGCGGCGAAGACCGGCATCAATGTCGCTCAGCTCGAGGCGGAAGTCGCCAAGCGCGATGTCATGGCGACCGTCGGCCTCTTGTATGTGGAAGCGTTGCGGGGGGACGAGGCTGTAAAGGCGCGTCGGGCCGACATCGACCTGAGTCAACAGTTGCTCAAGTTGGCGCAGGACCGGAAGGTCGCCGGCGTGGCCACTGGCTTGGATGTCACGCGGGAAGAAGTCCAACTGGAGAACAATCGCCAGCGCCTGCTGATGGCGCAGAATGAACAGGAGAGCGCCCGGCTCAATTTGATCCGCGCACTAGGCATCTCTTTCGATGTACGGCTGGTCCTGACCGACGAACTGAAATTCGTCGATGTAACCTCGCAGTCGGCCGATGTCGCCTTGTCGGTGGCCCGGGAAAATCGCACGGAGCTGAAAGCTCAGGCCCAACGGGAAAAATTAGCGTCGCTGAGCCTCAGCTCGATCACCAGCGAACGGCTGCCTTCGCTGGCGCTCAACGGAGACTACGGGTGGATCGGCCTGAAACCGGATGAGGCCTTGGCGACACGATCGGTCGGGCTCATGCTCTCGGTTCCCATTTTCGACGGGGGACAGCGCGAGGGCCGTATTTCCGAGACGCGTAGCCGTGTGCGTCAGGAGTCGATCCGGATGAAGGACGTGTCGGATCAGGTCACTCTTGAAGTGCGAAATGCTCTGCTCACCCTGGAATCCTCGACGCAGCAAGTCGCGGTGGCGCAGAAGGGCTTGGATCTGTCGCTGAAGGAGCTACAGTTCGCCCGTGACCGGTTCGCGGCTGGGTTGGCCACCAACATCGAGGTGACGAACGCGCAGACTTCTGTCGCGCGCGCCCGAGACAATCTCATTGAGGCCCTATTCAGGCTGAACGCATCGCGCATCAATTTGGCGCGAGCCAAGGGGGAAATCGAAACACTCTTTTAAGCATGGTCAATGGCCAATGGTCAGTGATGATCGAGCCCCTCTTCACGAGAGCTCCATGGACTCATGACCATTAACGATCGCCAAAGAAGGGGAATATGAGCACTGACACGACGACTGTGCCTCACCACCCACTGTCCCCCGGACTCAGCGGTCAGGGATCTGTGGGGCCGGCCGATGCGGTGCCGCGCCGGCGAAACATCAGAATGTGGGGGTGGCTTATTCTCGCCGCCGGCGCGCTCGTTTCCGCTGCAGTTCTCTATTGGCAGTCGCAGCCTGCACCGGAGTCCGGAATATTGCGGGTATCGGGCAATATCGAGATGACCGACGCCGAGGTCAGCTTCAAAATCCCGGGCCGGGTGGCGGAGCGTTTGGTCTCGGAAGGAGAGGTGATCAAGGCGAGACAGATCGTTGCTCGTTTGGATGTTAGCGAGTTGACGCAGGAAGTCGCGCTGCGCAAGGCGGAGGTCCGAGCCGCGGAGGCGGCGCTGGCTGAGTTGGAGACGGGCTCTCGCCCGGAGGAAATCGCGCAGGCTGAAGCCGTCGTCCGGCGGACGCAGGCGGACGTGGAGCGGGCACGGGCGGATCTCGTGCGGCTCAAGCGGCTGTATGAGCAGGATAACGTCTCGGTGCAGGATTATGATGCGGCGAAGACCGTCGTGGCGGTAACCGAGGCCAAACTCCGCGAGGCGCAGGAACAGTTTCGCCTCGTCAAGAAAGGGCCGCGCATTGAAAAAATCGAGCGGGGGCGGGCGCAGCTGCAGCAGAGCAAGGAGGCGATGGCTTTGGCCGAGACCCGGTTGGGCTACGCCACGCTGACTTCCCCTCTGACCGGCTTGGTGCTCTCTCATAACATTGAGTCGGGCGAGTTCGTGGCAGCCGGCACGCCGATCGTGACCGTCGGGGATCTCGAACATGTCTGGCTGCGGGCCTACGTGGATGAGACGGATCTCGGACGGATCAAAGTCGGCCAATCGGCGAAAGTGACGACCGATACCTTTCCGGACAAGCATTATGTGGGACGCGTCTCCTTTATCGCCTCGCAGGCGGAGTTTACGCCGAAGAGCGTCCAAACGCAGAAAGAACGCGTGAAGCTGGTCTACCGGACCAAGATCACCATCGACAATCCTCACATGGAGCTCAAAGCCGGGATGCCGGCCGATGCCCGGATCGTTCTGGACGGCGCGGAGGCATCCGGTGGAAGTCATTAAGCTCGTACATCTGACGCGATCATTCTGCGCGGTTCGCGCGGTCGAGGATCTAAATTTCACGGTGGCGCCGGGAGAAATTTTCGGCTTGGTGGGCCCCGATGGCGCCGGCAAGACCACCACGATGCGGCTCTTGACCGGCGTGATGGAGCCGACCGGCGGCGACGCCTGGGTCATGGGGAAGCACGTGGTCCGGGAAGCCGAGGCGGTCAAGGACGACATCGGTTACATGAGCCAACGATTCGGGCTCTATCCCGATCTCACGGTCGAAGAGAACATCCATTTCTATGCGGATCTCTACGGCGTTCCTTCGCGAGGTCGCGAGCATAAGGTCCATGAGCTGCTTTCGTTCAGCAATCTCACCCCGTTCAAGAAACGGCAGGCCGGGCGCTTGTCGGGGGGCATGAAGCAGAAGCTGGGGCTGGCCTGCGCGCTGATCCATACGCCGAAAGTCTTGTTCCTAGACGAGCCCACGAACGGCGTCGATCCGGTCTCGCGGCGCGATTTCTGGCGTATTCTCTATTCCCTGTTGAAAGAAGGCGTGACCATCTTTGTCTCAACCGCCTATCTGGACGAGGCGGAACGATGTCACCGCGTGGCGCTGTTGCACCAGGGCCGTCTGCTGGCTTGCGATACCCCGGGCCGGGTCAAAACTCTCATGCGTGGGACCATTTTGGAAGTCCGCGTCAATCGGACACGCGAAGCCGCGGCCCTGCTCAAGCGGCGCGTGAAGGCCGAGTCGGTCGGACTCTTCGGCGACCGCATTCATGTGGTCACGATGGACCGGGCACAGACCGCGCAGGAGGTACCCGCCCTGCTGCAGGCCGAAGGATTTGCGCTGCAGGGTCTGCGGCCGATCGAGCCCTCCTTGGAAGATGTCTTTGTCTCGGTATTGACGAGCGAAGGGGGCGTGCCTCCGAAGGAACCGGTCGATGCGCGCTGATCATGAGCCCTACGCGGTCGTCGTCCGCGATCTGGAAAAGCGGTTCGGCTCCTTCGTCGCGGTCAACCGGATCAGCCTGCAGGTCGCAGCCGGCGAGATCTTTGGTTTTCTCGGGCCGAACGGGGCCGGCAAGTCTACAACCATCCGGATGCTGTGTGGGTTGCTCACTCCGACGGCCGGCACCGGGACCGTCGCCGGCTTCGACATCATACGGGAGGCGGAGCGGATCAAAGCGCACATCGGATACATGAGTCAGAAATTCTCGCTCTACGAGGACTTGACGGTGGAGGAGAACATCGACTTCTACAGCGGCATCTATCGGATTCCGCGGACGAAGAAAGCCGAGCGGAAGGAGTGGGTGATTGGAATGGCCGATCTCTCGCAGCATCGGACCACCCGGACTGCCGTGCTCTCCGGAGGGTGGAAGCAACGGCTCGCACTGGGTTGCGCCGTCCTGCACGAGCCGCCGATCATCTTTCTCGACGAGCCGACCTCCGGCGTGGATCCGATCAGTCGCCGCAGCTTCTGGGATCTTATTTATGAGTTGGCCGGATGGGGCGTGACGGTGTTCGTGACGACCCACTACATGGAAGAGGCGGAATACTGCGACCGATTGGGGTTGATCTACCGCGGGGAATTGATCGCCGCCGGGACGCCGGAGGAGCTCAAGACGCGCTTCATGCAGGATGACGTCGTCGAGATACTGTGCGAGCAGCCGCAAGAGGCGATGTTATTCCTTGGGGAGGTCGAGGGGGTCAAGGACGTGGCCTTATTCGGCAAGGGTCTGCATGTGGTCGTCGAGCACCGCGCAGAGGGCGTGATGACGGCGATCACGAACCGGCTGGCGGAGCGGAACGTTTCAGTGTCGCGAGCGGAGCGCATCGTGCCGTCTCTCGAGGACGTCTTCGTCTCGCTGATCGAGGCGCGCGATCGGCAGGAGTCGCCTCAAGCTGAGGTGGCAGGATGAACGGGCGGCGCGTTTGGGCGGTGGCCCGCAAAGAGGGTATCCATATCATCCGGGACTGGCGCAGCCTCGTCATGGGGATCGCGATCCCGATTCTCTTGTTGATCCTGTTCGGCTATGCACTGACTCTGGACGTGGACGAGGTACCGCTCGTGGTCTGGGATCAGAGCGGCACAAAGGTCAGCCGCGATTTTGTCAGCCGATTCAACGGCTCGCCCTATTTTTCGCTCCGCCGGTCTCTGCAGAGTTATGAAGAAGTGGAGCGGGCCATCGATGCAGGAGAAGCCTTGGTCGCGCTGATCCTCCCGGTCGATTTTGCGCAGGATGTGGAATCGGGCCGGGTCGCTAAAGTGCAGGCGATTCTCGACGGCAGCGACTCGAACACGGCGACGATCGTGCTCGGCTATGTGGACACGGTGGCGCGGGCCTACAATCAGGATCTCGCGATCGACCATGCCGTACGCACGAGCCGTCGTACGGTCACGGTCCCGCTGGACCTGCGTCCACGCGTCTGGTTCAACGCCGACATGGAATCCAAGAACTACATCATTCCCGGATTGATCGCGGTGATCATGATGGTCATCGCTGCGATGCTGACCTCGCTGACCGTGGCGCGCGAGTGGGAAGCCGGCACGATGGAGCAGGTGATCTCGACCCCCTTGAAAGGGCCGGAGCTGATCCTCGGCAAACTGCTTCCCTATTTCGGTATTGGGCTGCTCGACGTGCTGGTGGCCGTCCTGATGGGCGAGTTCCTCTTCCATGTGCCGCTGCGCGGCAACGTCGCGCTTCTCTTCAGCCTGGCGGCGGTGTTTCTGATCGGGGCACTGGCGCTCGGCATGCTGATCAGCATCGTGACCAAAGCCCAGTTGCTGGCCAGTCAACTCGCCATGGTGGTCACGTTCCTGCCGGCCTTCCTGCTGTCCGGGTTCATGTACGACATTAGCAACATGCCGAAGATGGTTCAGGCCATCACCCACGTGGTGCCGGCCCGGTATTTCGTGTCGCTGTTGAAAGGCATCTATCTCAAAGGAATCGGACTGGAGCTTCTCATGCTGGAGGCCGCGCTGCTGGCCGTCTTCGGCTTTGTCGTACTCCTCGCCGCGAACCTGGTCTTCAAGAAAACGATGGCGTGAGTTCACGATGTTCGAGCGGATCACCAGGATGTTGATCAAGGAATTCATCCAGATCTTCCGCGATCCGCGGATGAGGACGGTGATCTTCGTGATGCCGCTGGTGCAGACGCTGGTGTTCGGCTATGCCGTGACCACGGACGTCACGCGTATCCCGACCGCGATCTTCGACCTGGATAACAGTCGCGCCAGCCGGGAGTTGGTTGCCAGGTTCACCGGTTCCGGGTACTTCGATGTGGTGGCCTATGTCGACCGTGAAGACGAGGCTCGTAACCTCGTGGATCATGGCCTCGTCAAAGCGGTGCTGCGGATGAACAAGGGATTCGAGGACCATCTCCGCGCAGGACGGACGGCGCCGGTGCAGATTATCGTAGATGGCACCGATTCCAACACGGCGGGCATCGTGCTCAATTATGCGGGGCAGATCACCGGTCGGTTCAGCGAGACGGTCCTGCAGACCCGCGTCGTCCGGGCGATCGGTGAACCAGTCACCCCGGCCCGCGTGGTGATGGAATCTCGCGCCTGGTTCAACGAAAATCTTGAGTCTCGGAATTTTTACGTCCCCGGCGTGATCGTGCTCATCGTCACGCTGGTCACCCTCATGCTGTCCAGCATGGCGGTGGTACGGGAAAAGGAAATCGGCACGATCGAGCAGATCATGGTCACTCCCATCAGACAATCGGAGTTCATTCTGGGCAAGATGTTGCCGTTTGCGCTGATCGGTTTTGCCGATGTCGTGCTGGTGACTATGATCGCCGCCTATTGGTTCGACGTTCCGATCAGGGGCAGCCTGCTGCTGCTCTTCGGTGCGACGAGCCTCTACCTGATGAGCACGCTGGGCATCGGCTTGCTTATTTCGACCGTTAGCCGAACGCAACAGCAAGCGATGATGAGCGCCTTTTTTTATTACTTCCCGGCCATGCTACTGTCCGGTTTCGTGTTTCCGATCGCCAACATGCCCGAGGCCGTGCAATGGCTGACTTATTTCAACCCGCTGCGCTACTTCCTCGTGATCATACGCGGGATATTCCTGAAAGGAGTGGGGCCTGAGATCCTCTGGCCGCAGATGGCGGCGCTGTTGTTCCTGGGGTCGCTCACGCTCTGGGTGGCAACCAGACGATTTCAGAAGACCGCTATCTAGACTGAAATGGCGATGTTCTGGAAGACGATAGTCGGGGTGGTCGGCCTCACTCTCCTGACGATAGGCGGAGTCCGAGCGGAGGATGCTCAGACCACGAAGGACGGCGCGACACTCGACTGCCGGTACGAGCAGAGTGACAGTGGAACGAGCGGTTCGGCATTCCCAAGCGATGACGTGTTCCGCCCCCTGATGGCGGATCCGAAGCAGCCGCAGTTCTTTGCTACCTATCAATCCGTTCAGCGCAGAGAGCCCACAAGTACCGTAAAAGGGGTCGGGAAGTCTGTGAACGTTGGCTCGGTGGGGTTCGGAGAAAATTTCGGGTTCTATACCAAGCGGGAAGGATGCAATGGTTGGCAAGTGGGCCTGTTGGCGGGGGTTTTTTCACAGTTCAATCTGGATGCGCCGTCCTCGGACTTGATTAATGCCGACTACATCGTGGGGATTCCCGTCTCTTGGCGGCGTGGTGACTGGTCGACACGGGTGCGCCTGTACCATCAGAGCAGCCATGTTGGAGACGAATTTCTTCTGGAGAATCCCGCATTCAATCGGGTGAATCTCAGTTTCGAAGAGATTGAGGCGATCCTCTCCTACGACCATCGGTGGATACGGGTCTATGCAGGCGGAGGCTACTTGCTGCATCGCGAGCCGGCGGTGTTGGACAGGAATCATGTGCAGTGGGGAATGGAGTTGCGCGGGCCGACGATCGACGCTCCGTTCCTTGAGCGCGGGATGCCGGGGCTCCAGCTCACGCCCGTCTTGGGAGCCGACTTCAAAACCTTCGAAGAGTTGCACTGGATCATCAACAGCCATGTCGTGGGCGGGTTGGAGTGGTCCAGGCCTGGCGCAAAGCGTCGGTTTCGGTTCCTCGTGAACTACTACCGCGGCTTCTATCCCTATGGACAATTCTTTAACGAGAAGGTCGAGAGCATCGGATTTGGGTTCTATTTGGCCTTTTAGGTAACTCAGAGAAGCGGGCGACCGTTCTATGTCACAAGTGTCCATAGCCATCTCGCAGGCTTCCGCCATGCCGACCTGTGTTGGAACGCTGCAAAGAGCGTCGATCGGTGAATCCTTCCGCGCGGAGGGTGCTCTCAATAAAAGAAGGATGATTCCATGATGGCCGAATGTCCTGTGAGTAGAAAAGGATATTTCACGTCTGAGGAGGGTGAATATGGGGAGTACAACTCGCAGGCTGTGTCTGATAATGCTGGGGATCTGGGTCGTGACGCTGGCTGTTGCCGGATGGTTTTTCGTGACGGGTTGGACGACGAAGGGATCGGATGGCCGTACCGAAATCCTATTGGCACCGGTGGAACGCGACCAAATCCTCGCGGAGATGCGACAACTCCTGAAGGCGGTAGATGGTGTCGTCCGGAGCCTGGGAGAGGACCAGCCGAACCTTCAGCAAGCCGAAGCGGCGGCCAGGGCAGCGGGGATGCAGATGGCCGTGGACACGAGTCCCGCCATCATGGCGAAGCTGCCGCTGCCATTCAAACAGATGGGCATGTCGATCCACAAGGATATGGATGCGCTGGCCGATGCGACCGTGAAAAAGGAGACGCCGCAGCAGATTCTGCAACGGCTATCGAGCATAACGGCCCGCTGCACGACGTGTCATGATTTGTATCAATTTGGAGCGGGTAAGTAACGGTCAGCCGTGAGGGAAGATCGTTCGATTGGGGAAATCCTAGAGCGGACATCAAAACACCGTTGAATCCATTGCAGGCGCGAGGTCTCTTATAGAGTATGCGATTGTCTTGGCCGAACGGCGAGCGCCGCGAGGCGGACTGATCGCCGGTTTCTGCCGCGGGTATATCGCTCACGGCCATGTGTACAAGGAGGTGCCAGATGAGGTCCAGAATGATTCTTTCCATTGCAGTGGCTTCAGCCATGTCGTTCTCGGTAGGGATGGTGACCATCGCATCCGCGCAAGATCGTGACCGTGACCAGCTCAAAACACAGCAACAACTTCAGGATAAGGACAAGTTACAGACGAAAGACCAGCTCAAAGAGAAAGACCAACTCAAGGAGCAGGAACGAACTCGCGAGCGGACTCGGGAGCAGACTCGGGAGCAGACTCGGGAGCAGACTCGGACAGAGCGCCCTGAGAGACCACAACATGAGAAGGCTGAGCGGCCAGAACGCGGCGGTCGTTGAGTGCGGGAGGCCGTCTCATGCGACCGTGCGCGACGCTCGGCAGTAGAGGCGGGGCGCGTAGTGTCGCAGGTACGGGGGTGAGTTCGGGAAGCGCGCAAGCTTCTCGCTCGCGATGCGGGGTTGTCAAGGCTCCACAATGCTCGGTCGGTGCCATGATGGCGCGAGTGTGCCTCCTGGTAGCGCTCTCTTTCTTCTGGGAAGGCCCCGTGAGTTGGGCTGGTGCCGCCGAAGCCGAGGGGCCCTCTCAAGCGGCCCCTCAATGGCGTGTCATCGCCACAGTGAATTATTCGAGCGGTTCCTACGGAACGGATTCCAGAACGAATATCCTCTATGCGCCCATGACTGTCAGGAGGGTCTTTCGGGATGGCGATGTAAGCTTGACGATCCCCTTTCTCAGCATCTCCGGCACTGGTGCCGTTCGAATGGTGGGGGGCGTTCCCACGCGAACAAGCAACGCTATTGCCGGACCGGTGGGAGCTCTTGCTGCGGTGTCCAGAAGCGGCAAAGGGCCCGGTGCGAGTCCTTTGGCCGCCGCCACAACCGACAGTGGGCTCGGCGACATGATTCTCCGCGGCCGCTATTATCTGATTGAGGAAAGTTCCGTCATGCCGCTTGTGGCGGTCACCGGGCGGGTGAAATTGCCGACCGCGGATGCAGATCGCGGACTCGGCACGGGGGAATTCGATGAAGGGGCTGGAGTGGAACTGACCAAGACCCTCGGGGACCGATGGCTGGCCTATCTTGACGGAGGCTACAATCTGATCGGCGATGCGCCAGGCACCAATTTCAATAATCAGTGGTGGTATGACGTTGGTGTTGGGTACGACGTGACGGAAAGCCTCCATATGAGTGTCTTTTATGAAGAATACCGCGCATTGGTCAATACGGTGAATAACGCTCGTGACGTATTAGCCGTGGCGAACTATGTCGTGGACGACACCGTGCATCTCACCGGATCGTTACTGGTTGGATTGTCGAACGGCGCACCGAATTACGGATTCGGCGGGGGAGTCAGACTCAGGTTTTAGTTGACGACCGCGTGGGTCGGGCGGCAGCCGAACGTCGTTGCACGAACGCTGCGCCCTGCTGAACAACAGAAAGGGAAACCGGTGGACATTGTCAATGCTCGAGAGGCCGATCTCACTGAGAATCCCCATCAGGTCAAGGCGAGCCGATTGTACGACACGGAGCATGCCCAGGTTGTTCATATCACGTTGGAACCGGGCGAATCGCTCAAGAAGCATGCTACGCCTGTCGATGTGTTCTTTTATGTCCTGGAAGGGAGAGGGATCATCGAGATTGGTGACGACACAAAGGAAGTCGGGCCGGACGTGCTCATCCCAAGCCCCGCTCGAATTCCGCACAGGTGGTCCAACCGGAGCGACAAGCCGTTTCGCGTGTTGGTCGTCAAGGTTCCGCGCCCGACCGAAGCCACGAAGTTGTTGTGAGAGACAAATTGGGTCAGTCGTGACAGGCGCGTGATGAATTGTGTGTCAGAGCGACGTCGGCGCTCTGGCAATTTGCCCGACGGTCTGGCATGCTTTTGCGCCGGATCGAAGCGCCGGGTTCCATGCCCGGGGCATCATTCTGCACAGGCGAAGAAACTCGCCCCAGACGTCGTTCGACAGAATCGTCTTCTTCGGTAGGCGCTTGTGATGGAACAGTCCTGACGTGCGTGGGCATATCCGAAAACGAGGGGAGTGCGAAGGTGTTGGTGGAACAGGTGATGAACCAGGAACGCGCGGATGAAGGTCCGCAGTCGAATGCGGCCATTCGCCGGTACGTTGAAATTGCACTGCTGGCGTTGGTCGGCGGCTGGGCCTATTTTGCCAATCTCCATCTGTCGTTATTGGAAGGCAGCGAAGGACTGTATGCCGGCATTGCGGGAGAAATGGGGCGCCGGCGTGAATTTTTCGACC
>Ga0268299_1004072_pt1 | contig 12073 bp, 12 predicted proteins | sample NOBtaG_FD_193484 | JGI IMG/M metagenome (GOLD analysis project Ga0268299, IMG submission 193484) | Activated sludge microbial communities from bioreactor in Nijmegen, Gelderland, Netherland - NOB reactor | ecosystem: Engineered > Bioreactor > Aerobic > Activated sludge | place: Netherlands...
ACGCGCAGATCGGCCATGGCGATACGTTTCATCACGACAAGCACCCGGACCTCAAGGCCGACTACGTGCTGGCCAATCCGCCCTTCAACGATAGCGACTGGCGCGGCGAGCTACTCAAGGACGACAAGCGTTGGGCCTACGGTACGCCGCCGGCGGGCAACGCCAACTATGCCTGGGTGCAGCACTTCATCCATCACCTGGCGCCGACTGGGATCGCGGGGTTCGTGCTGGCCAATGGCTCCATGTCGTCAAACCAGTCAGGCGAAGGCGAGATCCGCAAGGCCATCATCGAAGCCGATCTTGTGGACTGCATGGTCGCGTTGCCGGGGCAATTGTTCTATTCGACGCAAATTCCCGTCTGTCTCTGGTTCCTGGCCCGCAGCAAGAAGAATGGAAGGTTTCGCGACCGGCGCGGGGAGACACTGTTCATCGACGCCCGCAAGATGGGCACCTTGGTAGATCGCGTGCATCGTGAGCTGACCGACGCAGATGTCGCAAAAATTGCCGGGACCTATCACGCCTGGCGAGGTGATACAGGCGCGGGCACGTACGACGATATCCCGGGTTTTTGCAGAAGTGCGACCCTGGATGACATCCGCAAACATGGCCACGTGCTCACCCCTGGCCGTTACGTCGGTGCTGAAGCGCAGGTGGAGGATGCCGAGCCGTTCGAAGAAAAGATGCAGCGGCTCACGGCAACGCTGCGGGAGCAGCAGAAAGAATCCGTGAAGCTCGATGCCGCCATCGTCGCCAACCTGAAAGAGCTGGGGTATGGCTCCTAAGCGCCCGCGCAAAGAAGATCAACGGCTGACTCGTGGGCGTGCAAGGCCCGAAGCCGGCTTCCCGATTGCCCCGGCCAAGGCAACCGTTCCACAGGAGTATGCCGCGGCACTCGCCACGATCAAGACACGCATCCGGCAGGAACGATTGCGCGTCGTCCTGTCTGCCAATGCGGCCATGATCCTTCTCTATTGGGACATCGGCCACACGATACTCGACCGTCAGAAACGCGCGGGTTGGGGCGCGAAGGTCATTGATCGCCTGGCAGCCGACCTGTGCGAGGCGTTCCCCGAAATGAAAGGGTTCTCGCCCCGCAATCTGAAATATATGCGCGCCTTTGCCGCGGCCTGGCCGGAGCGCGCAATTGTGCAAGCGTCTCTTGCACAAATCCCCTGGTACCACCACATCGCGCTCTTGGAGAAACTCGACAACCCCGTCGCGCGCCTGTGGTATGTGCGCCAAGTCATTGAACAGGGGTGGTCTCACAACATCCTTGCGCTCCAGATCCAGGCTCGCGTTCATGCGCGTCAGGGCAAAGCGCTCACGAATTTCACCGCCACGTTGCCTCCCGGTGAGTCCGATCTTGCAACCCAGGTCTTCAAAGACCCCTACCTGTTCGACTTCCTCGGCACAGCCGATCCCCGCCGTGAGCGCGAGGTCGAGCAGGCGTTGGTTGATCACATTCAGCGATTTTTGCTGGAACTCGGTGCGGGATTCGCATTCGTAGGCCGGCAGGTCCCGCTCGAAGTCGGGGATCAGGACTTCATCATCGACCTGCTGTTCTATCACCTGAAGCTGCGCTGCTACGTCGTGGTCGAACTCAAGGCCGTCGCCTTCGATCCCGCGTTCGTCGGTCAGTTGAATCTCTACCTTTCAGCCGCCGACGATCTGCTGCGGCATACGGACGACCAGCCCACCATCGGGCTGCTGTTGTGTCGTGGCAAGAATAAGTTCGTGGTCGAGTATGCGCTGCGGCATCTGAAACGCCCCGTCGGTGTCGCGCAATGGGAAACCCAGCTCGTCGAGAAGCTGCCGAAGGCCTTGAAGGGAAGCCTACCCACGGTGGAAGAGATCGAGGCGGAATTGACCGGACAGGCACCACGGCCGAGAACATCGACTAGGCGGGCGAGGAAAAGATGACTCGGCTCACTGCGATGCTGGATGAACAGCAGGCCGAGGCCGAGAAGGTGGATGCTGCGGTCACTGAGAACCTAAAAGGATTTGGGTATGCCTAAGGCGAAAGCGTCTAAAGTTGCGCCGTCAAACAATGAAATTCGTCGCACGATGCTCCAGTACTTCTACGACCGCAATGGGAACGCTACCAGCGCTCGTGGCAAAAAAGGATCGGCCGTCAAGATCAGTGACATTAAGAAAGAACTGAAGGCAGCACACGGTCTCACTCAACAGGAAGTTCAGAGTAACCTCACCTACCTAATAAGCCAAGGCTGGGTGGAAGAGGACACAGTCGAAAAGTCATTTACGGCAGCCGGCGGAACGGTCATTCCTTCATCCACGAGCTTCTATAGGATCACCGCCGCTGGCATCGACAAAATTGAAGGGCCTGGAGAGTTTACGATGTCAAAATTTCACGGGATTAAGATAGAAGCCACGGGCCAGAATATTATTACCCTGGGTGACGGAAATCAGGTTAACGCCAAGTTCACTGAACTCGGAAAGACCTTACTCGAACTTCGAGAAGCAATCGCAGGTTCCAGCGCCCCAGAGTTCGACAAAATGACCTTAGTTGCAGACATCGAAACCATTCAGACACAACTTGCGAAGCCCGAACCGAATAGAGGCATCATTCGGGCCGCATGGGAGACGGTAAAAAGCGCCGCCACGATTGACGGCTGTGCATCCCTGGTTCAGAAGGTCTTCGGACTAATTGGAGGTTTTCTGTGATGCAGTGGCTGACCGTGACGGTGTGTGAGCATAACATCCAGGCCGCGAAGCTGGATGCCGCCATTGCCGCAAGCCTGAAGGAGCTTGGATATGGCGGCTAGCCTACCGCCTGGGACCACAGCGCCACGCGGACTCCCGCTTCCTGACCAGATCCGTTGGCCGTTATTCGCAAGTAGAGACCTATTCGAACTGCGTTATGGCAGGGCGCTTGTGGAGGCACACCGTCGGCCGGGCTTCGTCCCGGTGTATGGGACCAACGGCCGCTGCGGCAGCCACGATAAAGCGCTCTTCAAGGGACCGGGCGTCATCCTCGGCCGGAAAGGTCAGGGACCCCTAGGAGTGGAGTGGTCTCAAGGTGACTATTGGGTCATCGACACTGCCTACTCTCTGCTTCCTCTACGATCGGATATTGATCTCAAGTACGCGTACTTCTTGGTCAAGCACATCGGCCTCAACCACCTTAAGGATGGGACCTCGAACCCGACATTGAGCCGAGACTCGTTCGGCGCCCAAGCGCTCCCTCTGCCGCCGCTCAATGCGCAACGTGCCATCGCCCACATCCTCGGCACGCTGGATGACAAGATCGAACTGAACAGGAAAATGAACGAGACGCTAGAGGCAATGGCGCGGGCGATCTTCAAATCGTGGTTCATTGATTTCGATCCCGTGCGGCGAAACGCCATCCGGTCTCGAAATCAACCCTCACCCCGGCCTACCAGCCACACCTCTCCCACTGGGAGAGGGGACGGGGATGAGGGTGTGGCCGCAGACCTAGCCTACAACCACTTGTTCCCTGATTCATTCGAGTACTCGGAGCTGGGGGAGATTCCGAAGGGATGGGGGTTGAAAGCGTTCGCGGACACTATCGAGATAGTCGGCGGTGGAACACCCAGGACCTCGGTTGCGGAGTATTGGGGCGGCGACATCCCATGGTTCTCAGTCGTGGATGCTCCAACCAACTCGGAAGTTTGGGCTGTTGACACCGAGAAGAAGGTGACGCGCGCTGGCGTCGAGAATTCCTCCACGCGCGTGCTCCCTGTGGGCACGACGATCATCTCTGCACGTGGTACAGTGGGGCGCATTTCGTTGGTCGGCGTGCCCATGGCGATGAATCAATCTTGCTACGGGCTCCGAGGACGGGCTGGGACGCATGGGTTCTTTAACTACTTCTCGACTCGGGAACTGGTCGCTCGCCTCCAGCAGCACGCGCACGGTTCAGTGTTCGACACGATCACGCGCGACACACTCGCTAGCGTATCTGTGGTGGCGCCAGCGGCCGTGTTGATCGAAGAGTTCGAGAAGCGAGTCGCCCCAAGCCTCCAGCGCATCCGCTCGGGATTGTTGGAAATTCGCGCCCTCGCCGCCCTGCGCGATACGCTATTGCCCAAGCTCATCTCTGGTGAAATCCGCGTGAACGAAGGAGAGGAAATCGTGGAGGAAGCTTCGTAATGGCAGGAGAATGGGGTGCATTGACCAAAGTCATTTTGTCATCGGTATTGCGCTGGCTGCCGGGCTGGATACTGCGTTGGTGGTATCCGATTGGCAAATGCCAAGAGTCGTTGACGGTCGAGGCTCATGGTGTTGGGCCACATATTTACGTTAATGCTGATCGAGCGCCTGCGATTATTGGGCTGAAGATAACCTTGATAAATGGACTACCGTTTTTCGTGACGATTGAGAACCTCCATTTGGAAGTGAGTGTGGATAGTTGCAGGCTTACGAACCATGATTATTCTGTTAAAGAATCCGTTCCAGGAGGCGGGGTCGCACAGATAGACATCGGCGATATTCATCTTTCAGATGGGCAGGTCAGGGTTGTTCAGGAGTCTGTGAGTGATTGCCCGATTCTGGAAATTGCGGGTCACGTTTCATGTGCTTCCGCAATTGGCGATCTTAAGAAGTACCTGCAAATGAATACGCGAGCCTTCATTTATCGTGGCAGCGACAATTGATGATGTGTGCATGCTTCTGTCCAAGCTTGTCTCCGGCTAGCTGCGGGTGAAGGGTGCCGAATAGTTCGTAGAGAAAGCGATGTGAATCATCTGCACGGAACACGATTCTTACAGAATCTGATTGTAGGGACGGTTCGCGAACTGCCCCTACAAAGAACCGTAAACCCATTGGACGATTGATCGGGGCATTCAGAACTATTTCCGCTAAACGTCTCAACGCGATCCGCAACACCTTTGAGGTTTCAATGTGGTAGCGCAACTACTACGAGCACATCATTCGCGGCGAAGAGTCCCTGACTCGCATCCGTCAATACGTCGGCGGTATCCAGCCCATTGGGAGGAAGATCGCGAGAACCCACAGGCAATCAGACACAACCCCGAGGCCCTATGGCCCGATTGACTGAATCCGTCGTCGAAGACGCCGCCCTCGCCTGGCTCGAAGCGCTGGGCTATGCAGTACTCCGCAGCCCCGAGATTGCAGTCAGCGATGCAGGAACGGAGCGGGATAACATGGCGATTTCCAGATGAACGGCTTGCTCGTCCGCGTCGGTGCAGACCTCAGTGTTGGCGGAGGTTCTTGGAATGGCCCAGTCGATAGCTCCACGGGCGAATTTGTGTATGTCCCCATTCCCGAGAGCGCTCCGGTTCATCCCGGCCTGGAGAAGCCTTACGGTGAGTTGGAACTCAAGTTGGCAACATCTGGTGTTGAGCTTCCTGCGCATCTACGGACTCGCCACATGCACCTGGACCCTGACTTCGAGCACCTCACCTATGGGGATCAGGGGGAGCGTGCCAAGCAGTTGCGGGACAATCTACGCATTGGTGACCTCATCGTGTTTTATGCTGGGCTTGCCGACAGACATAGCTCGAACAGACTGGTCTATGCTCTCATAGGCATCTTCGTGATCGAGCAGTTTTCATTGGCCGTCAACGTTGTCACGGAAGATCGAGACATCAACGCCCATACGCGGCGCGTGCTGACATCAGACGCCAAGGATCTGATCGTTCGCGCTAGGCCGAAGGTGTCAGGAAGACTGAAATGCTGTTTGCCTATCGGCGAATTTCGAGACCGTGCGTACCGGGTGAGGCAGGACATCTTGAACGCATGGGGCGGATTATCCGTAACGAATGGCTACTTGCAGCGCAGCGCTAGACTGCCGCGCATACTAAACCCTGAGCGGTTCCTACTCTGGCTGGAGATGCAAAGACCAGTGCTAATTCAGTCCAATAACTGAGGTAGGACCGTGCTGCGCACCTATTTCTACAAGCTCACGACTGACGACGGCGGTGCGCCTTGTGTGAAGGATGGTCTACTTTCTCTAGCCATCTGCAAACCCATGATTCGTAGCACTGCTAAAGAAGGGGATCTTATTTTTGGCTTTGCTGCAAACTCTTCACACTCCGACAATCGACTACTTTACATCGCTCGAGTAACAGACAAATTGCCCGATGGCTTCTACTATATTACGGGGAAATTCACTCGACGTGAAGATTGTATTTATCAGAAGCACGGGGATCGATTCGAATGGCGTCCAGGCTCGCTCCATCATGGGGAGGGGGATCTTGCCCACGACCTGGGGAGATATCCCTATTACGAGAGGGCCAACGTGTTGTTGAGCGACGATTTTCGGTACTTCGGCATTAATGGGACCGCCGACTACAAATCCAACTATCCCTTGATAAAAACTGCCGTCGAGACACTCGGCCAAGGGCACCGAGTTCACCACGGTGAGGCCCTACGCCAACAGCTTCATGCATTTATGCGGCAGGTTTGGAAGGAAATCCGAGAGAAAGAAGCTGGCAGGCGGACGAGTGGGCCTCGACGTGGCGCCTGCCATCGTAGCAGATCGTGTGGCATTCTCGACGAACCGGATGGGCTCTGAAACTATGAACGCTACACTCACAGAATCCGTCGTCGAAGCTGCTGCGCTCGCATGGCTCGAGGCGCTGGGTTATGTCGTGCTCCACGGGCCGGATATCGCAGCGGGCGAACCAACTGCCGAGCGCAGCGACCCGAACTACCGCGACGTGGTCCTGGAGCGGCGGCTGCGCCAGGCGCTGGTGCGCCTGAACCCGGAGCTGCCGCCCGAGGCATTAGAAGACGCCTACCGCAAGCTCACGCGGGTGGATGCGCCGTCGCTCGTGGAGCGCAACCGCGCGGTGCATCGGATGCTGATCGACGGAGTGAACGTCGAGTATCGCCGAAAGGACCTGCCTGCGCCGCGCCGAGGCCACTTTTTCGTTTACGCGATCCGCTGCAACGATGACAGCATCTACATCGGTCAGACGGAGAATCTAGAGCAACGTTGGTACCAGCATCTTGCCGGCAATGCCGCAGATCACACACGCAAGCACAAAGCCGTCCGTCTGGAGCACTATGAAGAGCTTGCATCGCGTGAGGCCGTGGTGAAGCGTGAGAAGTGGCTCAAGACCGGTTACGGTCGTACATGGCTGAAGAGAGAGATTGCTGCGGGGCGGGCGCGGCAGGCAGGTGACTCGATTGCCGGGGGGCAGGCACAGGTACTGGATTTTCAGCGGCCAGACAATAATGACTGGCTTGTCGTCAACCAGTTCACCGTTTCGGAGGGGCAGCACAACCGGCGGCCAGACGTAGTCCTGTTCGTAAATGGCCTTCCGCTCGCCGTGATCGAGCTCAAAAATCCTGCGGACAAAGAAGCCACCATCTGGACTGCTTACCAGCAGCTCCAGACCTATCAGGCACAAATTCCGGCGCTCTTCGCGACCAATGCGGCGCTGATCATTTCCGACGGTGTCCAGGCTCGCATTGGGACTCTTGGGGCTGGGAAAGAATGGTTCAAGCCGTGGCGTACGATCACGGGCGTTCAGGATGCGGCCCCGACGATCTCTGAACTGCAAGTCGTCCTGGAAGGGGTCTTTGAAAAGGGACGGTTCCTCGACCTGGTGCGGCACTTTATCGTGTTCGAGGATGAGGGGGGTGGGAAGCTGACCAAGAAGATGGCGGGCTACCACCAGTTCCACGCGGTCAAGGTAGCGGCCGAAGAAACCTTGCGCGCGGCACGGCGTGCAGCAGAACACCAGGCTGCGGATGGGTTAGGCCGTTATACAGCCGGCCACCAGCCTGGCGGCGAGCCGGGAGATCGGCGAGTTGGTGTGGTATGGCACACGCAAGGATCGGGCAAGAGCCTGACGATGGCCTTCTATGCAGGCCGCGTGATTCTGCATCCAACGATGGCCAATCCCACCATTGTGGTGCTGACCGACCGCAACGATCTCGACGAACAACTTTTTGGCACGTTCGCTCGCTGCCGTGATCTGCTTCGACAGGACCCCGTTCAGGCGGCCGACCGGGCCGACCTGCGAGCCAAGCTGAGTGTGGCGTCGGGCGGCGTGGTGTTTACCACGATTCAAAAGTTTTTTCCCGAAGAGAAGGGTGACCGGCATCCCGTCCTGTCTGATCGCCGCAACATCGTCGTGATCGCGGACGAAGCCCATCGGAGCCAGTATGACTTCATCGACGGGTTTGCCCGGCATATGCGTGACGCGTTGCCGCACGCCTCGTTCATCGGGTTCACAGGGACGCCCATCGAACAGACCGACGCCAACACGCGAGCCGTCTTTGGAGACTACATCAGTATCTACGACATTCAGCGGGCCGTCGTCGATAAGGCCACAGTTCCCATCTATTACGAGAGCCGGCTTGCGAAGCTCGAACTGAATGCAGCCGAGCGGCCGAAGATCGACCCCAAGTTTGAGGAGGCGACTGAAGGGGAAGAAGTCGAGCGCAAGGAGAAGCTCAAGACCAAGTGGGCGCAGCTTGAAGCGGTGGTGGGATCGGAGAATCGGCTCAAGCTGATCGCGCAAGATCTCGTCGATCATTTCCAAGATCGCCTAGCAACAATGGACGGGAAGGCGATGGTGGTCTGTATGAGCCGCCGGATCTGCGTGGAGTTGTATCGAGAGATTGCCGCCCTGCGCCCGCAATGGCATGCCGAAGCGGATGACCAAGGCTCGATGAAGGTGATCATGACCGGTTCGGCTTCCGACCCGATCGAGTGGCAAGGCCATATCCGGAATAAGAAACGCCGGGAAGACATGGCGCTGCGGTTCCGTGCCCCGAAAGACCCGTTTAGGCTCGTCATTGTGCGTGACATGTGGCTGACCGGGTTTGACGCGCCGAGTCTCCATACGATGTACATCGATAAGCCGATGCGCGGGCATGGACTGATGCAGACCATTGCGCGGGTCAACCGCGTGTTCAAGGATAAGCCAGGCGGATTGGTCGTGGACTACCTCGGCCTTGCCGACGAACTCAAGCAGGCCCTCGCGACCTACACGGAAAGCGGTGGAACGGGTAAAACGGCGATCGACCAGGCAGAGGCCGTCGCCGTCATGCTGGAGAAGTATGAAATCTGTCGAGATCTCTTCGGTTCATACACCACACCGGCCGGTCTGGTGAGGGGCTTCGATTGGTCGCTGTGGATGACCGGTAAGCCGCAGGAGCGGCTCTCGGTGTTACCCGCCGCGCAGGAGCATATTTTGAAGCAGCAAGACGGAAAAGCTCGGCTCCTCCGTGCCGTGACGGAACTTTCGCAAGCCTTCGCGCTGGCTGTGCCGCATGAGGAGACGTTCCGGATTCGGGATGATGTCGGATTTTTCCAGGCGGTGCGCTCGGTGCTGGCCAAGAGCGTCCCGGCTGAACAGAAAACCGACGAAGAGCTCGACCATGCTATTCGTCAGATCATTTCAAAGGCTGTGGTGTCCGATGAGATCCTGGACATCTTTGCCGCTGCCGGGCTGAAGAAGCCGGATCTCTCGATCCTCTCCGATGAATTTCTCGCGGAAGTGCGCGGGATGCCTCAGCAGAACCTGGCTGTCGAACTCTTGCGAAAGCTGCTCAATGGGGAGATCAAGGTACGGTCTCGTAAGAACGTGGTGCAGGCCAAGTCCTTTGCGGAGATGTTGGAGCAGGCGGTGAGGAAGTACCAGAATCGGGCGATTGAAGCCGCGCAGGTCATCGAGGAAATGATCGGATTAGCCAAAGACCTGCGCCGGGCGCATCAGCGAGGAGAGCGGCTCGGGCTCACCGAAGACGAGATGGCCTTCTACGATGCGCTCGAAACGAATGACAGTGCAGTGAAAATACTCGGCGATGAGACGCTACGAACCATCGCGCGAGAGGTAGCGGACGCCGTCCGCAAGAATGTGACGATCGACTGGACGGTGCGGGAGAATGTTCGGGCACAACTGCGAGTGATCGTGAAGCGAATTCTCCGGAAATACGGCTATCCCCCCGATAAGCAGGAGAAGGCAACCCAGACGGTGCTGGAGCAGGCGGAAGTGCTGTGCGCGGATGGAGTGAGCTGAGTCCTCTCGCCCTACACATATGAGGTGCAATTATGGCTCACGGGGACAACACAAAAGAAGTCGCTTTAGGAATGACTTGAAAATGATAGATGCCCTCGAAGGAAGATATATCTAGATCTTTCAAACAATGCGAGATAGGGAGATTAAGAATGCCTGCCAAGCAAATCAAAGCATTTATGTTGTCGAGCTCGCTATCTACAGATATATGCCGTATAGATTTTCAGTTTATGGATGGCAGCGGTGTTTCTGTCACCAATCTCCCTCCGGCCCGCTATAACGCTCTAGTCGCCACACTACAGGCCTCAACTCCCGCATACTATTGTTTCGATCCCAATACCAAGACCTACTTTGTTAGCAGCGCCCCAGATGCTCCGGGGCTGGTGTAGCTCCTGAGACAAACAGCTACGCCCTGCGTCTGTGGCACCTTGTTAATAATACGGCACTCTTCAAGGAAAGCGGAAATGCTGACAACACCTTGCCTGCTGGATGGAGGGTTTGAGAATGTCGAAATTCATAGCGTTATGCTTGTGTGTGATGACAACGACTGGGTGCATAGCGACTCACCGCTCTAATACAGACTGGTATGAGGAAACGACGCATGTCGGTATCATCAATAAGCCCCCCCCACGCCCTAAGGCAGAAGGCGTTGTACCGGCGCCTCTAGTGTTTGCGGGCGAATTAGCACTTAAGGCCGCTGCTGCTGCTTTCAAATGGGAGGGTAGCAAGTATGTAAAAGACAGTTCCGGTGAACTGAGAGAGGGCAGTTTTGAAGATGCATTTAGCCCCATCGATTTGGAAAGATGGGGAATTGAGCCACGCGGGGGAAACGATAGCCCTGCGTCAGCCTATATCGCCGTTATTCGAAGCGTGAGACCCAAGGAAAAGCTAGGATTCTGGGAGTCGGTATGGCGAGGCATTGTTTGGTTTGAACGTCCAACTAAGCTTGAGCCCCTGGATGAAAATGCGAAGCAGGAATTGGTGCGGCGGGTACAGGCATGTGACTCCGACCTCGCAAGAGTCGGTAAAGATGAAATCCTTGCGGCATTTGGGCTGGATAAACCACAAAAGGATACATCCATCGGGTTCTTGGGACTCTTGCAGTTGACCCCGACCAAACCGCATGCTCGAGATGGTGCTCGTTATCTGAATTATCGAATTGAACTTGTGGACTACCGGTACTCGTCGCTCAAGGCAAAGAATTTGTCGTGGATCCGAGTCCCTTTTACCGATTGGGAAAAAGCCAAAAGCGTACTCACTATGACTCTGCTTGGCCCGAAGTCCGATATGCATCTCCTCGGGAATCAGTACACGGCGACCACGGAGTTCGAAGTGAAGTGGGATCGCGAGAAGAGTAGTGGCAAAATAAAATCTGAATGGAATAACACAAAATCAAAACCATGCACGGAGCCGCTTCAGAAGTCCCCACCAATTCGGGCCTATGATTTGCGCAATGTTGGTATCGCCTTTAAGCTTTCGGAAGCCGGCACTTTAAAAGAGGCGTTTGAAAAAGCCGCCGAAAAAGTCGGTGATCTCGATCCAGGAAAAATCTTCGGTGAGTAGGCACAAAAAAAGTAACACCTCAAAGGGAACTGTGCCAGGCGCCGAGGTTGCTCCGGGGCCCGCATAACGCACAACCTAGAATGCAAGGGGAGCCCTTATCCTCCATCGCTCCGACTATCTCGCCTCACTCCCTCAATCCCTCGCTCGCATCGATCTTCATCCACATCACCCCGCCGCAGAAGGCGATAAGCGCCGCCACCAGCAACGAGGCCGTCCATCCCCAATGATCGGCGAGCCAGGGTGTGAGGCTGGGAGAGATCACACCGCCCACGTTCGCGCCCATGTTCATCACGCCCGACAGGGTGCCCGCATGTGTCTTGGAGAGGTCGGTCGTCACGCTCCAGTAGGCCCCGACGGTGAAATAGAGCCAACCCGCGCCGAGTGATAGGCAGGCGATGGCCACAGGCTGCGAATCGGCCCAGGCGCCGACGGCGATCAGTCCACCGGCCAGCCCCATGCCGATCATGCCGACGATCATGCGGGCCTTCGTCAGACCAAGGCTCGAGACCAGGCGATCCGTGGTCCAGCCGCCG
>Ga0268299_1004074_pt1 | contig 12067 bp, 4 predicted proteins | sample NOBtaG_FD_193484 | JGI IMG/M metagenome (GOLD analysis project Ga0268299, IMG submission 193484) | Activated sludge microbial communities from bioreactor in Nijmegen, Gelderland, Netherland - NOB reactor | ecosystem: Engineered > Bioreactor > Aerobic > Activated sludge | place: Netherlands...
ATCAGTCGGCAAGATACTACGTCCCCTGGCTGGGCAGATGGACTACCGGGGATCCAATCGGCATCGAAGGCGGCTTGAACCTGTACGCCTATGCCAATGACAACCCCGTCATGTTTTCAGATAGAGGCGGACGTGACACGAAACAGCAACGTTGGGAAAAGGAATTCGATGAGACGATTCCTCACTTGAAGGATATCGATGTCACCATCGGAACCTTCGATGAAGGGCAAATGACCGCGGCAGGGGTACGTGTTCCGCTTCAACAGGGAGATTATCTGCTTCCGAGACCATTCTATGAACGCAAGGCCGCTGCCCAACTTGCGTACCAAGGATTCATTCACTATGCCGAGCTGGTGGAGGCCGGCCACGACGCGGCCGCATTGAAGTTGTCCTGCTCCCGGTTTCGCAATTGCGCGCCGATTCCCGACGCCGAGCTTGACCTCGCTGCCTATGTCGGTTGGTCCTATCGGGCAAAGAGAAGCGCTGAGGGAGTTCAGGTCGCCCTGATGGCGGCCTCGCTGGCCATCGCAGGCGCAGAGATACTGATAGCCTGGCGAGCGTCCAGGGCGCAGGCCGCGGCGGCATTGTTACGGGCGGAGACGACACAGATGAACGCTCAAAATGTTCAAGGTGTCACCAGGACGGTCACGACGGCAACAGGACAGGAGACATTTGTCCACACGACGATGAGAGCGCAAGGGGCTCATACAGCGGAGAGCGCCGCCGTCAACATTGCAGAAAAGCAAAGCATCAATCTGAGTCCTGGCGGTCAATCGGGCCAATGGGGAGAAGGGGTCTATGCGTATCAGGGCAAGCTCCCGGCCACAGGCGGCAATGCGCCGCCCACGGTTCAGTTCCAGGTCCCAAAAGGAACAGCCATCGAAAAAATCGTCGTTCCGGGCCAGGAACCGATCATCAGGCTTCTGCCGCCGCAAGGAAATACACTGCCGATCGTCAATCCGACGACCAATTTGTCCGCGGCGGACTACTCGCAAGCCAAGGCATGGCTCGATACGATACGTTCCTTGCTGGAGTAGCGAGAGTGAGGCGACTGCTTCTAGGCGTTCGACCCAAAAAAAAGCCCGCGGGCTCGTGAAGCGGCATTACCACTCTCGATACCAGCGGGGCTAGTCAGGAAGCTTTCTCGGCAATTTAGTATTCACCAGTTACGCCAAACGCCGATAGCTTGATCGTGACTATAGACCGCCGGTTCCTTGAACGCAAGCTTTCATTTAGGGAGGTATGCTCATGCCTGCTCGACCGCGCAAGCCCCGTTCAACCACCCGTTCCCCCGCTGCCGCAAAGCCTGCGGCGGCGTCTGCAATCGGGAAGCGTCCGCCGACCGATCCGGCCGCGTTTCTTCAACACGTGCGCGCGCTGTCCAACAGACAGGCTGAAGTTCGCTCGTTGGTGGGGGCCGAACTGACCAGGCAGAAAACTGCGCGCGCCAAAGCGGCGAAGCAGCCGATCCCTCCACGAGTCACGCGGGCGATCTATCTCAAGGCGCTCGATACCTGGAAAACGGCGGCCCTGGCGCGGCTCCAAGATTTGCAAGCCAATCGGACCAGCGAGAGTGCGCGGTCACGGCCGATTCCGACAGCGCACCAGCCGGAGGTCGCAAACTTGAAACGCCGGCTCGTCGTCGGGCTCAGTAAAAACTCCGCCCACGTCTCGACGTTGCAAGGCGCGCAGCGCCGGTGGCATCTCGCCGCGAAAGCTGCGCGCGAGGGCATCCACGTTCGACGCGACAAGGCGCGTGAGGTCTTGGGGCAGCCGCTGCGCCCCGATGCCCGCCTCCATCTCAAGGTGGCCCATGCCACGTTCATGGTGGAAGGCAACAGCCCGCGCGTGAGGAAGGAGCTCCGCGAAGCGGCGCAGCAGATGCCGAAATCAAAAGGACTCGCCTATTGGCTGGCCCGCTACGAAGTCATGGCCGGCCGTTACCCTGCCGCCTTCGACGCGGTCAAAGGCGTGAAGGACTACGCGCCGGTCCGGCACACGATGCTGCCGCTGCTGGATCCGTCGTCGGCCGAAGCTCCGTGGCTGTCCTGGCCCTGTAACTTCTACACGTATCGGTACTCGCTCGCGACCGACGATCAATTGCGCGGCATGCAGGCAGCCTTGGCCGCTCTGACCAATGATCCGAACGTCGTGCAGACCTGGTTGTCGCTCGGCATTCCTCAGGCTGCGCTGGATCAGCTGAAGGACCGGGCAAACGACGGCGGCAAAGCGATCGCAAGCCTTCTGCTGTGGAATCAGGCGAACGTGGATTTCACACGCAGCAAGTATGCGAGTGCCGTCCGCAATTATGAAGATTGCCAGCGGGCGATCGTCGACTACGTTGCCGCCCGGTATCCGGATCTCAACCTTCCGATCCCGGCACCTCCTGACGATTCAGGATCGGACATCTCTCCCGAACAACAGCTCGAAAGCGCGCTCGACAGGCTTGCAGGCGGATTGATCCGCTACGATGCCCCGACCAGGCAGATCTGGACGTTCTTCCGGGAGCGCTACATGACGGTGACGCTCGAAGAACTGCACACGCACGACTGGCGACGTCCCAATGTCGTGCCATTGGCCTATGAGTTTGCGGCGCCCTTGCCGAACTACGGGCAATCGACCGACTTTGCCACCGCCCTCGCCCGTCTGCTCATTCAAATGGGCATCCTCAAGAGCTTGCAGACCTACGGCGAGAAGGTCGAAGAAAAGCTGGATGCGCCGCTGCTCGCCATCGCGTTGGTCTTCTGTCCCATGGCCATTGCCGAGGCCAACCGGCTGCGACGTCATTTCGACGAGGGTCTGAGTCAATGCCGGCAGCTCTTGAACCGACACAGCGGCTACAAAATTCTGTCGGAAGTGATCGAAAAGCCGTTCGTGAAGATCCTCAAGGCGCAAATTCTCCTCGATAAGGCCGATGCGCAGTACAAAGCCCGCGCCATGGCGGCAAGTCCCGCGACCGATTCAAACGGCTCATTGAAGTATCAAGGACTCGAGGCGGCTGAAACGTATCAAGGCGTCCTGACCGCCTTTGAGGATCAGGGGCAATACGTCAATCGCGTCAATGCGGGCGTCGAGGCGATGACCGCGCAGCTCCAGTCGATTCTTCAACATACCTTTCATCCCGTCGCTGTCTCGCAACCGGTTCCGGGAAGCCTTCCGCCTCTTACGATATCCGACCGTACCACGTTTGGCCTTGTCGGCAAGAAGATCACCGTGGAGACCATCGTCAGCAGGACCGGCGACTACCCGGAGCCGGACCGGCGCATTCGTCCGCATGAACCGTTGATCGCAATCGAAGCGCCGGGAGGAGGTGAGCCCGCACCGGTCTTACTCGAAACCAACCCGGTGGTCTATGCGCTCTTGTTGGAAGCGCGCTCCCGCCTGCTTCAGATGGAATCAGGCTTGAATTATCTCGGCTACAGCGACGCCTACGTTCCGCCGTGGCGATTCCAATTTCTTCTCGATCGTGCCCGCTATTACGCCGAGCACGCCAAGAACGCGCAACGCGAATATCTCAACTTCCTGGGCAACGCCGAGCGTGAAGAATTTCAGGAACTGACGGCTGCCCAAAGCGTGGAAATGGAAAAAAGCAACATCCGCATTGAAACCGCGCGCGTAGAACAGTCCCGCGCCGAAGTGACGGCGGCGCAGGAAAGCCAGGAGCTTGCGCAGGTCACGGCTGTCAACGCGCAACTGAGGATCGATCGCTATGTGCAGTTCGACGAGCGCATGAACGATCTCGAAAGCGACTCATTTTGGGGCTCCGTCCTCGGCGGCGCGGCCATGATCGGTTTGGGTGTGGCGGCGGCCGCATTCGCTCCCGGTGCGTTGACATTGGGGGCCGGCCTGCTGGCTGCCGGTCAAGCAGGCCTGCCTGCCGCGATGAATGTGCTTGGCACGCGCAATTCGAATTCCAAGGAAGGCGAAAAGCGCGCTTTGGAACTCTACAATCTCGGATTGGCACAGGTCGAAGCGGAGCAATCGGCACAAGTCGCGGCGGCCAATCGGCGCGTGGCGGAAGCAGGCTTGCTGGTCACGGGCACTCAACGCGCCGCCGCCGTGCTGAGGCATGAGTTCGCGCTGCACAATCTGGCCTACCTACGCAATCGCACCTTGAACGCGGAGCTGTGGTATCGCCTTGCCAGTTCGATCCGCGGGGTAGCCGACACGTATTTGCGTTACGGAATCGAAATGGCGTTCCTGGCTGAGCAGGCCTATGAGTTCGAAGCGGACAAGCGCATGGACGTGGTCCGCTTCGACTATGACGTCAGCGATTTGGGCGACATGCTGGCCGGAGACTTCCTGCTGCGCGACCTGGACACGTTGGAGCAGGACCTGATCGTGAGTCAGCGCATCAGACAGCAACAGGTCCGTTACGTACTCTCGCTTGCCCGGGAGTTTCCCGAAGCGCTTCAAGAGCTTCGGAACAACGGGCGCATGACCTTCACCCTGCGCCTGGAGCAACTGGAGCGGCGGTTCCCCGGTCTGTTCAACATGCGCATCTTATCGGTGGAAGTTTTTCCCCTGGCTCTGATGGACGCGGCCAGGTTCAGTCTCGAGCTGACGCACCTGGGAACCGGGCAAGTTCGGTTGAAAACGCAACCGACGGATCAGCCCGACACCACAGCTTCCGACTGGCTGCAAGGGTTGGAGAGCGTCTGGTCGGTCCGATGGCGGACGATGGGACCGGAAACGGCAATCTTTTCCGGTTTGACCCGCCAGGATCTCGCGGGATTGTCCCCCGTTGTCGTCGCCAACCAGCGGGGTGCGTTCGAGGGACTGCCGGGAGCCGGCTCATGGCAAGTGGACCTGTCCATGAAAGAAAACCGGATCGTACCGGACACGCTGGCGGATTTGCTGATCACCTTTACCTTGTCCGGTTACCACGATCCGACGCTACGTGACGCCGTCGACCATGCGCCGCGAAAAGCCTTGGCCACAACGACCTGGTTTTCCGCGCATGAGTCGTTCCCCGACGCCTACTATGAGTTCAACCGGACAGGCGAAATGCAATGGCAGGTCACAAGCGACCTGATCGAGCTTCAAGGCCAGGCCGACGAACTGCAGAACGTTGCGGTGGTCTGTGTTCCGTCACAGAAACGTCCCGAGCTTGGCCGCCTGATGTGCACATACCCTGTGGAATTGGAGGTTGATTCCGGCGGACACGTCACGATGTTGCGGGAGTTGCCCCTGTTTTCGTTCACGACCAATGGCCTGGACTTGGATGCCACATTCAACACGCCGGCCGGTTCGACGGTCACTCTCGATTTCGGCGACGGAACCGGTCTCGCGGACAGCAGTGCCCTGCCCCACGCCTATGCTCGTCCCGGCCGCTATGACGTGCTGGTCCGCATTTCATCCAACGGACGCTTGACGGAATATCGCGCAGCCGTTGTGGTCTCCCGGCAACACACCGTGCCGCTTCCCTGCACCGCCCTACCCCAGCTACAGACCAATGTGGCGGCGGGAAAAGTCACGTTGGAGCCTATCGTACAGGTGCCGTCCGGAGAGTCGTTAATGGCCTCCTGGCGCATGGATGGTATCGAGGCGGATGCGGGCAGCAATCCCGTGACATTTACGGTTGACGTGCCGGCCCCAGGTACGACGCGCCGGTACGTGCTGAGGCTTTCCGCGGTTCGCCCGCTGCAGGCCCGGTTCCATAGCCGACAACGCTATCTCCCCTCTGTGCAGTTGAATGTCGAAGGATTGCACCTTGCAACGAGCCGCACGTTTGATGTGGCTACCGGAAATGAAACCACAGCGAGCCTCAATGCATTCGGACAGCATGTCTTCGGAGGAGTCTCTGCTTTGTCGCCGATCGACAGCTGGACGTTGGAATTCCCATTGGACGACAATCTCTGCCTACTCAGCGTCTCGCCCGGCGATTCGAAACAGCATGATTTGGGAGAGCTGTCGGACGTGTTTCTGACATTGGAATACAAGGTGAGGGAGAACTAGTTGCATGGTCGCCAAGGTCAAAGCGGCCATCAAGACGGTGAGCGTCGAGGCCTGATTCGCTGATCGGCAGGTCAGAAATCGGGAGTGGAGCCGGGTCGAGCGAGAGGCGCGTCAAACATTCTCCGGGGAAAGTCTGACGCTCTCAGTCATGTGTGCGGCGCTGTGAATATCCAGGGCATGGCCCTCACTTGCGAGAAGCCAGCGGAGTCGCTCCTGATGTTCGGCTTGGAGGCTCAGAAAGCGGACTCCCACCTGACCCTCTTTGACCCATCGAACCATGGCAAGATCAATGCTGATGGGCAGAGATTCAGCGGACGCAGTCAGGATCAGTTGAAGATAGCTGGGCGGCTGAATCCTGGCTCGAGTTTCAATACGACAACCTCCGGAGGATAGGTCGACTATGATCCCTTCGACCCAACCGCCGAATCCAAACGCAAAACAGCCCGAGACCCAGACTGGAATCCTTGTGTGACTGCGAGGATCGGCCATTCCGTCGTACCTGCCGATACAGTACTTCCCATTAGAGAGACATGCACCTGGCGTATCAGCCAGGTGAGGGTCCCGAAGGTCCAACCCCGCCACGTATCGGTCGCTTCCAGAGACAGTATGACTTGCATAATGACTCACAATTACAATGACTTATAAATGGTCAGACGACACCAGTTGAAGAACCGCCGTGCTGGAATACTCTAATTATTAACGGGTAAGGAAGGGGGTTCAGGAGCGTGACGAAGGTTCCCGGTAGCTGTGACGTGGCCAGTTGGACTCGGCTTTGCGATACGGGAGCGGTCTGCGCTTGCGGGTGACCAGGCGTTTGAAGAGGACGACCAAAGTGGTCAGTGATACGGCCGCGATCAAACGAGCGAGCATATTTCACCTTGTTACACCTTGACCTTAACGCTCCATGAATCACCCTGTCAAACCGACCTCATACATTCCGGGAGTCTCTTAGGGGATCAGCGAACCTAGTAATTTATCCTCAGGTCTTGCCCCAAAGCTTGCCCCTACGTCTTGCACACCGGCTTCCACTTCGTTAGCATCGACGGATACGAGGACTTCATGCGCACCTGGTGGGAGAAAGCGCTCGTTCTCTGCCTGCTGTTGATCGCCCCGACATGTGGACGGGCGCAAGACCGTCCCGGTGTGTTTACCGATCCAACCAACGCCGGCCCGGACTTCAAGATTCAAGGCGAGTACCTGGGAGAACTCCGCATGAATTCGGGCGGCGCCACGTGGGGTGCCCAGGTCACCGCCATGGGACAGAAGCGGTTTCATCTCGTCCTCTTTTCGGGCGGCCTTCCTGGAGAAGGCTGGCGGCCGGACGATCAGAAGATCGCGGCTGACGGAATCGACGGTGAGAACGGCGTCACGTTTCACATGGATTCCGGGCTCGCGAGCATCCGACAAGACGTCCTGACTGTGTCCGGCAAGGATCAGTCTGTAATGGGAACGCTGAAGAGAATTGAACGGAAAAGTCCCACAGAAGGCAGCATACCGCCTCCGGGCGCCGTCGTCCTCTTCGATGGACGGTCCGCTCAGGCCTTCACAAACGGCAAGATCGTGATGCAGGACCTCCTGGCCGCCGACGCGGCCAGCCGGCAGACGTTTGGCGATCATGTGCTGCATCTGGAATTCCGTGTTCCATTCAAGCCGGAGGCGAGGGGCCAAGGGCGGGGCAACAGCGGCGTCTATATCCAGAACCGCTATGAACTACAGATTCTGGACTCGTTCGGCTTCGAGACAGGGCATGACGAATGCGGGGGCATCTATAGTATCGCTGCGCCCGCGACCAACATGAGCTTTCCTCCCCTCACCTGGCAGACCTATGACATTGACTTCACTGCCGCAAAGTTCGGCGAGGGCGGGAAGAAGACTCGCAACGCCCGTGTCACCGTTCGCCATAATGGAGTGGTGATTCACGATGACCTCGAATTGACTCATGGCACTCCAGGCCGAGCACCGGAAGGCCCCTTGCCTGACGCTCTGTATCTTCAAGGTCACGGCGATCCCGTGGTCTTCCGTCACATCTGGATCGTCCCCAAAGGACATTCAGAATCACACTAGCCGAGACGCATGCGATCGTCTTCTTGGGAGGGCGACTCGGCATTGGGATCGACCACGGTTTCAGTTCAGACCTTGCGCTAGTAATTTCCACAAATGCCTACCAGTATTTTCCCCCATTGACCTAGGGAGATCCCTAGGGTTCGAGAAAATTATTTGCATTTTTTTCTCGCTCGGGCTTTTCAAGGACAATCGACAACTGGTAAAGTGGCTCGAGATGAATTCGCGGACTTCACTGATGACACAGACCTCCCAACCGGAACGAGTTCGGAATCGGACAAAGGAGAAATCGTTGCTCCCTGTCTGCTGCGTGTGCGGATTGATCCGCCTTGAATCGAAGAGACCTTCGGCCCCAGAGCGCTGGGTTTCGTCCCGCATCTACGAAGAGACGCACCAGATCGATCCCAGAGAATGTTTGTTCACCCACACCTATTGTCCCGGCTGCTATAGCAAGTTCATGAAAAAAATCCGAGCGGCTTAGTCCAGGCCTGTTCCGCTTCCTCTTTATTCCTCATTCACCAATCTCGCGTCCCACGACCCCATCTTTCGTATAAGACACGTGTCTTTCATTGACTTCCCGCAAGGGCTATCCCTAGACTAGCGACCGCTTGAACCGATCAGAGCCTATGATCGACCCACCGATACTCAGGCCTGTTCGGAAGGCAGTGTGTCGCGTCAATCGTAGATAGCCGTTCTCCGGTGCGCTGGGCAGAGGGAGAGGGCCGTGAGCGGACGGGGCAACTTCCGCGTCATGCGCAGACATATCCTTCCAGGGCTCCTGACCTGTGGGCTCATTGTTTTTCCCTTCATTTCCCTCGCATTGGAACAGGCAACGCGCCTGCTCCACGGGCATACCAACGAAGTGCTCGCCGTCGCATTCTCTCCTGACGGCCGGTTTGTCGCCTCGGCCGGTACCGATCAAACACTCCGCCTGTGGGAGCCGGACACGGGACGGGATCTGCGCGTCCTGCGCGGACATCTGGGAGCCGTGCACACACTCGCCTTCTCGCCCGACGGCGCTTTGTTGGCCTCAGGCAGCGCCGACACGTCGATCCGTATTTGGGACGTGGCATCCGGACGTGAGCTGCGCGCCGTCACCTCGACGTTCGGCGCAGTTCGCTCCGTGACGTTTGCAGCGGATGGGAAAACGATCGCCTCGGGCGGCAATGACGGCAGTTTCCGCCTGTGGGATACCGAGACCGGCAAGGAAGTAAAATCGGTCCGCGGCCAATTCGGCGTTGTCTTCGCATTGAAATTCTCGCCGGACGGAAAAACCCTCGCGACCGGAAGCAGCGACATGCAGGTCCACCTGTGGGACTTGGCAACCGGCCGGCAACGACAGGCATTGACCGGACACACCGGCGCGGTGCATGGCTTGGCCTTTCACCCGAACAGTCAATGGTTGGCGAGCGCCTCAGCGGACGGCTCGATCCGCCTCTGGGACCTCGAGAGTGGCCAGGAACACTTGACCCTGGCCGGCCATAAGGGCGCGGTCTACGCGATCGTGTTTTCCTCGGACGGCCGTGCATTGATATCGGCCGGCGCCGATGGGACCGTGAGGGTCTGGGATGTCGCCTCCGGCAACGAACGCCATACCCTTGGCAGCCATAAGGGACCGGTTTGGTCGGTGGCCGTGTCGCCCGACGGCTCCCTGCTCGCCTCCGGCGGCCGAGACCGCATCGTCCGGTTGCAGCCGCCCACCCCGCCGACGCTCAGCGCGCAACTGTCGGAAAAGATGCAGCGGCGCGGCAACGAAATCGGCACGCCGCCCTCTCCTCCTCCGCTGGCTGAAGCGGACTTGGCAATCAGGCCGATGGAGGCAAAGGCCGGCGGCGAAGTGACGCTGACCCTGGCTGTGAGAAACACGGGCAAGGGACCGCTCTACCGGTTTCAAGGCCGCATCAAGAGCGACGATCCGGCTCTCGACGGCCATCTCTTCTACCTGGGGAAAATCGATGGAGGCCAGAGCGCCGAGGACGTCGTGACGATCAAGGTTCCTGCCGACCGCCCGGACGGCAGCATTCCTGTACGCGTGGAATTCGAAGAGTACAACGGCTTCGTGCCGGAGAATCTGAAGGCCGTCCTGGCGCTCAAGGGTCTGCCGCGCCCGCGCTTTGCGTATACCCTGCAAATTATCGATGATGGAAGCGGCAGCTCGGTGGGAAACGGCGACGGGCGGCTGCAGCGCGGCGAAGCGGTGGACCTGCTCGTGACCGTGAAGAATGTCGGGACTGTTCCGGCTCAAAATACCTCCGTAGACATTTCCATCCCGCCCAACCCGAGCCTGAAACTGAGCAAGGGCCAGGTGGACTTCGGATTGCTCAAGCCGGACGAAGCCAAGCATGCCACCGTCAACCTGTTCGTCGGACGCGACATCCGGGACGAACAGATCCCCATTCGTCTCTTCATCAAGGAGCGCGGACTTCACACCACGCTGGATGAAACCATGAAGGTGGCCGTCGATCACAAAGCCGCCCCGCAGGTCGTCGCCACGAACAAACTCGTCGCGGTCGGCACGCAATCCGCCAAGATCCACAGCGGAGCCGGAGCGGAGGCGTCCGTCATCGCTTCCGCGGCGAAAGATCAAGGCCTGGCCGTCACCGGCGAATTGGACGAATGGTACCGGGTGCAGATCTCTCCGAAGGAGATCGGCTGGGTGGCCAAAGCCGACGTGCGGGAAACGCAGGAACCTGTCAAAGGGGAGATGCCGATCCCGACCATCTCCGGCACGCCGGTCGTCAAACTGTATCAGAACGCGCCGCCGGTGATTGCGCTGGCCACTCCGTCGGATGGCATGGAGGTCGGCGCCGAACGGATCAATCTGGCCGGCGCGGTGGCGAGCGAGAAGGGCGTTGCCCGGGTGGAGATCCGCCTCAACGGCCAACTGATCACACACAAGGACAGCCGCGGCATCGCCGTCAAATCAGACGGATCCGATCTCCAGACCAACATCGAATTTTCCGAGCGGCTCGCGCTGCTGGAAGGAAAGAACCAGATCGTCGTCACCGCCGTCGATCGGGACAATCTCTCCGCCAGCCGCACGCTCCATGTCACGCGACTCGTCGATCGTGGAAAAATTTGGGCCGTCGTCATCGGGATCTCGAATTATAAAGGCGTGCAGCCGCTCCGCTATGCCGACAAGGATGCGCTGGCCTTCCACGACTATCTGGCCAATCACATCGGCATTCCCAAGGAGCAGACGACCCTGCTGTTGAACGATCAAGCCACGCTGATGAATCTGAAGCGGACGCTAGGGACGGATCTGCGCCGCAAGGCCGGCGAAAAAGACACGATCATCGTTTATTACGCGGGTCACGGCGCGCCGGAGGCGGATGCCTCGGCCGGAGACGACGACGGACTGGAGAAATATATCGTGCCCTTCGATGCAGATCCGCGGGATCTCTACACGACGGCATTGCCGATGAGGGAGATTGAAACGATCTTCCAGCGGCTGACCCCCGAACGCATCATCTTCATCAGCGACTCCTGCTACAGCGGGGCGACCGCCGGCCGCACCTTCGCCACCGCCTCGCGTCGCGCGGTGGTCTCGGAGAATTTCCTCTCCCGGCTGTCCAAGGGCAAGGGCCGCATCGTCCTGAGCGCCAGCAAGGCCAGCGAGGTCAGCGAGGAACGGGAGGATCTCGGCCATGGAGTCTTCACCTACTACCTGCTGGAAGGTTTGCGTGGCAAGGCCGATGCTGACAAGGATGGAATCGTCACGGTGGATGAAGTGTACGGCTACGTGGCCAAGAAGGTCCCCGAAGTCACGGGACAGAATCAGCATCCGATTAAAAAGGGCGAGGTCGAGGGCCAATTGGTCCTCGGCCATGTGCGGTGAGCAATACAGTCCAGTCATCAGTCATATTGTCATATTTATGGAGGCATTATGAGGCATATTCAGTACGTCATAGCGGCGGCCTTGCCGGCAATCTTGACCTTGGACGGATGCAACGGGGCGTTCGAGCCGGCAAGAATCGGCTCCTACGACATGACTCCGCCACCGGCCGCATCGGGTACATCGTCGGTTTCGGTGCCGGCGCGCATTTAC
>Ga0268299_1004075_pt1 | contig 12064 bp, 12 predicted proteins | sample NOBtaG_FD_193484 | JGI IMG/M metagenome (GOLD analysis project Ga0268299, IMG submission 193484) | Activated sludge microbial communities from bioreactor in Nijmegen, Gelderland, Netherland - NOB reactor | ecosystem: Engineered > Bioreactor > Aerobic > Activated sludge | place: Netherlands...
AGCTTCATTAAAAACTACTAAGAAGTGACTTTCCCTTCTTCAACCGCCCCTAAGGTCTTACCGTCCTCAGTTTTCCAATCAGCGCGACCATTTGAAACACGCCCGAGCATCACACCGGCTGCAGTTGATGGAGAGCCAAATTCATAATCCTGTATCAATTCATATTTCTCACCCTTTTCAGCCAAAACACCCTGTAAAATCAACGATGCCCGAAGCTCTGACAAATACCCATGCAACGAGTCCGTTTGGGTTTTTGCTGCGCATGATCTGCTTCGGACAACGAATCCTGACGATGATATATAACCCTTTGCTTGGATACCTCGGCCATTAAGCACGTACTCTGCCACAGAAGGTCCTCCAGCCGATGGGATCTGGAAAAAACTGTAACCGAGTACGGACAAGCACAAGAGTGTATTTTCTAAGAATGCCTCTGCTTGGGCTTCATCAGGTTCAGAGAGCGAAGGCCGCTGCGGAGAGTTGCTATTGTCGATTACACATTTCTTTGCCTGCTTAGAAAGCTCAAGTAGCCGTGCCTCTAGATATTGAATATGCGCTTTGTTCAAACCTTGGCTCAGACTTGTAAATACGACAGCGGTTGTCCAGAAATCCTTGGTTTTGATATGTGAATTAAGACGATCTCTAACTGGATCTCCCTCGCCAACATAGATTTTCTGCATTTGTGATTCACTGCTTGATCCTACAAGTACGTAAACACCCGGTGAATTGCATTCTTTTCGACCACTAGCAATCGAGTACAGCGGTCTAGGGATCAAAAGCCCGAGACCTGACCAATTGGATTTTTCTACCGTTTTTAGTCCATCCGGATCAGCATCAGGCATAAACATACGTACCCAGAAACCCGAATTTTTCATCTTCAAAACTCCATCTATATTTATCTTAGCAATACAGCGAAATGCAGACTTATTTCCTTACGATAAGTGCATATCACTCTTCATCCTCAATCCTTCCATCTTCCCCAACCCTGAGCGTCAGCCATTCGTAACGTTCCTTCTCGACAGCCTGTTCGACGCTCTTCTGGGCCTGGCGCTGCTCGGATGACGGCCGGTTCCGGCGGTCCAGCATTACTAGCTTGTTGACGTTCTTATTCGTCTTTCCATCAAACACGACGAAATCGACCGGGTGGAAAATCACTTTTGCGTCGTCGGGATTGAGACGCTTCGGACGGAATATCCGGTCCACGGCACGGATCGCCTTTTCAGCCGCCTGGCGCCCCTTGATGCGGGCGGCTTCCTTGATCTTCTCCCGGTCGTTGTCGAGACGGTCCTGCGCCGCTTCCACCTTGGCCTCTTCCGCTTCAAAGCGGTCCAGCCAGTCGGCCTTCGGGCGCGACTTCACGTAAATCTGGCAATCGCTCAGCCGGAAAATCTCTCCGCTGTTCGGGCAGACTCCGAATATGATTCGCTGCATCTCGAACAGCTTGAGGAAAGGGTTCATCACTTCACCTCCGGATCGTAAACATCCCATTCGACCCGTTTCTGCCCGACCAGATCCCGGATCTCCTTCTGGGTGCTGTTCAGGCGCGCCTGGCCGGTCTTCACGTCGACAAAGAAGATGCGGTCCACGCGGCCTTTCTCGGAGAGTCCTTCGAAGATCACGTAGTCAATCGGGTCGAACAGCGAGCGGCAGTCGCCGGGATTGAAGCGAAACGATTTCATCGCGGGCGCCAGCCGTTCCAGAACAAATCCGATATTCGCTGTGTGAGCGGCAGTTTCGGAACGTTGCTTCAGCCGCCTGCGGTCTTCCCTTGCTCTATCACGGCTTTCCTTGAGAGCTTCCAGCATCCCTTCGTAAACGCCCCGCGCCTTGTCGGTGAACTGGTCCAGCCAGAACAGGCCAGCCTGCTTGAGGGAGATTTCCTCATCGCAGCACGGGCAGACCGCGTAGAACTTCCCCGACGACAGCGAACGGATCAGTTCGACCGCCTCTTTGGGTACGGCACTCTTGCCCATCGGAATCTTCCTCCCGCTTCCCGTCAGTGCACTCAGTTCTGGTGAGTACCAAGTGTATCTATGCGCTTGCCGATCCACAACAACCGCTCGGCCAGTTCAAGTGCGTCCACAGGCCAGAATTCCCGTGAGCGCGGATGGTGAACACGGCTCAGCCCTTCCAGTGGGCGGCACGTCAGAATCCGGCTGCGCCACTGGGCGGGAACCGCTTCTCGGCCATAGACGGCCCCAAGCAGAGCGCCACAGATAGCGGCGTTGGTGTCGGTGTCCCCGCCGCGCCGAACCGTGTCGATCACGCCCGCCTCGAACGACGGCGCATGAAGCAACTGGTAAAAAGCGTTCTGAAGTGCGATAAGCACCCAGCCCTGCTGATGAAGGTAGTTCTCCGGAGGCGTTTCGCGTGCCCCCCGGAACACACGAACAATTTCCGGCGACAACTCCTGCTCCGCCGCATACCGCTCGCACCGGTCAAACACGGCGGCCGCTGCACCGGCTTGGATCGCCTTGCGCACTGCAAAAACAAAGAGTCGGTTCGCATGAACGCAGACAGGATTCGGATGGGTCAGCTCTGCATCCTCGCCTGCCCACTTGAATGGGGTATCGGAATCTGCCGCCGCTGCGACAATGCCCAGAGGACTGATCCGCATGAGCGCCCCGTTCGCCTGCGAATGGGGAGTGGCCGACTGGAGCGCCTCCGCCTCGGGGTCGCCGCCGTTTCGCAGGGCGCGTCCGGCTAGAGCGAGTGCTTTCGCCGTCGTATTACCGATATCGAACGGTTTGGTATTGTACCAGTGGGCATAGGCGCACGCCGCCGCAGCCCGTGAATATGTCCCGCTCTCCACAATCGAACGCGCCAGCATCAGCGCCATTTCCGAGTCATCCGTCGGCTGGCCGGCGACGGTCTTCCATGTGCCGCCGTCCCGAAGCTCCTTCGGGCCGCCGGGAAACTCCTTCTCGATGCTCTCCGGCCCCTTGAACTCGACCAGACTGCCGAGCGCGTCTCCGGCGAACTGACCGAGCAGACAACCCTGAGCGCGAGCAAGCAGACCAGGTACAGGCTCCCGGTACACCTTTCCCTTCTCAGGCCGGACCAGAGGATACGCAATGATCTGCATTGGCGGCTTATCAAACACACGCTCCCAGGGTTTCCCGGTCAGAGTCTGAAGGAATTTTTCCCCGCCGCCATAGCACCGGCCACCGCAACTGCTGCTGCCATTACTGGAATAGGTGACAGGTTTGCCGTCCGCGCCGACCAGTTCGCCGCCTGCCGCACGGACAAGCGCATGTCCGGCCGCGTAGTCCCACCCGACCGGGCCGTTCAGCGACACCGCCGCGTCGCCCTCTCCCGCCGCGACAAGCGCCAGACGATACGCAATTCCCGGTATGGTCCGGAACCTCGCCGGAGCAACGAGTTCCGCATTGGCCAGCGAGTTTTTGTCCCCGTCCTGGGAGACGAGCACGGTCGAATCACGGCTGAGTTCATCCGGCCACTGGCGAATCACCGGCTGGCCGTTCCTGCGCAGCGGGCCGCAGCCCTTTGCCCAAGTGAACAGGTCGCCCTGATCGTCGGGAGCAGAGAAGGCATAGATGACGCCCAAAACTGGGTCGCCGCCCCGGAGCAACGCGATCGAGACCGCCGAGCCCCGGTGGTTCTTCAGAAACGCGCTCGTACCGTCGTTCGGGTCCACCAGCCAGCAGTGCTTCTCATCGTCGGCGGGCTTTTTCTTTGCGCCAAGTTCTTCCCCCGTATAGCCGAATCCCTTATCAGCAGAATCGGAAAACAGGATACCGTAAATGCATCCTTCAGCCTCCATGTCCACATCGGCATGACCACAGGAGCCATGGGGTCCGCCCTTGCGGTAAAATTCTTCCCTGAGCAGCTCCCCCGCCGAATACGCCGCGCGGATCGCGAGGGCCAGCAGGTGTTCGTATGATTCCAGATAGGCCGTGAGCTTCACCATGGACCCCTCCCTGAACAGGGAGAATCATGGCATGAACCGGTGACAAGTAGTGTCACACCTGACGAAGGCAGCAAAAATCGCTGTATTCTTGAGGGTTTAGTCTACACGCAATTTCGCTGACACGTCCTGTCACGATGCCGGGTAAAACTCCGGCGATCCCATGGGAGGTAGGTTCGGGATGGATTTCTGGAACTGGATCGCACCGCCGCTCATGCCCAATGGCCTGCGGATTCATGAATTCATAGAGAATGGCCAAATGGTCTTTGCACTGCCGTGGCCTCACTTCGGCGCATGGACCAAGAACAGGGAAGGCAACTGGAATCCTGCTGATATTTCCCTCTCGACCGTGACTCCTGCGGACAACAAGCTGAGCCCGCAGCTCGCCTTTTTCGGATACTGCAGCGATAAGGACGACCGTCAACGAACCGCGCTCGAGATCAGTCAGTGGGCCAATTCTGTTCCGGAACCCGTTAGAGACATTGCACAACAGTTTGAGGGCAAGGCGGTCAGGATCGTCCATTTCGTCTGTACTTTTGGGCGGGACGCCCAAGACATGCTCATCTCCGGCGGTCATTCACTTGTATTTGGCCTGATGCTCAAGGCTGGAAAAGGCAGTCTGGCTCATCACGAAATCCGGCGCCTGCTCAGGTGCAAACGCAGGGAGGTCGCAGGTGCCCTGGGTTTTCCGTCTACCAAATCATGCGTGAAACTGCTGGCGGCAGTATCTCCAGCCACATTGGTGGCCGAGCAGCGCGGCCCCGCAGCGGCCGTTACCGGCTACGAGATGCTCGCTGGCATTGCCATCAATGCGGAAGCCCGTGAGATCGCAGCCCACCTGCCCCGCCTGACCACTGATTTGATCAGGATCCTGGCGTTTCCTCCACTGCTTCAACGTGTGACCCCATCATTGCTGCAGGAACTGGCAGACTTCGAGCAACCATTTGATCCCGCACAGGAACTTGCCGATCTTGTCCGGCTGGAGCTTCTGCTCAACGTTCCAAACCCGAGGGGACCATTCCATTCTGTTCGCGCCCTTCACGAAGAGCATAACCGTCTGGCGGCACTTCACCGGAGAGTTCTGCAGGGCCATGACAGATCCCGGCTGATCGAACCATTTTCGCAGCCACCATTACCTGGTAACACAGACATCATTCCTATCACCACGCCCATGGACCTCCTCAAAGAAGGCGATGAATGCCATAACTGCGTCGGATCCTATATCGATAGCGTCCGTTGCGGGGATTGCTATATATACCGGGTTCTGAAGCCCGGCCGTGCCACGCTCAGCATTGTCAGGTCAGGCGGCAACTGGGTAATTTCCGAGCTGAAAGCGCCGTGCAATCGCTATCCGTCTGCCCGGACACGCACCGCCGTCAACAATTGGCTGGGATTATCCAAGTCTAAGCTCGCAGATGGCTCTTATGTCTCCTTTTACAATTTCGAGACAGCGACCAGACGCCCGAGGATGACCGCCGAAGATGCCGACCGCTGGATTCAACAGGTCCTCAAGCAAGCTAATACACGACGGCACTACGACTATCGCTATGACCGCCGCTGAGGGTATTCGAATCAAATAGAAGAGCTGCTACTCCAGGTATCATGCTTCATCCGGAAAGATTCGAAAGCTGTCCGGCTTCGGCGCCGCTATCTCCGGCCAGCGGTCTTTCACTCCCAACCCCGTCAGCCACTTCTTTACCGCTGAAAGTGCGCAGTCGGGATCATCGGCATCGGCGGCGATCCGGTAGAACTCCGGCGACCATCCATAAATCCGGCGATAGGGTGACTGCTTCCCATGTTTGTTGACGAAATAGAACCCTCGCATGTGGTTATAGAGCCTGAGCAGGGCATCCCGCCCCAGCCGTCTCCGGTCTTCGCCTGTCAGTTTTACGGCTTCCGTCAGATCGGCGCGAGCCGCATCTAATGCCGGCTTGGTCTTCGTGGTCCATTCGATCGGACCAACCGAGCCTGCCGGATACCGCCCCATTTTCATGCAAAGGTCGATCAGCATCTCGGTACAGGTTTCGACCCGATTACTACCGGGTCGCATCATGAAGTGGCACATGTTCTGTGGCGGCATGTCGAATTTGAAAAACAGCCAGTCCGAATTGCCTTCAGCCTGTTTCGCAAGGCTGAGAAAGGCTTGAACCGGCTCCACTTTCAATGGCGCCTGGCTGTATAGTTTTGCCCCGTCTTGGTATTGGAATCGCACGCACATCCCGTCGGGATCGAGGTGCAGTGCGCCGACTAGCGGTATCGTGGGACCCGCCAGCCTCGCATATTCCGAATGCCACTTGGGTGAGGCGAGAATCTCCGCAAACCGCTCCCGGTTCGCTTTGATGAAGAGGACAGCGCAAGTGGTCCGGGCGTACCGCGGATCTCGGACTTCGGGCTCATACCGGTCGGGAGGAATACCTTCGCCAAAGGTGTACCCAACTGGCGGCACCTCTTTGATAAGCCACTGATCTTGCGCCATCCACCGTGGGGGTACAGCACCTTCCTTATTTCGGGTGATATAGGGGAAGATGATTCCCGCGGCGGTTCCCCTGAACTCATCGAATAGCCGTTCAACGCTAGCCCAGAGGACCCTTTGTTTTGCCTTCGCGGGCACATCGTCAAATTGCATGATGCCTCCTTTTAGCTGCCAGCATTTGTTTCGCGCCCTGGAGCAAGCTGAAGGGTCAAATCCCCGGCGCGTTTGTGATTATTCTGCATTACGTTGGTGACAGGATATGTCACCACAAAGGCTCCCTGTAGTATCCTCTTCCGTGGCCCACACATCACAAATATTTTCATCGGACCCCACCGTGCAGTGGTTCTCTGGCTGCACTTTTATATCCAGCGGCACCGGTCCATAAATCCTTCCGGCGTAGGTTTCGCAGAAGCAGACCCGGTTGTCCCCGTCGCCGCGTTCGAACCCGTAGTCCGGCCCGCACGCCTTGTCGCAGCGACTTTCCTCGCCGCAGGCGGTTAGGAATGAAACGGCAATCAGCAGGCGGCCGACTCTCGCAAAGTCCAACCGGGGCCGTCGGCAAAGTAATCCGGTCATTCACGTCACCAACTAAATATTGAGAGGAACAGGAACAGGAGAATCAGAACGCCTATCAGGTTCAGGGGACCGATGTACAAGATAATCCCCAGTATGAGGACTGCTTTCAGAACATTCATCACGACCTTTTCAATCCATGCCCTCATCTGCTCGATGGCTTTACCGACCGTACAGACGATCTCCCTCGCCATGTACTGGAGCAGGTTCAGGCCACCAGGAGATTCGTCATCACCGAAAACGGCCTGACGGGCGTAATGCACAAACCACCCAATCAATGCCCCAGCCAGCAAGGCACCAGACAGGATAAGACCAACGTAACTTCCAACGGTGAAATGTTCGGGCGTACGCCCGACGGCAAGGCACAGCCCGCCCATCAGAAGCGGCGCGGATACGGTACCGATGAAGAATACCTGCCAAGACGGCAGTTTCTTCACCCGCTCAAGGCTAATTACTCCCACGTAAGGCAACCTCGATCCGGTATGCAATCGGCTCCAGCAAGTCCGCGAGAGGGCGAGTCATTACCGCGTCTACAATGCACACCAGGACTACGCGGAGCTGGTTCTCGTCGCCCTTGAAGAAACAGTATGCAAGCAATATCGGCAGGTGATTCGCTCCGATGAAAAACAGTAATGTCAGCAGCAAACAGCCCCATTTGAGCGCCTCTACGATCTCGGCGGCCAGCCATTCGGCCAACCGATGACCCGCTTCTCCAGCTTCGGATAACGGATTCAGGAATCGGCCGGTTTCTCCGAACCGGGATACCGCGGAATCCCACCATGAAAGGAAACGGATGCTCACTTCACGCACAATGTAACACGCGCTGACCACCAGTCCGATAATGAAGCCGGTTAGTACGTACTGCCGGGACATGTCGATCAGGTAGAAAACCGTGACGATGAGCAGCGGCGGAATCAGCAGAATCCGCAGCCCGTGTTCGGCGATAATCAGGTCAGATTGGCCGTCTATATTCTTGGAGACATCAGCCGCTTCCATAAGACTCTCCCCGGTTCATGGAAACCACTGGCGCAAGCATGCCAGATGCCGGTGACAGGATATGTCACCGGTTTTCGTTGCCCGTTTCGGACAAACCGCTTAAATTTCGGTCATGGCAAACCTAAAATCTGCGGCCCGCAAGGCCTCCCGCGAGGACTATTTCGAGCGAATCTGGAACCTGCTCCGGCAGATGGACGAAGCGGGACCGAACGGTGCGACCGTCGAGGGTCTCGCCGCGCACATGGCCGCGGTCGATGAGCGCACCGTCCGGCGTTATGCCGACGACTGCTGCGAGATCGGGATCGTGGAGATCGTCGAGGCGAAGCACCAGCGCGAGAAACGCCGTTACCGGATCAACGACGACACGAAACGGATGTGGCGGCTCAAGTTCGACCCGGTGGAGGTCGGCTCGATCATCCTGGGTGAGACGGTCCTGCGCCGGTCAGGTCACGACCAGTACGCGAATGCACTCAAGCGGGTTCGCGCCCGGATCGAGGAGACGGCAGGCCCTCTACTCAAGAAACAGTTTGACGGCCTAGACCGTACGCTGGTCCTCACCCAGCCGACACGCCTCGAAAACCTCCAGGTGCTTGAAAACCTCCACCGGGCGCTGGCCGAAAGCCGTATCGCAGTCATTCACTACCAGAAGCCCGGCTCCAAGGTCCGGCCGCACGAAGTGAAGCCCGTGGCCCTCATCGCCGGTCCGAACATGGCCGGCGGGCGGCTCTACCTCCTCGCCGATCATGTGACCAAGGGTTATCGGATGGAGTTCGCCCTGCCGCGCATCAGGGATGTCGTCGTGACCGGCACAGCCTTTACGCCGCCCGATCCGGTATCGCTGCAGAAAGAACTCGGTGCGTCGTTCGGTGTGTTTGTCGGGGGGCAGCCTGAAAAGGTGAAGATCCGGTTCTCAGGAAGCGCGGCGGCCTATGCCCAAGAACACCAGTGGCACCCGTCCCAGAAGTTCCGGAAGATCAGCGATTCCGAAGTGGAACTCGTGATGACCTGCACCGTCACCGATCAGCTTGTCGGATGGGTGCTGTCGTTCGGCAGTTCAGCGACAGTGATGGGGCCGAAGAAGCTGAAGGAACTCGTTAGAAATGAATCTGAGTTAGTGGTAAAGCATAATGTTTGAGAATCATTCCGGCGTTTTATTGACCTACATTTCGGATAATATTTAAAGCAGAATCGACGTTTTCTAGAACCCACTTCCCAAGATCTTCCTCATTTGACACTTTTTCAGTCATAACAAATGCGTACCTACTCTCACTGCAAGTACTCCATGATTTTCCGTCGTTTTGAGCTGGCTTCCATTTCTCAACAGCCGTCTTTACTTGTTTTCTATCTCCATTGGCCACCGACATGAAGTATGACACTTCCTTGTTAACTGCTGGGGAATGTCCGGAAAATACCCCAGCGTTGTCTGTCCCAAAGTAATACCCCCATACGAGCCACCAATTCCCACCAAAAGATACATCTTTTCGGGCAACATACGACCAGTTTCCAATCAGCCCTTCATTGAATTGAACCCAGTCTCCACCCCTGCCGTAACGCGATAGCCCATTTTTATTAATAGCTGCTTCGACATCACCCCATATACTAGACAAAATGGCCTGTACTTTTGTCAATGAATTATCTTGGATCACTTTGGCAATTCCGTTTAGCTCATTGATATTGATAGACATGGATACAATCCCCTGCTCCAACATAAAATCACTGATCTGGGTAGCCTTGGATTCAAGGACGGGATCAGAATACTCAGATGACAAAATCCATCTTTGAATGTCTCTCCACCTGCAGGACGCCCTGATGAATCCCGGTGAAGATGGGAAGTCACTCTTGAGGAATTTGTTTTCTGTATCTGTATCTGAATTTAGGATATGCTTCGTTAGTATCACGAGCGCATGCGATTGTCTTTTATGAGAGTACTCCTGAGACTGCCATTTCTGATATTTCAGGAGTTGTTCAGGGTCGTCAACGGAATCTACTTTGTTTTCAATGATTAAAATGGGCTTTTGGTAACACCAAACCACTAAATCAAGAAAACTGCGCTCACTAGAATCGCGTTCTGTGGATACCGGGATATAGTGCTGTGTGGAGACAGAAAGATTTGCTTTTTCAAGAATATCTAGAATCGGTGTTATGTCAGTTGCGCCTGAATTCCTTAGCAACGTGCTGAAAAACTCTCTTTTAGTAGCAGGATGAGAATTTAAGCTCCGAAGCATATCGGCGAGAATCTCCGTGAGAAAATTCTCCAGCGGCGTAACCGCCTCTGTCGCCCGATATTTTAGCAGGCGGCTGTATAGCGACTGCTCCACTCTATCCCTTCCATCAGCTTTTCCCGAAGCTTTACCATCGCCAGCGTGTCCTGACCGCAGTAGTCGCGGAGCGCCTTCTCGATGCGCTTCTTTTCCTTCGGATCTTCGGTCGAGATCATCGTCATGAAGGCGACGCCCGCCTCCATTCCGCCCGCTACATCCATGCCTTCGTAGGTCATCTCAGGCACGATCGCGGGCAGCACAGACTTGATCGAGAACGATCCGTGGAATTCGGGATGGTAGATATGCTCGCGCAGGACTGGGAGCATGTCCCAGAGCCGGTCCACCAGTTTCAGCAGCGGTTTCTCCAGCTTCGGCAGGTCCTTGGCAAGCTGGTTGATGACCCGGGCTTCAAAAGCAGAATAGGTGCAGATGACACCTGTCTTTTCGACCGATTCGATCAGTTGCACCGCCAGCTCTTCGCGCGGATCGTCGGCGGTCGTCGCCAGGAACATCCGGTGATCGGCGCCGCTCTTGCCCTTCTCCACATGGAGGGACCACTGGAACGGCACCGAATCATAGGGTCGGGTTCCAGCATAGCGGGGGATAGCCGGCGTGAAGGTCTCAAAATCAAGGTAGTGGACCGGGCCCGGCAGATCCTTTAGCACCTTGCCCAGCCTGCCCGACTCCCAGGTCTTTCCCGACCGGACCACCGACACGACCCGCCTTTGCAGCTCATTCAGCTTGAAGTCATCCGGAACCTTCTTGATTTCCTCGATTCCGAGCGCCGCGAGCTTTTCCTTCACGGACGGGTGCAGCCTCGGCAGCTCCGTCACTGGATACTTGGGAAATTTCATCCCCTTCGTGCAGTGGTCATAGAAAGGGCAAGGATAGGGATTGCTGCACTGTTCTCCGGTTTCGATATCCGGTGCATTCTTCTTCGCGAGCATCGCGTGAAGTTCGGCGACTCTGCCGGCGACATCCTTCTGCCGCTCTTTGGCGAGATCGGTCCGGTCGTTCAGCGTGAATAGCTGCTTGAGATTGAGCTTCTTCCCGTCGAACACATATTCGCGGCTCAGGACCAGCACCCCGGCCGACTCGACCTTGAGGCCCGCGCCTTTCAGCACCCAGTACTGGAGCGCCACGTCCTCCTCGAACTGTTCCTTCACCTGCGTACTCGACTTCACTTCGATCAGGTTCCAGCGGTCCTTACCGGCGCGCTCGATAATATCGGCCCGGACCAACACGTTCTCGTGCATGAAGGCCGCTTCGTAAATGACGCTGACCTTCGGGTCCTTGAGCAGCTTCGCCGTCTGCTTCAGCGCCTCTTCCGTCTGCGTATGATCGGCCTCCACCAGATCCCCGCCCGGATACCGCTGCTGCGCCAGGACGCCCACTTCGTGGCCGGTGTCGAACACCGCCTGCTGGACCTCGTCCGCCTCGGTAGCCAGTTCGGGCTCATAGACGTGGTACCAGAGCCTCAAAGGGCACTGGAGGCCATACATGTAACGGGACTTGGAGAGGCGGGATTGCTTGTCACTAGTAGACATAGTTTTCAGTCACAAAGTTTTTGCCAACGCGACTTGTCGGGTATTAGATCAATTTGGCTACCATTTACCGACAGCCCAACATACCAAATGGGAAAACGCGCCAATGATCTTTCGTTTGACGACGAGTTAAACCACTCCGCTACAACCTTCCGCCACTTATCTCGTGCAGTCACCGCATCTCTATCACTTGCCAGGCAGACAAGATACTCAACCGGCAAGTCCATCGAACATTCTTGACCGTTATACTTAACGAGCCCTAGCCTGATCTTTTGAGAGAGTATCTTTGAGT
>Ga0268299_1004076_pt1 | contig 12063 bp, 9 predicted proteins | sample NOBtaG_FD_193484 | JGI IMG/M metagenome (GOLD analysis project Ga0268299, IMG submission 193484) | Activated sludge microbial communities from bioreactor in Nijmegen, Gelderland, Netherland - NOB reactor | ecosystem: Engineered > Bioreactor > Aerobic > Activated sludge | place: Netherlands...
AGGTTGTCTTGACGGATTGCTAGAATGCCTAGACCGATAGACGGTAAGGCTATGCGTAGCATTGCCGTCCGTCTTCGGTCGGCATTCGACCTAGCAATCCATGTCAAGACCTACTTTGTCCTTATTTTTACGGTTAGTTTGCGTGAAACGAACGCTAGTGAGTGGAGCGCAATCCTTTTTCTCTGTTGTTGATATATTTTAAAAGAATATTAAGAGAATGTTAGATTTTCGTTTTCGCTGTTTTTTGCCTATGTGGAGGGGCGAACACCAAAAACCTCTTCCCACCAAGTACGGAGTTTCTTCCCACCAAGTACGGAGTTTCTTCCCACCAAGTACGGAGTTTCTTCCCACCAAGTACGGAGTTTCCCACCAAGTACGGAGTTTCTTCCCACCAAGTACGGAGCTTTTCCCACCAAGTACGGAAAATTTTAATTAATAAGTAAGTTTACAGATGTATATTAATGAGTTTTAATATACATTATTAACTATTAAACCTTTAGAAATCAATTGATTAACTAATTCATGGGTATGGTCGCATCTATGAACAAGTGTTTTATTGTCTGGTTTGGTAAGATGAAGCCATCCATCTTTGTCACAAAACTTACAAGCAGTTACTTTTGCTTGCCATATTCTGTGTTTCTCTTCAGTTTGTGCTTTACGTTTAACTTCAATATAAGCCTCTGGAACAGCATAAGCGTTTTTGATAGCTTCTATAATCCATCCTGCTTTATTTGTTAGATTTACATCATAGCGATATTTGAAGGCTTCTAATTGTCTTTTAGCTTCTTCGTAGCAATTAACTATAAGTTCCTTAGCTTTCCATTCTACCACTTGAAAATCTTTAACTAGTTGCTTAATTAAATCCTCTTGCTCACTTGTTAATGTTGTTGATTGGCTGCTTTGCAAATCTGATTGCCTTTCTGATTGCATTTTTAATAGGATCTTTTGGCTAATTTCTTCTGGTGTTTGAGGATTTACTAATTTTGTAAATTTTTCCAAATCAATATATTTTTCTCCTAAATAAAAAACAATTTTGTATCCATCTTCATTAACCAGTTTATTAATATCCCAAGCTCTTAAGTGTTTAAGATTTACTAGTTCATCAAATGATGGTTTTAGCTTTTCTTTTATTTTCGATAAGTAATTATACTGAGTAGTTTTAAAAAACTGACAAAAAGCATCATATCTTTTTTCAAAATAGCCAAGTTCTCTTACCATATCTGGGTAAAACCAATTCTGTAATACAGGTATTAATGCCTTAGCAAGAGTATTCTTCACCTTAAGGTATTCAGCTAAGTCCACCCGAACAAAGCTTTTATTGCTATTGATGTTTTTTAATTGCCACTCTGAAAACCAAACATAGTTTTCTTCAGCTTTCGTTCCATCATCTAATATTCGTCCTTTTGTCAATGCCCTATCAAAAACTCTCATTCTATCTTTGCCATACTGTTTATCTTTTTTGTCACCATCAATTATGTAAACTGCTCCCTCAGAACGAATGCTAGTCTCACACATCCTGTCTAGCCACTCCTCAACTTCCCTATAATTGCGTCCTGCATCTGCCAAACCAATTCTTTTCAGAATCTCCCCAGAATTAAAGACAAAAGGATTGTAGATAAGTCCAAATCTTTTTTTTTCTTCATCCACCAAACTCATAAGAGCAAACCATTTATCTTGGTCAGAGATAGATGGTAAGTGACCAATAGCAGAAGCTACTATTTCAGCACTAAGCTCAATTTTGGCATGTTCCTGATTTCTAGTTATAGTTATCTTTTTGTATTTATTATCTTTAGTATGCTTTGTATCTACAGCACTAAAAAAGCCTATATCAAAAATATTCTTCTCCGAGTTTACAAAACGTATAATTGAATCGTTATTTTTTGTTTCTAGTGCTTGGGTCTTTTTTTTATCTTTGTCTTTTTTAGCCATCCTATTAATTCCATTTCATAATATATACTAATGATTACTACTCTAAATACTCGTTACAAACAAATTATTTTATAGGTGGACGTAGCAATCCAAAACTAACTTTTATAGCTCTTTCAACTTCAAGCATAGTTTTAGGCTCTACTTTACCTGATAATGATAAAAGCCTAGCTTTATCAATTGTACGTATTTGATTAAGAAGTACAACAGAATCAATAGTTAAACCTGCTTCACCTGTTTTTATTAACACTTCTGTAGGATAAAGATGTGTTGGGTTAAATTGTGAGCTAATAGCTGCAACTATTGTTACTGGGCTTGTTCGGTTTGCAGTATCGTTTTGTAAAACAAGTGCTGGTCTTGTTTTAGCTACTTCGGAGCCTTCTACTGGATCAAATCTTACTAAGTAAACTTCTCCTCTTAAAACATTAGTTATTATCTTCGCCATAGTTCCTCTTCCAGTGGCAGCCATTCTTGAGCTATTTGTTTATCTCTTTCTGCCCAATATTTTGCCCCTTCTTCTATTTCAGCTTGTAGCTTTAGCCATTCTTCCTCTGTTAAAACATCTTCTTGTCCTACCACTTCTTTTTGTTGAAAAACTACTGGCCTTAGTAAAATTCCGTCCTCTACTTGTTCTACTTCTAAGTAGTCTCCTTCTGATAAGTTAAACTCTGTTCTTATTTCTACAGGTATCGTTATTTGTGACCATTTTTTTATCTTTAACAAATTTCTTCCCATATTTGCTTACCCACACCTTCCTAATTATTTTGCTAATAATATAATCTATGAAATTCATAGATTATATTATTTACCCTCTACTCTCAAGCTCATTTGTGCAAAACAAATAAGTGCATCACTATAAATAAAAGGTAAAGCTTGAGGCAAATCTTATTCCTTAGTCAAAATTCCCCAGGAATTTCTGTTATGGCATACTATTTGCCCTATACATTGCACCATGTAAGTGCTTCCCACAAGTGCTTATAATACTTATAGATAATAAGGAATTAGAGCTTATGAACAATATGAAAGCTAGACCTGGTGCAAGAAAGCATATCAAAGTTGTAACAGGTCGTGATCAAACTGCTATTGAAGCTATAGCCAAAGTTGGTGTTGTAGAGAAATCCCAGCTTATGAGTTATTGCGGTTTAACTACAGATAGACTTAATAAACTAGTTCACTCTGGATACTTAAAGTCTCGCTCTGAATATGTTTCTAAGTTAGGTGCTGTTACTGTTTATGAGATAGATAAAAAAGCTGAACATTTTTTAGAACAAAGAGGCTTTAACTATATAAAACATTCTCGTTATGCTGAGGTTCGCCATGACCTTAAGTTAGCTAAACTTTACTTTGAATGTCCTAAACATCTTCGTGATTACTGGTATTGTGATAAAGAAGCTGCTGATTTGCTTAATCTTAAAGGCATTGCTGGTAGAGAAAACTTTCCTGATGCAGTGATTATCCTTCCTAAAGATATTGCCCAAGGAATGAACCATTTTTGCCAAGGCGATTACTACACTATTGCTATCGAGGCTATTGGTCATTCTTACTCTTATTCTCTCCTAGAAGCTAAAGCTGATTTTGCTTCTCAATACTTTAACGATTATATAAGCGAATAAGGAGCTAAAATGTTAAATATCAAAGATTTAGTTAATGAACATAGAAATTCTCTTCAACTCCTCTATGATTGTCATGGCCTTATGTTTGAAAGTCAGCTTGCTACTCTTCTTGGCTATGAACGTAGAAAAACTAATAGACTAGTTAAAGAACTCAGAACCCATAAACTAGTTAAAATTCTAAAGTCTCATTCCAGCAATATAGTCTGTTTAACTAAACTTGCTGCTATAGAACTACTTGCTCCTAATGCTCCTATCTATTTATCTGAACCGGATTCTACTTCCAGGGTTTGGTTAGGTGCTTACTCAGCAGATTTTCTTATTAAGTATAAACGCAGATTTGTTTCTGCTTCTAACTACAACCTTGCTTTTCACAATACTTTTTCTCAAAATATTTCTTCTGAGCAACAAGCAATTCAAAAAGAAACTGCTTTGCTTGAATTGCAACACTCTCTACTTAATAACTTTCGCTCTAACATAGCTAATCACTTTGTTAGCATGTATCAATATTTCTCTAAAATGAAAAGTAATCTCCCTTTAGAGTTAACCAAACAAATACTTTCAAAATTAGATGAGTCTCAACAAAACTTCCTTCTAAAGACTATAGGTTCTAGTTTGATTCAAGAATTAACCTCTACTCTTACATCACAACAACAAGTCTTAGATGCGGTTGATAAAGATTTACTTAAAGCACTTAATTTTCTGGATGCAAAACATAAAGAGCTTAAGTCTCCTTTACAATTTAACACTAAGCCTTTGCCTACAATCCCTAAAATAAGCTTTCCAGATGGAGCAAGCAATTTACCTTATAAAAATATATCTGCCAATGCTAATGCTAACCCATCACTATCTACTACTAGTCTTAGTTCTCGTAATACTTTATATGTTCTATTGCCAAGCCAGCCTAATGACATGAATAACTGGTCTGGTGTTGGAGATATAACCAGCAAATATTGGCAATTTATTGTCTTAGATCGTGGTTACTCAATAGGTTGGTACAAAAATCTATTACTCCAGATTGCTCTAAGCCATACCAAATACGACAAAGTTAGAAAGTGTTATGTTAATCCACCAAAAGATAAAATTACTTTTGATTTAGGTATTCTTGTTCCAAATCAGAACCGTCTTGATACATTAATGAAGAAAATAAATTCACTGGTAGAAGATAATCTTCAAGCATTAAAATCCCAACAAGAACAATATACTTTTGCTCTCATACAGCACAACAATTGGGGTCTTGATAAAGTTCGTATTACTAACTTAGAAACAGAAAGATTACTTCTTCATTCTTCACAAAAAACGATACTACCTTTTAATTTACCAAGAGATGTAAGCGAGGCAGGCAGGAACGCACCCTAAACGGCGAAGCTGTTTAGGGCATCTCGACAAACAAGGCAAGCTTGCTTGCGCACTCTCTGGATGAAGCGTAGCTGAAGACAGAGAGCTTGTTTGGAGAGATGGTGGATGCCTGCCTCTTTCTGAGCGTCCAAGCAACAAGGATAAATCAACCGTAATACTCTTTTCTTTCAATCAGTTATAAAATCTGTTGGACACCAAAATAGCTGACTATAACTTGTTATTTGTTTGGTCAGTTAAAAAAAGAAAATTTTATGACTTACACTGGCTGGTTTATCAAGATATATACTTAGTCAATATGTATGTGGCCGCCTATGTTATATCGTCCTTACCGCAAAGGTGTCGCACCTACGGCCCACCAATATATAACTGTTATTATTGCCGAATTATCTTCGCTACTACTAACAAATTATTTTGTTATAACTGTCAATTTATCTTCGTTACAACTAACGAATCATTTTTATTACTATCAGATTTTATTTATGATTATCAGACTAGATTAGATTATGAGCAAAAGGGCGACAGCACTTTTGCATATCCTGCCTTACTTCTATACACGCGCATGTTACTTATTGGGCTAACGCCAGAAGGGAAAAAAAGATTAGGTTTTATTTAGATTTCGATTTAGGTTTTAACAAAACTATAAAAATGGACGCTTTATAGATAACATAAAAAACTGCTAAAATGGCCTCAAAGAAATTCCAAAATTTAGGCTCTCATTTTCTCATTATAAAGACGAGTTTTTAAGGCTTTGTTTTCTGAGATGAGTAAATAAAACAAAAATCACCTACTTTTATAGATAATATTAAGTAATGTTTTTTTAAATATCCCCTCCGAAAGGTATATTCCAGAAAAGTTTTTATTTAACTTATAGTAAGTACAGCAATTAAGTGGTAATTAAAAAGTGAAGTCTAAAAAGTACCAAAAAGTGTACTTTATGGAACATCATTTTTTAGTGTCTCTTTTTATGTTCCATAATCACTTTCTCAAATAGCTTTAGACCTTATGGGACGTAAAAACGCTAGTAATTATGCTACATTAACAAGCTAACTATACTTTTTTGCAAGATATGCAAAAACACCCATCAATAGTAGCCTATATTAAGAATATAATCGTCTTTATCCGTAAGTGCCCCTGCTTTTACTTGAGGAAAGTAGTAAAACTTCGTGCCATTAGGGTTTTTAGTTCTTCCTTTTTTATCATCATCTCCAAGTATTTTTCTTAATTGATCTATCTTCAAATTTGTAGGGTATAAATAAATGCAGAAAAGTTTCTGCGTTTTCCTACTAAAAGATAATTCAATCAAATTAACTAACCTAGTTGGGTCTCTATAACCTAAAATATCAAAAGTTTCATTCTGATTATCAACATAAACACGAGATTTGATTACTTCTCCTAGCAGTTTGTCTGCATCCTCGCGAGTCAGAACACCTATTCTTTGTTGAAAAAAACCAGACATTCCTTTTCTCATCTCTTCGGGAAGTGATGAAGGATCTACTAGTTTGGTAACGCTAGTTTTGCTTGTAGAAGAATCATTGTTCCTAGTTTCATAACTATCAGCTTTTGTAGTTTCTTCTTTAGGTGGTTCATAAATTGATGCTAAAGTCTGTAGTCCAGTAGCAGTAAGCATTCCTTTTGCATAATCTATTGGAATAGCAAAATTTAGACTTTGCCCTTCCTCTATAGAAGCAACAGCTATGCCTATAACTTCCCCTTTTGAGTTCATTACAGGACTACCGCTACTTCCATGACTAATAGGAGCAGAAATTTGAAAATACTTATAACCATCTCCTGCTCTAAGGGCACTTATAATGCCCTCAGAAAGAGTATTTCTCAATGATCCAAGAGGATTACCTAAACAATAAACTTTCTCACCCACTTCAGTCGTACCCGATTTACCCAGTGTTAATGCTTTTAGATCAACTGCCCTGATTTTTATTAGTGCAATATCCTTACGTTTATCAATATCTATTACATCAACAGTATCATAAGCATCCCCATTAGCTAATCGTACTGTAGCTTTTTTAGTGTGTTCTATAACGTGATAATTAGTTAGGATTTTCCCATCTGTACTAACAATAAACCCACTTCCTTTTCCAAAAACTTCTCCTTTTTCGTTATACACCTCTATTAACACAACACTAGGTTCAGCTTGCTTAAATACTTCCTTTGCAATAGTTGCTTCCGCAACTTGAGCAACACTGACGTTATAGGTAGAGGTATAAAAAGTTATCATAAAAAAACAGGTTATTGCTATTACGTATCTCATTCTTTTTCCTTTGATTAGCTTATCTTAAAATAAATAAATTTGAGGGTGACAGAACAAACAAACTTATACTTTAGCAAATTTCCTATCCAGAGTTAATACTATAAAGTCCCTACTAGATTATTAAGCATCACTTTTAGGATATGGGTGTTTTTGCCTAACGCCCAAAAAAGTATAGTAGGCAAATGTCTACAAAGTTACAACATTGTGGACATCAAATTGGGTGGCAATATTGCGTCTATTTAATCGGTTTTTGCCACTTTAATAGACAAATTTTCTACTAATCGATTTAGGAGACTATTTCAACACCATTACCGGGGTAGGAGTTTTGGAGCATAAGAGTTTCTTATAATGCTATTAAACCCTACATTTACTATAACTTAGTTTTATCATTACTCCTTACTATACTTTTTTAGGAGATAGGCAAAAACACCCTTTTTGATACTGCTGTTTTCTTCTACTTTGCCCCTGATGACAAAGATGTTGAGTTTAGGCCAATCTGGCAGATTTTACTCAAATCCTTGCCGACACCCTAATTGGCTTGCCTAAGTAAAAACTTAACTATTACTCTAAATACTCTGGGTCTTTTCCTGTGGATACCCATTTTTCTAGGCGTTCTGGAGCAATTACAGTTACTTCCGTTCCAAATCGCCTAAGCCAACGTGCTAAATCAGATGTAAGGTGCAATTTAAAACGTACTTCCCATTTTCCATCCTCTTTTTCAACAGGGATTGTTTGGGATTTATGCCATTTGTGATTGTGTAAGTAGTGTTTCCATTTAGAAGAAAAACAACACACTACTTCTTCTGGCACTGTTTCTTCGTTGCTTGGTAAAAATATGCCAAAGCAATTTTGGAATAATCTTTCAGGATCATACACATCCTTCGTTGGGTACAGAAAACTTTGGTCTAATTTCTTAACCTTTTGGAACCTTGCAGCGTTGTATAACCGGCGTGTTTCTATATGGCTAGTTTTATTACCATTAATACATTTACCATATAAATAAAGCCCTTCATCGGCATATATAAGAGAGTATGGTTCTATTATTACTTCGTCTTGTTCTCCCTTAAAATGAACATAAGAAGCAAATACGCATTTTTGTTCAATTATGCATTGAGCTATCAGGTCAATTACATTTTCCTTGATAGGCTCAAAATGCCTAGTCTTAGCAAAAAACATGCGAGAAATATCAGGGGGAATATAGCTAGTAGCACTTATCCTAATGTTATGATCTGTGATTACATCCTCAAACCTAGCATCTAGCTCTGATCCTCTTAAAAAAGTCAGCATAATTTGTGCTAAACGTAAACCTAGAACAGTAAACGGCTCTACCGTTTTTTCCGTAGGCCATTTAAATACCAATCGTTTTGGTCGTTTGCCTTCCAACTCTACTAAAGGAATCTCTTCTTTTAGCAAATCAAGACAACGACGAACAGCAGCATCTTTAAAAGGAGCTTCTTTTAAAATCTCAACAACTGTCTTTTTTTCCCCATTCATAAGCTGATTAAGTATCTTTAGTACAAACCTAGTTGTACTACGGTCTGGGTTGTTTACCATAATGAATCCTCTTTGAGAGATCAGTTTAACATAAATTAGTCTCTCAAAGAGGATTCATTTTTTGAGAGAAACCATTGGTCTTGTAGTATTTATTGGTAAGGGTATGATGGATGTAGTAATACAAGTTAGATAGAGGAAATACTTTGATAGAAAAATTTACGTATTTTGATTTTTTGACCTATTTACTACCTGGCACGATCCTTGAATTTGCTCTACTGGGTGCTTGGGCTGCGGCAAAACTTCCTCTTCCCCAATTTACAGGTGAAGGCGGGCTTTTAGGGAGTATAGTTTTTATTTTAGTTGCCTTTATACTTGGTCATTTTGTCCAGGGGCTGGCACATACATTTCCTGAATGGCTACTTAAGCGTATTTTTTGGGGCGGCTTTTTTCCGTCACATATAATGTTTTTTACTAATCAACAAATCCTCTTCAGTAAAGAAAAACAAGTCATTATTTCAAGAGCAATAACAGAACAAATAATATCATTAGAAGATAGTAAACTGTGGGAACAACCTTTTGTAACAGGATGGTTAAGACCTATTAGACCTTTGAGAAGATCTAGACTAAATGAAGAAATTAAACAAGGTGTTGAACTCTCAAAGCTAACATTTAATAGAATCCAGATTTTTTTAGCCGATAGTAGTTTAGGAAAACGGATTGAAGTAGCAGAAGCTTACTACCAATTTTTCAGAGGAACATTTACTGCTACTTTCACTGCGGCAATTATACTATTTACTGAATACTGGATTTTAACACGTTCATCTACAGCATTAGAACCACATATTGGCAATAGCCTATTAGTTGGTTCAGCAATAACCCTCACATTAACCTTTATGTTTGCCTGGCGAGCAAGAGGCTCAGGTCAAAGGTATGCCCGTGAAGTAGTTCGTGCCTTTGATGCAGCCCGTGCTATAGCTCCAATCAAAGCAAATGATAATCAGCCAAATGATCAATTTAACAGTCAACTAGAAGGTGGTATTTTATGACTCTTCAGAAAAAAAGAACTCGTTTTAGAGCTTATCAACTAGGAAATGAAGGTTCTTCGTTCTCCTACTTTGATGGTAATTGGTTTACGCTTATTGAAGCCCGGCTTAATGCAGTCAATGAGCCAACCTTAAATGCTGAATTAGAAAAGTGTGGTAAAGAGTTTATTGATACACTTCATATCACTAGCTGGGATAATGATCATTGCTCTGCAAATGAGCTAGAAGAAATATTAAATAAATATAAACCAAGAAAAATAGAATATCCTGGCTATGAACATACTACAAATAACTATGAAATCTCTTTAGACCTCATTGAGAAATATAAGATTGATGGTAGTACAAATAAAATACTACATCTCTTACAAACAAAAAGATTAAATGGAAATACTATTACACAGCAGGATCTAGAAAAATGTACAATAACAATTCAAAAAATTGATCCTGATTATATAAATAGCTTAGAAAAAGGTTCTGAGCTAGCTTATAAAGATATAGTTTATCATCCTAAGATAATATCAGGTTCTTCTAATGATAACTCAACCGTAAAACTATTTAGAACTGGTTGTTTCAACGTTGCGAGCTTAGGAGATGTAGAAAGTCGTTCTATAAGCACTGACTTACAAAAACGTAAAATTTTTTCAAGTGAAGTAGATATTCTGATTCTCGCGCATCATGGTGCAGATAATGATTTTACAACAGATAAATTTCTTAATGTTGTTAAACCAAAAGTTGCTATTTGCTCTTCAAATTACGATAACCAATTTGATCATCCTAGGCAAGAAATAAGACATTTGTTGCATAAATATGATGTTCCTTTATTCACAACAAAAACGGGCGATGTAATCATTGAATCTTATGGGGAACATACGCATCAGTATAAAGTAATTAACCTAATAAGTAATTCTGAAAAAATGTCTAGAGTAGAAGAATACGAATCTAAAAAAAGTTATCTGTTGCGGCTAAATGAAGACACCATAAGAAACCGAAATAAGAAAACTCCTTTTTGGAAACAATTTCGTTAAAGTCTATTTCGGGTACAGCCGAAGTAAGCGTAAAAATAGGACATAACCCTGTAGTTTTACCAGTAATTGATAAATTTGTGGTACTGGCTAAAAACTAGAGTTTTTTGCCATCTAATTTTGTTAAAAATTGTTATTGAAAATAAAAGACTTACAGCACTCAAATTTGACAGGTTTTTGACCATTCGTAAATATACTGTTTATAATTTAGCTAACTTTTTAGTGTCATAGTTTAGTCTGTAAAGCCAAGTTTTAGCTTGAAATAAGTTCTGTGGTCTTGTTAACAGGTTTTGCAATTAATTGTAAAATATCAACTTATGGTTATCAATTTATTACTTTAATAATGACAGCTAAGAGAATATACAGGGTTATGTCCTATTTTTACACGTATCTTGGCTGTACCCGTACTTACAACCTACCTTGGAAAGAAATAGGTAACGATAATAGAATTTATCTAAACCTATTTTTATAAAATCACTCAAAAGGACATAGAAATACGGGTACAGCCGAAGTAAGTGTAAAAATAGGACATAACCCTGTACATTCTCTTAGCTATAATAATTAGAGCATTATTATAGTATTTATAATTCGTTTAATTACAATAATTTACAGAGTTAATATTTAAGGAGAAATAAGCCGACTATAAGGTAAAAAGTAGCTTTTTTGAGCAAAAAGGAAAAACAAGAATGTTTTAATGGCAACTTTAAGCATTAGTATATTTGCTAATGGTCAAAAACCTTATAAAAACAGTGTCTATAAACCCTTTATTTGCAACAAGAATTTTTAACAAAATTAGGTGTCCAAAAACTCTAGTTTTTGCCCAGGTCAAAATTAACTGGTGTACTGGCAGAACTACAGGCTATGGGTTGTGTTGTACTTGCTTCATCTCTACCTGCATTTTATTGAAACTAAAGATGTTAATTTTACTAAACTAATGCTTTAATCTTTATAGCTAAGAGAATGTACAGGGTTATGTCCTATTTTTACACGTATCTTGGCTGTACCCGTAAGTAGGAGCGAAGCGACACACACAACCGAGTTTACAATTTAGTATTTTGAGTCAGATAAATCATTCCTTTTCTTTATAAGCAAAAATATAGCATTGCTGGGGTCGAGGTCGCTTCCCCCTTTGGGGGACGGGAGGGGGATTTTCTATTTCTTTAGCCTAAGTAGCCTTAGAAACAAATTTCCCGTAATACAATGAAGGGAATATTTGTTTCTAAGGTTGTCTTGACGGATTGCTAGAATGCCTAGACCGATAGACGGTAAGGCTATGCGTAGCATTGCCGTCCGTCTTCGGTCGGCATTCGACCTAGCAATCCATGTCAAGACCTACTTTGTCC
>Ga0268299_1004077_pt1 | contig 12045 bp, 6 predicted proteins | sample NOBtaG_FD_193484 | JGI IMG/M metagenome (GOLD analysis project Ga0268299, IMG submission 193484) | Activated sludge microbial communities from bioreactor in Nijmegen, Gelderland, Netherland - NOB reactor | ecosystem: Engineered > Bioreactor > Aerobic > Activated sludge | place: Netherlands...
CTCAATCATCAAAGTGCCCGCTACGGGGAAGGACACGGTAGGGGCATGGAATCCATAGTCCATGAGACGTTTCGCCACATCCATGGCCTCTACGCCGCTGCTCTCTTTGAGTGGCCGCAGATCGAGGATAAACTCATGCGCTACAAATCCCCGGGCCCCGGTGTACAGCACGGGATAGTGCTTTTCCAACCGTTTGGCCATATAGTTGGCATTCAGAATCGCCACCTGCGTGGCCTTAGTAAGCCCCTCTCTGCCCATCAACGCAATGTAGACCCATGAGATCGTCAGGATGCTCGGGCTGCCGTATGGAGCGGCCGAAACCGGGCCGATCGACTGCGGACCGCCCAACTGCGTCACCGGATGTCCCGGCATAAACGGCACGAGGTGACGAGCCACACCGATAGGCCCCATTCCCGGTCCGCCACCGCCATGAGGGATGCAAAAGGTCTTATGCAAGTTCAGATGGCAAACGTCGGCCCCAAGATCAGCCGGGCGACAGAGCCCGACCTGGGCGTTCATGTTGGCGCCATCCATGTACACCTGCCCGCCATGGGTATGTACGATCTGGCACATCCGGCGAATGCCTTCCTCAAAGACACCGTGTGTGGAGGGGTAGGTCACCATCAATGCCGCCAGGCGAGCCCGATGCGCCGTCGCCTTCGCCTCAAGATCGGTCAAGTCCACATTGCCACGCTGGTCGCAGGCGACCGGGACAACCGTCATCCCGCACATCGACGCGCTGGCTGGATTGGTGCCATGAGCCGACACCGGAATCAGACAGACATCGCGTTGCGTCTCACCTCGATGACGATGATAGGCCCGAATCACCATAAGCCCAGCATACTCGCCCTGCGAACCGGCATTGGGTTGCAACGAGATTCCGGCAAATCCGGTCACCTCGGCCAGCCAGGACTCCAGCTGCTGAAACAATAGCTGATAGCCCTGCGTTTGATCCGCGGGGGCAAACGGATGCAGCCGCCCGAACTCCGGCCAGGACACCGGGATCATTTCCGCCGTCGCATTCAGCTTCATCGTGCAGGAACCCAGCGGAATCATCGAATGCACCAGCGATAGGTCCCTGGATTGGAGACGATGGACGTACCGCAGGAGTTCGTGTTCGGCATGATAGCGGTGGAAGACCGGGTGAGTCAGGTAGGCACTAGTACGCCTCAGCCCTGCAGGATACCCGACATCCACCGACGCGAGTATCGACCGAAGCTCTTCTTCGGGAATGGCCTCTCCCACAAAAATGGCCAGCAGCCGGCGGACTTCATCCAGACTGCTCCATTCATCCAGCGACATCCCCAAACTGTGGTCATCGTACCGCCGGAGATTGATCCTCTGCTGGCGCGCCCGATTCAGAATCGTATCCGATTGTCCCGGGGACAGTGGCACCCGCAAGGTGTCGAACACGGGCTCGAGACCGATGGCGCACCCGTGCCGGCGCAACCCCTCTGCTAAGACCATCGTCAGCCCATGGATGCGTTCGGCAATCCGCCGCAGCCCAGCCGGACCATGGTAGACGGCATACATGCCCGCCATCACCGCCAGGAGCACCTGCGCCGTGCAGATATTGCTCGTCGCCTTTTCACGACGGATATGCTGCTCTCGTGTTTGGAGCGAGAGACGATAGGCCAGACGACCAGTGACATCTTTCGAGACACCAATAATACGGCCCGGCATTTGTCGACGAAATTCTTCCTTGGTCGCCATGAACGCGGCATGGGGGCCTCCGAATCCCAACGGCACACCAAACCGCTGGCTGGAGCCGACCGCGACATCCGCACCGCACTCACCCGGCGAGCGCAGCAACGTCAACGCGAGCAAATCGGTCGCGACCACGACATAGACGCCGGCAGCATGCGCCCGTGTGATGAATTCGCTGTAATCGCCCACATAGCCGTCCGTCGAAGGGTACTGGAGCAGCATCCCGAAGAACTCCCCCTTCGACAAATCCAACGACTGGATGGCACCGATCTGCAGCACGATCCCCAACGGTTCGGCGCGCGTCTGCGCCACCGCAATGGTTTGCGGATGACAATTTTCAGAGACGAAAAACTTGTGCCGTTCGTGCCCCGCAGCGCGCGAAATAGCCGCACACATCGTCATCGCTTCGGCAGCGGCGGTGGCCTCATCAAGCAGCGACGCGTTGGCAAGCGGCAACCCGGTCAAATCCGCAACCATGGTTTGAAAATTGACTAAGGCTTCGAGCCGCCCCTGAGCGATCTCGGCTTGATACGGGGTATACTGCGTATACCAGCCGGGATTCTCGAGAATGTTGCGCTGGATCACCGGAGGCGTAATGCAGTCGTAGTAACCCATCCCGATCAGAGAGCGCCACACGTGATTCTGTTCAGCCACCCCACGCAATTCCGCCAGGACCTCCTGTTCGCCGCGCGGGGGCTGGAGCGACAGCGGCCCCTGCAGACGGATATCCGCAGGGAGCGTCGCCTCGACGAGAGACTCCAAGGAAGAGAGGTTCAGGGTCGCCAACATCGCCTGGATATCGGACTCCGTAGGACCGATATGGCGGGGGACAAAGGTATCGTTCGACTCGAGAAAGTGAGGGTCTGACATGGGGGTGAAATCCTGCTAGAAGTTGACGCACTCGTCCATCCGACGCAGCAACGGGTACCCTATCATGCAGCAGGGATTTTTCCAAGCATTCGGCACGCGACTCTCGTCGCTTGTTTTCCCAAATTTCATAGCGTAATAGTGACAGCGACTCCCGGCGTAGGATGCAGTCGACTGTCGAACCGGCGCCAACACAGGACGACCCATGATCACACATGACATCCTCATTGTCGGAGCAGGGCTTGCCGGCATGCGCGCGGCGATTGCCGTCCCGCCCGACGTTCATGTCGCACTCCTCTCCAAGGTTCACCCGGTCCGCAGCCATTCGGTCGCCGCACAAGGCGGGATCAACGCCGCCATCGGTACCGAAGACTCGTGGGAGGCCCATGCCTATGACACGGCCAAAGGCGGCCTCTATCTCGGCGACCAAGATGCCATCGAAGCCATGTGCAAGGAGGCCCCACAGGACATTCTCGAACTGGAACGTATGGGAGTGATCTTCAGCCGCACCCCGGATGGACATATCGCGCAGCGACCGTTCGGCGGAGCCGGGTATCCCCGAACCTGCTACGCCGCCGACCGCACCGGACATGCCCTGTTGCATGCCATGTACGAACAGCTAATGAAACGGGGCTGCAAAGTCTACGAAGAATGGTATGTCACGGCCTTGCTCGTTGAAGAAGGACGCTGCTGTGGGGTCGTTGCGTGGGACGTCGTCCGCGGCGGGTTGCACGTGTTGCGGGCCAAAGCTGTGATTCTCGCCACCGGGGGGAGCGGTCGCGTGTTCTCCACCAGCACCAACGCCGTCATCAATACCGGTGATGGCATGGCCTTGGCCTACCGGGCCGGCGTACCGCTGGAGGACATGGAATTCGTCCAGTTTCACCCGACCACATTAAAAGACACCGGTATTCTGATTACAGAAGGGGCGCGCGGGGAAGGCGGCTATCTGCTGAATACGCTGGGAGAGCGGTTCATGAAGCGGTATGCGCCGGAACAAATGGAACTGGCCACCCGCTCGACCGTGTCGCTGGCCATCGGACAGGAAATCCAAGAAGGGCGGGGCGTCGACGGCTGCGTGTTACTCGACCTTCGGCACCTGGGGCGCAACAAGATTCTGGAACGGCTGCCTCAAATCAGGGAACTGGCCATGGAGTTTGCAGGGCTCGATCCGATCGAAACGCCCATCCCGATCCGCCCCGGCGCCCACTACCAGATGGGCGGCGTGAAGGCCAACGCCTGGGGGGAAACCGACCTTCCCGGACTCTTCGCCGCCGGTGAATGTGCCTGTGTGAGTGTGCACGGAGCCAACCGGCTGGGCGGCAATTCACTCCTGGAAACGATCGTCTTCGGACGTCGGGCCGGCATCAGAGCGGCCGAATCCATCCGCGACTGTCACTTTCCGGCCATCCCCGACACGCACCTGCAGGACGAAACACAACGCATCAAGGCCTTGTTCGCCAATCCCGGTCCGGAGCGGGCCTGGCACATTCGGGACGATCTCGGGAAAACCATGAGTCTCAATCTGGGCATCTTCCGCACCAAACAGTCCATGCAGGAGGCTCGAGCCGCTATCCAGGCGTTACAGCTGCGTGCCCGACACATGTGTGTGCAGGACAAAGGCCAGATTTTCAATACCGACCTGATTCAGGCGCTGGAGTTGCAGTGTCTGCTGGAGATTGCGGAGACCATCGTCGCCGGCGCCTTGGGACGGGAAGAGAGCCGGGGAGCCCACTATCGAGCCGACTTCCCGACACGAAACGACACAGCCTGGCTTCGCCACACCATCAGCCACCGGCACACCGACGGCCCCCAGCTGTCCTATACCCCTGTCACCATTACCCGCTTCCCCCCTGCCTAAGCCCTCAGTCCTGTCAGCAGCCCCGGCGAACGAGATCCTGCGGACGGCCAGGGGTAGCGCCATCCGGTTGCGCTCCTCGCGTTTTGCGCTATCCTTTTGAGTGATCACCGATCGTTCCACTGACCGGACCGTCCAGCGTACGCCCGGGTGAAGGGTGGTAAGGCACCATGGCTCCCGTTCTCCCAGGCACGGCCCCCCCGGCCCCCTCCCTGTCCGCACCGCTTGCCCCGGCTCAGACCGTCACCTGCCCGTTTTGCCAGGCAGTCACGTCCTGTGCTCCAGCCCCCGGGCGTCTCCTCCATCAGGTGGCCTGCCCGTCCTGTCGCGAAAATCTTCTGGTCCTCAACCGGAGGACGCAAGAAACCGATGTAGCACTCATCGATCGACAGGGATCGACCGCTCCGCCTTCAATTGATCTGTCGTGTCGAATCGCGGGCCTTGCGGTGGCCACCCTCGCCTGTCTGTTGAATTACGTCCTACTCTCCACCCTGGGGTTCTGGATGTTCGACCAAATCACCACCATTCACGATCCATACGATGTCGATGCGCTCGTCCTGTCGCCCGTGATTGTGAAAGCCAATGGGTGGACACCGCTGCATCTCGCCGCAGCGCGCGGAGATCTTCCTCTCGCCGCCTCCCTTCTCGATGATGGAGCCCCCGTCGACCAACCCAATGGCAATCGACGTACTGCGCTGTATGAAGCATCGAAACGGGGACGGACAGCGGTCGTCACCCTGCTCTTGAATCGGGGCGCCAATCCCAATGCGCGCGGGAAACTGGGCTACACTCCGCTGCTTGCGGCAGCGGAAGAAGGCCATGCCGACACCATCGCCGCCCTGCTACGCCACGGTGCGGACCACCGGGCCATCTCCACCCTCGGGGAGTCGGCCCTGCACCGGGCCGTCAGAAGCGGCCATCTGGCCGCCACACAAACGCTCCTGGAGCACGGGATCTCCGTCAATCGGAAGACCCATGACGAAACCGCGCTTGAGATCGCGCAACACGAACATGACCAGGAGTTGATCGACCTGTTGCGCGCGCACGGGGCACGAGAGTTCTCCCAGGCAAAGGCTCATCGTGCCCAAGGCCTCGCACATCAGAAACAAGGGCATGCCGACAAAGCGCTCTTTGCCTTTGCCGAAGCCTTGAATCTCGATCCGGACGACTATGAGGCCTACTACGGCCGCGGAACCGCCCTGCTCCAAAAGAACGAACCCGACGAAGCCCTGATCGCCTTTCACGCCGCCATCCGTCTGAACCCCACCTACTTTGAGGCCTACAGCGCGGCGACCTCTGTCTATACGGCACGCAAACAATGGCGGCCCGCGCTCGCGATGTGGGATCAATTCCTCGCGCAACAACCACAACATGGACGCGCACAGGTTCAACGAGCGCTCGTCAAACGGGCTCAAGGCGACAACGCCGGCTTTCTGAAGGGCCTTCAACGAGCCTGCGCGTTAGGACATGTGGCAGCCTGTTGACGCATGACCACCACCCCCCTATCCAACGAGACCAGCCATGGCACCCTTGCCATCACCTGCCACCGCTGCCAGGCCCAGTATCGAATCCGCAACGCACACCGATTGACGAATGCCTCTCGTAGCACCTGTCGCACCTGCGGGGCCCGTTTTGCAGTCCTGACCACGGCCCAACCCATCGATGCCGGACAGACCGCGCTTCACTCACTCATCGAGGCCCAGACTCCTCCCGCACCGGATCACTCCGACCGGGACCAGCAGCATCCTTCGACCATGCACGGCACCTTTCGTGGGTCAGGCGGCACCCTGCTCGGCATGCAGATCGTGAACGTCTGCCTGACGCTCATCACTCTTGGGGTCTATCATTTTTGGGGAAAGGCGAAGATCCGCCGCTACCTGTTCAGTCATACGGCGTTTGGAAGCGATCGCTTCGCCTACCACGGCACCGGCAAAGAACTCTCCCAAGGTTTCCTCAAGGCCATGCTGGTGTTCGGCCTTCCCTATGTTTCATTGGGAGCCGCACACAGCGTTCTTGACCTTCCACGATGGGTCGATCTGCTGTCACAGGCACTGGCCGGCCTCGTCTTATTTCTCTATGTTCCGATCGCCACGGTCAATGCGCGCCGCTATCGCTGTGCACGCACCTCGTGGCGAGGCATCCGATTCTCGTTTCGAGGACGCACCACTGAATTCCTGAAGCTCTATGCTCGGGGCTGGGCGTTCACGTTCCTTACCTTGGGAACCTACTATCCGTACTTCCAAACCCAACGCCAGGCCTTTCTCCACGCGCACACTTATTTCGGCAATCAACGCTTTGGGTTCACCGGCCACGGATCGGGCATCATGCTCCCCTTCGCCGTCACCCTGGTTTCCTCATACGTCGTACTGGGGCTCTGCGGTCTCGCGCTCGCATTCCAGTTGACCAATGCCGGACTGACGCTGCTGTTGATTCCCTTCGTGCTCGGCCCCTTGTGGATCTGGCTGTTGGGGCAGAAGCAGAAGTATTTTTGGGATCACACCATCTTCGGCGAAGCCCGCTTCTCATCGACCATCACCTGGCAGACACTGTTCACCCTGTACCTGGGCAATATCGGCCTCCTTATGGTGACGCTGGGGTGGGCCTGGCCATGGGTCACCGTTCGCAACGCCCGCTTCCACATCGAAACCCTGTCGTTGCAAGGCCCCGTAGATCTCGACCGCGTGCTGCAAGACCAGGTCGAGTCCTCGGTGACCGGAGAAGGCCTTTCCAACCTGCTCGATACCGGCTTCGACATGGATGCATAGGCATGGCGACCGCTCGACCCGCCCACTATCTGGATGGCCGCACCGCGACGCGACACCCGGTGACCCTCACCGTGACTCCGAGCAGCCTGCTGATCGTGATGGCGGACGGCAGCAGCCGGCAGTGGCCCTATGATCAGATCCGCCAGACCCAGGGCGCCTACCGCGGCGAACCGGTCCGGTTGGAGTTCGGGCCGGAGCCCTGCGAAACGCTCGTCGTCGCCACCCCTGCAGTCTTGACCGAGATCCATGCGGCCGCACGCGGTATGGCGCGCCATCTTCACGACCCAGCATGGCGGCAGGCACGCCTCCGCTGGACCCTGGGCGCCGCGCTGGGTGTGGTGTTCATGCTCATCGGCTTCTACCGGTGGGGCATTCCCGGAATTGCCTCCGTTGCCGCGCCCTATGTCCCTGTCAGCTTGGAAGAATCATTGGGCCGTCAGGTCGTCGACCGACTAGCGCCAAACAATCAGCAATGTCGCGACCCTAAACGGCTACAAAAGTTGGATCACATTGCACAGACGCTCGCAGCCACGCGTCCGGTAGCCCCCTACCGGATCACCCTGTCCGTCGTCGACAACCCAACGGTGAATGCGTTTGCCGCGCCGGGCGGACAGGTCATTCTGCTCCGTGGTCTCCTGGAACGAACCAACAGCCCGGAAGAACTCGCCGGGGTCCTGGCGCATGAGCTCCAACATATCTATCAACGTCACACCACCAAAACGATCCTCGAACAGACCGCCGGTTCGCTGCTCCTGACAGCCATCTCGGGAGACTTGTCGGGAGGATTGGCCTGGGGCATCGAGGGCGCACGTGCGATGGGAGCCCTGCACTATAATCGCGCTCATGAACGGGAAGCCGACATCGAAGGGCTGCACATGCTGCAAGCCGCCCATCTGGATCCGGCCGCCATGGTGGCAATCTACAGCAGCATGCAACAAAGCGAACAGAACCATCAGGCCCCGCCGGAATTTCTCTCCACTCACCCGGACATGAACGAACGGCTCGCCACCCTTGTCGCGCTGGCAGGCCCCACACCACCCGATCCACAACCACTGCTTCCGGGAGAAGATTGGGCAGACATCCGCTCGCTCTGCCGCCTACGCGACCCAGGCCGCTCCGTCCCCGTCTCTCACGATCTCCCCTGACGTAACGTTTCCCCTGCTCACAGAGCCGACCACCTCTGCTATAATCCTGCAATTCTATGGGCCTCTCGTATGCGCGTCCTCGTCATTGAAGACGAAACCAAAGTCGGCTCGTTTATCAAACGAGCCCTCGAAGAAGAAAGTTACGCCGTCGACCTCTGCGAAGACGGCGCCCAAGGGCTCGACCTGGCCCTCATCGGCAGCTACGACCTCATCATGATCGATCTGATGCTGCCGGGCCTTCCCGGCATGGAGGTGCTCACACGCCTGCGCAAGGAGAAGATTCAAACGCCGGTGTTGATTCTGACCGCGCAGTCAAAGGTGGATCAGCGGGTCAAGGGCCTCGATGCGGGCGCAGACGACTACCTGACCAAACCGTTCGCCATCGACGAGTTGCTTGCCCGGGTCCGGGCGCTCTTGCGGCGCGGCACCGCGGAAACCGCAGGCACCCTGCAGATCGATGACCTCATCCTCAATCCCGCCACTCGTGAAGTCACGCGCGGGGGACAACGCATCGACCTCACGGTCAAGGAATACGCGCTGCTGGAATATTTCATGCGGCATGCGGGGAGAGTCCTGACTCGCCCCATGATTTCCGATCACGTCTGGAATCAGGATTTCGACACCTTCACCAACGTCATCGACGTCTACGTGAATTACTTGCGGAATAAGATCGATCGCGGGCGGGCCCGAAAGCTGATTCACACCATCCGAGGGAGTGGGTACATGCTCAAGGTGGACTGATGCCGCTTCGCGTCCGGCTCACGCTCTGGTACGGAACGGCCCTGGCCCTGATTTTGATGACTTTCTCCGTGGTGCTGTATACCATCACGGCCCGAGGCCTCCGCGATCAGGTTGATGAGTCGCTGCAGGAAACCGCATCGGCGGCCGTGCGCTCGCTGGAGAAGCGGGGGTTCCTGCCCTTGATCGATGAAGACGCACTGTTGAGTCAGTTCCCCGAGTTGACGCGCATCGACAAATTCTTTCAAATTTTCAGTCCCACCGGGACGATCACCATCCGATCCCCCAACATCCGTCAACACGACGTGCCGCTGAGCCGATCGGCGCTCGAGGCGGCCTTTACCGGCAGCACGGTGTTCGAATCGGCGAGGTACCCCAACGAACCCCCGCTCCGGCTGGTTTCCGTTCCGATCATTTATCGCGGGTCTCTGCTCTACATCGTGCAGGTCGGCACGACCCTGGAAGGAGTCGAGGAAACCCTCCGCCGGTTCCTCCTGGTCCTGCTGGTCATGGCCCCGATCGCGTTGGTCGTGTCGCTGGTGGGAGGCTGGTTTCTCGCCGGACGCGCCTTACGGCCGGTCGATTCCATTACCGTGGCGGCGCAACGGATTGCCGCGGGGGACCTGACACAACGACTCACTTCCGAACGATCCTCCGACGAAATCGGGCGACTGACCGACACCTTCAACAATATGATTGCGCGACTGGAAACCTCCTTCGCGCAGATCCGGCAATTCAGTAGCGACGCTTCCCACGAACTGCGCACCCCACTCACCGTCATGAAGGGCGAAAGCGAATTGGTGCTGCGCCGACCTCGGCCGGTCGAAGATTACATCGCCGTGCTGGAAAGCAATTTGGAAGAAATCGACCGCATGTCACGCATTGTGGAGGAACTGCTCTTCCTCTCACGGGCGGATATGGGACAGGTGAAAACCGAGTGCGAGCCGGTTCGCCTGGAGGCATTGGTGGAAGACATTCAACGTCAAGCCTGCCTCCTGGGCCAAGAACGAGAGATCGACGTCATCATGGGCACGATTCAGCCGGCTACCGTGCAGGGCGACGAACTCCGGCTCCGTGAACTCATTCTCAACCTCGTCGACAACGCCGTGAAGTATTCCTACCCGCAAGGCAAGGTGGAAATCGACCTCCGGGTGGAAGGCCGAACGGCACGCCTCTCGGTGCGCGACTACGGAATCGGTATTCCCCCGGAGGCGCACAAACAGATCTTCGACCGTTTCTTCCGTACCGACGATGCAAGAGCCCACACGAAAAAAGGAACCGGACTCGGTCTGTCCATCTGCGCCTGGATTGCCGACGCGCATCACGGCCACATCGAGGTACACAGCGACGTGGGCAACGGCTCAACCTTTACGCTCGTACTTCCCCTCGCGCCACCGACAGCTTAAGAACTTTTAATCCCGCCTTAATTGGTTTCTCATCCTCGGTTGCTACGTTCCAAGTGAATCTCACACGCGGGACCGTCTCCTGCGCAGGCATATCACCGAACGTTTAGGAGGAGGAGTTCCATGAAACGACCCACGCAATCGCTGAGTCTGTTCGCCGGCATCGCCGGTTTGGGTGCGGCTTTGATCTGGAGTTATACCCCTCTCACGACATCCCACGCGTCCAATTCGTCGCCGAGCACCGAACCACGTCCGGTCGCGGTCGGCAGTGTCCTTCCCGCAGCCGGGTTCACCGATGTGGCAAAAACCGTTACCCCTGCAGTCGTCAACATCACGACAAGCGGCGCCGAGGAAGTGTCCGACGGGGGCCGCCATCGCGGACGCCCGGAAGACTTCTTCGGATCGCCGTTCGGTCCTCGGCGATTCGGACCACCGATGGAGCCGAAGGAACGGCGCGGTGGCGGGCAGGGCTCGGGGGTCATCGTATCCCCTGACGGCTATGTCCTCACCAACAACCATGTGATCGCCGGAGCCAAAACCGTGACCGTGACCCTTCCGGACAAACGTGAGTTCAAAGGACGGATCGTCGGCACGGATCCGAAGAGCGACGTGGCGGTAGTGAAAATCGACGGATCGCAACTACCGACCATTCCCTGGGGTGATTCCAGTCGGCTTCAAGTGGGCGAATATGTCCTGGCGGTGGGAAATCCGTTTGGCCTAAATTCTACCGTCACCCTGGGAATCGTGAGTGCCTTGGGACGCGGGCACATGGGCATCACGCAGTATGAAGATTTCATCCAGACCGATGCCGCCATCAATCCCGGGAACAGCGGCGGCGCGCTCGTGAATACCAGAGGTGAACTCGTCGGCATCAACACGGCCATCTTCTCCCAAACCGGCGGCTATCAGGGCGTGGGGTTCGCAGTCCCGACGGGCATGAGTAAACCGATTTATGAAAGTCTGGTGAAGACCGGCAAGGTGGTGCGTGGATTCCTCGGCATCGGTATCCAGGATCTGAACCATGATCTCGCCAAGTCCTTCGGCGTGACCGGCAGCAACGGAGCCGTGGTGACCGATGTGAAAGAAGAGGGACCGGCGGAGAAGGCCGGCATCAAACAGGGTGACGTGATCCTCTCATTTCAGGGCACCCCGATCGAAGACGCCGTCACGCTTCAACGCGCGGTGACCCGAAGCGCGGTCGGCAGCAAAGTTACCGTGAAGGTGATGCGGGATGGCCAGGAAAAAGAGCTGGTCGTGACCATCGCCGAGTTGCCCGACAATCCGCAGGTGGCCAAGGCGGAGGCCGGGCCCTCTGATCAGCCCCTGGCGGGACTCGCGGTACAGGAACTGGATCGTGATACGGCGCAAGAGCTCGGACTCAAGGGAAAGATCTCTGGAGTCGTGGTCACTGCGGTCGACCCGGACAGCGATGCGGAGCGAGCGGGCTTGATGCCTGGCGACGTGATCCGCGAGATCAACCGAAAGCCGGTCACGACAGTGAAGGAGTATGATCAGGCGGCATCACATCTGAAGAAGGGACAGACCGTGCTGGTTCTCATCAA
>Ga0268299_1004078_pt1 | contig 12040 bp, 8 predicted proteins | sample NOBtaG_FD_193484 | JGI IMG/M metagenome (GOLD analysis project Ga0268299, IMG submission 193484) | Activated sludge microbial communities from bioreactor in Nijmegen, Gelderland, Netherland - NOB reactor | ecosystem: Engineered > Bioreactor > Aerobic > Activated sludge | place: Netherlands...
CGCGAAGTTTTTCCCAGTGGATCGGTGGCTGCGGGAGAATTCGGCGCGATGATGCAGGTGCATTTGGTGAACGATGGGCCGGTGACGATCTGGCTCGATTCCACCGAGATGAACTGGTAGCCGCCTCCTCCGATAATAAAGCAAGGGGCCGAATCTTGCGCCAGATTCGGCCCCGGTCATGAGCCCCCGGAGAGTTTGATGGAGCCCAAGTCTGTGATGTCGTGCGGACGCGCGCGAGTTACTTGGACTCGTTGGCCGCCTCGATCATCTTGCGGAACTTGATGGTCTTCGCGATGGACTCGAAGTCTTCGTCCTCGGACGGGTCCGTCCAATCAAGCGCGCCCAGTTCAATCGACGTCTCGAGCCACTTGAATGCCTCGTCCGGATTGCCGAGACGTGCATTCGCGCAGGCGATGTTGTACGCCGAGAGGGTGCGGTTGATGTTGTTGTCGTAGCACTTCGTGAAGCCCGCCAGAGATTCTTCGTAACGCCCCTTCATGTGGATCTCGTAGGACAGATTGAAGAGATCCCCCGCCCCCAAGTTCAGCGACTCGAGTTGCTTCTTGTACGCGCTGCTGTCCTTCGAGGAAGTCACCTCGCCAGTCTCGGTGTTGATCGAGTAGGCATCGCGATCGATCGTCATCTCGCGGATCGCTTCGGACAGGTCACCACCCATCCACTGGACGCGATCGAGCATGCCCTGACGGCGCTTCGAAACCAGCGCCTCAAACCTCGGATCATCGCGCAGTGAGCGGAGATCGTAGTCAGCTTCCATCTCCTCGGCAGATGGTCCGCCAGAAACGCCCAGATCGGAGAGAACCTTGATCGCGGCATCTGCATCACCCATGGCGGCGTGCGCGCATGCGATGTTGTATCGCGACTTGTCAACGAGGTAGCCCTGCTTTGCCGCAACCTCGAATCGCTCGATGGCTTCCGCGTGGCGATCAAGCATCAAGAGCGCAAAGCCAATGCGGAACCTGAGTGCGGCGTCCTCTTCGTAGCGCCCCTCCAGCCGCGTTGCCTCGTCGAGGAATGCCTCCCAGCCGGGGCGCGCGAGTTCGCGCGCTTCGGCTTCCTGGGCATCCATCTCGGTTACGTTGACGATTCCGCCATTGAAGAGACTCGAAAGCTCCGGATACGCCCAGCTCAGCTTGGGTGACTTGGCGTTCGCGAGCTGACGAACGGCTCCGTCGAATCGCGCGTCGTTGCGGATGTTGTCGAGGTCGGCATCTTCGCGAGCGAGGCGGGCGTCGTTGAATCCGGCGTCGGCGGCCAGCTTGAGCCACGCGAAGGCTTCGTCAGCGCGATTGAGTCGCGCGTGCGCACACGCCGCGTTGTAAGAGGACTTGGCGGCGGAGTAATCCGCCTCCGCGGCCCGCATGAAGCCGATCGCGGAGAACTCCCAATCCTCGTTGTCGTGAGCGCTCCAGGCGAGCGTGTACCATGCTTCGCCGGTATTCTTGGTCGCTGCCTGCTGCGGTGTGGCGGTGCGGACTTCGGTGCGCTCTGCCGAGGAAGATGCAGCTTCCATCTTGGGTTCTTCAGCGGAGAGGCGAAGGTCAACGAGGGCGAGGGCTGCAATGAACACGGCAGAGATCGCGAGGGAACGTTTCATGGGACGGGCTCCGTTGGAGAGGCGAGGTGTGGCCGGGTCGAGGATTGCCTCGATCCGGGCTGTGATTTCGTGCCGGGGCACGATGCCGAGCGCCGCTTCCGCGACGGGGCTTTGGTGAGCTTGACGCGCAAACGCGATGAGGAGTCCTGCGTAGCTCGTCGCACGCACGCCCGTCGAAAGAACGAGGTCGTCACATGCGAGTTCGCTGTCCTGACGCAGGCGTGCCGTCGCGCGGTGGAACAGGGGATTGAACCAGTGAATGTCGGAGAGAATGGCGGAGATGTTCTGCCAGATGAAGTCCCCACGACGAACGTGGGCGAGCTCGTGGCGAAGGACGAGAGTGAGTTCCTCCATGTCCCAATCACCATGCTCCACCGGAAGGACGATCGTTTGCCGGAAGATGCCCCGCATGTACGGAATTGCGGTCTCGGCTGATTCGAGAAGTTGGATCTTGTGTTTGACTTGGAAGTCCACAGCAACCGCGTGCAGAACGGCCAGAGCGCGCTCGTCCACGCAGAAAATCGCGCGACGCGTGCGCCGCCAGGCCGCGAGATGTGTCATGGCCAAACGCGACAGCTTGAAAGCCGCGCCACCTGCAAACACCATCAGGAGGAGTGCATAGATGGAAAACTCAACACCACGCGATTCATCGAGCTTTGCCGACTCGATGGATGCCTGCGCCGCCGTGTATGGATCGGACGGCGGTGTGGGATTGAGCTTCATACGTTCCTTGCCGGGCGCGCCCCAGGAACGAAACGTCGTGGCGTCATTCATTGCAGCCACGGACACCATGTTCAGCGGCTGAGTGAGGATCGGACGTGTGCCCTTGGCTTCACTCGGCGCGGGCAGGATCGGCAGATGGAGCTTGATCGCGCCCGCTGGCAACAACATGACCGCAGGAACGATCAGCGCGAGCACGGCAGCGGCAGCACGGACGGAGTGTCGTGCAGCAGCGGACGAACGCCGGAGGAGGCGCGCGGCGCCCTCTCCGATCAACAGCACGAGCAAGGCTTGGAGATGCGCCTTGGCGAGCAGGGTCAGCAATGTCAGTGAGGTCACGGTCAGCGGCCTTCCTTGCGGGCTTCCTCGATGCGCGAAATCAAGGCATCGATTTCGTCCTTGGACATCTTGCGATCAGATAAATCGAGAAGGGCGGAGACTGCCTCCGGTGCAGAGCCGTTGAAGTACGTGTCAACGACCTGAGCCAGAACGGAGCGGCGGACATCGCTCTTCTTCTGTACTGGTTCATACACGAGTTTGTTCCCTTCCTTCACCGTGGTCAGGTGTCCCTTTTCGATGAGAATACGAAGAAGCGCCCGGACGGCGGAGTAGCTCGGCGGTTCCGGGAGTGCCTCCTGAATCTCGGCTGCATCGGCACGCTGGCGTTCATAGACCACTTCCATGATCTGGCGTTCGCGGCGACTCAGGTCTCTTAGGGGGGAATCTGACATTGTATGTATCCGTGAAGGAGAGTGTGGGAAGTGGCAGTTCGGTTGGCAGGCGCGCCCCCGTAAGGCCGCGCTTTTCCGATCGGATGCTAAAAATCCAGCATGAGGATGGACGAAGGTCAAGCATCTTGTGCGGAAAATTTAGCACCGATCACACCGGGAGCAAAACAGAACCGCCGGACCCGATGAGGGCCCGGCGGCGTTGTTGATGACCTTGAGGGGGTGCCTGGCGGTTACTTCGACCTACGACCGCTGCTTCCCTTGCTGGCGCTGGCGCCTGCATCCGGCTGGATGACCGGAGCGGGTGCAGCCTGACGGACCGACTGTTCCCGCGGGCTGGTGCGGATGTTCGGCGTCGGTGCGGCCGGTGGGGCGGGCGGACGGACGTTTCTGGAACCGACGACCGGCGAGCTTGGGATTTCCACCTGACGCGGGACTTCGCGGCTGGTGATGACGCGTCCCGACCCGACGTTGCTGTTTGCTGATGGGCGGGAGTTGGTATTCGTGGACGGCCGCGTGCGCTCGGTGGGCTGAGTGCGCTCGAAGGTCGTCGTGCGGTTCGACGTGCCACGCGTGTTCACGCCCGTCGGTTGAGTTCTATCCGTGGTGCGCTCGGTCGAGGTCACGCGACCTGTCGTTCTCCCCGTCGTGGGGCGCGTGTTGATGACGGTCGGCTCGCTGCGATCGATCGTGGTGCGTCCGGTCGATCCTGTGCCGCGTGTGTTCTGCTCGTAGGTCGTGCGACCTGTGCTGCCGGTCGTCGGGCGGACCGACTCTTCGTTCGTGATGCGGCCCGTGTTGCCAGTCGTTGTGCGACCAGTCGTCGGGCGAGTCGTTTCCTCGTTCGTCGTCAGACGTCCTGAGTTCCCCGAAGTCGTGCGCGAGGGGATGCCTCGCGTTTCGCCTTCGGATTCAGTCGTCAGGCGCCCGCCCGAGGTGTTCGAGTATCCGTTCGTGACCGTATCGGTGTTGCCTCGGCCGCCGCCTTCCCATGTGGCGCGGTCACCAGCGTACCGGTTCACGTCTTCGGCAACCTGCAGGTCGGAACGGCCACCCGGGGTTGCCGGGATCGAAGACTCGTCCGTGATGAATCGCGGAGGTGTGGCTTTCTCGATCGGGGCGGCAAGCTGGACATTGTCCTCGGCGAGGCGGCCAGGCTTGTCAGCCATCGCGATCTGCTCTTCGTACGTCTTGGGCGGACGGGAATCCGGATCTCGTTCCTTGCGGTCGTATTCCTTGCGGTGCTTGCGATCCCAGTCCCTGTCCCTCCTAGAGTGTCCCCACCTTACATGGACGTAGATCGGCTGGGTGTAGTAGCCGTGTGCGTACCACCACGGGCGGTAGCCCCATCCATAGCAGGCCGGACCGTAGTAGTTGCCGAAGTAGAAGTGGCTGCTGGATGTGGAGAAGAAGAGGTTCACGCTCAGGAGCGATGCCTGAATCACGATGCGCGGGCGGTAAACGTATCCCACAGAGACGTAAACAGGGCTCGTGTAATAGACCGGGGCGAAGATCACTCCTCGGTTGTCGAAAGCGTAGTCCCAGTACCCGTCGACGAAGACATACCCCGCCGGGGTCCATGTATAGACGGATGGCTGCCAGACCCAGGTCGGGGAGGCGGCAACCCAGTATCCGGGGCGCCATGCATAGCCGCTTCCGGTCCAGACCCAGGAGCCGGGCGTCCACAGGTGGTTTGGCGTGGGAGCGGGGCTGGAGGCTCCGAGTTCGAGTGTGGCGGGGGGACGCTGAAGGTATGTGACCGTCTTCGTCTCGGCGGCCATCCAGAAGCCGGAGACCCAGCTCCAGCCGCCGTTCACCCGTGTCCAATAGCCGGGAACCCAACTGCGGTTGTAGGGAGGAACACGCCAGACACCGCTAATCCAGATGTAGTCGTCGCGTTCGACGTCCCACGACCAGTAGCCGGGGATCCAGATGACTTCACCCTGCGGCTTCTCCGAGGGGGGAATCTCTTCGATGGCCTCCGGCGGTGCCTTAAAGGTCACGACGCCGTCGGCGGGATTCAGTTGAGTTGGTTCGGCATAAGCCTCGTGCAGGGCACCCGTCGTAAGGACTTCCATGCCGTCGTCGGAATAAGAGGCGTCGTAGGCGTTAGCGGTCGTTCCGGAGATCAGGAACATGGCGGCTGCGAGAGCGATCGTGCCGAGAGTCTTGGTGGTGAACTGAGCGGTCATGGCCGAAGTCCTTTCAGACTTTAACTCGGGAGGCGGAAAGCCGAGCCACCCGTGGGTTCCGCCGTTTGGCGGATTGGGGGGAGTCCCTTCCCCTGCACTGCGACTGCACTTCTCCCCTCGGTAGAAGAGACAAAACGGGGGAATCCAGGGTTTGGCGAATCTTGCGAGCATGGTTGCCAGAATTGGCACGCTGTTCTAAGCTTGGCCGGGCGCTTCCTGCTTGCGCTTCATTTTTCGAATCTCGCGCACCCCGCAGGCGAACCAGTAGGTCCAAATCAACAGGACGTAGACGATCAGGTCACCCGAGGGAGACCTTAACGGAGTAGGGTGCAGGATGCCAAGCAGAGCCAACGGGACGAAGTGCATCGTGTAAACGGCGAGTGATTGCGAACCGATCACGGCGAGCCAGTTGGCGGGGACACTGAGCCAGGATTGCCTCGTTACCCAAGAGGCGAAGAGGAGCCCGAAGGGAGCAAATGCGAAGAAGTAGATAAACCGCCCGGGCGCGTGCGCGGGTCTCCCGAACCAGGTTTGATATGTCTCCGGCGACATTCGGTACCCGAGGAATTGCGTGCTGTTGCGCTGAAGCGTCGCGAGCACGAGAAAGCCAAGGACTGCGATCGCGCACATCGAGAGAAATACCCAATCCCCCCGTCGGAACTGCCGGCGCAGATGCCAGTCGAACTGATGGTACCCTGCCACCAACCCGATGAAGTAGAGAGCCTGCCACGAGAGGAGCGCGGGCACGCCTCCAGCATCGGGGAACTCTCGGGTGAACGGCACGAGATCCGGCCATCCCCACCCGAAGAAATATAATCCCATCGTGACCATCAGGACGATCCAGGTTCGTCCCGACGCGATGAGCTTGAGCGCCGCGGGCGCCGCTGCAAAACACACAACGAAGAGTGGAAAGATCGTCGAGAACGCTGGCCGAATGACGAAGAACGCCGACTCAAGCATGAAACGCCAGAGTGGGAGTTCACGGGATTCGGCAGAGAACCTCGAGACGGGCGCGACGTGCCTGTCGTAGAGGAACGCCACCGTCAGGATGATGATGTGAAAGAGCCAGGCGATCCCTGCCCGCTTGATGACTCGACCTGCGTGATAACCTTCGCCCCGCTCGTCGCGCCGCTTGCGGTCCAGCATCCCCAGCGTGAATCCCGAAAGCGCGACAAATCCCGAAGCGGCGTCCACAAGCAGCGGGATATGGAGCAAACGGCTCGTCCACGTTGAGTGTCCGAAATGCGCTGCGATCAACACCGCCAAGAAGAACCCGCGAAGGATATCGACGGACAGATCGCGCGGCTTGGCAAGATTCAGCGGTGGGACAAGACTCATCAGGTGTGAGGAAGGCTGCCGTGGGGGTTGGGAGGGTATGGCCAGCAGGAGGTCCCAAGGAACGGTTAGGTCGGATGCTGGATCAACCTATGTTGTGCACGTGCCCGTCAGGGGCGGCTCAATTCCTCTTGCGACGAGGGGGCCGCGCGCGTTGAATCCTGTGCTTTGCTGGGTGGTTAGCTCAGCTGGTTAGAGCGCCGCCTTGACATGGCGGAGGTCACAGGTTCGATCCCTGTATCACCCACCAGCACTTGCGAGGCCCCGATTCGTCGGGGCCTCTTTTTATTCTGCTCCGCATTTTCAGTGCGGCCACCACGCCCCTGTGGTTCCTCTTCGCCCGGACGCCAAATCTCTCGCCGAAACGACACTCAGATGATCGGACGGATGGAACGCGCCTACGCGCGACTCGCTTTCGAATGCGCAGAGAGCCTGCAGGAGAAGTACCCCGAGTTGGATGCCGAGGCGAAATGGATCGCGGGGGGCGTCGCGCTCTTTGCAGGCGCGCAGTCTCCTCTAACGCAAGCGCACGGCATGGGGTTCGACGGAGAAGTCCTCCACGAGCACATCGAGGAGTTGGAGGACTTCTACGAATCGCGCGAGTGCTCGACGGTCCTGGATATCTGCGAAGCGGCCGACGAATCCATTTTTCAAGTCCTGCATGAACGGGGCTATCGCATCGCAGACACAAAACACGTCCTCTCGCGCTCTCTCGAAGATCTCGACGAACTGGAAGAACCCGAAGTCGAAGACCTGACGATCCTGGTCGGGCCCGGGCCCGAGTGGGGTGACGTCGTCGCGGAGGGGTTCTATCCCGACATCGAGTTGCCGCTCTATCTCCGCGCAATCTTCCACACGTATTTGGACATCGAATCGAGCGTCTGTTTTCTCGCGTTCATCGGCGACGAACCCGCCGGGGGCGGAGCGCTCGGGGTGTACGAGGAGATCGGCATGATGTACAGTGCGAGCGTCCTCCCAGAGTTTCGTGGCCGCGGGATTCAGAAGGCGCTGCTGCATGCGCGAATGGAGTACGCACGCGCTGCGGGCTGCGAGTACGCCATGGTGTTCACCGCACCGCACAGCACCTCGGAGGCGAACGTGATCAAGATCGGATACGAACGTGCCTACGAGAAGTACAAGATGGTCGCCCCGAGATGATGCGATCGGTCGCGCGCCCCGCGATGTTGATTGCGGCGCTGCTCGCGACGGCGTGTTCGGCAGAGGAGGACATCGCGCTTCCCCGCCGAACCATCGCGGATGTGGAGAGCGTGCCCCCTCGAACGATGGAACTGGACCTAGGCAGTTCCGTGACGATGACATTGGTGCGCGTGAAGGCGGGCGAGTTTGTGATGGGCTCGCCGCACAGCGAGGTCGGACGCGACAAGAACGAAGGACCGCAAATCCGTGTGAAGCTGACGCGGGACTATTGGATCGGCCAAACGGAAGTGACCCAGACAGAGTATTGGGCCGTCATGCTGAGCAATCCCTCGATCTTTGTCGGAGATGCGCTTCCCGTGAACAACGTCTCTTGGGAGGACGCGACCGCGTTTTGCGAGGCCGCCAGCGAGTTGACCGGTCGCACAGTGCTGCTGCCCACGGAGGCGCAATGGGAGTACGCGTGCCGCGCCGGGACAACGACCCCGTGGATCACCGGGGACGATCACGAGGGTATCGCCGACTACGCGTGGTTCGATGGAAACTCGGATGGGCGACTCCACCCCGTGGGTGCAAAGAAACCGAATTCGTGGGGGATCCACGACATGACCGGGAACGCCACCGAGTGGTGCCGGAATTGGTACTACGAGTATCCCGGCGGGACGGTCACGGATGCAACCGGCCCCGAGGGTGGTGACTTCGCTGTGCTGCGCCCCGGGGTGTTCTACATCGATGAGTTCCTGACGCGATCAGCCGCGCGGATGCACTGGCCACGAACAGCGAAGGATAGGTATTACGGGTTCCGGGTCATCGTCGAAGGGGAGTAGTCGCCGCGAGCGGCCCGTCACGAAGCCGCGCGGTCGAGCAATTCCTGCGCGAGCCTCATCCCCGTTGCGGAGACCGCGCCTCCGTCGAGCAGCCGCGCGAGTTCCTTGCGCCGCCCGGTGCGCGTGAGCGCCTGCACGGTGACAACAGCCCTCCCTGACGTATCGTCCTTCTCCACGCCGATGTGGCAGTTGGCGCAAGCCGCGACGGACGCCTGGTGCGTGATGCAGAGCACCTGACGCGTGCGACCAAGTTCCGCGAGTCGCGAACCCACGCGCGCCGCCGCTGTCCCTGACAGCCCTGCGTCGACTTCGTCAAAGACCATCACCGGAACATCCGCGCGGTCCGCCGAGATGCAGCGCAACGCGAGCAGCAGGCGCGAGAGTTCGCCCCCGCTGGCGACCTTGCGGATTGGGCGCGGGGCCTCGCCCGCGTTGGCGCTGAAGTGGAACTCCACGGAACCCGTTCCCTCACTTCCCGAGGCACCTTCTGCGTGCGGTTCGACGATCACAGCGAGTCGTGCCTTCGGCATCGAGAGATCAGCGAGGATGGCGGTCACTTCGCGTTCGAATGCGGGAATCGCCGCGCGGCGCTTCTGATCGAGTTGCTCGCAAACCTTCAGGAGTATCGCGCGTTGTGCCTCGATCTGCGCTCCGAGCTCATCGCGCTCGCGGTCGCGGTTTTGCAGCGTGTCGGCCTCTGCCTGCATTGCGGAAAGTCGCTCGAGCGCCTCCTCTTCGGAGGGTCCGTACTTGCGCAGGGCACGCTTCAAGGCGGCGATGCGATCATCGATTTGCGAGAGTCGTTCAGGGTCTGCCTCGATCGTCTCCGCGTACCGCGTCAACGTCGCCGCTGCGTCGTCGATCAGGCTCGATGCTTCTTGAATCTGGCGGAGGATCGGAGCGAGTGCCTCGTCGTGCTCCACGATCTCCTCCAGTTCGCGACACGCGCGCCCCACGATCGACGCGGCGCAGCTTCCATCGGGGCATTCCGTGAGGGCTTCGATCACACCCGCCGTGCCGCGTGCGATATCCTCCGAATGCATCAGCCGATCGCGGTCGGCGCGCAGCGTGTCCTGTTCGCCAGGCTGGATCGCGAGTGAATCGATCTCGTCGATGGCGAACTTGAGGTAATCAAGGCGCGCCTCTGCTTCCTGTTCGCGCTGGATGAGCGATGCGCGTGTGGCTTCGAGTTCGCGCATCGACCGCGAGAGCGCAACCGCTCGCTCGCGGAGGTCGGTCGCACCTGCATGGTGGTCGAACAACGCACGCTGGTGCGCGGCAGAGAGGAGCGATTGCTCGCTCCCTTGCGTGTGCGATTCGACCACAAGTTCACGGAGTTCGGCCAGTTGCGCAACGGTGGCTAGCCTACCATTGATGGCGCAGCGGCCGCGTCCGTTCGACGCGATTTCGCGCCGCAGGAGGAGCGCCGTTTCTTCCTCACCCGAATCAAGCGCGTGGGCGCGCAGCCACGCGCTGATCTGAGGGCGCGCCGTGGGGTCGATCTCTGCTTCGACGCAAGCACGCGCGGCGCCGCAGCGCACCAGGTCCGCGGAACCGCGCCCACCGAGGAGGAACTCCAGCGCGTCGAGCACCACCGACTTACCCGCGCCGGTCTCGCCGGTCAGGACGGTTAAACCCTCCCCCAAGTCGAGACGGAGTGAGTCGATCAGGGCGAAATTTTCGATGTGCAGGTGGTGGATCACGGTGAGGGCTCCTCGCGGCGCGATGGCGAAAGAAGAGCGAAGCCCTGCCCAAAAGTCAAAGGGAAAGCGAAAGTCGCCGCTGCATCCGCGTCGTCGCCGATCCCAACCCGCGAAGGGCCCCGAGCCGAAAATCAAAGTCTCCCCCGCCCTGTTTCACGTTGGCCCCTGGGAATCGCCATCTTCAACCTACCAAGCATGAAAACACTGAATACTCCCGAGCTCATTCGTCGCAAACGCGAGGGCCGCGCCCTCGATTCCGAGGAAATCCTCGCTTTCCTCGATGCCTACGTGAAGGGAACCGTCCCCGACTATCAGATGTCGGCGTTCCTGATGGCTGTCTTCTTCCGTGGGATGGAACTGGAGGAGGCAGCGATGCTGACCCGAGTGATGATTCACTCGGGGCGCACCTACGATCTCTCGGACATCGAGGGTCCCAAAGTGGACAAGCATTCGACCGGGGGCGTCGGTGATAAGATATCGCTGATCCTCGCGCCGCTGGCGGCCTCGCTGGGCCTGATCGTGCCGATGGTCTCTGGGCGAGCGCTTGGCCACACGGGGGGGACACTCGACAAGCTCGACTCGATTCCCGGCTATCGTTGGGCGCTGACCGAGGAAGAATTCAAGAGCCAGCTCAAGCGGATCGGCTGCGCGATCATCGGGCAGACGGATGACTTCGTTCCGGCGGACAAGAAGCTATATTCGCTACGCGACGTGACGGCGACGGTGGAGAGCATCCCGCTGATTTGCGCGTCGATTCTCTCGAAGAAGGCCGCGTCGGGCACGCAGGCCCTCCTGATGGACGTGAAGACCGGAAGTGGCGCGTTCATGCCGACGTTTGAGAAGTCGCGCGAACTGGCGCAGAACCTCGTCAAGATCGGCAAGGTCATCGGGATGCCAACCGTCGCGCTGCTGACCCGCATGGATCAACCTCTGGGGACCACCGTTGGCAATGCGCTCGAGGTCCGCGAAGTGCTGGAAGTGCTTCAAGGCAAGGGGCCTGCAGATACGCGTGCGCTGACGATCCGCCAGTGCGCAGAAATGCTGATGCTGGGTGGTCTCCAACCGGACCTCGCGACCGCAGAGAAGAAGGCGACGCTCGCACTCGATTCGGGGCGCGCGCTCGAACACTTCATCAAGTGGATCGAGGCCCAAGGCGGCGTGCCCGACATGGTGGACATGCCGGAGATTCTGGAAATCTCGCAGGACAAACAGGACTTCGTCGCCACCGATGCCGGCTTCCTGATTTCCTGCGACACACGCAAGGTCGGCGTTGCCGCCAACGTGCTCGGCGCGGGGCGCATCAACGTGACGGACAAGGTGGATCACGGTGTCGGATTCACGGTCCACAAGAAGCCGGGCGATTCGGTCGAGAAGGGCGATCCCCTCCTGACGATCCACCACCGCAACGGCCGCGGGCTCGATGAGTGCCTTGAGCTGCTCAAGAGCGCGTATCAGATCAAGGATCAGACGATCGAACTGATGCCGCTGATCGTGAAGCGCATCGACAGCTAGTAGAACCAGGGACAAATTGGTAATGACAAAGGACAAATGAGCGCGCGAAATCGCCTCATTTGTCCTTTGTCATTTGTCATTCCGTCTGCGCGGTCCCGCTTCCGGACATCTTGTATGCGCAAACCACGGGTAAAGCAGGTACATAGTACCCCCTTTTGCTTTCTCTGGAAGTGGCGCGTTCTGCGCGGGCTTTTGAGAGCGCGTCGAGGTCGAGAGCGGGGAGGAGCCAGACGTGTGGGTTCCGTTTGGCGTT
>Ga0268299_1004079_pt1 | contig 12036 bp, 6 predicted proteins | sample NOBtaG_FD_193484 | JGI IMG/M metagenome (GOLD analysis project Ga0268299, IMG submission 193484) | Activated sludge microbial communities from bioreactor in Nijmegen, Gelderland, Netherland - NOB reactor | ecosystem: Engineered > Bioreactor > Aerobic > Activated sludge | place: Netherlands...
CCAGCCGATCCGGTAACCCGCACATCCTGAAGCTACAATTCCTCCTGCCGCAACTTCTGTTGCTTGATCAACCTGGCGAGATAGGTGCGCTGCAGCCGCAGCCGCTCGGCGGCTTTGGTCTGGTTGCCTTCGGCCTGTTTCAAGGCTTGGTCGATGATATGCCGGCTGTGCTCTTCCATCGACCGATGGTACGGAAGCGAGACATACGTCAGGGATTCTGCGCGCGAGAGACCCGCCGCATCCATCGCCAGCAGATCCGGCTCGATGATTTCCGTGGGGCTCAGGATCACGGCGCGGGCGATGACGTTGTCGAGCTCGCGGATGTTCCCGGGCCACGTGTATTGCATCATGACGTTCATCGCCTCTGGATGGAACATCATGCCATGTCGTTTGGCTTCCTTCGCGTGCCGGTTCAGGAAAAACTTGGCCAGCAGCGGCAGGTCGTCCGGGCGGTCCCGGAGCGGCGGAAGCGTCAGCGTAATGACGTTCAAGCGGAAGTAGAGATCCTCCCGGAAGTGTCCGTTCTTGACGGCCTGTTTGAGATCCTTGTTGGTGGCGGCGATGATTCGGATGTTGACTGAGACCAGGCGCGTGCCCCCCACGCGGTGAAATTCCCTGTCCTGGAGGACGCGCAGTAATTTCGCCTGCAGCGCCAGCGACATGTCGCCGATTTCGTCCAGAAAGACGGTGCCTCCGTCGGCCATCTCGAGCTTGCCCTTTTGCAGGCGGTCGGCACCGGTAAAGGCGCCGCGTTCATGGCCGAACAACTCGTTCTCGAGGAGCGTCTCGGTGAGGGCCACGCAATTGATGACGATCAGAGGATTGACGCGCCGCGGGCTCCATTGATGGATGGATCGGGCGAACAATTCCTTTCCGGTTCCGCTCTCACCCAGGAGAAGCACGCCGGCGTCTGATTTTGCGGCTCGCTGCGCCGCTTCCATGACGGAGCGGATGTTGGGACTGGTGCCGATGATCGAGGTATAGCGGCCGTCGACTTCCGATTTCAGGCAGGCTACTTGCCGCTTCAGGGAATCGCGCTCCAGCGCCTTTTGGATGACCAGCAGGAGATGGTCCTTGTCGAGAGGCTTGGTGAGGAAGTCGTAGGCGCCGTTCTTCATCGCCTCAACGGCAGACTCGATGGACCCATGCGCGGTCATGACGATGACCGGGAGATCCTCCGCCGCCCGGATCTTCGGAAGCCGCTTTAGCACTTCGAGGCCGGTCAGGCGTGGCATGTCCAGATCCAGCAGCATGAGCTGGGGCGCCTCCTGCTCGATCAATTCGATCGCTTGCATGCCGTCCTGCGCGATGAGAGTGCCGTAGTCGCTGGCTTGAAGACGATCTTCCAGCATCGTGGCAATATCGGGGTCGTCATCGACGACGAGGATCCTGGCTTTCATAGACTTGTCTTCCCCTCCTTTTAGACGGCTAGGCGGCCTAAGTGAGGTGCGAGGGACTACGCCTGCACCTCAGGAGGGCTGCCGCGGGCAGGGCCGGTTGGAGCGTAATGCCGATTCATGGTCGCGGTCATCCTTCCATGACGTTGATCACCAGTCCCGTCAATGGCTTGGGGTAGAAGTAGGTTGACTTGTGCGGCATTCGTTCGCCTGCCACGGCAACCGCCTGAACCTCGCTGACTTTCGTGGCGTTCAGCAGCAGGGCTCCGGTGCCGGGTCCCTCCTGCGCCCAGTCCAGTGCTTGGTGATCGTCTTTGGTGTAGACGACGGCTTCCTGCTCCTGCTGCGTCGGACAGAGCGCCGGCACCACGAGTTGCTGCAGGAGCGATACATCGAGCTTGGTTCGGGGTGACGCGTCAGCGCCCGGGCGATGGGCCGGCAGCAAGGTCAGCGTGACGTAGGATGCCAAGTTGCGCATGGACAGTCCGAAGGTCGGAGCCGTTCGTCCGAGACTGCGGAGAGATTCGATGAACTGCTCCCGTACGGCCGTTGTATTGTTCGGGGTGAACGGAAACTCCTTGATGGCGAATTTCTCGCTCAGCAAACCTTTGAGGCGCTCATACGGAGGCAGGGGCGTGGTGGCGACGCGGTGGGTTGGCAGTACTGTCAACCCCGGATCCTCCAGCGGGGCCAACAGCATGAGCACGCTGTCATAGGGCTGGAGACCGGAGGAAGAAACGCCCGCTTGCTGTCGGCGGGCGCGTTGGTAGTTGAGGGCCGTCTCGTATCGGTGGTGCCCGTCGGCGATAAAGAGTGGTTTGCTCTCCATCAAATCGACAATCTGCTTGAGCGCCGAAGGGTCCGTCACGGCCCACAACTGCTGCCGGCACCCCGCGTCGTCTTGAAAGTCGATGCGGGCCGGTGCGCCCTTAACGGCGCATTCCAACAGACTCAGCACGGCGTTCTGCGGGTCGGAATACAGCAGCCAGATCGGACTCAGGTTTGCGCGACAGGCTTCCAGCAAGTTCAAGCGATCGGTCTTGGCCGCTGCACGGGTGTTTTCATGGGGGTAGATGTGTCCGGAATCAAGCGACTCCAATTTGGTCGTCACGAGGAATCCCCGTAGTACCCTGCCCGGCGCGTCGGCGGCGGAATCCGGTGGACGGTATTCGATCGTGTGGTAGTAGAGGGCAGGTTGCGCGTCGCGTTTCATGGCGCCGCTCTTCAACCAGTCCCGCAGGGTGGCGGCGGCACGCGTGTACCGGTTGTCGGCGGCGCTATCCCCCGGCTTGTCGGTGCCGAGTTCTAAGCGAATGATGTTGTGCGAATGTCGATCATGGAGGGCCTTCTGCCCCGCCGCGTCAATGATGTCGTATGGAGGCGCGACCACTTCTCGGATGGAGCCGACCGCCGCCTGATCGTACAGTGTGCCTTGGAAGGGAATGATGTGTGCCATGCGTCATCCTTTTCTGCGACATGAACAAATGATAGAGGTGCCTGAGCAAAACTCGAGAGGTTGGGCCGCTTGTCCGACGTTGCCCGTTCCAGCCGGCAAAGGCAATGGAACACGTTCGGAAAACGGTTACCGGTCGCGGGTTACCATGTAGTCAGCAGCCACCGAAAGAGCTCGCTTGGCCGTGCTGTCTTCGAACGAACCGAGATCCCGTTTGGCCGCGACGATATAGTCTTGCGCGCGGTCCAGTGCATAGGTAATGGACCCATAGTCCTCCATGAGGTGAAGGAGACGGGTCAGGTCGTCGTCATTCAACGTCCGGGTTTCCATCCGGTCCTTGATCATCTGCCGGTCGCTTTCGGAACAATGTTGCAGCAGATGTAGGAGCGGGAGCGTCGCTTTCCCCTGCCGGAGATCCTGGCCGAGCGTTTTGCCCAGGGACTCTCCGTTGGCTGTGTAGTCGAGGGTGTCGTCCGCCACCTGAAACGCGATGCCGAGATTTTGCCCAAAGCGGAACAAGGCATCCTGTTGCGGTTCTGGTGCATCTGCCAGGATGGCTCCCATCCGGCAGGCTGCTGCGATCAGGCCGGCGGTCTTATGTTCCACGACTTTCAGGTAGTCCGCTTCCGGCATGGCCGGGTTGCCATTGTAATGGAGCTGCAGGACTTCGCCCTCCGCCATTTTCTTGCAGGCTTCGGCGAGGACTTCATTGATCCCTTGGCTCCGGAACTCGACCACCTGGCACATGGCTTTGGAATAGAGATAGTCACCGACGAGGATGCTGATTTGATTTCCCCAGACTTTACGGGCAGTTCTCCTGCCCCGGCGGAGGTCCGCATCGTCCACGACGTCGTCGTGGAGCAAGGTTGCCGTGTGGATGAATTCGACGAGACTTCCGAGCTGATGGTGATCCCGGCCGGCATAGCCGCACAGCTGGGCGCTTAGCAGCAATAGGAGAGGCCTGATCCGCTTGCCTCCGCTGTTGAGGATATGGGCGGCGACGGTATTGACGAGGCTGACGCTGGAGTCGAGATTCTTCCGGACCTGGTCTTCGACCCCCTCCAACTCGAGGCGGTAGGCATCCCAGACATCCGCTATGGTCTGAATGGATGAGATGACGGGACCCTGTGGCATGCGGCGGATGGTAGGGCAGAGAAGGAAACAAAGTCAAGCGAAGCGCCTGCAAAACCGCGTCTCTCCTCGGCTTGACAGAAGAATAACCCTTCCATTATTGTGAACCACAATTTAGAACGGACATCGCTTCAGGACAAACGGGATTCCCACGTCCCAGGTTCCTCTCGGCATGGCCTCCGTCCAGCAGGAAAAGACCTGCCTTTCTCACGAGATACGATGATGGAACTCCCAGGGCTTCCACCGAAGCAAGGGCTCTACGACCCTCAGCACGAAAAAGACTCGTGCGGCATCGGGTTCGTCGTCAACATCAAAGGACACAAGTCGCACGACATCGTCCGCAAAGGGCTTCTGGTGCTAGAAAACCTGACCCATCGCGGCGCGCAAGGCTGCGACCCTTGCACCGGAGACGGCGCGGGAATTCTGCTTCAGGTGCCGCATGAATTCCTGCTGCGCGCCGCCGGAGACGCCGGCGTGAAGCTCCCCGGAGCCGGCGAGTATGGCGTGGGGCAGCTGTTCCTGCCGCCGAACGCCGACGCCCGCAAACAGTGCGAGAAACTGTTTGCCAAGATCATCGAGGAAGAAGGCGCCCGTCTGCTCGGTTGGCGGGACGTCGCGGTGAAAAGCGACGCGATCGGGGTGCAAGCGCGAAAGACCGAGCCCTTTATGCGCCAAGTCTTCATCGCCCGCGACGTGCTCAACGAAGCGCAGTTCGAGCGGAAACTCTACGTCATCAGGAAACGCGTCGAACAGGCCATCAAGGAATCGGCGATTCAGGGACGGGAATATTTTTACGTGCCGAGCCTCTCGGCGAACACCATCGTCTACAAGGGCTTGCTCCTGCCGCACCAGATGGCGGCCTACTATCAGGACCTCAACGACGAGCGTATGGTCAGCGCGCTGGCGTTGGTCCATTCGCGTTTCAGCACGAACACCTTCCCGACCTGGCCGTTGGCCCATCCCTACCGCTATGTGTGCCACAACGGCGAGATCAATACGTTGAAGGGCAACGTCAACTGGATGAAGGCGCGGCAGGGCCGGCTCCATTCGGAGCTGTTCGGCAAGGACATGGAGAAGCTCTTCCCGATCGTCTCGGAGAATCAGAGCGATTCGGCCTGTCTCGACAATGCGCTCGAGTTTCTGCTGCTCGGCGGCCGCTCATTGCCGCACACGATGATGATGCTGATTCCGGAGCCTTGGGTGGCCAATCCCCAGATGGATCTGGATCGGCGCGGCTTCTATCAATATCACGCGGCGATGATGGAACCCTGGGATGGCCCGGCCGCGGTCTGTTTCACCGACGGCAAAATGATCGGCGCGACCTTGGACCGCAACGGGCTCAGGCCTTGCCGCTACCACGTGACGACGGACGGCATGGTTGTGTTGGCTTCCGAGGCCGGCGTCCTTCCGGCCGAGGCCAAGGACATCCGCATGAAGGGCCGGCTCATGCCGGGCCGCATGTTCCTCGTCGATACGGTGAAGGGCCGCATCATCGATGACGAGGAGATCAAGGCGGACATCGTCGGCCGCAAGCCGTATCGCAGCTGGGTGACGCAGTATGGCGTCTCGCTCGACGAGTTGCCGGAGCCGCTGAACGTCCCGCAGCCCGACCATCCGACGATCCGCCAGCGGCAGCAGGCCTTCGGCTATACGGTGGAAGAGCTCAAGATGGTCATCACCCCGATGATCGTGACCGGTGAAGAGGCGATCTCGTCCATGGGTACGGACACGCCGCTTGCCGTACTGTCGGACCGTCCACAACTGCTCTTCAAGTATTTCAAGCAACTCTTCGCGCAGGTGACGAATCCGCCCATTGATCCGATCCGCGAGCAGCTCGTCATGTCGCTGGTGACCAACATAGGGCCGAAGCCCAACCTCATGGATGAATCGCCCGAGTCCTGCCGCCGCATCAAGGTGCAGCAGCCGATTCTGACGAACGCCGACCTGCAGAAGATCCGGGGCATCTCGGATCCGAACTTCAAGAGCAAGACGCTCCGCATGCTGTTCCGCGTGGCCGAGGGCCCGGACGGGCTCGGCGCCGCGGTCGACGAGTTGTGTCGAGGGGCCTCGCAGGCGATCAAGGACGGTTACAAGTTCCTGATCCTCAGCGATCGCGGCGTCAATGAAGAGTGGGCGCCGATCCCGAGCCTGCTCGGCATCTCGGCCGTGCACCACCATCTGGTGCGGGAATGCACCAGAACGGAGGTCGGACTGATCCTCGAAACCGGCGAGCCGCGCGACGTGCATCAGTTCGCCTGCCTGATCGGCTACGGGGCCGGGACTATCAATCCCTATCTCGTCTTCGAGTCGCTGGTGGACATGGAGCGCGACAACTATCTGCCGGAAGGGCTCGATGCCCAGACGGCGGAGGGCAAGTTCATCAAGGCCATCAACAAGGGCCTGCTCAAGATCTTCTCCAAGATGGGCATCTCGACGGTGCAATCCTACTGCGGCGCGCAGATTTTCGAAGCGATCGGTTTGAATCACGAATTGATCGACCGGTACTTCACCGGTACCCCGTCGCGCGTGGAAGGTGTCGGGATCCGCGAAATCGGAGAAGAGACGTTGCGCCGGCACCGCGTGGCCTACGAGCCGGCCGCCATCAGGCAGCTCGATTTCGGCGGGGAGATTCACTACCGCATCCAGGGCGAGCATCATAACTGGAACCCGGACACGATCTACAAGCTGCAGCATGCCAGCCGCGCCAACGACGCGAAGACTTACGCCGAATTTGCCCAGCTGGTGAACGACGAAAGCAAACGGCGGTCGAATCTCCGCGGCCTGCTCGATTTCAAGTTTGCGCCGGTGCCGATTCCGATCGAGGAGGTCGAATCGGCCAAGGAGATCGTCAAGCGATTCAACACGGGCGCCATGTCGTTCGGGTCGATCAGCAAGGAGGCGCACGAGACACTCGCAATTGCGATGAACCGGCTTGGCGGCAAGAGCAACACCGGCGAGGGCGGCGAAGATCCGGAACGCTTCACGCCGCTGCCGAACGGCGATTCAAAGAACAGCTACATCAAGCAGGTGGCCTCGGCGCGGTTCGGCGTGACGGCCCATTACCTGGCGAACGCGCGCGAGCTGCAGATCAAGATGGCGCAGGGCGCCAAGCCGGGCGAGGGCGGGCAGCTGCCCGGCCACAAAGTCGACGAAAATATCGCGAAGTTTCGGTACGCAACGCCGGGAGTGCAGCTCATCTCTCCGCCGCCGCACCACGATATCTACTCGATCGAGGATCTGGCTCAGTTGATCTTCGACCTGAAGAACTCCAATCCCGACGCCGGCGTGTCGGTCAAGCTGGTCGCGGAAGTCGGGGTCGGTACCGTCGCCGCTGGCGTGTCCAAAGCGCACGCGGACAAGGTGCTGATCAGCGGCGATTCCGGTGGCACCGGCGCGTCACCGCTGTCCTCGATCAAGTACGGAGGGGTCCCTTGGGAGCTTGGTCTGGCGGAAACCCATCAGACGCTGGTGCTCAACGATCTGCGCGGCCGCATCAGGGTCGAGACGGACGGACAATTGAAAACGGGGCGCGATGTGGTGATCGCCACGCTCCTCGGCGCGGAAGAATACGGGTTTGCGACCGCGCCGCTGATCGTGGAAGGCTGTATCATGATGCGCAAGTGTCATCTCAATACCTGCCCGGTCGGGATCGCGACGCAGGATCCCGAACTGCGCAAGAAGTTCAACGGCAAGCCGGAGCATATCGTCAACTATCTGTTCTTTGTCGCGGAAGAAGCCCGGCAGCTCATGGCCATGCTCGGGTTCCGGACGATCAACGAAATGGTCGGCCGGGTGGACAAGCTCAAGATTACGAAGGCGGTCGATCACTGGAAGGCAAAGGGCTTGGACCTCGCCCCGCTGCTGACGATGCCCGACGTGGGACCGGACGTGCCGCGCTACTGCGTGCAAAAGCAGGATCATGGCCTGGCCGACATTCTCGACAACAAACTGTTCGAACTGTGCAAGCCGGCGATCGAAAAAGGCGAAAAGGTGACGCTCGAACTGCCGATCAAGAACGTGAATCGCACAACCGGCACGGTGCTCTCGAGCAAGATCGCGAAAAAATATGGATCGGATGGTTTGCCGGAAGATACGATCTCAATCAAGTTCAACGGGTCGGCCGGGCAATCGTTCGGCGCGTTCCTGGCCCGCGGTATCACTCTGACGCTGGAAGGCGAGTCCAACGACTATATCGGCAAAGGCCTGTCCGGCGGCAAGATTGTCGTGTTCCCGCCCAAGAACGTGCTATTCACTCCGGAGGATACGATCCTCGTCGGCAATACGTCGCTCTACGGCGCGACTCAGGGCGAGGCCTACTTCTACGGCATGGCGGGCGAGCGATTTGCGGTCCGGAACAGCGGTGCGCGCGCCGTCGTCGAAGGCACGGGCGATCATGGATGCGAATACATGACGGGCGGCGTCGTCGTCGTGCTGGGCCGAACCGGCAGGAATTTCGCCGCGGGTATGTCCGGCGGTGTCGCCTTCGTGCTGGATGATCTCGGCAAGTTCCAGAGCCGTTGCAACACCGGCATGGTGGAGTTGGAACCGGTGGCAACGAAGGAAGACAAGCAATTGCTGCACGACCTGATCACCAAACATTTCATGTATACGGGCAGCCGCAAAGCCAAGCAGGTGCTCGACGCGTTCGATGCCACGCTCCCGAAATTCGTGAAGGTGATGCCGGTCGATTACAAGCGGGTGCTGGAAGAACGGAAACGCAAGGCGAGCGCGGTACACTGACTCGTGAAGCGTCGTACGTGAGGCGTGAAGCGCTTGCGAACGACGAGATACGAAGGACGAGCGACGAGTTAAGAAATGGGTGATCCGACTTGGGTAAGGCGCACGTCCTAGAGGAAAGGCCTGTCTTGGCAGGCCAGGGTGGGTGGGTGAGAAAGTGCGCAGGGTTGGGCGGGTGAGATAGAGGGTTTCCTGGTCAATAGGAAATCATGATTCGAAGGACGCCAAGCTAGAAAGCCATGGGAGACCCGAAGGGTTTCATGAAATATGCCCGCGAGGGCCCGAAGCGGAAGCCGATCGAGCTGCGCGTGCTCGATTGGAAGGAGATGTACGAGCCCATCTCGGAGGATAAGCTCAAGATCCAGGGCGCGCGTTGTATGGACTGCGGGGTTCCGTTTTGTCAGGGGAACACCGGCTGTCCGGTGGTGAACCTCATCCCCGAGTGGAACGATTTGGTGTACCGCGGCCGTTGGAAGGACGCGCTCAAGGCCCTGCACACCACGAACAATTTCCCCGAATTCACCGGCCGTCTGTGCCCGGCGCCCTGCGAAGGCGCCTGCGTGCTCGGCATCAATGAAGATCCGGTGTCCATCCGCGTCATCGAGTGGAACATCATCGACCGCGGTTTCAACGAAGGCCTGGTGGCTCCCGTCCTCCCGGTGGTGAAAACCGGCAAGACCGTGGCGATCATCGGATCGGGTCCGGCCGGATTGGCTGCGGCACAGCAATTGGCTCGGGCCGGTCACAGCGTGACGCTGTTTGAAAAGGCCGACCGCGTCGGCGGGTTGCTCCGCTACGGGATTCCCGATTTCAAAATGGAAAAGTGGGTCATCGACCGCCGGCTCGAACAGATGAAAGCCGAAGGAGTGGAGTTCAGAACCGGGGTGACGGTCGGCAGGGACATCACGGGCGAGCAGCTGCGTCAACAGTTCGACGCGGTTGGGCTGACGATGGGAGCCGAACAGGCTCGCGAGCTGCCGATCCCCGGCCGTGAGCTCAAAGGCGTGCATCTCGCCATGGAGTATTTGACCCAGCAGAACAAGCGGACCGCCGGCATTGCCGTGACCGATGAGCCGATTACGGCCAAGGGCAAGCGGGTGGTCATCATCGGGGGCGGCGATACGGGATCGGACTGTTTGGGCACCGCGCACCGCCAAGGCTGTCTTGAAGCGCATCAGTTCGAATTGTTGCCGGAGCCGCCGCCGCAGCGGGCGAGTTCAACTCCCTGGCCTCTCTGGCCCATGCAGCTCAGAACGTCGCATGCGCACGAAGAGGGTTGCAACCGGCAGTGGAGCCTGTCGACCACGAAGTTTACCGGTCACAACGGCCACATCACCAAGCTGCATGCGCATCGCGTGAAGTTCGAAAGCGGGAAATTCGTTCCGATGCCGAACACCGAGTTTGAAATGGACGCGGATCTCGTCCTGCTGGCAATGGGATTCACCGGTCCGGTGAAGAACGGCTTGCTCGATAGTCTGGGCGTGGCGTATGACCAGCGCGGCGCGGTGGCGGTGGACGACAACTTCATGACCAACCTCGACGGCGTCTTCGCCGGTGGCGATACCAAGCGCGGCGCCTCGCTCATCGTCTGGGCGATCGCCGAGGGCCGCAAGATGGCGGCAGGCATCGATAAGTTTTTGCAGGCTGGGAAGTCTGCAAAAACAGGCCGCTGAAAACGACCTTCAAGTCAAGTAGAGGGGACTAGCACAATCTAGGCGTCACAATGCCGTCGCACGCTTCTCATTCCAGCTATTCTCATCTTCGTGTCGCGATGTCGCACACCTTCGTGGTCATCCCTTCCAGCCGGGACCTGATCGACAGACCCATCTTCAGATAGACCTGCTGGTTCGAAGAAAGTAGAATGTCCCCATTCCAAGTCTCCGGATGAGTAGGCTCGGCTAACAATGCGCTGAATCCGCACGCGCAAGGAGCGCGCGTCGGTTAGCGTTGGCGTTAGCCGTAAAACAGAGAACAGGGTGACCCAATGCTGAAGAGCAGCATAAAGAAATTAGCAAAACTTGTAATTCCAGAAAATCAAAGGCGCAAATTAAGGTGCTATGCAAATAAAATTCGTTTCATTGGTTTCAGGTTTAAATGTCCTATTTGTAATTCACATTTAAGGAAACTAGATCCGTTTGGCCTAAAGTTTCCTGTGTTGACTGAAAAGAACGTGATAGGTGGGGGGTATCGTTTAAATGCTCAGTGCCCTATTTGTCATTCATTCGACAGAGAAAGACTTCTATACTTATATCTATTAAAGAAAACAAATTTCTTTACTGAAAAAGCAAAAGTATTGCATGTAGCCCCGGAAGGCGGATTGAGCAGCATTATCAAGACGCGCTCCAATATAGATTACGTAACTGCAGATATTAGTGCAAACAATGTAATGGTAAGAATGGATATTACCGAAATACAGTATTCTGCAGAAACATTCGATGTAATTATTTGCAACCATGTTCTCGAACATATTATTGATGACGGGAAGGCAATGAGCGAACTGTACCGAGTTTTAAAGCCGGGCGGTTGGGGTATATTGCAGGTTCCAATCTCTTTATCATTAGACAAAACATATGAAGATTTTTCTGTTACAGACCCATCGGAAAGAGAAACCATATTCGGACAATTTGATCACGTAAGGATTTATGCAATGGACTATGTGGACAGACTCAAGAAATCAGGATTTGAAGTTGACCGTTTCAATTGGCAGGAAGATCCGGAATTTTGCGGCAGTAATAACAAATATGGGCTTTTGCGTTCCGAACACGTGTTCATTGTCAAGAAACCATGATCTATGCGCAAGGTGATACGTCTAACATTCAAATTCAGCTGACACAAAAAAGCGCCGCTCCGCTTTGCTTTTTGATGCGGCTGATTTGCGCGTTGGGCATCAACCGGCACGCGTTCCGAACCTCGGTGGCATAGAAAATGTGTCGGGAGTCTCTTCTGGACAAGTGACCTCCAGGGACCGCTGGCCTGCTTCGGAGCTACCTTGCCTGAGAAACGAGATTTGAGACACTGGTTGGTGCAAAAGCAAGCGACAGTTGCGGTGTAGCGGGTGGCGTGGCGAACGGCGCGATTGTAGCGCTCCCCTGAAATCAAGCCACCGATATGGGTTGTTGGGCCGACCTCTTGATCGCGCTGCAGCGCGATCGTCAATTGTAGGGCACCTGCGCGCGTCACTTTTGTGGAGACTGTAGTGCACCCCTAAATTGAAACCACCAAGATGAATTAATTGCGGTCATCCAGCCTGACCGTCTCCTCGGATCAACGACCGATCGTCGCTCCTCGGGCAATTGTGGGCGTCCGTTTTCCGGGGAA
>Ga0268299_1004080_pt1 | contig 12029 bp, 7 predicted proteins | sample NOBtaG_FD_193484 | JGI IMG/M metagenome (GOLD analysis project Ga0268299, IMG submission 193484) | Activated sludge microbial communities from bioreactor in Nijmegen, Gelderland, Netherland - NOB reactor | ecosystem: Engineered > Bioreactor > Aerobic > Activated sludge | place: Netherlands...
AATCGGCGCACTTCTCGTTCCAACAGAAAGAACTGGGAGTTACTAACTCATCACTTTTCAGCTTTTTATCCGGCTTGGTCATATCGCCGGGAATTGTAAATCAACTCAAGTTCGGGAGACGACCCAAACTTAGTCCCGCTTCCTATGATTTCCAGGTCTCAGGGCAATATCATAAGTTTCCCGAAAACAGGATAGATTACAAAGGAAGTCTGGCCTACTCCTGGGACATTGGCGATGTTCATTTTGTCCAATTGCATAACTACCCCGCTTACAAAAGATCGTGGAATTCTTGGGACGCCGGTGCCGCGCGACGTGATTTCATAGAAATTACTTCTTCGATGGCATGGCTGCGTGCTGACCTGACCAAAGCCCGCAACGAAGGAAAAAAGATCATCCTGAACATGCACGATGTGTATGAGCATTTTCCCGAAGAGCATAGAACGGAATATAACCAGTTCGTACAGATGGTCGGCGAGTTTAAGGTTTCTGCGATCTTTGTCGGACATATTCATGAATATCAGGGGCAAATAGGTACGATTAACGGAGCACCAGTCTTTTACTCTGGCAGCACCAGTCACAGCGCCTACCTGCTGGCACATTTTCAAGGCGATAAGCTGATTGTAGAAAAGGTGTCCAGTGTTGGCGGGGCAGCGATTCGTACCCCGGCCAATAAAGACGATAAAACTTATTTACAAATGCGGGAAGGTAATCCAGTCCCTCTGGTGATCGGGACACCGAACACGAAACCAGGAGAAAATATTTATTCCCTCAACTCTGACCGACCAACCGCGCCTGTGGCAGTGGCTAACGTGACACGCCCCCGGTCTATTACCTTCAATAATCAAGCCGGTTATGTCGCGAAAATGACGGTGGTTTATTTTGTGACGCAAAATATCAACGGAACACAAGTTCCGATAGCGAAAGCCTTGGAAACTCCCGCTATTCCTGTTGGGCAGTTAAAAACGCTTGAAATCCCTCGTGATAATGCCAAAGGCATGCCGATTAGCGTGGTCATTGAGGGCATCGGAACGGTCAAAGGCAAAGTCCTGGAGACCACCGTTCCTGAAGGATTTAACGGGAATGTCTGTTTCAAATCCTGGGGCACGATTTTCGATGCGAAGGGCGGACCTTGTCAATAATCCACTGTTGCACCTAAACACGCGAGTAACAATCCCACACCGGAGGAACCAGGTTTATGAAACTCGAACGAAAAGACACCAAAGCAATCTGTACTATAGCCGCAGTTTTGTGGTTACTCTTGCTGAACCTTTCGGCTATTGCCCAAACTCCCAACCTCGAAGGGCGGTGGGAAATGTATAACGACAAAGGCGAAAAATATGACCAACTCGCCAAAGTCGCAGGAGGGAAGGGCAGGGTGGTGATTGATAATGGCTATGGCGCCAGGTCAACTGCTGTGATCCAGGGCAATACGCTGACGACCTCAGATGGGCTAACGGGAACAATTTCCGCCGACGGTACGAAAATTAATTGGTCAAATGCCTACGTTTGGGTGCGGCAAGGTGCGGATACACGATGGAATCGAGTAGAGGTCGCGCCCATCCCCGACACTCCACCAAGCAGGAAGATCAAGATATTCAACAACGCAGGGTTTGTCGGTAGGATGACGGCGACCTATTACGATAAACAGGGCATTGCGAAAACAGTTAAATCCAAAGAGCTCATGGTTCTGCAAGCTGACACGATTGAAATTCCGCCAGAGACATCGCCAAAGCCGATTGAGATCAAGTTTCTGAAAGGTACAGGAATTAATGCTGAAATCAACAGCCAATATGCGGAATTTTCAACCCTTACCATACCCGCCTCTTTTAGCGGCGAACTTTGCTATCGGGTAGAGGGAACTTTAGTCAATCCGGTTGTTTCAAACTGCGATAATTCCATCGGTGATGCCACAAGCAGCGATGTACGACAGATCAGATTCCAGAATGACGCGGGGTATGACGCCCAAATGACTATCATGTATTTCGTCAATGAAATGGTGAACGGCAACTCAGTCCCCATGCCAAAGAGTGTTACCTCCGGCTTTATCAATGGGCTGGGCGGGAAATTCCGCATGCTTAATCTTCCCAAGGAAACTTCCCCCAATCTGCCAATTACAATTCATCTGGTGGGGAATGCCACGGTCAAAGATGGTATTTTTTCAACCACGCTTCCAGCGAATTTCGCGGCAAGTCCGGCTCCGTGCTTTAAGGTATGGGGAACGCTCTTCGATCCGAAGGGCGGGACGTGTAATCAGTGAGGTCATTCCAGGCAAAAAGCCCGCAAGGAGTAGCGGCTACTTCGTGCGGGCTTTTTCAATGCTTCAATCCGCAAATGTGAATTCGTTCAGATTCAGCAGCACACGACACAGATTCGGCAGGCCATAGCTGCGGGCAAACGCAATGTATTTTTGCTGTTCGGTAGCTGTGGCTTTGCGCCCAAACGCCAGCCAATGTGCGCGTTCGATCTGGGCGGCAAGGTCGTTCGGCTTTTCCTGCTGCAAGCGTGCGGCGAAATGCTGCGCCTGCGTGACCATAAAACCGTTGTTTAGCAGCGCCAGCGCCTGCAACGGCGACAAACTTTCGTTGCGTTTGTCCACACGCTGCGAAGGGTCAGCGCAATCCAGCGCCGTCATCCACGGCTGCGTTTGCGAACGAACGATAAAGCGGTAAATCGAACGCCGCCACGTTTTCGGGTCTTCGGGATCGGCCAAGCCGTATTCGTAATGCGGCGAATGTTCAGGACGTTCGATGACGAAATCCTGCCAGCCCGCTCCGCCCATTGTCAGATCAAGTTTTCCGGTGACAGACAACACAGCATCGCGGACGGCTTCGGCTTCCAGCTTGCGGCGGTTTTGCCGCCACAGCAATGTGTTATCGGCGGTTGGCGATTGGCCAGTGGTTGGTTGACTCGTTTGCCTATAAGTCGCGCTCATCACAATCAGCTTGTGGAGTTTTTTCAATGACCCGCCGCTGTCGCGGAATTCCACTGCCAGCCAATCCAGCAATTCAGGATGCGAAGGTTTTGCGCCGTTGCGACCAAAATCGTTTGGAGTCGTTACCAACCCCTCGCCAAAATGATATTGCCAGACGCGATTGACGATGCTGCGCCAGGTCAGCGGATTTTGCGGATCAACAATCCAGCGAGCCAATGCCGCGCGGCGTTGAGCTTCAGGAGCGTCTTTTGGAATGTCGAAGCGCGCCGGTTGAAACTTCAGCATAGAAAGCGCGCCGGGCGTGACTTCGCGTCCGGGCGAAGTCACCTGCCCGCGAGCCAGCACGTGAATCGGACGCGGTTTGCCGCCATTCCATCCTGTGCCGCGAAAATCGCCTACGCCGTAATGCACCGTCGCGGCAAAAACAGTTTCAGGTTTCGGAAACGTCGCCAGTTCCTTGTTCAGTTCGGCGAGTTCGACGTTGATGGCGTCGCGTTCAGCGCGAAGCTCCGGTTTCATCGCAGCGTCCACCAACTGCATGCGTGTTTTTCTCAGTTCGGCAACTTCGACGGCGTTGTCAGGTTTCTTGACGGCGGTGGCGATTTGCGCGTCGAGTTTCGCAACCGTTTCGCCAGCAGCTTTGGCGGCTTCGCGTTCGATGATGCGTTTACGCTCGGCAATTTCACGCTGGCGCCCGTCTAGCTTCGCAAAACGTTCGGTCAATTCCGCCTGCCCAGCGAAATACTTTTTGTCGGCTCTATCCAGCGCAGAAAAGACCGCTTGCAGCGAATAATAATCTTCCTGCGAAACGGGATCGAATTTGTGGTTATGGCATTGCGCGCAGTGAACCGTCACGCTGTTGAACGTGCCGATGGTGTTGGCCACCATATCGTCGCGGTCAAGGTGGCGAGCGATCTTGCCGTCAATTTTCGTTTCGGGCAGTTCGGCGTGGCCTATGAAATCCCAGGGGCCAGCGGCCAGAAAGCCCAGAGCTTCGATGCCGTCGCGCGTGCCGGAATACAAAACGTCGCCGGCAATCTGCTCTTCAACAAAACGCGCGTAGGGTTTGTCTTCGTTCAGCGCGCGAATGACGTAATCGCGGTAAGGCCAGGCGTTCGGGCGAGGTTTGTCCTTGTCGTAACCGTGTGTGTCACCATAATGAACAACGTCCAGCCAATGCCGCGCCCAACGTTCGCCATAACGCGGACTGCTGAGCAATTCATCCGCCAGATTTTCATACGCCTTCGGATTTCTATCTTTCAAAAATTGCTGCACGCGCTCAGGCGATGGCGGCAATCCGATCAAATCGAAATACAACCGCCGAATCAAAGTTCGACGGTCGGCTTCGGGCGACATACGCAAACCAGCTTGAGCCAGCCTGGCCGCAATGAATTGGTCAATCGGATTGAGTAGTTGGGATTTAGGATTTAGGACTTGGGGAATTGTTGGACGCTTGATCGGCTGCCAGGCCCAATGTTCACGGCCAGCAGACGCCGTTTGAGCGAATGCCGAACGTGGCTTGCCATTCGACGCAAAAGCGAAAACAGCGAACGCCGCGAACAGCAAAAGAGTTGTTTTTCCGATTGTTGAGTTCATTGCCGACTAAATCAGAACAAGAAACATTGGGACGGAGCGTAAGAAAACAGGATGACCAAGATCTTTGACAGGATTGACAGGAACATCAATGGTTGAAGCCATCTGGCTCAGTCTGAATCCTGTTCATCCTGAACAAAATCCTGTCCATCCTGTTTCAAAGCTTTTTGCTTCAATTTAGCTCAGTTTCCAGCCTTTGCGATATTTGCGGCGAATCATCGGTTCGATTTCCGGCGCATTGGTGGCGCGCAGATTCCGGTAATCCCATTCCAGCTTCTTGCCAGCGCGAAACGCGACGTTGCCCAGATGATTGGCTTCGGTCAGCCATCCAGCATATTCAAAGTTGCAGGTGGTCGGCGCGCCGGTCTTGCAGGCGTGAATCCATTCGGCGTAATGCCCCAGCGATTTCGGTATGAACGGATCAGGACGTTTGAAATCAGCGAACTGCGCTTCGGGCAGCAACACGTGTTTGCTGTAATCGGCGAGCAACATGCCTTTGTCACCGACGAACAGCACGCCGCTGTTCCAGTTGGGAATGCCGCCGTCTTTCAGAATCTGCGGTTTGTGCGTTCCCTGATACCAGGTCAATTGCAGCGGAGCCAGATCGCCGCGTTTGCCATACTGGTAAGTCACCTGCATCGAAGCCGGAGCGATTTCTGAATGTGGCGCTGGGCCGCTGGCTTCAATGGTCAAGGGGTGATCCAACTTCAATGCCCACCACGGCAGATCAATCCAGTGGCTGCCCAGATCGCTCATCGTTCCGTTGCCGAAATCCCACCAGCGATACCATTTCGGTCCCGGAAAGTAGACATCATTGAACGGACGTTGCGGCGCAGGCCCCAACCACAGCTCCCAGTTCAATATAGTCGGAATCGGATCGGGTTTGGACGGACGATTTTGGACAAAGACTATGTCGCCTGCGGCTTTGGCTTCGGCTTCCGTTGCGTGCCAGCCCCAGGCGCGACCGACCCAGACGTGGGCTTCGGTGACATTGCCGATGGCTCCGGTTTGAATCAATTCCACCACCCGTCGGTAATTGTCTCCGGCGTGAATCTGAGTGCCCATTTGCGTGGCGACTCTGGTTTTGGCGGCGGCTTCGCGTATGAGGCGCGCTTCCCATACGTTGTGCGTCAGCGGTTTTTCGCAATAGACGTGTTTGCCCAATTGCAGCGCAGGCAGCGTGGCAAAGGCGTGCGTGTGTTCGGCTGTGCTGATGACCACGGCGTCAAATTCTTTGGCGTGGTCGTATACCTTGCGGAAATCAATCAGCTTGCGGGCTTTGGTGTGACGTTCGGCGGCTTTGTTCAACCCTTCCTGATTGACATCGCAGAGGATGGCTATGTTTTCCGATTCGACGCCTTTCAGATTGGCGGCTCCGCGACCGCCCGCGCCGATGATCGCCAGATTGAGTTTGTCGTTCAGGTTGCGGCCTCGCACGATTGCCGGAGCGGCCAACGTAACGATTCCGGCGGCAGTCGCCTGATTCATAAATTGACGGCGAGTCAGTTCGCTCGCAGAAGATGATTTCTCTGACATTGCGCTCTCCGTGTTGGTGGTAGTTGATTGTGGATGGCGCGCAAAAATCGCGCGGGCGAATCATAAGGCGAGCGTTGCGGTGTGTACAGTCAAGCGGCGGTTTGGCAGGCAATCTATGCCACGATTATTGAGCGCTGCGATTGGCTTCCAGGGATTGCAATCGCGCTTCGGCTTCGCGCAACTTTTCCATGCATTCGGCCAGCACGGCGTTCGCGCCTTCCAATCCGGCAAGCTTGACGCGCAAGCCGCTGATTTCGACTTCCAGATTATTGACCGTCGCCTGATGTTGTTTTTCCAGTTCGCGCAATTTCGCTTCAGAGGTTTCGGCCAAAGCGCCCGCCGGCTCCAGTTCGGCAATGCGCGCGTTCAGATGTCTGGCTTCGGATTCTTTTTCGCTGACGGCGGATTGCAACCGTGCTTCGAGTTCGATCAACCGCGCATCGCGGGCGAACAATTGCGCGTGCAGCGGCTCCAGTTCGGCAATGCGGGCCTGCAACCGCGCGACTTCTTCATCCCGGCTGTTGAGTTCGGCTTTGAATTCGGCGTCCAGTTCTTCCGCTTTGGCTTCGGCTGCTTCGACGCGCGCGTGAGCATTTTCCGGGCTGGAAACAACCAGCGATTTCAGTCGCGCGATTTCTGCATCCTTGTCCACCAACTTCGCTTGAAGCTCCTGTTGCCGTAATTCCTGTTCGCGCACTTTCGCTTCGATCAATCCGTCCGAGCCGGATGAAACGGATGAAACTGCCATTGCTTCCATTTCTTCCAGACGGTTTTGCAAACGATTCAGCCGGGCTTCGGCGTCTGTCGCTTCGTCGTTCATCTGCCGCAATTTCAAATCACGCTCGGCCACTTGAGCAGTCAACGGTTCAAGCTCTTTGACGCGAAGCTGCAACAGCGAAATCGCCGCGTCCTTGTCGCGCAATGTCGAATCCTGCTCCGCTTCGGCGGATTGGGAATTAAGTTGTGATTGCAGATCGGCAAGCTGGGAATCTTTTTCGCTGAGCGCGAATTCGTGTTCCGCTTTTTGGTCGCGCAATTGCGCAACCAACGTCGCCTGTTCGGCAGCGGCAGCTTCCAGTTCGGCCACGCGGTCGGCCAGGATTCCCATTTCGCGTTCCCTGCCTTCGGAAACAGCGTCAAGTTGTTGCGCCAATCGGGCGGATTCTTCGGCTTTGGCCTGTTCGTTTTTTGTGGCTTCGGCCAGTTGGGCTTCCAGCTTTCGCAAACGCAAATCGCGGTCGGTGATTTGCAGCTTCAACGGAGCCAGTTCCTTCACGCGATTGAGCAATGTCGCCACGTCGTTGTTCTGGCTGAGCACGGTTTTTCGCAGCGATTCGATTTCGGCAACCATCGCCGGATCAGGTTTGGGATTGTCTCGTTCGGCTTCAGCTTCGCCGAGTCTGGAACGCAACGATTCGATTTCCGCTTCGGCTTCGGCCAATCTGCCGCGAATCGCTTCAGTTTCCAACTTCATGGTTTCGGTTCGGGAATTGGCGGCATCCATTCCCGATTCGGCGGCGAATTTGGCGTTATCGGCCAGTTCCAGCTTGCTTTCCAGTTCGGCAATTTTGGCGTCGCGCGTTTGGATCTGCTCTGAAGATTTTTCAGCCTGGCTTTTCAGCGAAGTCAGCGCTTCGTGTTGAACGTACAGTTCGGCTTTCGTCGTTTCCAGTTCGCGTTCCAATTCGCGCAACTTCGCGTCCGATACGCTCACATCCGACTTTCTGGAAAACAACGCGCCGATCAGCAAACTCGGCAGCAATGCGCAAACAAGTCCCACAATGTTCAGTGAAGTCATAAGCTAGCCTTAGTTGATTAACGATTCGTCCGCGTCAGGCTTGAGCGAATTCCTCAATGCCCGCGCAGATCAATCTATTCTGTAATTTCCGCGACGGCTGCCGATTTTAGACACGGAAGTAATCGCCGCGCCAGTTTCGGATCGCCTGTTTCAATTCTTTTGGCGTGGCGAATGCGCCATCAACCGCCAGTTGGGCCAGTTGCGGCAATTCGCCGTCAGAAGCAAACCGCATGGCCACAATAAATCGAACCGGCAAAGCGCTGGCTCTGGCGGCCAGATCGGCGGACAACAATCGCTGGTAACGAAGCTGTTCTTCCAGTCGAATGATGCGATCCTGCGCTTTCAGCGGATTGACGCGCACCATCAACATCATCAGCAACAAACCAACGGACAACAATAATTGTTCGAAATGATCCAGCGTCGGGGCTTGTGTCACGCGCAGAATGCACCAGCCAAAGTGTATGAACAAGATCGGAGACAAAACAAAATGATATGGCGTGTGCCAGCGCGTGTGATGGGAAAAGCTTTGTGTGGATTCGGGCATTCGGATTCCTCCTGGAAATTGATTGAGCCAGACAATCGGAAAAAGAGTTTCGGCAATCTCATTTTCCAGTTTCCATTTTCGATTTGTCATTTGTCATTGAGCCAATCACAAGAGCGGTGACAAATGCCAATTGGAAACTGACAAATGAAAAATGGTTAAAGCGTTTATCCCGCAAAACTCTCGTTGCCTGTTTACAGCGCCGGAGCCCCGGCTCTGCCAGCGGGAATTTCGACCTTCGGCAAATCCGGCGTGAAATCTTCGCCGGGATTGATGAATTGATCCCGTTCGAATTTGTACTGTTTGTCGTATAGCTGTTTGTAGCGGCCTTCGTGAGCGATCAGTTCGTCGTGCGAACCACGTTCGACGATTTCTCCGGCTTCGAGCACCAGAATCTGGTCGGCGCTGCGAATTGTCGAAAGGCGGTGAGCGATGACGAACGTCGTGCGTCCTTGCCGCAATCGCCGCAATCCTTCCTGAATCATGGCTTCGCTTTCGCTGTCCAGGCTGGAGGTCGCTTCGTCCAGAATCAGAATTTTCGGATCGGCCAGCAAAGCGCGAGCAATGGCTATGCGCTGACGTTGGCCGCCTGAAAGTTTGACGCCGCGTTCGCCGACGATTGTTTCGTAGCCCTTTTCAAATCCGGCGATGAACTCTTCGCAATGCGCAATGCGCGCAGCTTCTTCGATTTCAGATCGCGTGGCATGCGGCTTTGAAAAACTGATGTTGTCGGCAATCGTTCCATCGAACAGGAAATTATCCTGCAAGACCACGCCCAGATAGCTGCGATAATCACGCAGCTTCAAACCGGCCAGATCGCGTCCGTCAATTTTGACGCGCCCGGAAAGCGGGCGATTGAAATTCATGACCAGGCTGATGAGTGTGCTTTTGCCTGAACCGCTCGATCCGACCAGCGCCGTTGTCGAACCCGCAGGAGCCTTAAACGAGACGTTTTTCAACACCGGAACGTTTTCGTTGTATTCAAAGTTGACGTTGTCAAATTCGACTTCGCCGCGCAGATTGCCCAGCGCCTCGCGCTGCGAATCTTCTTCGTCTTCGGTTTTCAAGCTTAGGATTTCGCGTATGCGGTCGAGTCCGGCAAAAGCTTCGGTGATTTGCGTGCCGATGGCGGACATTTCAATTACCGGCAGGGCCATCAATCCGGTGAAGGCGACATACATGAACATGTCGCCGACGGTCATTTCTCCGGCCAGCACCGAACGTCCGCCGACGGTAATCATCACCACGCCGATGGCTCCGACGACGACGGACGAAAACGCAGTGATTGCCGATACGCCGGTCATGGATTTGGCGATGTTGCGAAACAGTTTGTGTGCGCCGCGCGCAAAGACCAGTTCTTCGCGTTTTTCGGCGGTGTAGGCTTTGACGATGCGAATGCCGCCTAGCGATTCGCCCAACCGTCCGGTGATTTCGCTTTGAATTTCGCCGCGTTCGCGGAACAGCGGACGCAGTTTGTTGAAGGCAAACGCCAACCCGCCGCCAAAGCCTGCGAGCACGACAATCGTCACGCTGGTCAATCGCCAGTTCAGATAAAACAAAACACAAAGCGCGATGACAGCCGTAACGATGCTGCCGGTCAGTTGCACCAGCCCCGTGCCGACCAGATTCCGAATGCCGTCGGCGTCGTTCATGATCCGCGAAATCAGTTTGCCCGTCTGCGTAGAATCGAAATAACTGATCGGCAACCGTTCGACTTTCGATTGGACGCGCTTTCGCATTTCGGTGATGGCTCGTTGAGCGGCAACGCCCAAAACCCTGGACAGCAAAAACGACGTGACGGCTTGCAGAAACGTCGCCGCTCCGGCAGCCAGCGCAATCGGCGTGAGCAAATCCGCCCGTTGTTTGCCAATTACATCGTCAATCAGAAACTTGGTCGAAGCGGGCAGCACCAATCCGACCAGCCGGTTGAAGATCATCAGCACGCCGCCCAGCATCAACCGCCCGCGATGTTCGATCACCAGCTTGCGAGCTTCAGACCAGGCGGCTGAATAATTCACGCGCTTCTTGTTCTCTTTTTGTTCGCTCACGTGTTTTCCTTTGCAGGGCGTTGCCGACCAAACGCGGCCATGCGTCACCCGGAAACTGTCTTGGAAGCCAACAGCCGAAGCTCAGATACAGCTTGAACCTGTGATGAAAAGCGAGAATGAAGTGGCGGGAAACCGAACTTAACAAAAGGAAAGGGGCGGGTAGAGGGGATCGAACCCTCGGCCTCAAGAACCACAATCTCGCGCTCTAACCAGCTGAGCTATACCCGCCACAAATCTATTTTTTGAATCGCAAAAATCATTGACGGCTTGAACAGGAAACCCGCAATCACCGCCAAAGAGTGGGAGATCATAGTCAGCAGATACCGCATCGTCAAGAGGCGTTGATTGCCGAACCTTGATCGGCAAAAGAATCGTCGCGCATTACGCCATTTGAGATAAAATTCAGTGGAAAACGATGAACACACAAACAACTTTGACCAAATCTGCCGAAGCGCATTCGCTCGAAGAAATTGCGGAGCGACTTGCACGGCGTTCTTTTGCCCCGGCAGCGATGCTGACCAATCGCCATTTGATGACGATCATCGGCACGAAACGGCCTCGCCGATTTTCGATCCTCGATCATTTGGCGGAAAGGCGGGAGTTTCAAACCGAACCAGATACGCGTGTCGTCGCTTATTGCCATTGGCAACCGGATCGGCTGAATCGCCCGACAATTCTGATCGTTCACGGATTGGAAGGTTCCGCCGATGCCGGTTACGTGCTCGGCACGGCCAGCAAAGCCTTTGCCGCAGGCTTCAATGTCTTGCGATACAACGTTCGCAGTTGTGGCGGAACCTTGCATTTGTCGCCGAAGCTCTATCATTCCGGGCTGACGGTGGATTTGCATTTCGTCGTCCGCGAACTGATCGAACGCGACCGTTTGCCGGAATTGTTTTTGATAGGCTTTTCGATGGGCGGCAATCAATCGCTGAAATTCGCCGGGGAGTTGGGCGACGACACACCCGAACAGCTTCGCGGAGTGTGCGCCATCAGCCCGCCGATTGATCTCGAATCCTGTTCGCGCGCCATCGCCCGCCCTGAAAACTTTATTTACGAGATTCGCTTTTTGCGCAGCCTGCACAAAACACTGCGCGAAAAGAACAGGCATTTTCCCGGCGCTTATGATTTGAACCGGCTGAACGGAGTTCGGCATTTGTGGGATTGGGACGATGCCATGCAACCGTACAACGGCTTTCGAGATGCTCAGGATTATTACAATCACGCCAGTTCACTGCCTTTCATTCCCAGTATTCGCGTGCCGACCTTGCTGATTCATGCTGAAGACGATCCGTTCATTCCTCATGAACCGTTCCGGGATGCGCGCATTGCCGCCAACCCACAGGTGCGATTGCTGATGACCGAACGCGGAGGCCACGTGGCGTTTTTCGGGCAACGCCAATCGGAAGAAGATCGCGCCTGGGCGGAAAATCGCGCCGTCGAATTTTGTCGCCTGCTTGCCTTTTTAGCGCCTGCCTCTCGCGTTGTGCTTCCTTGAGCCGAAGTCAGCCCCATTCCTACGCCACATTATTTCCCCGCCAAAAGGCAAAATTTCTCTTGACGCCCCCCCCCCCCCCCAGGCGT
>Ga0268299_1004081_pt1 | contig 12026 bp, 12 predicted proteins | sample NOBtaG_FD_193484 | JGI IMG/M metagenome (GOLD analysis project Ga0268299, IMG submission 193484) | Activated sludge microbial communities from bioreactor in Nijmegen, Gelderland, Netherland - NOB reactor | ecosystem: Engineered > Bioreactor > Aerobic > Activated sludge | place: Netherlands...
AGGAGCGCAAAGATCTCCTCCCGGCCACGGATGTTGTGGAAACCTTCGGCTACGACCCGTTGAACCGGCTGGCCACCGTGACGCACGTGGCCGGCACCACCACGCAGACCATGAGCCTGACCTACGACCCGGACGGCAACATCCGGACCAAGACCGGGGCCGGCAACAATGTTGGCACCTACCACTACGCCACCACCGACCCCGACACCGGCGCGGGCCCGCACGCGGTGAGCAAGATCACCGAGGGCTCCGGTGGCGCGGCCGGCACGTTCCACTACGACAGCGCCGGCAATCTGGATTGCCGGATGGGCTGGAACGGCACGGGCTGCGCCGCCAGCTCGGGGATCACCTGGTACAGCTTCAACCTGCCCCAGCGGATCAATTACGCCGGCGGCAGCTACGCGGACTTCGCCTACGGCCCGTCCCGGGAGCGGGTACGCCAGACGGTGGTGACCCCGACCCCGGCGGTGAACAAGACCGTCTACTACGTCGGTCCGCACTTCGAGGTCGAGGTGGAGAACAACGTGGCGGTGCGCTACCGGTCCAACGTGTTCTTCGGCGACCGGCTCGTGTACTCACAGATCGACCAGGTGTCGAGCCCGGACCTGCAGCAGTACTACGTGCACCAGGATTACCAAGGGAGTGTGGATCGGGTGAGCTTGGCCGGCGGCAGCGCCTTCGGCGGGGTTACGCAGTTCAGCTTCGATGCCTTCGGCAAGCGCCGGGAGACCACCTGGCTGAACGACGCGGACAACAGCACCTTCGGCGACAACCACTGGCTCGAACGCGGCTACACCGGCCACGAGATGCTCGACAACGTGCGCATGATCCACATGAACGGCCGAGTGCAGGACCCCACCTGGGGGCGGATGCTGTCGCCGGATCCGGTCGTGGGGGATCTGACCTTGCCGCAGAGCCTGAATGCGTACAGTTATGCGTCAAACAGTCCCTTAACACTCGTTGATCCATCAGGGTATGCGGCCGTTTGCGTGGAACTGCCCGGCGGTACGTGCAACCGTGATCGCGTTGTGGGTGCGGGTTTTGGGCGCTACGTCCTGTTCGGATTCGGGAGTTTGGATGGGCCCAGTTCGGGGCTATTGATGGATAGTGCGCTATCAGATCTTCTTCAGATGTTTTCGGAAATGGGCTCGTCAAGTGACCATGGGGTTGGCGATGGAGAGCAGGAGTCGCCGCAAGGGGAACCCTCCTGCACTGTTCTGGCTAATACCAATTCCGATACGATTAAGAAGCAACTACCCAGGAAGTCTGTGGGAAATCAGCTCCTTGATGGGTTCAACAGCTATTTCGATGGCCTCGGGTGGAGCCTAACAATGTTCGCGGCCAAGGAAGGTTGGCTTGGTCCTGAGATAGGCGCTCAGTCGAGGCAAATCGAACGCACAATGGCGGCGAGTTTGATAGTCGTACATCAAAACCCGGACCAGGTCCGGTCCTCTGCGTGGGCCGCCGTTCAAACATATCCCTGGCAGGCTTCCGCTCGGTTGGCTACGGGAACTTTCGTGGCCGGACGTACTGGAGTAGGCACTGGAAATGGCATATTGCTCGGCGGCGCGGCAACGCAGGGATCATTGGCTCATCTTGCATTTGACGCGGGCGAACTCGGTATTAGTCCGGAGGCGGTGGCGTTTGCGGCTATAACGGGGGAGACATGCCAGCCTCGAAAAAATGGAAGGTGATGACCATGAGATGTCCAGTATGCGGGAGCAAGGCTTTAGGAATTCCTTTGACCTCTCTGGTCGGATCCAGTATCGACGCCAATTGCGAGGGGTGCGGAAGCCTATACACGAGCAATCTCTCGGGAGGGATGGATGTTATGCGTCGTGCCGTAGTGGCGTGCTTGGCGACAGCACTGGGGATGATCCTTTTCCTCGCCATTTCCTGGTGGCGGCACTGGATTGTTTCGGTTGTTGCATTGGTCACGCTCAATTACGTTTGGAAGCTCCTTCTTCACCGGCGTTCGATTTGTCTTTCCGGGAAGCAATCGCCTCGGAGTGAATGAGTGCCCGTGGTGACCCAGGCGTTGATGGAGTGGTAATCTTCGAATTCGATGGCGGGGTGCCTTCGCGGGTCTTTCGAGTAGGATTGTACAAGTCCCGTATTTCCCCGACACCCGGACCTCTGGGATGACGTTCAGGCAGCCGTTGGCAGCGGCTGGTAGACCTCTCTCTGACGTGACGATTTCAGGGATCTCAGTGATGCCGAGAGCTTCCATCAGCGCCTGTGCCGGGGTCCGGCGGACCTGCTCCCCGATTTGGTTCGTCCCGGACTTGGAGTCCGCGGCTAGAAATACTGCCTCCACCACCTGCTGCCGATCGGCCGGGCCGAGGATTGCGCCGATCTGATTGCTTACCTGCAGACGGTGGCGGGCGAGTGACAGGACGGCGGTCCGGGTTGACGGGCTCCCGGTTTTTGGTGCCAAGGTAAAGGAGAGTTCTGCGGCAAACCGGATGATCGTCCGGGGCGCAAGCCGATTCCGGCCCGCAAAGTCCTACGACCCGGCCAACCTGCACCTGGCCGGCCTGCAAACCACGCAGAGCGGCGGTTCAGGCCTGCTGCAGGATTACGCGTATCAGTGGGACAGGGTCGGCAATCTGAAGGAGCGCAAAGACCGCCTCCCGGCCACTGATGTCGTGGAAACCTTCGGCTACGACGCGTTGAACCGGCTGGCCACGGTGACGCACCTGGCCGGCAGCACCACCCAAACCATGAACCTGACCTACGACCCGGACGGCAACATTAGGACCAAGACCGGGACGGACAACAATGTCGGCACCTACAACTACGCCACAACCGGCACCGGCGCGGGCCCGCACGCGGTGAGCAACATCACCGGCGGATCCGGTGGTGCGGCCGGCACGTTCCACTACGACAGCGCCGGCAATCTGGACTGCCGGATGGGCTGGAACGGCACAGGCTGCGCCGCCAGCTCCGGGATTACCTGGTACAGCTTCAACCTGCCCCAGCGGATCAACTACACCGGCGGCAGCTACGCGGACTTCGCCTACGGCCCCTCCCGGGAGCGGGTGCGCCAGACGGTGGTGACGACGACCCCGGCGGTGAACAAGACCGTCTACTACGTGGGTCCGCACTTCGAGGTCGAGGTGGAGAACAACGTGGCGGTGCGCTACCGCTCCAACGTGTTCTTTGGCGACCGGCTGGTGTACTCGCAGATCGACAAGGTGTCGGACCCGGAGGACCTGCAGCAGTACTACGTGCACCAGGATTACCAGGGGAGTGTGGATCGGGTGAGCTGGGCCGGCGGCAGCACCTTCGCCGGGGTCATACAGTACAGCTTCGACGCCTTCGGCAAGCGCCGGGAGACCACCTGGCTGAACGACGCGGACAACAGCACCTTCGGCGACAACCACTGGCTCGAACGCGGCTACACCGGCCACGAGATGCTCGACAACGTGCGCATGATCCACATGAACGGCCGGGTGCAGGATCCCACCTGGGGGCGGATGCTGTCGCCGGATCCGGTGGTGGGGGATCTGACGTTGCCGCAGAGTCTGAATGCGTATAGCTATGTGGGAAACAATCCGGCGTCGTGGATCGACCTGACGGGATTCATCCCGGAACAGATCGTTACCGGATCCAGGATCTATCCGCAGTGTCAATTCATTTGTACCGATGGCGCGATTTCATTATTTCTTTATAGTTTCGAACAAATCACGGAGAACTTGCGGGCCTACGTTTCGCCGATCTTGGGTCAAAGTGGCGGCGGGAAGGCAGGAGGTCGTCAAGGGGCTGGCGACGGACAGAAGGATCCGCCGCAAAGTCAGAAATGCACTGCGCCACCAGTTGACCGCTCCAAGGAGGCTAGCGTCGGTGGTGTGCCCCACTTCGCGGTCGCCACATACATCGGATTCGGCCTGTCAGATCAAGAACTCAATTCTGCCTTTGACAAGTGGCGCAATGGATCTTCATGGGCACCTGGTGGTTCTCCAAATACGCCGGATAATACTGCCTATCAGTTGGATGGCCTTGGAGGGGAGTACTTCAACTGGGTTTACGTGACCACCGACGCAAAAAATAGAACTTTTACAAACTGGACATTGCCGGGGCACATCTTTGAGGGAAGGGTTGAAAACAGCATACAAACAGCGGGTGGGTTTAGCTTTATGGTCTCGATGGGAACGGGAAGCGACCAAAAAATTGCGTTGAATGCGTTGGCAGGACCGGCCTTGTTCAAGGAGTTGCAGGAATCCGTACTGACGGGGTCTGCTCCCCCGTCTATCGGCAATCAATGTGGTCGAGGGGGCAATTTGTGAGCGCGCGCGCTCAGCCGATCCCTACTCTGCTGGCGCTTGGGCTTCTCGTGTTGGGGTGTGGAAGAAGCGAGAGTCCAGGAGGTACACATAGCTTGGATCAAGCAAGTACAGTTCCGCAGGGCGTGATAGATATTATTCATGCGATCGATGCTGGCGACAATTCAAAGTTACAGAGCCTGCTGGATGGGGGCGCAATTCCAACGCCAAAGGAGTCACCGCTGTCGCCTATTCATGCTGCAGTTACACATCTTCGAGAAGGTCAATTGGTATGCGACTCAGCGGCGCTGAAATTGTTGCTCGAACACGGAGCGGATCCCAACTTCGTTGATCGGGACTCGGGCTTCTCTCCTCTCGAGGACGTGCTTGCAATGGGTGATGTCGAGTGCGCCCGTCTCCTGAAAGATGCGGGTGCTGACGTCAATCAGCGCGGGAAATCGGGCCAATCTATACTGCAGTTTGCAGTGAAGGGTGCCGTCCGTTCTGGTAATACCAACATCTTGAGATTGGTGTTTTCCTGGGGCGTAGATCCCAACGTGCTCAGTGGCGGGCGCGCTAATACGGCTCTCCACGAGGCAGTTTGGGCGACCCCGGGCCAAGATGTCGTTCCGGTGGTGGAAGAGTTGTTGCGCAGTGGCGCGAATCCATGCATTGCTGATAGTGCAGGAGATACAGCATTGGACCTCGCCACATATCTAAAGAGAGCTACTGCCGTTCAGGAACTCTTGGCAGAAGCGATGCGAAAGTGCCCGGGAAAGTGAATCCAACGCCATGGGTAGATTGGCCACCTGTCTGTTGATATTCGCCTGCACACTTCAAATGACCGCCTATAGTGGTGAATCCATTGCGCCACGATATGCGACCGCAATAATTGCGGTTGAGCAGTGGCAACGTCTTCTTGGAGAAGTTAAAGCAACGCCAGGCATTAAGTGCAGCGACTACGTGCAGAATCAGTATGTCTGTGACTCTTCCGCTCAGCACACGATTTGGGTCTTTACAGCAGTCGGTCATCCAGCACATCCGGCCGTCTCGCGCGGAATTCTGTTCGTAAACCGCGTTCCTGGAGGCGCTGTACTTGGCATTGATAGGTCCGGTCACTACGCAGGTGATCGAGCGGCATTCGAGAAGTGGATGCTGGAATTTGCAGTTCTCGATCAACTGCAAATTGGCGAGTTTGGGGGAAATCTCCCCGGAACTTAGCTGAGGCCAGAAGTGGCATCTTCTCGTAATCTGTTGACGTCCATCCAGAATGACCCACTTGTGGAGTGACCGCCTCAGGCTGAACCAGAAGCGTCCGGACGACTGATGCGCTGGCTGGGGCTTTGGAAGGAGAAGGCTCGAAAGGGGCATGCCAATTGGAATCAGTGGGCCAGTCTTGGACTGGCAGATTCGCGGGGGTTGGTGGTCGACGGGCCGCCGGCCGAAGACGTTGAGTGCCTGTTACTGAGTGTCAGAATGCCTGATTGCCGACACACATTCCCTGTTCCGGGGAGTAGGGAATCGTCCCGGAAGTCCGCGAATAGGGCCGGTGAGGGCGCTATCCCGGTGGCCCAGACGCTGTCACGAAAAGGAATGTCCCTGTATTTTCCCTGTAGAGCAGGGAAAATGGTTGCGGAGACGGGTTCGCGCCAGACTCGTTCCTCCGCCAGCTACTTTTCCGCCGATCCGGAAGGAGCGAACCAATGCCGAACAATCGCGTGATCTACTTCGGAGTAGTGCTCGTCGTCGTGACGGTGCTGCTCTGGATCGGGGCGGAGCTGACGCGCCGGATCGAATGGATCCTGCCCTACGTCGGGGCGGTCGGCGTGATCCTGATCGTCACGGGCGCGATCTACGAGTCGTACAAGGGCCGCAAGTCCGCTGGTTGATGCTCACTGCTTCGCCATGCTTTCCCGGGAGAGGGCCTCCCGGGCCACGGCGTCCACCCACTGCGCGTACTTCGGGTTCTGCACCAGTCCCTTCACGTTGAACACGTACTGGGTCCCCTGGATGTCGTCCTCCACCTGGTGCTGGATGCTCCGCGGTGACTGCAGGTTCGTGGTGATGATGACGCGCTTGCCGGCCTTGTTGGCGTCCTCGACCATCTGGCGCAGCTTCCGCCCGTTCGCGGCCCGGACTTCGGGCAGGGCATCGTTCTGCATGGACATGACCTTGACGTCCGAATAGCCGTCCCGGGCCTTCAGGCCGGCGGCGATCCGGCCGAGGAGGGCGAGGTTCTTCGCGTTGTCGGCGTCGAGCGTGGGGCCGTGGGACACCAGGATCACCACCTCGTTCGCGGGATCGGTGGAGAGTTCCCGCGCGTGGTCGGCGATCATGTCGATGACCAGCGGGTGATCCTCCAGCGCCGGGGTCCAGATCACCTTGCGGTCGGTCTTCAGGCGCGGCGTCTCCAGGTAGCCCGGGTCGTCGGTCAGGCCGAACATGTACTGCCACTGGCGCAGCTGGTCGTCGCTGGCCGACGAGCTCAGCGCCGGCACCACCACGATCGTCTCCGCCCCGGCCGCACTCAGCTCGTCGATGGCCTGCTGGATGTGACTGGAGGACGTCATGCTCATGCCGAAGGACACGGCCATCGGGTAGCTGGCGGCCACCGGCTTCAGGCCGCTGCGGAAGGCGTCGTCGCCGACCTTGCCGAAGCCGTGGGCCAGCACCAGCACGCCCGCCTTGCCCTTGAGCCCCGCGTCGCTGAGGTAGGAGGTGTAGTCCGGCCCCATCCGCACCATGCTCTCGTCGATGTAGGCATCGCTGGCCGTCCGGTAGATGTCGACGCGCTTGCGGAGCCCCTCGTACATCCACGGCTCCATCTTGTGGCCTGTGTGGCCCGTGGGGTCGTTGGCGGCCTCGTGGGCCGCGTGGTCCTCGCCGGCGGTGGGGGGCTCTGCCGCCTCGGGGAGGGCGGGGAAGGCCAGGGCGAGACACAGGCAGGAGAGCAGGGCGGGACGACGAAGGGCGCTCGACGGCATGGGCGTGACCTCATTCAGGGGTTGGGTTGCCGGGAGGCCATTGTAGACTCCTGGCCATGAGCACACGCCAGTCGCCCGGACGAGCACTGCTGCCGCTTATTGCCGGCCTGGCGCTGGCCGGTTTCGTGCCGGCTGGCCCGGCTGCCGCCGACATCCCCGTCCCGCAGGCCGTCAGCCCCGAGGCCCAGGCTTTCTACCGCTCGCTCCGGCCCCGGCCGCCCGGCGCGAACGACCTGTCGGACCCGGCCGTGCTCGCGCGCCTGCGCACCGGACTTGGCAAGATGTTCCTCGGCAACGCGCGCCGGGTGCGCACGGACTACACGCTGGAGGCGGTCGACGCGGGTGGCGTGCCCGCGGTGTGGGTGCGGACGCCGGACCCGGTGCGCAAGGGCCGGGTGCTCTTATACATCCACGGCGGCGGCTTCATCCTCGGCTCCGCCACGACGGACCTGAGCCTGCCCCTGCAGATCGGTCCCGCCGCCGGTCTGGCCGTGCTGTCCGTGGACTACCGGCTGGCGCCCGAGCATCCCCATCCCGCCGCCGTGGACGACGCGCTCGGCGCCTACCGGTGGCTGTTGAAACAGGGTTACCGGGCGCAGGACATCGGCGTGTTCGGCGACTCGGCCGGCGGCGCGCTCGCGCTCGCCCTGGTGCTGGGCGCACGGGACGCCGGCCTGAAACTGCCGGCAGCGGTGGCGGTGCTCTCGCCGGTCACCGACCTGACGGGCGTCGGCGACACGCGCACCACGCTCGCGGGCTTCGACCCCGTTCTCGCCGGCGATGCCACCAGCCGCTGGTCCGTCTACCTGGGCGGCCACGACCCCCGGGAGCCCCTCGTCTCGCCCCTGTTCGGCGACCTCCGGGGTTTCCCCCCGCTGCTGGTCCATGCCGGCAGCCGGGAAGTGCTGCTCAGCGATTCCCTCCGGCTCGCCCGCAAGGCCCGTGCGGCGGGGGTCGACGTCACCCTCGACGTGTGGGACGGCATGTGGCACGTGTGGCAGGCCAATCCGGGCGTGCCCGAATCCCGGGAGGCGGTCGAGGCCATCGCGGCGTTCTTCCGCCAGCACGTGCGGCGATGATCACCGTCATCGGCCTGTCCGGCAGCCTGCGCCGCGGTTCCTACAACTCGTCGCTGCTGCGCGCCGCCGCGTCGCTCATGCCCGCGGGCAGCGTGCTCCGGATCGAAAGCATCGCCGGCATCCCGCTATACGACGGCGACGAGGAGAGCGCCAACGGCATCCCGCCGGTGGTCGCGCGTCTCAAGGACGCGATTGCGGTTGCCGACGGCCTGCTGCTTGCCAGTCCCGAGTACAACAACGGCATTCCCGGCGTCGCCAAGAACTCCATCGACTGGCTGTCGCGGCCGGGCAGCGACATCCCCCGGGTCTTCCGCGGCCGCCCGGTGGCGCTGATGGGCGCGTCGCCCGGCGGCTTCGGCACGCTGCTGGCGCAGAACGCCTGGCTGCCGGTGTTCCGCACGCTCGGCTGCAACTTCTGGGCCGGCGGGCGGCTGCTGGTGTCCCGCGCCGGCAGCGTGATCGATGCGAACGGCGAGGTCACGGACGGGAAGACCCGCGAGGACCTGCGGAATTTCCTCGCCGGGTTCATTTCTTACGTGCGCCTCAGGGCTGGCGCAGGCGCCGGATGAGGCTCGATGTGTCCCACCGGGCGCCGCCCATCCGGCTGATCTCCTCGTAGTAGTTCTCCACCAGCGCCGTCACGGGCAGCGCCGCGCCGTTCCGCTCCGCCTCCGCCAGGGTTATCCGGAGGTCCTTGAGCATCCACTTCACGGCGAAGCCGAAGTCGAACTCGTCGGCCAGCATCGTCCGGCCCCGGTTGTCCATCTGCCAGCTCTGGGCGGCGCCCTTGCCGATCACGTCGAGGACCACGGCCATGTCCAGGCCGGCCTTCTCGCCGAAGGCGATGCCCTCGCTCAACCCCTGCAGGAGGCCGGCGATGCAGATCTGGTTGACCATCTTGGCGAGCTGGCCAGAACCGGCCGGACCGACCCGGGTGACCGCGCGGGCGTAGGCCGAGATCACCGGGCGCACGGCCTCGATCACGGCCTCGTCACCGCCGCACATCACGGTCAGCGTCCCGTTGACCGCGCCCGACTGGCCGCCGGACACTGGCGCGTCGACGAACCGCAGTTGCCGCCGGCGGGCCTCGCCGTCGAGTTCCCGGGCCAGGCTGGCGGACGCGGTGGTGTGGTCCACCAGGGTGGCGCCGGCCCGCATCCCCGCAAAGGCACCCTCCGGGCCCAGCACGACCGACCGGAGATCGTCGTCGTTGCCCACGCAGGTGAAGACGAGGTCCGCGCCGGACGCCGCCTCGGCGGGCGTGGCGGCCGCTCGGCCCGCGAACTCCCCGGTCCAGGCCCGGGCCCGGCCGGCGGTCCGGTTGCAGACCGTCACCTCGTGGCCGGCCCGGGCCAGGTGGCCTGCCATGGGGTAGCCCATCACGCCGAGGCCGATGAAGCAGGCACGGGTGGGCTGGGCAGTCGCCGTCGCTGATCGAGGCATGGTCGTGGTGCTCCCGCACGGTGGACGGTTGCCCGGTTGACCCCGGGACGGGCGGCCCGTCCTCTTATCATGCCGCCTTCAACCAGCCGGGCGGTATTCCATGAGCAAGCAGAGCGACGTCAAGACCATCCACGAGTTCCTGGCGGACAACCCCAACGTCGACGTTTCCCGCCAGTGGGAGCGTTGCTGGGAGATCCACGGCCGGATCGCGGAACGGATCATCACCCACTTTGGCGCGAAGCTGCACCCCATCTCCAGGGGTTCCGAGTACTACACCTCGCCGGACGGGCAGATGGAGGGCGCCTTCTTCGGCTACACGGCGCAGGACGTGGACTGGTTCGTCCGCTCCTGGCTCGGTAACCGCAAGGCCAGCATCATCGACATGAACATCAACGTGGTGCTGGGCCAGGAAACCCAGGTGCCCAACCTGATGATCATCTTCGGCACGGTGCCGAACCTGCTCTTCTACGCCGACTACGTGCCCCGGGTCGACCTGAAGGTCAACGAGGACTACGTGAACCGCTACTACAGCGGCGACGTGAACAAGGATTACCTGGACTTCCGCAAGAACACCGACTTCGTCTGGTCGGCGAGCCACGGCCCGATCATCCGCGGCATGCAGTCTCCGGTCTGCTCGAGCTACATCACCGCGCTCACGGACGAGCACATCGACCAGGCCGAGGCCTACCTCGGCCGCTTCGTGGACCGCTGGTTCAGGATGTACGACGAGGCCCCGCGGCTGGACGCGGCGAAGCGCGACGCCCAGCAGGCGTACGACTTCACCTACCGGGAGTACACCAACCGGTCCGACCCGATGAACGTGCTGGCGGAGCGGGTCTTCGGCAGGGAGCAGGCCCAGTTCATGCTGGACCGGCGGGGCGGGAAGGTGCAGATGGAGGCCGACCGGGGGAAGTGGCGGAAGTGAGGCGCCGGCGCATCGCCGCCCGCGCCAGCTGATGGGCGCTCACCGGGGCGGTGAGCGCCAGGAACAGCACGATCAGCACTTCGTGCACGGACAGGCCCGCATGGCGGGTGCTGAACCACAGGCAGGACGCCAGCAGGGCGGAACCGACCCCCAGGGTGGTGGCCTTCGCTGGGCCGTGCAGGCGCCGGTAGAAGTCGCCGAGCTTCGCGAGGCCGAGCGAACCGAGCAGCGTGAAGGCGCCGCCGGTGACCAGCAGGGCGGCGATGGCGACGTCGAGAAGCGTGTTCAGCACGGGGTCATCCTTCAGTCGATGAGCTTGCTGCGGATCAGGTAGCGGGCCATTGCCACCGTTCCCGTGAAGCCCAGCAGGCCGATCACCAGGGCCGCCTCGAACCAGACGGTGTCGTCGAGCCGCACGCCGAGCACCACGAGCAGGGCGAGCGCGTCGATGTAGAGCGTGTCGAGCGCCAGCACCCGGTCGAGCGCGTCGGGACCCCGCCAGAGGCGCCAGCCGGCCAGCAGCATCGCCATGCCGAGCATGAGGATCGCGAGGTCCGCCGCGAGGGCGATCACGGGAATATCGCCCGCAGCGGGGTTTCGTAGCGCTGCTTGATCGCGGCGACCAGCCCCGCCACGTCAGCCACGTGCAGCGCGTGCACGATCAGCTGGCTGCTGTCATCGCTGAGGTCGGCCGACAGGGTGCCCGGCGTCAGCGTCACGATGGCCGCCAGCGTCGCGACGCCGAGCGGGTCCCTGAGGTCCAGTGGCACCCGCACGAAGGCGGGCCTGAGCGCCGATTCCCGCCCCAGGATACGCCGGGCCACCTCCACGTTGGCGACCAGGATGTCCCGGAGCACGACCCCCAGCAGGCGGGCCATCGTGCCCGGCGACCGCAGTCGCGGGGCCGGCGGCAGGAACGGACCGAGTAAGCGCGGGAGGAGCAGGCCGAGCGTCAGGGCCAGCAGCACCTGCCCCGGGGCCAGCGTGTTGTTGAGGCCGAGCCAGGTGAGCGCCAGCACGGCGGACAGGAACGGGCGGGGCAGCAAGCGTTTCACCGGGCGTCCTCCGCGGCAGGTAGCCGCTGCACGGGCGCCTGCCCAAGGACCGCGTCCACGTAGCCGGCGGGGTCGACTACCTGCCGGGCCGCCTGCAGCGTCCAGCCGAGCACCGGCCCCGGCACGGCACTCAGGGCAATCCAGGTCGTGAGCAGCAGCAGCGCGGCCAGCTTCGTGCCTCGCGCCGGGACGATCGTGGGCGTCGCCGCAGGGCCGCCCACCGGTTTCCAGAACAGGACGCTGCCGGCCCGCGCGAACGCGAGCATGCTCAGCAG
>Ga0268299_1004082_pt1 | contig 12026 bp, 8 predicted proteins | sample NOBtaG_FD_193484 | JGI IMG/M metagenome (GOLD analysis project Ga0268299, IMG submission 193484) | Activated sludge microbial communities from bioreactor in Nijmegen, Gelderland, Netherland - NOB reactor | ecosystem: Engineered > Bioreactor > Aerobic > Activated sludge | place: Netherlands...
TCGGCAACCCAACCATTTTCATTTATTTTTACCTGACTAAACCAAACCGCATCCCAGTAAAAGTCTTGATTGCCTCCTGATGAGTATCGTGCATCTATTTGAACACCAGCCGCTGAAACAAAAAAACCATAACCATTTAAATCATCATTATAAGTGTCAATGATTAATCCAAACATATCGGCATTGGCTTCATTGTCTCTGGTTGTAAGTTCTCTTAAAATGCTGTCCGGGCGTTCATCATACATCATAGCTCCAATGTAAATAGCTACATCATCATAAATTATTTTTACTTCTGTTTTTTTACTTGAATTAATTCCAGGAGTTGGTGAACGTTGAATAAAGTCACTTGCTACTTCCACATTTTTCCATGCTTCATCATCAAGGCTTCCGTCAATTTTTGGAGACATTGAAATACGAGTAGCACTTACTGTTTTTGGACCAACTGCCGATTGTAAGTGAATGCTTAATAAAAGTAATATGCTTAAAAAAGATGTTTTCAATTTTTTAGTATCGTTGTACAAATGTACGCATAAGCATTTTGTTTGTTCTATACTTTACACTGAAGGTAAAATTTATCGGATGAATGGAATCATACTCATTTCAGTAAATATTAGTATTTTTGCCTTCTCAAATTTAAAATGAAAAAAGTAGCATTTCATACATTAGGCTGTAAGCTCAATTTCTCAGAAACAAGTACCATTGCACGCTTGTTTCAGGATAATGGTTATCAAAAGGTTGATTTTACACAGCCCAGTGATGTGTATGTAATTAATACATGCTCTGTAACTGCTAATGCAGATAAAGAATGTAAGTCGATTGTAAAATCAGCCCTTTCAGTATCACCCGATGCTTATGTAGTGGTAGTAGGTTGTTATGCGCAATTAAAACCAGAAGAGATTGCCAATATTGATGGTGTGGATTTAGTGTTGGGTGCTTCAGAAAAATTTAAGCTGTTAAACTACCTAAGTGATTTATCTAAAAAGTCGAAAGCAGAAGTATTTAGTTGTGAAATAGAAGAAGCTGATTTTTTTGTTGATTCATACTCCTTTGGCGATAGAACACGAGTGTTTTTAAAAGTACAAGACGGCTGCGATTACAGCTGTACGTTTTGCACAATTCCATTAGCGCGTGGCGCAAGCAGAAGTGATACGATTTTAAATGCTGTTAAAAATGCATCGGATATTGCAAAGCAAGATGTGAAAGAGATTGTATTAACAGGAGTGAATTTGGGCGATTTTGGAAAAATAAGTTCAAAAGAGGAAAGTCAAAATTCAAAAGGAATAAAAAAAGAAACATTTTTTGATTTAGTTCAAGAATTAGATAAAGTAGAAGGTATTGAACGTTTTAGGATATCCTCCATAGAGCCTAATTTATTAAAAGATGAAACCATAGAATTTGTATCAAAATCAAAACGATTTGTGCCACATTTTCATATTCCATTACAATCGGGAAGTAATAAAATATTAAAATCAATGCGCAGAAGATATTTGCGTGAATTGTATTCAGATAGAGTAAGCAAAATAAAATCTTTGATGCCTCATTGTTGTATTGGAGTGGATGTGATAGTTGGTTTCCCCGGTGAAACAGATGAAGATTTTTTAGAAACTTACAATTTTTTAAATGAATTGGATGTTTCTTATTTGCATGTGTTTACTTACTCTGAGCGAGACAATACAGAAGCGTTAAATATCAAAGAAATAGTTCCTATTGCTGTCCGTAAAAAACGCAACAAGATGTTACGTATTTTATCAGCTAAAAAATTGCGCCACTTTTATGAGCAGCATATTGGTGAAACAAGAACCGTATTGTTTGAAGGAGATAATAAAGAAGGGTTTATGCATGGCTTTACTGACAATTATATTAAAGTAAAAACACCTTATGATGTAAGTCTTGTAAATCAGTTACGAAAAGTGCAGTTAAAAGACTTGGATGCAGATGGAAGTATTATCGTAGATATTCTGCAAGAAGAATTACTTGCTTAACCTCTCTTTTATACAAAAAAATGGGCAGATTGCCAATAGTTGGTTGATAAGTCTAAAAACTTTCTTTTTTTCAACAAAAATCACCTCAAAAGCTACAGTATCAAGCTATTGTTATTAACAGTCAAAACTCCCAATTGGTAGCCCAAAGCATTGAAGTATATTTGAATATCAAACAAAATTTGAAACAAATACACAATGCTTACAAGAATCTCTTTAATTAACTCAAAAGGTTACGGCAAAGCCGAAATGAAACTAGACAATTGTGATTCAATCCAATTGGTGGGGCCGAATAACATTGGAAAAAGTACATTAATATATGCACTTAACTTCCTTTTTGTGGTAGATGGACAAAAAATGTCGTTCTCCGGACAACGTAAAGGTGATAAAGAAACCATTCATCATTATTTCCCGACACACAATAAAAGCTTTTTGATTTTTGAAATCAATAAAATGGGCTATTACTGCATCTTGGTAAAACGTAATACAGATGGTGAATTAGAGTACTACAAAATTGATAGCGAATACAACGAAGAATACTTTTTTGAGAATGAAGGTGCTCATCAGCGATTGTTGAGTTTTGATGAAGTACTTGAAAAACTGATTAAAAAAGGGGTATTGCATAGCAAATTCGCTACTAAATCGGATGTGTTTAACCATGTATATCATCGTGGAAATAAAAACAATGCTGTTGTTTGGTTAGAAGACACTGTGAAAGCGGATGGTTTAAGTAATAACTTTTCAAAAGTGTACCGTTACTTAATTAACTCTAAGTTGATTACAAACAAAACCTTGAAAGAAAGTTTAATTATAGCGGATAACCGCGAAAATGAAGGCTTGAACTTTTCTCAAAAAAATAAAAAAGACATCACTGATTTATTACGTATCAATGAAGAGATAAAAAGTATCAAAGCGGTTCGTACCGATTTTCTTGAATTTCGTGAGTTGGTTAAAATGCACCAATCAAAAACTACTATCGTAAGTGAATTATTGTATGCATTTAACTCTGCGTATACTGCAGCAATACCTGAATTAGAAATATCATCAGTAGAACGTGGCCGACATATTGCGGCTGTTCACAATGAAATCAATGAAATTTTAAAACCGAAAGAGCTAAACTATGCTTCTTACATTGGTGAAAAAAATGCAGAAATAAAAAACAAAACTAATTTCTTGAATGAAAAACAGCATGAGCTGGATGAAATCAATAAATACGAGAATATTGAGTTTTTAAAAGAGTCGCTTAAAAATTTAGATAAAGAGCGTAAAGAAATTGAAACGCGTTTAACAACGATTGAATCTCAAAAATTATCCAGTAAACACCTAGAGTTCCGATTAGAGAAAATCAATGATAAAATTGCTGCCATTGAAAATCAAATTGAGAACTATAATAACTTGTTAATTCATAAAATTACCGATGATGAAGATGCAAAACAATTGTTAAATGCAATTTTATCAGAGCAAGTGATGAGTTTGCCAAGCAAACAAATTAAAAAACCAATCAAAAAAATATCAGAAAAGTTGATGACTATTTTTGATGGCGAAATTGATATTACTAAAGGCTTAGAGCTTACTGAATTTAAATCTGTAAAAGAATTAAAAGAAGAATTAAAAGGACTTCAGTTAGAGAAAAAGCAAGCGGAAGAACTATTGAAAACTGTTGTAGACAAAGAAAAAACAGATTTCAAATTAAAAAGTATTCTTGGAGAACTAGAAGTTATTAAAGAAAAAATAAAAGGAATTGAAAATAAACCTCAATTAGAGCGTGCTATCAAAGGGATTGTTGAAGAAATAAAAAACATGAACGAAGATAAAAAAGAGTTGGAATTGCATTTGAATGATTTAGTGAAAGACATTGCTTCCAAACAAATTATGCTTGATAAATTGAATGAAGAAAAACGTAATTTGGAGTTACGTGTGAAGGAATTGAAAGACAGGAAAATGGAGTTGGAAGGTATTGATGTGGAGCCTCGCGAATATGAAACCAATGATAATTTGGATTATATTTATTCAAAAATTCAAATTCATCAAAAAGATCGTCATGATTTAAAAACAAACAAAGATTTAACGTTCGAGAATTTAAAATACCGCTTACGTAGCAGTATTGCTGATGAAGAAGAATTTATTCGTTTCATTGAGGAAGAAATTGCCTGCTTAAGTGATAAAGAAAGAAGTATTGATGGTCTATTATCAAGTATCTCTACTCAGTTTGCGAACCCTGCTTATACATTGATTAAACGTTACGAAGAGTTTAAACAATTTGTGTACAATAAATTCAATACCAAATTAGCTTCTACTCGTATTTCTAATATTGAATCATTAAAAATCGATTTGATAGATAATGAACGAATATTGGGTGAGTTAAAACAAATTAGTTCTATTCAGGAATTTAATGGTCAGATGAGTTTTGATTTTGACCAATCAGAAAATTTAAGAATATTAAATACCTATTTAGATAGTGGTAAAAAAGTTCATTTTGATGAATTGTTTAACATTGAATTGTTACTTGAAATCAAAGGAACTGAAAAACGTGTGGATTTAGCTAATCAGGTAGAGTCGGATGGAACCGATCGTATGATTCGTTTGGTAATTATTATGGCCATCATTAATCGTTTGGCTATTACCGATGAGCAAAATAAAATTACTTTGTTTATTGATGAGGTAGCTACTATCGATAAGCAAAACCGTCCGGAGTTAGTGAAATTCTGTAATGCACATAATTTTATTCCAATTTTTGCTGCACCGGATGCTGTTGAAGGATTTAATAAATACTATTTCATTTATCCTTCAAAAGGAAAAATCAATATCAACGAAAAACAAAATGCTGTTATAGTTGAACGAAATGGAGTGGTAGAAAAGCCAATCAGCAAAAAAAATCTGAACTAATTAAATGCAATAGGGATAAATGAAAGCAGAACCAAAAACGATACTTCGCTTTTTATTGGAGCATTATGATGCTATTGCCGATTTGTATGAAACACAATCGAATGAAGGAGTTATTGCACATGAAACTCTTTCGCAAATTGTAAAAAAGCATGATAGTGATATTAAGTCGCAGTTAATCGACTATAAAATATTAAGTCCGGTAAACGAAAATTACGAAATACGCACTGTTTATTATAACTTAATTGAATTTATATTAAGTGAATTTAAACCAATGTTGCCTGAAACTATTGAAAAATATCACACTTCAATAGCAGAATTATTCCGTAAAATAAGAGAAAATATTAATGGTGACAAAGTAACATTGAGTCAGCGTTTAAATGATTTAGCCATTGAGGTACGTTCATTCTATGAAATGGTAGAACGCAATACCATGAGTTTATTACAGGAAACACGTGAATTAAAAGCCAATGTAAAAAAGATTGACTACCGTGAAAAAATTGTGCGTGCTTCCCGGTGGATTGACGAATACATTATTCCATTGAATAAAATTTTGGACATTAATCATTCGGCATCCGTTGCTAATAAACTGTATGAAATATCAGAATATTCAAATAAATACCGTTTGAATTTTGATGATGAAAATGCACGCGTTCAGTTTGAAAAGCTTTATTTTCAATTGATTCAAGTGAATGATAATTTATTACGTCAATCAAAAATTTTAACGAATGAATTATTGCCATTGATTGAACGTATTCGTACCGAATCAATTATTCTTACCGGATGGATTACATTCTTGAAAAATCCATACAAACGTAAAGTGCCTAAATTGTTGAAACGTAAAGAGGTTTCTATTTATTCAAATGATACATTCTTTAATGCTTCGGAAATTTTTGAGCAATTTAAAAATGAAGTGGATGTTTATTTTGAAGAAGAAGAAAATGATTCAGAAAAATGGATTTTTGATAAACAACATTATACTCAAAAATTAAAAGATAATTTACCAGTGGATAATTTCTTTAGCTGGTGTAATAAAACATTAAAAGATGAATATAAAAAGGTGGAGATTGAAAAATTCTTTGCACTTACTCAGTTAGCTTTTGATGATGATATTGAAAGAGAATATCATGAAAAAGCTCAATTTGATAAAATAAAAATTGATAATTTAACACTAACAGTTCCTAAACTTATAATTAATAAACAACATGGAATTTCCTAATCATCACCGACAAATTGTAGAAGATTTAATGGCAGGCAAATTTGTTTTGCCTCAAGAGCGAACATATCAAGTGCTAAAAGAGCACGAACATTCGTATACCTACTTTTTTAAAGCTTCATTTAATTATGAATTACGATTAACTCAGGATTATGCATACTTAGTGTCTGAAGAATCGCAAGAAATGCTGTCGAGAGACATTTGTATTTTTATTGCTTTACTGAGTTATGAGCTTGATAGAGATGGAAAAAACTTTTTAGAACGAATTCAGTTTAGTGAATTTGAGATGGAAGAAATTGAAAATTATTTTACCAATTCATCTTACATTGATTTAATTCTTTCAAATAAACAATTAAAAGATACTGATTCTCGTAAAAACTTTATCAATACATTAAATAGAAGAAATGTAATTGAAAAAACAGGAGATAATCGTTTTATTTTTACTTCGGCTGCTAAATTTTTCATGGATTTTGCAAGTGATATTGTAAAATATGAAAATGCTGAAAAAGAAGAATAATGATATTTTAATAAAAAAGCCTTCATTTTTTGAAGGCTTTTTTATTAGTTGAGTTCTCCATTTATTCTCTTATTATTCCTTCTGACTAAAATATTCATCCCTCACCATATTAAACTCTTTGAGGATACTTTCACGTTCGCTAATAAGGTTAGCAACAAATACACTCTTTTTATAAAAAGTCATCATCAATAGCCATTTGTTTTTAATTTCAATTACTGAATAATAATACCAGTATGCAAAAAGTCCGGTAAGCGGTAATGATAAACCATAGGTTAGTGTTATCCACTCGGAATGGCTATATTTCCAAACAGCAGCAATTTGTAATGTGTAAAAAAGGCTAAAGGTAAATACGCCTCCTACCATGCCAATTGCGCCTCTAAATTCAATTGTTTTAGTCGTTTTTCGAGCAATAAATCCTGGTATTTCAAATGCCAAAAAATTATTGACTATTCCATATACATAAATAGGAAATCCTGAAATAATAAAAAGGACAGATTGGAAATTACTTCCTAAAAAGGATTGTTTTTTTAAACTTTTTGAAATTCCATTGTCGTCAATACCCAATTCATCCAAGGCTTTAAAATAATTATTCAATCGATTTTTCATGGCAAGTACTTTCTGTGGGTCAATAACAGAATAATAGTTTACCACTTCAATAATATTTTTGGTAATTAAAAAATCGCTTGATTTATCTTCTTTATTCTCGGCTGTTTGACGAATTGCATTTTTGTACAAGGTTTCAATGCTAGCTACTAGTTCATCTGTTTTTTTATCTTCAATATCAATTACAATTTTTTCGAGTTGTAAAGTAATTTCATTGGTAAGTAATTGTACTGCTTTAATACCATCCGACTTGTATTCCTGTTCATAGTTTTTACAATCAATAGGCTTGTTTATGTTTACAAATAAATCGCGATTAAAACGGTGTGGGTTTTCATAATTCAAACCAATATTGGTTATTTGAACTCCAAGTTCAAAATTATTTTTTGCTTCAGCACCTAAAGCGATGCGTGCAGCTCCTGTTTTGATTGGTTTTAATTTTCGTTCGGTGATGCTGATGCCTTCTGGAAACATTAAAATAGCTCCTCCTTTTTCGAGGTGTTCAAAACATTTATTAAATGTATCTTCATTTTTGTTCATTAAATCAGGATTATCTTGTTTTCGATAAACCGGAATCATATTAAACTTGGGCAATAACCAGCGTGTGAATTTGCTTTTAAATAGTTCTCCTTTGGCTAAAAAATAAACCTTTCTATTTATTAAAGTAGCAATAACAATCGGATCCATAAAAGTGCTTGGGTGATTGGCTAAGATAAGAAGCGGGCCTTTAGCAGGTATTAGTTCTTTATTACGCACAGTGATGGAACGAAAAAATATTCCAACTGTAATTTTCATTAATGATTTAAGGAAGTTGTACAGCATGTTTAATTAATAGATAACTAAGGTACATTTTTTACATTAAATCTTGTTTTTAATATACTAATATAATTAGTATATTTGTGCTAAAATATTTAGTTATGACAAAAATAGCCAAAAACATCCGAATTTTGAGAGGCTTGAAAAAGCTTTCACAAGAGCAATTGTCAGCCGAATTAGATATCCCTCGTTCTCGGCTTGGTTCATACGAAGAAGGCAGAGCAGAGCCTCCGTATGATTTACTAATAAAAATTGCTGATTATTTTCATGTAGCTATTGATGCATTGGTTAGAGCTGATTTGGCCAAAACCGATTTGCAATCACTCATCAAAGTAGGTAAAAATCGAATTCTTTTTCCAATAACGGTTGATAGTTTTGGCAATGATTTAGTGGAAGTGGTTCCATTAAAAGCATCAGCTGGTTATGTTACCGGATTTGCAGATCCTCAGTTTATAAAAGAATTGCCAATAATGAGTTTGCCTTTTAAAATTGTAGGCAAACACCGTGCTTTTGGTATAAAAGGAGATTCTATGCCTCCTTTGAAAGATGGATCAACCGTGGTAGGAAAATACATTGAGTCATTAGGCGAAATTAAAGATGGATTGACCTATGTGGTGCTCACTAAAAATGATGGTTTGGTGTATAAACGATTGTTTAGAACCAAGAAAAATTCAAATGAAGAATTTCAATTTCATTCGGATAATCCAGCTTATGACCCATACATTATACCAAATGAAGATATTTTAGAAGTGTGGAGCTTTGTATGTAGTTTAAATATTGGAGAATTTAAACCTCAGGATTTGAATGTAGATAGTATGATTCGTTTTTTACAATCATACAGAGTAGAAATGACTAAGCGCGTGTAGTTAAAGCTGTTGCGTAGCTGCATGCATTTTTCAATTAAATTCTGCAGGTGGAGTTGAGAATGAAAAGTTTGTGGATTAAATTATTTTTTGAAATTTAAACATCCTTCAAATAAAAACAATAAATTGGCTTTATGTTTACAATCATTGATATTGAAACTTGTGGAGGAAAATTTGCCTATCCAAACGGACGAATTACTGAAATATGTGTACTGGTTCATGATGGCCTTAGTGTAGTAGAAAAATTTACTTCACTTGTAAACCCTGAATGTACCATTGCTCCTATTTATACCAATATTACAGGTATCACCAATGAAATGGTAAAAGATGCTCCTAAGTTTCATCAAATAGCTAAACACATTCATCGACTTACTGAAGATAAAATATTTGTAGCTCATAATGTAGGATTTGATTACAATTTTGTAAGAGGTGAATATGCATCCATGGGTTTTAATTTTGAACGTGAAAAATTATGCACTGTTCAAATGAGCAGAAAACTTTTGCCCGGGCATGATTCATATAGCCTTGGCAATTTATGTAAGGATTTAGGAATTCAAAACAATGCTCGTCATAGAGCCGAAGGTGACGCGCTTGCCACCGCCCAATTGTTTGACCTGTTATTGCAAGCAAAAGCAGTAAAAAAATAAATAAAGTATGTTTAAATCAAAACGCGAATTTGTTTTTGTAATACTTGCTGGAATATTTATTACCAATGCTATTGTAGCCGAATTAATAGGCGGGAAGCTTATTCAAATTGGTCCTTTTGTAATGAGCATTGGCATTATTCCTTGGCCCATTGTTTTTTTAACCACCGATTTAATTAATGAATATTACGGTAAATCGGGAGTAAAAAAACTTTCAATCATTACTGCCAGTTTAATTGCTTATGCATTTGTGGTTTTGTTTTTTTCAATCATGGTGCCAGCTGCCAAAGGAATTTCAGCTGTTACCGATGAACAGTTTGTTGCTGTATTCGGACAAAGCATGTGGATTATTGTTGCAAGCATCATTGCCTTTTTATTATCACAGTTAATAGATGTTTCTATATTTTGGCTATTACGAAATAAAACGGGGGGTAAACGGATTTGGCTGAGAAGTACTGGTTCTACTGTTATTTCTCAATTGGTAGATACATTTGTAGTATTAGGAATTGCCTTTTGGTTGCCAGGAAAAATGACCACAGCTACATTTGTGAATGCAGCTTTAACAGGTTATACTTTTAAACTCATCATTGCCATAGCTCTAACACCATTGATTTATTTAGGTCATAACTTGATAGATAAGTATTTTGGTGACGAAGAAGCGCATTTAATTATTAAAGAAGCTGCTGAAGCTTCATTGCATCATTCTGTAGAAGAAGAATAACATTTTATGTACGCTAAAGCACGACATATTACTTTCTTGTTTTTAATTGCAATATCATTGTTACTAATGACTTATTGCGGAACAGAGGAGCCTTCAGAAAATACAAAAAAAGAAACCGAGCTTAGCTATCTTAACCATGCTGATTCAGCAAAATACGTGGGCATGGATCAGTGCAAACTTTGTCATCAGGATATTTATAATTCTTTTATAGAAACAGGAATGGGTAAAAGTTTTGATCATGCATCAAAACAAAAAAGTGCTTCCATTATTCAAAAGCATACGGTTATGTACGATAGCTATTCCGATTTTTATTATCAGCCATTTTGGGATGTTGATAGTTTAAAAATTTTGGAGTTTAGAATGGAAGGGAAAGATACCGTCTTTAAACGCATAGAAAAGGTTGATTATATTATTGGTTCGGGGCAACATACCAATTCGCACATTCAAAATGTGAATGGTTATTTTAACCAGATGCCCATGACATTTTATACACAACAATCAAAATGGGATTTACCTCCCGGTTTTGAAAATGGTGCCAATACAAGGTTTACCCGAAAAATTGGTTTAGAATGTATGAGCTGTCATAATTCATTTCCTGAATTTGTGAAAGGTTCTGAAAATAAATACAGCTCCGTACCTAATGGAATTAATTGTGAACGATGTCACGGACCTGGAAGCATTCACGTTCAGCAGCGCTCTACTGGTACAAAAGTGGATACCTCTAAATACATTGATTATTCCATTGTAAATCCAGGCAAACTAACAATTGATTTACAGTTTGATATTTGTCAGCGTTGTCATTTACAAGGGAATGCTGTTTTGAAAGAAGGAAAATCATTTTATGATTACCGACCAGGAATGAAATTATCCGATTACATGACAACTTTTTTGCCTCGCTACGAAGGTGCAGATGATGAGTTTATTATGGCTTCGCATGCCGATAGATTAAAACAAAGCAAGTGTTTTATAAGTAGTTTTAAAGAAGAGAAAAATGAAAAATCATTACGTCCTTATAAAAATGCACTTACTTGTGTTACCTGTCATAATCCTCATGTAAGTGTTAAATCAACAGGAAAGGAAGTTTTTAATACAGCCTGCAAAAATTGTCATGAAAGTGCAAACCAAATAGTTTGTAGTGAGAAGAAAGAGATTTTGGTGAAAGAAAAAAATAATTGTGTGAGTTGCCACATGCCTAAATCGGGTTCTATTGATATTCCACATGTTACTGTTCATGACCATTACATTCGAAAACCAATTAAAAAAGAAGAGGTAGAAAAGCTAAAAAAATTCATTGGTTTATATGCTGTAAATGAAAAAAATCCTGATAGTACCACTAAAGCGAAAGCGTACATTCAACAGTTTGAAAAATTTGATTTTAATTTAGCGTACTTGGATTCTGCTCAAAAGTATATTTCTGATAAATCATTGAATGATATAACAAAAAATATAGAGCTACTTGTTCAACTTCATTTTATGAAACAAAATTTTTCTCAAATAATTAGTTACGTTGATAAAATAAGCAGGGACAAACTTTTGAAATCTATTTTAATAAAACAATCATGGGATAATCAACATGCATGGACTCTTTATAGAATAGGCGAATCGTATTATAAATTGGGTGATGTAATAAATGCGTCTGTTTTTTATGAAAAAGCAAGCGCTTTAGCACCATACCATCCTGAATTTAGCAATAAATGGGGCGTAACTCATTTGGCTCAAAATAAATTAGCACAAGCAATTACTATTTTTGAAAAAGTACTCACTGAAAACCCTAAATTTATCCCTGC
>Ga0268299_1004083_pt1 | contig 12024 bp, 11 predicted proteins | sample NOBtaG_FD_193484 | JGI IMG/M metagenome (GOLD analysis project Ga0268299, IMG submission 193484) | Activated sludge microbial communities from bioreactor in Nijmegen, Gelderland, Netherland - NOB reactor | ecosystem: Engineered > Bioreactor > Aerobic > Activated sludge | place: Netherlands...
CTGGCGGGACGCTATACGCTCCTGGAGCAGACTTCGCTGGACGCCATGAACGAATTTGCCGAAAAGAAAATCAGCATCTTCGCGGGCGGCGTCTATAACAGCGGTATCCTGGCGACGGGCGCGACGAAAGACGCTAAGTATCAATATGGAAATGCGCCACCCGCGATTGTGGAAAAAGTGAAGCGCCTTCAAGCGGTCTGTGATCGCTATAACGTGCCGCTGAACGCTGCGGCAGTACAGTTTGTGCGCGCGCATCCCGCCGTCGCATCCATCGTTCTGGGCGCGGACTCCCCGGCACAAATTCTTGAAAATCGCAATACGCTCGACGTGCCTATCCCGGCAGCCTTCTGGGCAGAATTAAAAGCCGAGGGCTTAATCGAACCCGCCGCACCCATACCACAGGCCGTATCATGAAAATCATTGACGTTAAAACGATGCTTCTATCCCGCTGGCATGAGCCGGAAAACCAGTGGTTCACCAACACCTTTCGCACGGTGCGCGCCGACTGCCCCATCGTCACCATCACCACCGACGAAGGGCTGGAAGGCATCGGCGAAGCCTGCGCCTACGGCGGCCTGTCACATATCCGCTCCTGGGTCGAGTGGCTGAAGCCGGGACTGGTCGGGCGCGACCCGCGTGATCTGAGCATTGTGCCTTCACCCAATGGCCGGACGCGCATGTATGACTGTGCCGTCGGCGGGATCGACTGCGCGCTGTGGGATTTGCGCGGAAAAATTGAAGGCAAACGAGTCGCCGACATGCTCAAACCCGGCGCGCTGGACAAAGTACGGCTGTATGCGTCGAGCGGCTGCCGCTATGATTGGAGTGACCGCCCGGAACAGCTTATCGAAGAAACGCTTGGCTATCTCGAAGACGGTTATACGGCTTGCAAAGTCCGTATCGGCACGTATTGGGATTGGGACGGCGTCACGGTTGACCGATTCAACGGCCTGATGCGCGAACTGGCGCAAACGATCAACGGGCGCATGGAATTGATGGTCGATGGCAACCAGCGCCTCACTGAAGATCAAGCCCTGCCCATTGCGAAAGAATTAGATCGCCTCGGCTTCACGTGGTTTGAAGAACCGATTCCGCAAACCGACGTTGATGGCTACGCACGACTGAATGCTGCCGTCGATATGCCGATCACAGGCGGCGAACAATTTACGACGCTCGAACAATTCCGGCCTTACCTCGAAAAACACGCTTACGGCATCGTCCAGCCGGACATGGGCTGGTGCGGCATCACCGAAGGCATGAAAATCGCCGAAGCCGCTTACCGCTACGGCATCGACCTCTGCCCGCATAGCTGGCATAATGGCTTGATGGGGATTGAAAATGCGCACCTCGTCGCAGCCCTACCGAATCCGCGTGTGCTAGAAGTCTGCATGATTCAAGGCCCATTACAGTGGGAAATTTTCGCGGAAAAGCCGCCAATCCACGACGGCTGGCTGGAGCTACCGGATAAACCGGGCTTGGGTGTAGCATTAGGTGAAAATTTGGAAGCGCGTTTCCCTTATGTAGAAGGACATTACGCCATCACCGTCGAGAGGTAAATTTTTTATTATGCAAATTACAAGCGTTAAACCGATTTTAGCCGACGGCGGACACCGCATTTTCGTGTTCGTCAAAGTCGAAACCGATCAGCCTGGACTCTACGGCTACGGCGAAGCCTCGCTGGAAGGCAAACCGCGCGCCGTCGCAGGCTGCATCGAGGACATGGAGTGCATGATCCTGGGCGAAGACCCGCTGCGAGTCGAATACTGCTGGCAGATTCTTTATCGCAGCGCGTTCTGGCGTATGGGCGTCATCGGCCTCTCGGCGATTTCAGCCATCGATCAGGCCTTGTGGGATATTAAAGGTAAAGAAGCTGGCAAGCCCGTTTATGAGCTGCTCGGCGGGCGTGTCCGCGATAAAGTGCGCATGTACACCCATTACGGCGGCACGACACCCGATGAAGTCGCCGAAAATGCGTTGAGCAAAGTTCAAAAGGGCTACACCGCCGTCAAGACCGTGCCGATGGGCGCGACCAATGTCGTCGATGGGCACAAAATTGTCCGGCAGGCCGCCGCGAAATTAAAAGCCACCCGTGAAGCGGTTGGCGATGACATCGATATTTTGCTCGATTTTCACGGCGCGGTCAGCCCGCAAATGGCGATTATCTACGGCAAGGCCTTTGAACCCTATTTTCCATTTTTTATCGAAGAACCTGCGCAAGCCGAAAATCCCGACGCGATGGTCAACGTCGCGCGATCACTGACGACGCCGATTGCGACAGGCGAACGGCTGTTTACACGCTGGGGATTTCGCGAAATTCTGGAAAAAGGCGCAGCGAGTCTTTTACAGCCGGACTGCTGCCACGCGGGCGGCATCAGCGAAATTCGCAAAATCGGCGCAATGGCCGAGGTTTATTATGCCGGACTCGCGCCGCATAATCCCTATGGGCCGATCTCAACGGCGGCCTGTGTCCAGGTCGATTTTGTCGCACCCAATTTCGTGATTCAGGAAATTGTCGATCCTGATGTTGCGCCAGAAGCGATGAGCCTGGTCAAAGAGCCGTTGGAAGTCGTTGATGGGCATATTTTGCCGCCGACCAAGCCGGGACTCGGCGTTGAACTGGACGAGGAGGCCTGCGCCCGCCGCAAGCCCGATCTTTCGACGGCGAACGTCCAACGTATGATCCGTTGGTATCGTGGGCAACATGCTGATGGAGGCATCGCGGACTTATAGGGTGGGCTGTAAAGGCATTGCGTTTATAATACAATGAGCAGGCGCTTCCGGTCATCGATGATTGGTTACAAGACCCGGTGGCGAATGTCCGGCGGGCGGTCACGGAAGGGCTGCGAATCTGGACAAGCCGCCCCTATTTTAAAGAGCATCCTGAGCAAGCTGTCCAATTATTGAGTCAATTGAAAGACGATCCGAGCGAATACGTGCGCAAATCAACCGGGAACGCGCTGCGCGACATCAGCCGCAAGCATCCCGACCTGGTACGCGCCGAATTAAAAAAATGGGATATGGATGATACGCATACCATCCAGACCTATAAGCTGGCAAGCAAATTTATCACGTGATGGAGATACAATGGCACAACTAAGACAAAAGGTTCTCGTTCTTTACCTCGCCAGTTCCGCGCTGGACGATCAAGTCCGCAGTTGGGCGGTCTATGACGGGACAGGCAAAGAGGCGCATACGACGGGTGACGATAACGAACCACCCTATAAAACCGGGCTGGATGCCCTGAAGGATGGCTGGCGCGTCATCCAATTTCCCCAGTTGATTCCGCCCTACCCTGGGCTAGAATTTTCAACATCGTTTCAACGCCATGAGTTCATTCTCGAAAAGCTAGAGGAGGTCTAAGCAGTGGTCGGTAAAGAATATCTACTCAGCTCGAAGCAGATGGCTTTTTTTGTTGCCAAAGGCTATCTGCGTTTTGACGAATTGATCCCCGACGAGATCAACAAGGGTGTCATGAAGGACATTGACGCGGGAACTGTACGGAGTCAGCCCGCCGGGACGCCCCTGTCGCAATGTTACCCGCCGCCGTCCGCTGTTGGCGAAATGATCCGCCTGCCGCAGGTACAGGGCATCATTCACAGCCTCGTCGGGCCAGACCCGCTGTTCGATCATCAGGCTGTCCACGTGCGCCAGCCGAATGAAGGCGCGGCACAGCACTTACACGGCGATTCGACCATTGACGTTCGGATGCACTTTGATGTCCAGTTGATGTACTTCCCGCACGATGTGACGCCAGAAATGGGCGGTACGCTCATCGTCCCCGGCAGCCATTTCCGCCGCATCAACGAAATGGACATCGCTCGCTATCAGAATATCGTCGGCCAGCTTCAGACCGTCTGCAAGGCCGGAACGCTCCTGGTTGTGCATCACGGCATCTGGCACTGTGGACGCCAGAACAAAAGCGATCAGATGCGCTATATGTTCAAAGTACGCCTGAATCCCACCGTGCGCCAACGCCTGCTGTGGAATACCGACGACCTGACCGACGAAACCAAAAAGCAGCAAACCATTTTTGGCGGCTCGAAGAAATCAGATGATGTTCAGAGCATCCTCGGTCAGCAAGAACCCTGGTTCGAATGGGGCGATGGGCGGCTGGAAATCATCAACCGCATCAAGCTGTGGCGCTTCATCACGGGCGACGACAATTTTGATGTGCATTACTGGCTGACCCGCCTGGAAAACATGCCGGAAAACATGCTGGAAGCCGTCGAATAAAAAATTAAATTTGAACCACAGAGACACGGAGTTCACAGAGATTTTTAAAATTTCTCTGTGTTCTCTGTGTTCTCTGTGTTCTCTGTGGTTAGAAAAAGGTCTTTATGAAAATTACGAAACTAGAGACGATTTTTGTCAAACCGCGCTGGCTGTTCCTGAAAGTGCATACCGACGAGGGCATTGTCGGCCTGGGCGAACCCGTTGTCGAAGGCCGTTCGCAGACCGTCGCAGCAGCGGTACATGAAATTGGGCGCTACCTCATCGGCGAAGACCCACGCCGCATCGAGCATCACTGGCAGGCAATCTATCGCGGGCAGTTTTATCGCGGTGGGCCAGTATTGTGCAGCGCGCTCTCCGGGATCGAGCAAGCCTTGTGGGACATCACCGGAAAATGGCTCGGTCAGCCCGTTTATAATCTGCTCGGCGGCGCAACCCGTGACAAAATCCGCGTCTACGGCTGGGTCGGCGGCGAAACCTTCGGCGATTATATCTCCAGCGCGCAGGTCAGCATCAAAGCGGGCTTCACGGCGCTTAAAGTTGGCGTGTTGAGCCAGGTGAATATTGTCGATAACCTGGCGCTAGTCGAAGAAAATGTCGCGCATTTTGCTGGACTGCGTGAAGCGGTTGGCAAAAATGTCGATATTGGCATCGATTTTCATGGACGCATCAGTCCAGCGATGGCAGTGCGCCTCGCCAAAGCGCTCGAACCCTATTACCCATTTTTTATCGAAGAGCCTGTGCTGCCAGAAAATATCGATACGATGGTCACAGTCGCGCGCAGCACATCGATTCCGATTGCGACAGGTGAACGGCTTTTCACCAAATGGGGCTTTCGCGAAGTGCTGGAAAAACAGGCGGCAGTCATCATGCAGCCGGATATTTCGCACGCGGGTGGCATTCTGGAATGCAAAAAAATTGCTGCAATGGCGGAATGTTATTATGCAGCCGTCGCGCCCCATTGTCCCCTTGGCCCGATTGCGCTGGCATCCTGTTTGCAGTTGGACGCCTGCATCCCCAATTTTCTGGTGCAGGAGCACGTCACGACAGGCGAAGGCTATTTGAAAGAGCCGTTCAAAATTGTCGATGGTCACATTCCGCTGCCGACCAAACCCGGCCTGGGAATCGAACTCGACGATGAAGCGATTGCCGATAAAATCTATGATGGCTCGTGGGATACGCCGCACCTTCGGCATAAAGATGGCTCGGTGGCTGATTGGTAATAATCGGGTGTCGCAAATCGTCCATCTCGGCGTTATCATAAAGCATGGGTTCAGTAGATAGGTTGCCCATGATTATCGATACACATCAACATTATTGGCACTTGAAGCGCTTCAACTACAGTTGGATCTCCCAGGGTACAAAACTGGCCTATCATTTTTTGCCATCCGACGCGCAGCCGATTATGCGGGATTCCAACGTGAGCTGCTGCGTGGTTGTTGAAGCAGGGGCGAATAACCCCGGTGAACTGCATTGGATGCTCAAGCTTGCGACGGAATACGTGCATATCGCGGGCGTCGTGGGCTGGATTGATCTGGAAGGCGATGTTGAAGCAACGCTCACCGAGGTTGACCCTGAATATTCCCCCTATTTGAAAGGTGTTCGCATCAACTGCTTTGACCCTGAAGCCGATTGGCGGCTGCTGACGAAGGGACTTAATACGCTCGCCGCACATAACCTGACGTGTGATTTGCTGGTCGGCGCTGGCGTCCTGCCCCATCTGCAAACCTTGATTGCGATGAATTCGAATGTCACATTCATTCTCGATCACTTCGGCGGTGCGGCAGTTACTCCTGGCGGTCATGTGGCCTGGAAAGAGACGATGCATCGAATCGCGAGTCTGCCTAACGCCGTGATGAAAGTCTCTGGCTACCTGACATCTTCCAATCCACAGCCGCCGCAAAATGATACGCTGCGCGCCTACCTGGATGCTGCCCTGGAGCTTTTTGGAGCGCGCCGCCTGATGTATGGCAGCGATTGGCCGGTCTGCCTTCTCGGTGGCACCTATGCCGACACGGTTAATTTATTAAAAATGGCTGTGAGCGCTCTCAGTCCTGACGAACAAGAATTCATTTATTCACAGACAGCGATACAAACTTATCATCTACAACCGAAAGAGAATTAACGCGCTCACGACGAATAGATGACATCAAAACCAACGTGTTTATGCTAATCGCTGGAAGCGAACGGCTAACAGCTTATTTTTAGGAGAATTTTTCAATGTCTTTACCTATTGCCCTGCAACTGTACACCTTACGCGATGAAGCGGCGAAGGACTATACCCGAGTCGTCAATAAAGTCGCGGAAATCGGCTATGCTGGCGTCGAACCTGCTGGCTATCCTGGCACGACAGTCGAAGCTGCCGCAAGACTTTACAAGAGTCTCGGCCTGCAAGTCGTCGGGCTTCATGCCCCCCTGCCCACCAACGAAAAGAAAAACGAAATTCTCGATCAGGTGGGCGCGCTGGGCTGCAAACGCTTTGGCTGCGCCTATCTGCCGCCGGAAAATTTCCAGACGGTAGACGGCATCAAAAAAGTCTCCGACCAGTTGAACGCAGCAGCAGCCTTCGCCGAAGAAAACGGCCTGAAATTTTATTACCACAACCACTGGTTCGAATACGGCACGGTTGATGGACAGCCGACCCACAAAATCATGCTTCAGCACCTTGATCCCAAAGTTGAACTGGAAATTGACACCTACTGGGTGCAAACAGGCGGCGCTGATGTGGTTACAGTGCTGAGCGAAGTCGGCAGCCGCGCGACACTGCTGCACATCAAGGATGGCCCAGCCGATAATAAAGACAGCAACATGGTCGCAGTCGGCGACGGCGTGTTGGATTGGCACAAGATCATCCCCGCCGGAAAAAGCGCGGAATGGCTGGTTGTCGAGTTGGATCGCTGCGCCACTGACATGACGGAAGCCGTCGCCAAGAGCTATCAATATCTGGTGAAAGAAGGTTTGGGTCGTGGCAGCAAAAACTAAAGTCGGAATCATCGGCTGCGGCAATATCAGCAACGCCTACTTCAAAGGCTGCGCGGCCTTCGAAATTTTGGAAGTCGTCGCCTGCGCCGATGTGGATATGGAACGCGCGATTGCCAAAGCCGCTGAACACAATGTTAAAGCCTATAGTGTTGACGAACTGCTGGCCGACCCGGAGATTGACATCGTTATCAACCTGACCGTGCCAGCCGCGCACGCCGAGGTCAGCCTGAAAGTGATTAACGCAGGCAAAAATGTCCACGAAGAAAAACCCTTCGCGCTTACCCGTGAAGATGGTCAGAAAATGCTGGCGGCGGCCAAAGCAAAAGGCGTCCGCATCGGCTGCGCGCCGGATACCTTCCTCGGCGGCGGCTTGCAGACCTGCCGCAAACTGATCGACGAAGGCTGGATTGGCAAACCCGTCGCGGCAACCGCATTCATGCTCGGTCATGGGCCGGAAGCGTGGCATCCCAACCCGGACTTTTTCTATAAAGTCGGCGGCGGCCCCATGTTCGATATGGGGCCATATTATCTGACCGCGCTGGTACACCTGCTCGGCCCGGTCAAACGGGTGACAGGCTCGGCGCAAATCTCCTTCCCAGAACGTGTCGCCACCAGCCCAGCACTGTTCGGTCACAAAATCGAAGTCGAGATTCCCACACATGTCGCCGGTGTCATGGATTTCGCCAGCGGCCCCGTCGCGACCATCATCACCAGCTTCGATGTCTGGTCGCATGGTCTCCCGCGTATCGAAATTTACGGCTCTGAAGGTACGCTGAGTGTCCCTGATCCAAACACGTTTGGAGGATCAGTCGTGGTGCGCCGTGCCGGAGCAAAAGAAGCCAACGAAATTCCGCATACTCACAGTATCGAGGTTGGGCGCGGCATCGGCGTAGCGGATATGGCCTATGCGCTGCGCTCAGGCCGTCCGCACCGTGTCAGCGGCGATCTTGCCTACCACGTACTCGACCTGATGCACAGCTTCCACGATGCTTCAGCCAATGGGCGGCATGTTGAAGTTGCCAGCACCGTATCCCGCCCTGCTCCCCTGCCAATGGGCTTAATACCAGGTCGCCTGGACGACTAAATTGGTCTAAAATGATAGGGACATAGAGATTATTCTATGTCCCTATATCACCACGAGGCATCCACACTTTATTATGTCTACCCTTATTGGAGATCATCAAGTTGTTCTGTTCCAGGGCGACAGCATCACCGACGCGGGGCGCAGCCGCACCCATGACAGCGAATTGGGTCAAGGCTACGCGGCAATGGTCGCAGCCTGGTTTTCTGCTCAATACCCCGAAAAACAAGTCCGTTTTATCAATCGTGGCATCAGTGGCAACCGCGCCAAGGATTTGCGCGCCCGCTGGCAGCCGGATTGTCTGGATTTGCAGCCGGATTGGGTGTCGATTCTCATCGGAATCAATGATACCTGGCGGCGTTATGACAGCGGCGATGCGACCACTGCGCAGGTTTACGAAGAAAATTATCGCGCTATTTTAAAAGTTACTGCGCAGAATCCATCGACACGCCTCATCATCTGCGAACCCTTCGTCTTGCCTGTTCCGCCAGATCGTGCAAGCTGGCGCGAGGATTTAGACCCCAAAATTTATGTCGCGCGCGGGCTGGCGCGGGAATTTAACGCCATTTACGTCCCACTGGATGGTATTTTTGCAGCGGCCTCGACACAGCGCGAACCCGCTTTCTGGGCAGCCGATGGCGTTCATCCGTCTCCCGCAGGACATGCCCTCATCGCGCAATCGTGGCTGAAAGCCGTCCACGCAATTTAATTTGATTCAATTTTTTGTTGCAGAAAGCTGAACGCTGATGGCCGACAGCTTGTTAAAAAGGAGTTTCACCTGTGGATAAGAAAGTTAAAGTTGGTATTGTCGGCGTTGGCAACATCAGCCCCGCCTATTTTAAAGGGTCTGCGGACTTCGACATTCTCGATATTGTCGCCTGCGCAGATATTGACGTAGAACGCGCAAAAGCCAGAGCCGCCGAATTTAATGTGCCCAAAGCCTATACGGTTGACGAACTGCTGGTCGACCCGGAGATTGATATTGTCGTCAATCTGACTATCCCTGCCGCACACGCCGAGGTCAGCCTGAAAGCGATTGCCGCTGGGAAAAATGTCTACGAAGAAAAGCCGTTCGCGCTCAACCGCACCGATGGCGCAAAAATTCTGGCAGCCGCCAAAGAAAAAGGTCTGCTGGTCGGCTGCGCGCCAGACACCTTCCTGGGTGGTGGCATCCAGACCTGCCGCAAGCTCATCGATGAGGGTGTGATCGGCGAACCTGTTGCGGCGACAGCTTTTATGGCGGTGCATGGTCATGAACACTGGCATCCAAGCCCGGAATTTTATTACAAGCGCGGTGGCGGCCCAATGTTCGACATGGGGCCATATTATCTGACCGCGCTCGTCAATCTGATCGGGCCGATCACGCGCACGACTGGCTCGACCCGCATGACCTTCCCTGAACGTACCATTACCAGCCAACCGCTCTATGGTAAAAAGGTCGAGGTTGAAGTCACAACTCATTTGGCGGGCGTGATGGATTTTGCCAACGGCGCAATCGGCACCATTATTATGAGCTTCGACGTGTGGGCGCATAATCTGCCCCGGATCGAAATTTATGGCACAGAAGCCTCTATGAGTGTGCCAGACCCCAACAGCTTCCGAGGCCCGGTGCTGATCCGCAAGGCGTCCGAAAAGGAATGGGCTGAGATTCCGCTGACTCACAGCGATACGGTGGGTCGCGGCATCGGCGTCGCGGACATGGCCTATGCGCTGACCTATGGGCGTCCGCACCGTGTCAGCGGCGACCTCGCCTATCATGTGCTGGACGTGATGCAGTCGTTTGACGAAGCTGCCGAATCCGGCAAGCATGTCGCGATTCAAAGCACCGTCGAGCGTCCTGCTATGCTCCCGCTCAATTTGCCGCAGGGTCAGTTGGATCGCTAGCCTTAACGCTAAACCTGTAGGGACGAGGCATACCTCGTCCTTACAACGATATATCAAGGATAAAAACACAATGAGCGATGAAAAATTTCTCGTCACAGGCGCGCTGGGCTGCCTGGGCGCGTGGGTCGTGCGCAACCTGATTCATGAAGGCGTCCCGGTCAGCATTTTTGACCTCGGCGGGAGCAACCACCGCCTGAAATTGATTATGTCAGACGATGAAATCGCGAAAATCAACATCATCAACGGTGATGTCACCAACAAAGAAGTGGTCGTAAAGGCCTTTCAGGATTCCGGTGCAACGCACGTCATTCACCTCGCCGCCCTGCAAGTGCCTTTCTGCCGCGCCAATCCGTCGCTGGGCGCAAGCGTCAACGTGACCGGCACAGTCAATATTTTTGAAGCCGCCAAAGCCGTTGGATTGAAAAAAGTTGTTTACGCCAGCAGCATGGCGGTCTATGGACATCCCAGTGAATACCCACCCGGACTGCTGCAACACGACGCACGGCCTAACCCGCTGAATCATTACGGCGTCTATAAGCTGGCGAATGAAGGCACGGCGCGCATTTACTGGCAGGATGACAAAATCAGCAGTATCGGCCTGCGCCCCTACACGATTTACGGCCCAGCGCGCGACCAGGGCATGACCTCCACGCCCACCAAAGCGATGCTGGCCGCAGCCGCAGGCTTGCCCTACAAAATGACCTATGGCGGTTATAACGGCTGGCAATATACCGACGACGTGGCAAAAATTTTCATTCAATGCGCGCGGGCGAAGTTTGAGGGTGCATCGGTGTTCAACCTGAAAGGCACAGTTGCCCACGTTCAGGACGTATTGGACGCGATTCTAGCCGTCGTACCCGATGCCCAAATTACCTTTGAACCGAAGCCGTTGGCGCTGCCCGACGGCTGCGACGACACAGCGCTGGTAGAAACCATCGGCGTTGTGCCGGAGATTCCGCTGCGCGAAGGTGTGGCGAAAACGATTGCCCATTTCAAACAAGCACTGGCTGAAGGCAAAGTGACCGCCGAATCCAACTAGACTTGGGGCAGTAAGTGGTCAGTGAAGAAGTTATTTCTTTGCGCGCTTTACGCCTTTGAGCTTCCCTGCGTTAAGTTTTGTGTTTTGCTGATCGCTGAAAGCTGACCGCTGACAGCTTATTTCACGAGGTATCATTTTGCGCGACTTATTCCTGCTCGACCCGGACATCACCTTCCTCAATCATGGCTCATTCGGCGCAACCCCCAGGCCCGTTTTCGAAGCCTATCAGCATTGGCAGCGTGAACTCGAACGCGATCCGATTCATTTTTTTGGACGCCGCGCGAATGACCTGCTCGACGCAGCCCGCGCAAAACTGGGCGATTACCTCAACACGCAAGCTGATAATCTGATTTTTGTCCCCAACGCCACACACGGTATGAATCTGATCGCGCGCTCGATCAAGTTTCAACCGGGCGACGAGATTCTCTCGACCAATCATGAATATGGCGCGGTCAACAGTTCATGGAATTTCATGTGCAAGCAAACGGGCGCGGTCATGGTGCATCGTCCGGTTGATCTGCCCGTGACAACCGCCGAAGAATTTATCGAAAATTTCTGGGCAGGTGTCACGCCGCGCACCAAGATTATCAGCCTCAGCCACATCACCTCGCCCACCGCGCTCATTTTCCCGATTGAGGAAATTTGCCGCCGCGCCCGTGAAGCCGGAATCTTGACGTTTATCGACGGCGCACATGCCCCTGGTCAGATTGATCTTGATCTGGAAGCGATTGGCGCGGATTTTTACACAGGCAACTGCCATAAATGGATGTGCGCGCCCAAAGGTTCTGGCTTTTTGTATGCCCGACCA
>Ga0268299_1004084_pt1 | contig 12023 bp, 14 predicted proteins | sample NOBtaG_FD_193484 | JGI IMG/M metagenome (GOLD analysis project Ga0268299, IMG submission 193484) | Activated sludge microbial communities from bioreactor in Nijmegen, Gelderland, Netherland - NOB reactor | ecosystem: Engineered > Bioreactor > Aerobic > Activated sludge | place: Netherlands...
CGATTTCCGCGAGTTGCTGGTCGCTGAGGGCCATCGGGCGCTACTCCATTGCCGGGTTCCGGGGTTCCGGGGGCGGCACCCCCCGGCGGGCTTGATTTTGGCCTAACTTCTCCATATAAGCGACGGCCTTGGGTATTGGAGCCCGGAAGGTAGTTTTGGACATGAAGGCACAGATTCACCCCCATTATCGTCCTGTCAAAGTCACCTGCGCGAGCTGCGGAACGTCCTACGACACCCGGTCCACGCGCGGAGACTTTTCCATCGACGTCTGCGCTTCCTGCCATCCGTTCTACACGGGCAAGCAGAAGGTGATCGACGCCGAAGGCCGGGTCGAGCGGTTCAAGAAGAAGTACGCCAAGAAAGCCTAGAACGCTTTTCACCGCGACCGCCCGGCTCGAACAGAAAGAGCGCGGGCGGTTTCGTTTTTGGGGCGTTTGAAGGATTCGGAAATCGATGGACATCACCGGCAAGCTGGAAAAAGTGGCCGCCCGTCACCGGGAGCTGGAAAGGCTGCTGGCGGACCCGGACGCGACGGGCGATAACGCCCGTTTCGTGAAGCTCTCCCGCGAGTTCTCGGAACTCGCGCCCATCGTGGAATCGTTCGCCGGCTACCGGAAGATCGAGGACGAGCTCCGGGGAAGCCGCGAGCTCGCCGCCTCCGGCGAGGCCGAACTCCGCGAGCTGGCGGCGGCGGAGATCCCCGGCCTGGAGAAACAGCTTGCCGATGCGGAAGCCGCGCTCAAGGTGCTTCTCCTGCCCCGCGACCCGAACGATGGCCGGAACGCCATTCTCGAACTTCGCGCGGGTACCGGCGGCGACGAGGCGGGCCTGTTCGTCGGCGACCTCTTCCGGATGTACAGCCGGTACGCCGAGGACCGGAAATGGAAGGTCGAGGTCCTGTCCTCCAGCGAGAACTCCGCCGGAGGCTACAAGGAACTGATCGCCCAGGTGTCGGGCAAGGACGTGTTCTCGCGGCTCAAGTTCGAGTCGGGCGTCCACCGCGTGCAGCGCGTCCCGGCGACGGAAACCCAGGGCCGCATCCACACCTCGACGGCGACCGTCGCGGTGCTTCCCGAGGCCGAGGACGTCGATATCCAGATCCGGGACGACGAACTGCGCATCGACGTGTTCCGGGCGGGCGGCCACGGCGGCCAGAGCGTGAACACGACCGATTCGGCCGTGCGGGTGACGCACCTGCCGACGAACACGGTGGTGATCTGCCAGGACGAAAAGAGCCAGATCAAGAACAAGGCGAAGGCGCTCAAGATCCTGAAGTCCCGCCTGCTGGCGAAAGCCGAGCAGGAACAGCACGACCGGATCGCCTCCGAACGCCGGAGCATGGTGGGGAGCGGTATGCGGAGCGAGAAGATCCGGACCTACAACTTCCCGCAGGAGCGTTGCACCGACCACCGGATCGGACTCACGCTGTACCAGCTTACCGCCATCATGGACGGGAACCTGGACCCGCTGATCGAACCGCTGATCGCAGGCCATCAGGCCGAGCTGCTTGCCCGCGACCCGGAAGGCGGCGAAGGAAACCCGGCCGGAGAAGAAAGCCGGAAATGATCATGACCGGAACGAAATCCGATACGAGCGTGCGCCACTTCCTCCGGGAAGCGGCCCGGCGGCTTTCGGCCGCGGGGGTGCCGTCCCCCACGCTCGACGCCGAGCTTCTGCTGGCCCACGTCCTCGAACTGGACCGGGCGGCAGTGCTCCGGGGCGGGGACCGGGAACTCACCCCGCCGGAGCTCGAGGCCTTCGACACGCTCGTCTCCCGGCGGGCCCGGCTGGAGCCGGTCGCCTACCTCACGGGCTCCAAGGAGTTCTTCGGACGCGAGTTCCGGGTGACGAAGGACGTGCTTATTCCCCGTCCGGACACGGAGACGCTCGTGGAGCTGGCCCTCAAGGTTATTCCTCCGGACGCCCGCGTGCTCGACATCGGTGCGGGCAGCGGAGCCGTGGCCGTGACACTCGCCGCCGAACGGCCGGATATCCGCGTCGTGTCCACGGACCTCTCCATGGCGGCGATCGACGTCGCCCGCGAGAACGCGGACGAGCTGAATACCGGCTCTCAGGTCGAACTTGTCCTCGGAGACCTTTTCCCCGCGTCGCGAACGGTGTTCGACGCGATCGTCTCGAACCCGCCTTATATCGCACCGGACGAGGAGCTTCCCGTTTCGGTCCGGGACTATGAGCCGGCGCTCGCCCTGTTTGCCGGCGAAGGCGGCCTCGAGGTCATCAGGCGGATCCTTGCAGGGGCGGCCCAGTGGTTGAAACCCGGCGGCTGGCTGCTCGTCGAGATCGGCAGCCGCCAGGGCGGAGCCGTCCGGGCCCTCGCTTGCGAACGGGGCTGGGAACAGGTTGAAATCCTGCCTGACCTCGCCGGACACGACCGGGTTCTGAAATGCCGCCGGCCGGCCGGAACCCCTCTGGAGGCCTCAGGTGGATAAGTTCCTCATCAGGGGCGGAGCCCAGCTCCGCGGCAAGGTGCGCGTTTCCGGGGCGAAGAACTCTGCGCTTCCGCTCATGGCCTGCGCCCTGCTCGGCGGCGGCACGAGCGAGCTCGACAACACGCCGCAGCTCGCCGATGTCCGCACTATGGGACGGCTGCTCGAATTCATGGGGTGCGGTATCGAGCGGTCGGGCAGCTGCGTGCGCATCGACGCTTCGCGGGTCAAGACCTTCGAGGCACCCTACGATCTCGTCAAGACCATGCGGGCGTCGGTTGTGGTGCTGGGCCCTCTCGTCAGCCGTTTCGGCCGGGCGAAGATCTCGCTGCCCGGCGGCTGCGCCATCGGCGCGCGGCCCATCGACCAGCACCTGAAGGTCCTCGAGGCGCTCGGCGCCTCGATCTCGGTGGAACACGGTTACGTGATCGCCGAGGCAAAGCGCCTCAGGGGCGCGAAGTTCACCTTCGACATCCAGACGGTCACCGGCACCGAGAACGCCCTCATGGCTGCCGCGTGCGCCGAGGGGACGACGGAGCTTTCCAACTGCGCCCGGGAACCGGAAGTGGTCGAGCTCGCCGAGGTGCTCGTCTCGATGGGCGTGTCCATCGCGGGAGCAGGCACGGAAACGATTACGGTCACGGGCGCCCGGGACCTCCGCCCGTTCCGCCGGGCCGTCATGCCCGACCGGATTGAAACCGGCACGCTCATCACGGCGGCGGCCATCACCGGGGGCGACGTGACCCTGGAGGACGCCGTACCCGAGCACTCGGGTGCGCTGATCGCCAAACTCCGGGAGAGCGGCGTGCAGATCGAGGAAAACGGCCGGTCGCTCCGCGTCCATGTCCCGGGCGGTACAGGGTCGCTGAAGTCCGCCGACATCGACACCCAGCCCTTTCCCGGCTTCGCGACCGACATGCAGGCGCAGTACATGGCGCTCATGACCGTCGCGAACGGCACGTCGATCATCTCGGAGAACGTGTTCGAGAACCGGTTCATGCACGTCCAGGAGCTGGTGCGCATGGGGGCCGACATCCGGATCAAGGGCAACGTCGCCGTGGTGAAGGGCGTCGAAAAGCTGACCAGCGCTCCCGTCATGGCGACCGATCTCCGGGCGTCGGCGGGACTCGTCGTGGCGGCACTCGCCGCCGAGGGCGAGACCGTCATCGACCGTATCTATCACCTGGACCGGGGCTACGACGGCCTCGAAAAGAAACTCTCGGGGCTCGGCGCGATGATCGAACGGTTCGCGGGCCGGTGGCCGGAACGGAAACTCGCATGATTACGGTAGCAGTCGCCAAGGGACGCGTGTTCGAGGAAAGCCTCGGGCTCCTGAAGCCGCTCGGCCTCGACGCCGCGCAGGTGAAAGCGGAGAGCCGCTCGCTCATCCACGCCTTCCCGAAGGCAGGCCTCAGGCTCCTCGTCGTCCGCTCGCAGGACGTGCCCACCTACGTGGAGTCGGGCGCCGCCGAACTCGGTATCGTCGGCAAGGACGTGCTGCTCGAGGGCGGTTCGAAACTGTTCGAGCTGTTCGATCTCGGCATCGGATTCTGCCGCTTGTCGCTGGCCATGAAGAAGGGCGACGTGCCGTTCCTCAAGATGAACCCCGACGAGCCGATCCGGGTGGCGACGAAATACGTGAACCTCACCGCCGATTACCTGAACCGGCAGGGCCGCCGGGCGGAAATCGTGAAACTCTACGGTTCGGTGGAGCTCGCTCCGCTCGTGGGCCTTGCCGACCGGATCTGCGACCTCGTTTCCACGGGCGGCACGCTGAAAGCCAACGGCCTCGTCGAAGACCACGTGATCCTCGAATCCACCTGCCGGCTGGTGGCCAACCCCGCCGCCCTCAAGATGAACCCGCGCGAGGTACGGTCCCTCGCCGAGAAGATCGGGGGGCTCGCCCGCCGATGATCGGGATCTTCAACAGCGGAACCGGCAGCTGCCGGGAACGGCTCGCCCGGCTGCGCCCCTCCGGAGGGGCGCCGGACGGACAGCTCATGTCCGCCGTACAGAAGATCATCGCCGACGTGGAAAGCCGCCGCGACGAGGCGCTGTTCGACTATGCGGAACAGTTCGACCGCGTGAAACGGGGCGAACCGGCCGAGGTGCCGAAGGCGGATTTCGAAAAGGCCGTCTCGCGGCTCGATCCCCAGGTGCTGAAAGCGCTGAAGCTCGCCCGTGAACGCATCGAGGCGTATCACCGCCGGCAGGTCCAGACGGGTTACGTCTTCACGGACAAACTGGGCTCGCGGCTCGAGATGCGGGTGGAGGCGGTCGTGCGGGCCGGCGTGTACATCCCCGGCGGCAAGGCCGCCTATCCCTCGACCGTGCTCATGAACGTGATTCCCGCCCGCGTCGCCGGGGTAAAAGAGGTGATTGCAACTTCACCGGGCGCCTCGCTCGAGACGAGTCCGGTGGTGCTGGCCGCCTGCGCGATCGCGGGCGTGGACCGGCTGTTCCGGTTTGGCGGCGCGCAGGCCGTGGCCGCGCTGGCGCTCGGGACCCCCACGGTGCCGAAATGCCCCGTCATCGTCGGCCCCGGCAACGCCTTCGTGGCCGAGGCCAAGCGACAGCTCTACGGACGGGTGGGCATCGATTCCATCGCGGGGCCCTCCGAAGTGGTGATCATCGCCGACGGATCGGCGAACCCCGCCGAAATCGTCGCCGACCTGCTCTCGCAGGCCGAACACGACGAACTGGCGGCGGCGGTTCTCATCACCGATTCGGACAGGCTCGCCCGGCTCGTTCAGGCGGAGACAATCCGTGCCGTCGAGGCATCGGAACGCCGGGCCGTGCTTGAAAAGTCGGTTCCGGGGCGCGGCATGATCGTTCTTGTGGATTCGCTCGCCGAAGCGGTCGAAATCACCAACGAGCTCGCCCCCGAGCACGTCGAGATCCTGGTGAGAAAGCCGGAAGGCCTCGCCCGGCACGTGAAGAACGCCGGAGCGATCTTCCTCGGCCGCACGACGCCTGAAGCCATGGGCGATTACCTCGCCGGGTCGAACCACGTTCTGCCTACGGGAGGCGCCGCGGCTTTTTCGGGGCCTCTCGGCGTCGGCACGTTTTTAAAACGCACGAGCATCGTCTCAACACCGGAGAAGGCGCTGAAGGCGCTCGGCCCCTCGATCGTGGCGCTCGCGAAGGCTGAAGGACTTTATGAACACGCCCGCTCGGTACAGATCCGGCTGACGCCGCCCCCAACGTCCCGGCCTTCCGGCCCCGGCGGAGATGCCAAAGGCCGCGTGTTCCGGTTCCGCGGGAAGCCGAGAAAAATCTCGTCCGCGAGCGGTCCGCTCGCCGAGGTTGTCCGGCTGAAGCCGCGTCCCGGAAAGGGGAAGAAGAAAAAATGAAACTGCCCTCCCGGTACCGCGATCTCGTCCGCCCGGAAGTGGAAGAGATGAAGGGCTATCATGTTCCCGCAGTCACGGCGAAGATCCGCCTCGACGCGAACGAGCTGCCCTATGACCTGCCGTTCCGGCTGAGGGCCCAGCTTGCCGCCGAGCTCCAGCGGGTGCCCCTGAACCGCTACCCGGAGATGAATCCGGCGGCGCTGAAAAAGTCGATCCTGAAACGGTACCGGGCCCCTAAGGACACCCGTGTGGTCCTCGGGAACGGGTCGGACGAACTGATCGGCCTCGTTCTGGATACCTTCGCGGGCGCTTCGCGCTCAAAACCGCGCATCCTGATCCCGCAGCCGACGTTCTCCATGTTCGGGATCATCGCCAGGAGCCACGGCTACGACGTCGTCAGTGTCGAGACGGACGAGGAGTTCGATCTGGACATGGCGGATGCGGCCCGGGCCATCGTCCGCCAGCCGGTGAACGCCGTGTTCCTCGCCATGCCGAACAACCCGACGGGCAACTGCTTCGATCCGGACACGGTGAAGTGGCTGCTGGAGGATTCAGGCGCCATCGTCGTCGTGGACGAGGCTTACGGCGACTTCGCCGACTCGAGTTGGGTGGACCGGCTTTCGCGGTATCCGAACCTGATCGTGATGAAGACCCTCTCGAAGGTGGGTTTCGCCACGGCGCGGTTCGGCATGGCCCTCTGCAGCGAAGGGGTTGCCGAGCGGCTGGAACGCGTACGCCTGCCCTACAACATCGGCGGCATGAACCTGAAGATCGCCGAGCTGGCTTTCAGGAACGCGAAAGCCATCGACGCGAACGTATCGAAAGTGATTTCGGAACGGGACCGCCTCTATGCCGCACTCCGGCGGTACAAATCGCTCACGGTCTACCCCAGCGAGGCGAATTTCATCCTCGTACGCCTTCTCGGGGAAGATCCGGTTACCCTATGGGATAGCCTGCGCCGGAGGGGTATCCTGATCCGCAACCTGAGCCGGCCGGGACGGCTGGACGGCTGCCTGAGAATCACCGTCGGGACGCCGGCCGAAAATACGGCCCTGCTCAAGGCCCTCGAGGCGTTACTGGACTGAAACTATGGCCACACGGAAGCCCAATACACCGGCGAAGCCGGTCGCAAGATCGGGATCGATCTCCCGAAAGACGAAGGAAACGGAAATCGACCTGTCGATCTCCCTCGACGGGACAGGCCGCTACGAAATCGACACACCCGTGCCGTTTCTCTCGCACATGCTGGCGCAACTTGCCGTCCACGGATCGTTCGACCTCACGGTGAAAGCCACGGGCGACGTCGAGGTCGACGCGCACCACTCCGTGGAAGACGTGGCCATCTGCCTGGGCACCGCGTTCCGCGACGCCGTGGGCGACAAGACCGGGATCCAGCGGTTCGGCTATTTCGTCGCCCCGCTGGACGAGGCCTGCTGCGAGACCGTCGTGGACCTCTCCGGACGTCCGCACACGGTCTTCAATGGAACGGTCCCGCCGGGGAAGATCGGCAACTTCGACGTGGAAATGGTGCCGCACTTCTTCCAGTCGTTCTCGAACCACTCGCTCTCGACGCTGCACCTCACGGTGCGCTACGGAGAGAACCGCCACCACATGGTGGAGGCGCTGTTCAAATCCTTTGCCCGCGCCCTGAAGGCGGCCGTGAGCCGCAGCCGGGACGGGCTCGCCTCGACGAAGGGAACGCTCTGAAGGGCATGGCGAAAAACGTCACCGTCATCGACTACGGCCGAGGCAATCTGGGCAGCGTCGTAAAGGCGCTCGAAACCTCGGGCGCCACTGTGAACGTTACGAGCGAAGAGGCCGGGGTGGCTGCAGCCGACCGTATCGTCCTGCCGGGCCAGGGCGCCTTCGATGACTGCATGGACACGCTCACCTCGCGCGGGCTGATCCGGCCGATCCGCGAAAAGATCGCCTCCGGCGCGCCCTACCTCGGCCTGTGCCTGGGGCTCCAGATCCTGTTCGACTTCAGCGAGGAGCACGGCGGCAAGGAGGGCCTCGGCGTGATCCCCGGCCGCGTCGTCCGGTTCCCGGACCCCCGGTTTACGCAGCTCAAGGTCCCGCACATGGGCTGGAACTCGATCCGGAAGACGAAGGAAGCCCCCCTGTTCGACAAAATTCCGCAGGAGGAGTATTTCTATTTCGTTCACTCCTACTACGCCCGCGTGACACCCGAGAACGAGGAGTGGATCTCCACCGTCACCGACTACGGTACGAATTTCATCTCCTCCGTGTCGAAGGACAACATCCATGCAACCCAGTTTCACCCGGAGAAAAGCCAGGTGGCGGGGCTCAAGCTGCTGGAGAACTTCCTCTCGGTCTAGAAAGCAGATGATCGTTTATCCGGCTATCGATATCCGCGGCGGACAGTGCGTGCGGCTCACCCAGGGCGATTATGCCCGGGAGAAGGTCTATAACCCCGACCCCGTGTCGCAGGCCCGCGAATGGGTCCGCCGGGGCGCCGAATGGGTCCATGTTGTGGATCTGGATGGCGCCAAGGACGGTCTTCCGGTGAACCGGGACCTCATCGCGCGGCTCGTGCAGGACTGTCATGTCCCGGTGCAGCTCGGCGGCGGCATCCGGACCCCAGAACTGGCGGAGAGCTACCTGAAGCTCGGCGTAAAGCGCCTCGTGCTCGGCTCGCTTCTTGTACGCGAACCCGAAACCGCATTCGCCATCATCCGGAAATTCCCCGGCAGAATAGCCGCCGGTATCGACGCCAAGGACGGCAAGGTCGCCGTGCAGGGCTGGACCGAGACGACGGACACCGACGCCTCCTCGCTCGCCCGCAAGGTTCTGGATGCCGGGGCCTCCCATGTCATTTATACGGACATCGCAAGGGACGGCATGCTCACAGGGCCGAACCTGGAGCAGACGGGCGCACTCGCGGCGGCGACCGGCCGCGTGATCGCCTCCGGCGGCGTGGCCGCCGTCAGCGATATCCGGGCGCTCTCGGCCCTCGAGGGCGTCGAAGGGGTGATCGTCGGGCGGGCACTCTATGAAGGAAAGTTCTCGCTGGAAGAAGCGCTCGAAGCCGCGGAATAGTCTTCAAGTAACAAACAAGGAACCCTGTATCATGCACCGTCACTTCTGGATCCTGGCCGCCGTCGTCGTGATCGCCCTGCCTGTTTCTGGCTGCAATTCCCGCCGCCGCCGCTATGAACAGGGCCGCCGGCAGGACCCGGCTGTCATCTACACCGGCAACCAGCGGGCCGAGACCATGGGCCGCTTTAACTGCGATGCCTACAACCCTTCGAGGTCTTACGAATCTTCCGGCCGGGCAAAGCCCGAGTCCGGGACCGACAACCGGTTTGCCGCGGAGCGCGAAGCCCAGCGGGACGCCCTGCGGAAGTTGTTTTCCGAAGCCGCCGCGAAATGCCGCCTCAGTCCTTCGGCCGCCACCCGCGACGCCGGCGACAACCTCCGCATCGAGAGCTCGCGGGTACTCAGCGAGACACCCGACGGCACCGTCAACGTGACGGTTTCGGTGTCGGGGCGCGACATCCTCGAATCACTCGAGATCGCCGCGCAGGGCGGATACGGCGACGCCGGTTCCAAGAGACAATAAAACCGCCTTTCACGCACTGCGGCACGTTTTCTTCCGGGAAAAATTGCCCCTTTCGCGCGGAGCGTTCTACAGTCTGTCCATTCGGAACAGCTGCCGGTTTTTCCGGTGGAACTTTCGCAAGGTGGTAAGAGCTCATGGGAAAACGGGTTCTGCTCGTGGATGATTCTGTCACCACGGCAAAGCAGCTCGAGAGCATTATTGTCGGCCTGAGCGGCTTCGAGATCGTCGGCCACGCCAAGAACGGCGCGGAAGCGGTGAAGATGTACAAGTCGCTCACGCCCGACATCGTCTGCATGGACATCGTGATGCCACTCATGGACGGTCTCCAGGCGACCCGCGCCATTCTCCAGCTCGACCAGAATGCGAAAGTCGTCATGATCTCGTCGCTCGGCGGCGTGGGCGACAAAGTCGTCGAGGCGCTGAAAGTCGGCGCCAAGGACGTGATCGCAAAACCCTTCGAACCGGAGAAGATCCGGCAGACCCTCCAGTCGCTCTGACGGGAACGGAACGCAAACCAGGGAGGGAACGCAAATGGGTGTCAAATTCTTCGGACAGTTCCTGCTCGAGAGGCGGCTCATCACCTCGAACCAGCTCGTGGAGGCGGTCGAGTTCCAGCAGGCCCAGAACCTCAAGCTGGGCGACTACGCCGTGAAGAAAGGTTACCTGACCAAGGAGCAGTCGGCGCAGATCAACCGGCTCCAGCAGCAGAAGGACCTCAAGTTCGGCCAGGCGGCCATGGACCTCAGCCTGCTCACGGCCAAGCAGGTGGACGAGCTGCTCCTCATGCAGCAAAACGACCATATTTACCTCGGCGATGCCGTGGTACTGAAAGGCTTTGCAAGCCGCGCCGCCGTGGACGAGGCGCTCAAGGCGTTCAAGGAAGACCAGAAAATCTACGAGATCCAGGGCGGCATTCCCGTTCCGAGCGAGCTTCAGCTCACCGACACGGTGCGGGTGTTCATCGACATGACCCAGAAAATGCTGCTCCGCATGGGCAGCATCGAAACCAAGATCACCGGCAACGAGTGGATCACCGGTTCGGTCATGCCGCCGGGCAACGCCTCGCTGATCCGGTTCGAGGGCGGCATCAAGTGCGCCTACATCGTCGGCCTGCCGGAAACCGTGACCCACAAGCTGGGCGAGAAACTTCTCGGCAAGTTCTACGACCCAAAAGACCCTGCCGTCCGTCAGGATGCCGTGCAGGAGTTCTGCAACATCGTCACCGGCAACGTGGTCGCCCGCCTCGCCCAGATGGGTGTCCGCTCCGACATCCTGCCGCCGGAGACGCTGTCCGGCCCCGTATCACTCGGCACCGGCCGCGCGCTCAAATACGTCGCCGCGACCCCCGACGGCCAGGGCGTCTTTATCGCGCTGATCCTCTAGGCCGAAGTCCCGGCAATCCGGCTCCAGCCCCGCTCAGGCCGCAAAAAGAAAGTGCGGATTTTTCCGCTGTTTTTTGCTCAGGACCGGGGCCGATTTTGAGAGGGGGGGGAGATAGGAGAGGGAGCGTTGCAGCGAAGCTGGTGCTTCTTGGCAGGATACTATTGCTCAGGCAGGGTTTGCTTGAAGTTTCTAACGCTCCCCCTCCTCTTGGGGGTATAACTGGGTTCTTTATTAGCAGATTCCGTACCAACACCCCGCGTCAATCATTTCCGTCACTTATGCGACACCTCTGCCCCCTGAAATGCCCCAAAATAGCGCATCGCTCCATGGTTGAGCATTTTTCGAACTCCATTTTGGAGCACTGCGGCACTTATGCACAGACTTGGAACTGAATCCGGATCAACTTCTGATTTTTCAGTCGAAACCAGCGCCCTGTACTGATAATATCCCAATAGTTATAATGAGTTATGCTTATAGTCGAGGTCCTGGCTCAATCGACTGGCTTCAGGTATCGAAACTCCTAACTATTTGAAAACAGGAGGAAGATCGACAATGACCGAAGAAAATGACCCTTCGACGCAGAAAGTCAAAAAACCGTCGGCTGTCAATAATCCGACGATTCCGGGCGACCTGTTTGAGGTCGCCGGAGACCTCTACACCCGGTTCATTGACCACCACATTGCCCACGCCCTCGAACCCGGAAAAGATGGCTGGAGCTCGGCCGTGGAGTTTCTCCGGGAGCCGGAGAACCGGGAAAAAACCGGCCAGCTCCTCAAACTGGGGGCAGACGCCGCCGCGCCCGTACTGAAGGGGGTGCCCAGCCCGGTCCTGGCCGCCGCCGCCCTCTCGCTCGTGGATAAACTCCGGGGCGGGAAGTAACCCCGGGCCGGACCCATATGTCCACCTATGTCGCCACCGCCACCGACGCACTGAAAACCGCGGGGTACCGCATGACCTCGCAGCGGCGGGCCGTGCTCGAAATCCTGTCGGCTGCAAAGTCGCCGCTCACGCCGGCGGACCTGCACGACCGCGTGCGGCAGCGCGGAAAATCCGTCGACCTCGTCAGCGTCTACCGGATCCTCGAGACGCTCGAACAGAACGGTCTCGTCCATCACATTCTGGCGAACAACAGCTTCAAGGCGTGCGCGCACTACCAGGACTCTCACGCCCACCGGGACGAACACGCCCACGGAACGGACGACGAGGAGCACTGTCATCACCTCGCCATCTGCACGGGCTGCGGACGGTCGTTCGAGT
>Ga0268299_1004085_pt1 | contig 12021 bp, 11 predicted proteins | sample NOBtaG_FD_193484 | JGI IMG/M metagenome (GOLD analysis project Ga0268299, IMG submission 193484) | Activated sludge microbial communities from bioreactor in Nijmegen, Gelderland, Netherland - NOB reactor | ecosystem: Engineered > Bioreactor > Aerobic > Activated sludge | place: Netherlands...
GCCGCACTCGTCCGCACCTGCACCCGCCCGCACCCGACAGCACCGGCCCGCACCCGTCCGCACCTGACCTGCCCGCACCCATCAGCACCGGTCGGCACCCGTCCGCACCCGGGGACGCCCCGCTTGAACGCGGGCCCACGGCGGGGTACCATCGGTAGTTTAGGGCCGCGCGAATGCGCGCACCCGTGGGTCTCGACGCCTCCATGCCGTCCCCGTCCTTCGATCGTTCGGCCATCGTCGTGCGCGGCGCACGTACCCACAACCTCAAGAACGTCAGCCTCTCCCTGCCCACCGGCCGCCTGATCGTCATCACCGGCGTCAGCGGATCCGGCAAGTCGTCCCTCGCCTTCGACACCATCTACGCCGAGGGCCAGCGCCGGTATGTCGAGTCGCTCTCGGCCTACGCCCGCCAGTTCCTCGAGCGGATGGAGAAGCCCGACGTCGATGGCATCGACAACATCTGCCCGTCCATCGCCATCCGCCAGAAGAACTCGGTCAGGAATCCCCGCTCCACCGTCGGCACCGTGACCGAGATTCACGACTACCTCCGCCTGCTCTTCGCGCGCGTCGGCAAGACCATCTGCCGCCAGTGCGGCCAGGACGTGGTGCGCGAGACGGCCGAGGTGGTGGCGGACCGTCTGCTCCGGCTGCCCGAGGGCACGCGGCTCCTGCTCGGGTACGACCTCCCGCTGGTTGCCCTCGAGGCCGCCCCGGCGGACGACGCGGGTGAGCCTGCCGAGGACGACATCGGGTCGCCGCCGGCCCCGTCTGCCGGTCCCGCGACACCGGCGACGTCCGTCGCGGCGGCCGAGTTGGAGGCCCTGCGCCGCAAGGGCTTCGGCCGCCTGCTGATCGAGGGCCAGGCCGTCTCGATGGACGACCTGCCACCGGACGCCCTCAAGGGCCGCAGCGTCGTCGGCGTCGTCGTGGACCGCCTCCGGATCGAGGGCGATCTGCGGTCGCGGCTCACCGACTCGATCGAGATCTCCTACCAGGAAGGCGGTGGCGCCGCCTGGGCCGTGGAGCTCGGCGCCGACGGCACGCCCGCACGCCGCCATGAGTTCTCCGAGCGGTTCGAGTGCCGCACCTGCGGTATCACCTACGAGGACCCGCAACCGCGGCTCTTCTCGTTCAACAACCCGTTCGGGGCCTGCCCGACGTGCCACGGGTTCGGCAACGTGATCGAGCTCGACCTGGATCTGGTCGTGCCGGACCAGGGCAAGTCGATCAACCAGGGCGCCATCGAGCCGTGGACCAAGCCTCATTACCGGTCCAGCCTCGCCGCGCTCAAGCGCATGGCGAAGGTCCGCGGCGTACGACTCGACGTGCCCTGGCGCGACCTCACCGCGGACGAGCGAACGCTGGTGGTCGAGGGCGATGGCGAGGACTACGAGGGCATCCGCGGGTTCTTCCAGTGGCTCGAGCGGAAGAAGTACAAGGTGCACGTCCGCGTGTTCCTGAGCCGCTACCGCGGGTACCTGACCTGTCCCGAGTGCGCCGGCACCAGGCTCCGTCGCGAGGCGCGCGACGTCCGCGTCGGCGACCTGACCATCGATCGTGTGTCGGCCCTCACCGTGCGGGAGGCCGGGCGCTTCTTCGAGGCGCTGCAGTTGTCCGAGAAGGACGCGGCCATCGTGGAGAAGGTGCTCACCGAGATCCGGCGGCGCCTCGGGTTCCTTCGCGACGTGGGGCTGGAGTACCTGACGCTGGACCGCCTCTCGTCCACGCTCTCCGGCGGGGAAGCGCAGCGCATCAACCTGGCCACCTCGCTCGGCTCCGCCCTCGTCGGGACGCTCTACGTGCTCGACGAGCCTTCCATCGGCCTCCACACCCGCGACAACCAGCGGCTGATCGCCATCCTGCGGCAGCTGCGCGATCAGGGCAACACCGTGCTCGTCGTGGAGCACGACGCGGACATGATTGCCGTGGCAGACCATGTCGTGGACATGGGGCTGGGCGCCGGCGAGCATGGCGGGCGCGTGGTGTACTCCGGCACCCTGGAGGGGCTGCAGCAGGAGCCGCGATCGCTCACCGCGAAGTACTGGCGCGGGGAGCTCTCGATCGCGGTGCCCCCCGTGCGCCGGAAGGGCATCCCGCAGCGCATCCGCCTCCTTGGCGCCCGCGAGCACAACCTGCGGGGCATCAACGTCGAGTTCCCGCTCAACACGCTCACGTGCATCACGGGCGTCAGCGGATCGGGGAAGTCCACGCTCGTCCACGACGTGCTCTATGCCGCCCTCAAGCGCGCGAAGGGCGACTGGGACCGGAAGGTGGGCGCCCACGATCGGCTCGAGGGGCACGAGTTCGTGACCGACGTCGTGCTGGTGGACCAGACGCCGATCGGGCGGACGCCGCGGTCGAACCCGGTCACGTACCTGAAGGCGTTCGATCCGATCCGTGAGCTGTTTGCGGCCACCAAGGACGCCAGGGCCCGCGGGCTCACGGCCAGCCACTTCTCCTTCAACGTCCCCGGCGGACGCTGTGAGGCCTGCCAGGGAGAGGGCGAGGTCAAGGTCGAGATGCAGTTCCTCGCCGACGTCTTCGTGCCGTGCGAGCAGTGCGAGGGACGCCGCTTCCGCTCGCAGGTCCTCGAGGTGCGCTACCGCGGCAAGAACGTCACCGACGTGCTCGAGATGACCGTGCGCGAGGCACTGGTGTTCTTCGCCAACACGCCCAAGGTGCTGCGCCGTCTGCAGGTGCTCGACGAGATTGGCCTGGGCTACCTGCGGCTGGGGCAGCCCGCGACGACGCTCTCGGGCGGGGAAGCGCAGCGCATCAAGATCGCGGCGCACCTGGCGTCGCACGCCGGCGATCGGCTGCTCTACATCCTGGACGAGCCGACAACGGGCCTGCACTTCGATGACATCGCGAAGCTGCTGGCGGCCTTCCGCAAGCTGCTGGAGGCCGGCCACACGCTGGCCGTGATCGAGCACAACCTCGACGTGATCAAGACGGCCGACTGGATCGTGGACCTCGGTCCCGAGGGTGGCGACGAAGGCGGCCAGGTGCTGGCGATGGGCACGCCGGAGCAGGTAGCGCACGTCAGCGAGTCGCACACGGGCCGGTATCTCCAGCAGATCCTGCTCTCGGGCAAGCTCCTGCAGACGGTGGGGCGATGAGGCGGGACGGGCGCCGGCTCGGCATCTGCGCGCTGGTGCTGGTGGCGTGCACGGCGGTTGGTGCGCAGGCGCCCGATGGCAACGCGATCCTGCGCGCCGCCGGTGTGGACCTGCCGCGGTCCGGGGCCGAGGGCGCCTTCGACGCCGGCGTCGATGGGCCCAGCCCGGTGCCACCGGGTGCGTTTCCCACGCTGATGGTCGGGATGGGCCCGGTCGGACCGCGGGCGCGGGTGAGGAACGCCTACGCGTTCGGTGTGCTCGCCGGGCGGTCCGGCCGCATGGTGCCCGTCGGGGAACTGTCCGGAGCGGGCATCGCCCTGCTGCAGATGATCGTGGCGGACGATCGCGCGACGCGGATCGCGGGCGCGCGCGTCGCCGGCCGTGTCTTCGCCGCGCCGATCGACGGCAAGCCGGCGCCTCCGCGCCCGACCGGGCTCGTCGAGGCGGTGCTCCTGATGCTGAACGTGCAGAACGCCGCGGAGCAGGGGGCCGCGATCGAGGCCATCGGCCTGCTCGGCGAGATGGCGGCCGCTCCGACGCTCACCGAGCTGCATCGGGCCTACCGCGAGCGGAACAACCGCGAGATGGCCGGACGCGCGCTGGCGGCGCTCGTGCGCATCGGACTTCCGCAGTCCGAGCCGCTGGTGCGCGCGCTGGCGGCCGATGGCTGGGGCGACCGGGAGGACGCCGCGGGTCTCGCCGTGGCCTTCGCGCGCGAGCGCTACCTCGCCGACGGATCGCGCGCGCGCCTCGAGGCGGCCAGGGACCACAAGGTGATGGGACCGACCGCCCGTGCCTACCTGGCGGAGCTCGGCCGCGTCACGCCGTGATCCTGAAGCAGTCGTTCTACGCGCGGCCGACCCTGGAGGTCGCGCGCGACCTCATCGGGAAGGTCCTGGCACACCGCACCGCCGAAGGCACCACCGCCGGCGTGATCGTGGAGGTGGAGGCCTACATCGGCGAGGACGATCCGGCGTGCCACGCCGCCGCCGGCCGCACCGCCCGCAACCAGCCGCTCTACGGCCCGCCCGGGCGTGCGTACGTGTACGTGAATTACGGGCTGCATCATCTCGTGAACGCCGTCACCGAATCGGAGGGCGCGCCCGCGGCCGTGCTGATTCGTGCGCTGGCGCCGCTCGACGGCCTCGACCTGATGCAGGCCCGCCGCGCACGGCTGCGGTGGCGCGCCGGGAAGTCACAGGTGCCCGAAGCGGCACTGTGCCGTGGACCGGGCAACCTGTCGGCCGCGATGGGGATCGACATCGCCCACAACCAGTGTCGCCTCTACAGGCAGCCGCTGACCATCGAGGATCGGGGGATTGTGCCGGGGCGGGTGGTCTGGGGCCCGCGCGTCGGCATCACCAAGGCCGTCGAGCACCCCTGGCGCGCCTATGTTGCCGGACACCCCTCGGTCAGCCGAGGTTAGAGGCGCACAGCGGTCTGCGGCACGGGCCGCTCATCGGCGACGCTGCGAGCGGGGCGGTGGCTGTTGCTGTTCGACGGCGATGCGCACGCTGTCCGTCTTGCCGTCGCGCAGGAACTCCAGGCGGACGGTGCTGCCGATCGGGCTGTCGGCAATCAGGCGCACGAACTGGGAGGGGTTGCCCACCTCCTGGCCGTTCACGCGCCTGATGATGTCGCCGGGCCGCAGCCCCGCCTCGTAGGCGCCGGAGCCGCGGCTCATCTGGGTGATGACCACCCCGTCGGTGTTTGGCGCGCGCAGTTCCTCGGCGAGACGGGTGGTGAGCGGCGACACCTCGACGTACCCGAGGGACCCGCGGCGGACCTCCCCGTACTTCTTCAGGTCGTCCACGACACGGCGCGCGAGGTTGCTCGGGACGGCGAAGCCGATGCCCTGATACCCCCCGCTCTGGGAGAAGATCGCCGTGTTGATCCCGATGAGCTCGCCGCGGCTATTGATGAGGGCGCCGCCGGAGTTGCCGGGGTTGATGGCGGCATCGGTCTGGATGAAGTCCTCGTAGGTGGAAATGCCCACGCCGGCACGGCCGAGTGCGCTCACCACGCCCAGCGTCACCGTCTGGTTCAGCGAGAACGGATTGCCGATGGCCATCACCCACTCGGCCACCTTCAGCTTCGACGAGTCGCCCCACGGAATCACCGGCAGGCCCGTCGCGTCCACCTTGAGCAGCGCGAGGTCGGTCCACGAGTCCACGCCGATGATCTTCGCGCGCAGCTCGCGGCGATCCCCGATCGACACCGTCACCTCGGCGTTGTTCTGGCCCACCACGTGGTTGTTGGTGATGACGTAGCCGTCGGCGGAGACCAGGACGCCGGAGCCCAGGCTCGACTCGTACCGGTTGCGATAGCCGAACATGTCGCCCGGGTCGCCCCCGAAGAAATACTGGAAGAACGGATCGTTGGCGAACGGGGACTGCGGCTGGCGCACCACCTGCACGGCCGAGATGTTGGTCACCGCGCCGATCGTCTGTGCCGCGACCGAGGTGAAGTCCGGCCCGGACACGGCCGCGGGCTGCGGTGCCGGCCGTGAGGCGACCGGAGGCGCCTGCTCGTCAGCGAGCCGTGCGACAACCTCGTCATGATCGGTCACCCGGCCGGAGATCACCAGGCCGGTGATCAGGCCCACGGCGAGGAGCAGCAGCGTGACGGACAGGCGTTTGACCATGGCTCGGCGCGGACGCGGCCTACGTCACCTCCACCCGGACGGGGCCGGGCTCGGGTGTCTTGGGCACCGTGATGGTGAGGACGCCATCGCTCAGGTCCGCGACAATGCGATCGGCGTCAACCGACGGCGGAAGGGTGAACGACCGGGCGAACTCGCCGTGGCCCCGCTCCACCTGGTGGTAGTGCTCGCAGGCGATCCGTGCGTCACGCCGGCCGTGCAGCGTCAGGCGGCCGTCCTGCACGCTGATGCGGATCTGGTCGCGCGTCAGCCCCGGCAGCTCGGCAGTGACGATGAAGGCGGCGGCGGTTTCGCAGAGGTCCACGGCGGGGGCCCAGCCGTGCGGGCCGGCGGCGGACAATCGCTCGATCCGGTGCTGGATGGCGATCAGGTCGCGGAAGGGATCCCAGCGGGCAAACGCCACAACACCGCATCGTAGCATGCGCGGTCGACGAGGCTGAAGCCCCCCCGTGCTCCGCGCGGGGACCGTGGACACGGCGTGGTACAATTGCAGGATTCTACCGACTGAGACGATTCAGACCATGGCCGACACGCTTCTCGCCACGCAGCTCCGCAAGGGCATGATCATCAAGCTCGACAACGAGCTGTACCGCATCCACGACCGCCAGCACGTGACGCCTGGCAACCTGCGCGGCTTCGTCCGCCTCAAGATGCGCAACCTGCGCAACCAGGCGATGTCCGAGCACAAGGCCCGCTCCGAGGACGTGATCGAGCGCGCCACGCTCGACGAGAAGGAGATGCAGTACCTCTACGCCGACGGCGAGGGCTACCACTTCATGGACACCGACAGCTACGAGCAGATCCACCTCACGGAGGATGCGCTGGGCGAGGGCGTCGGGTTCCTGAAGCCCGAGATGCTGATCCGCGTCGAGTTCTACGGCGACGAACCGGTGGGCATCGAGCTGCCGCAGACCGTCGACCTGAAGGTGGTGGAGACCGTGCCCGCCATCAAGGGGGCGACGGCCACCAACCAGCTGAAGCCGGCGAAGCTCGAGACCGGCGTGACGGTCCAGGTTCCGCCGTTCATCGGCGAAGGCGATCTCATCCGCGTCAACACCGAGACCGGGGAGTACCTCGCCCGCGCGTAAGCTCGGTATAGAGTGACGTCATGGACGTCGTTCGGACCCCCGCCACGGGGTGGATCGAAGTGATCGTCGGCAGCATGTTCAGCGGGAAGAGCGAGGAGCTCATCCGCCGGCTGCGGCGGGCGCAGATTGCCCGGCAGCGCGTGCAGATCTTCAAGCCCGCCGTGGACACCCGCTTCGCGGACGACCACATCGTGTCGCACAGCGAGTTGCGGATTCCCTCCGAAAGCGCCGCCACGGCGGCGGAACTGCTGTCCCGGGTCCACCCCGACACCGAGGTCGTCGGGGTCGACGAAGGGCAGTTCTTCGACGCCGACCTGCCCGCCGCCGCCACGGCGCTCGCCGCGCGTGGCATTCGTGTCATCGTGGCCGGCCTGGACCAGGACTACCTGGGGAAGCCCTTCGAGCCGATGCCGCAGCTGCTGGCCATCGCCGAGTTCATCACGAAGACGCGCGCCATCTGCATGGTGTGTGGCAACCCCGCGAACCACACGCAGCGCCTCGTGGGGAACCGCGCACGGGTGCTGCTGGGCGCCCAGGGTACTTACGAAGCCCGGTGCCGCCACTGTTTCGATCCCACGCTGGCCGAGGCCGAGGAGCAGCGGCAGAAGGCGGCCGCGGCCGCCGACGAGGCCGGGGCCGACCCGCGATGACCGTGGCGCAGTTGGCCCGCGCGCTCGAAATGAGTCTGCTGGCGCTGGGCGTGCTGTTCCTCGCGGTCAACATCCGGGTGGGGCGCGACATCGTCCAGTGGTGGCGCCGGCGGGCTGGGGCGCTCCTCGTGTGGATGCCTCCCAAGCCCCCGTATTACGCCGTCAACCTCGCCATCGGGGTGATGCTGGGCCTCCTGCTGTTCGTCACCGTCTTCCTGGTCCCCCGGCCGGCGGCCTCGATCTTCGGCGAGCTCATGATGTTCGTCTACTACGGCTATCTGCTGCCCCTCTCGACGCGGATCTCGCGCGGCTTGTACGCCGACGGGGTGTGGACCGACTCCGGTTTCATGGCCTACGCGGACATCGGCGGGCTGTCGTGGAAGGAGGGCACGACGGCCACGCTGGTGCTCGCCTCACGCCTGCGCACCATTGCACGGACGCTGACCATCCCCGGCACCCGCCTGGGGGAGGTCCGCCGGCTGCTGCGGGAAAAGATCGGCGAGCGGGCCATCGAGTTCGACGGCGGTCCGGGGCTGCATCTGGGCTCGCGGGACACCCGGGAAAGCGTGTAAGCTGAACGGGTCCGTCGCGTGCCCCCTGCGCCACCCCCCCGGCGCCCGGGTCGCGGTCGCCCGAGCCCCCTCGGGCGCGTCCAACGACGGCCGGCTCGTTGCATCGCAGGAAGTTCTCGTTCAGACGTCCCTCTGGAGCACCGGGCCGACCGGGCCGATAGAAGGAAGCGCATGGCTGCACGTCCGACGTGGAAGGGGTACCTGAAGGTGAGCCTGGTCACCATCCCGGTCCGCGTGTATCCGGCCACCGAATCGAGCGCCACCGTCTCGTTCAACCAGCTCCACGCCGAGTGCCAGACCAAGATCCAGCAGAAGAAGTGGTGCCCGAAGTGCGAGCGCGAGATCACCTCCGCGGAGGTCGTCAAGGGCTACGAGTTCGAGCGCGGACGCTGGGTCGTGGTCACCGACGAGGACATCGCGAAGGTGAAGACGGAGTCCACGAAGGTCATCAACCTGATGCAGTTCACGAACGCGGACGCCATCGACCCGATGTACGTGGACAAGGCCTATTACCTCGCGCCCGAGGGGCCCATGGCGGCCGACGCGTACGCCGTGATGCGGGACGGCATGCAGGGCAAGGCGGGCATCGGCAAGGTCGCCATCCACGGCCGGGAATACCTGGTGGCCATCCGTCCCCACAAGCAGGGGATGGTGATGTACACGCTCCATCACGCGGCGGAGATTCGCACCATCGACCAGATCGACGAGCTGCGTGAAGTGCGCGGCACCGTGAACCCGGCCGAGATGAAGCTGGCGCGCCAGGTGATCGAGAGCATCGAGGGCGACCTCGATCTCGCCGATTACACCGACGAATACCAGCAGGGCCTGCGGGCGATTATCGACGCCAAGGTCGCGGGCGAGGAAGTGGTCGCACCGCAGGAGTCCGCGCCGCCGAAGGTCGTGGATCTCATGGAGGCGCTGCGCAAGAGCCTGGAGCAGGTCAGCGGGGGCAAGAAGAAGGCCGCGAAAGTGGCCGAGGGTCGCGGCGCGGCCCGGAAGCGGAAGGTGTCATGATGCCGCCGCAAGCCCCCCGTCCGAAGGTCGTCTGGGGTTCTTAGGGCCGTTGCGCTGTCGCGCGACGGAAGTGAGAAGAGAAAAGAGAGAAGGCAGAAGGCAGAAGGCAGAAGTGAAAAGAGGGACGTGGGGACTCTTCTCTACCCCAACAGCCAGCCCAGCAGGCCGAGACCGCTCGCCGTCGGGTCGCGCAGCCAGTCCGGCGGCGTCAGCCACGTGAACGCCAGGATCGCGATCACCCAGATATCGTAGGGGAGCGTCGCGCGTTCGTCGCGCCAGAAAAAGAACCGCCAGAACAGGCCGGCCGCGCCCGCGGTGGACGGCATGGGCTTCCGGTCCAGTTCCAGGTACGTGTAGTAGATCCGGTTCGCCACCGTCACGATGGACAGGACCAGGATCACCCACAGCACCCCGGCCATGCGGTCCGTGAACGCCCCGATCATGAACAGCACGATGCGTTCGGGCCGCTCCATGAAGCCGACCTTGCACTTGCTGATGAGCGACTCGGCGCGGGCCCGCGCGTAGCTCGTCATGATCGAGAAGATGAGCGCGAGGGTGGCGACCAGGACGTAGTCCTTGCGCCCGAGATCGGCGTAGAGCCAGATGAGGCCCGTAAAGAGCGCGAGGTCCGAGAAGCGGTCGAGCGTCGAGTCCCAGAAGGCGCCGAACTGCGACTGCTTGCCGGTGATGTGCGCGACCTTGCCATCGATGAAGTCGAAGATGTTCGCGACGATCATGATGACGCCGGCCGCGATGAAGCGGTCGCGCGCCAGCGCCCAGGCGGCGACGACGTTGATGAGCACGCCGATGAGCGTCAGCACGTTCGGGTGGATGCCGAGCGCCACCGAGGTGTTGATGATGACGCGCAGCGGGAACATGCAGGCGGCGCCGATCGCGCCCGTGAAGGTCATAATGGAAGCCGGCTTAGGGTAGCCGATGCCCATCCACGATCTCAAGGAACAGATTGCGAGGCTGCCGGAGCAGCCCGGGGTCTATCTCTACGCCAACGCCGACGGCGAGACCATCTACGTCGGCAAGGCGCGGCGCCTGCGCGATCGCGTCCGGAGCTACCTGGGCGCCCACGGCGCGAACCCGAAGACCGATGCGCTGCTCGACGAGATCGCCGCCGTCTCGGTGATCGTCACCGACTCGGTGGTGGAGGCGCTGGCCCTCGAGAACAACCTGATCAAGCAGCGCTCCCCGCGCTACAACATCCTGCTGCGCGACGACAAGAACTACCCGTACCTGCAGCTGACCACCGGCGAGGCGTTTCCACGCGTGCTCGTGGCCCGGGCCGTGGAGCGCGACGGGCACTTCTACGCCGGTCCGTTCCTGCCCGCCAAGCTCGCCCGACGGACGATGGGGCTCACCCACAAGCTGTTCGGCATCCGTTCCTGCAACGAGGTGATCACCGGCGACAGGGCGCGACCGTGCCTGGAGTTCGACATCAAGCGGTGTCTGGCGCCCTGCGTGGCCGCGCTCTGCCCGCCCGAGCGCTACGCCCAGGCCGTGGACGACACGCGTCTCTTCCTGGAGGGACGGAACCAGGAACTGTCCGACCACCTGCACGCCCGGATGATGGAGGCGGCCGCCGACGAGCGGTTCGAGGAGGCCGCGGCGCTCAGGGATGCCATGCGGACGGTGCAGGCCATCCGCGAGCGGCAGCAGAAGATGGCCACCCCCCAGCTCGGTGACCGCGACGTGTTCGGCGTGAAGGCGGGGCCGAGCGGCGCCGTCGTGCAGGTGTTCCAGGTCCGGGCCGGGCGTGTCGTGGAGCGCATCGAGTTCGTGGCCGAGGCCGGCAGCGATACCGGCCACGCCGCGCCCGTCATCGGCGCGGCGCTGCAGCAGTTCTACGCGGAGCAGGCGCCCCCGCCCGACGTGCACGTGCCGGAGCTGCCGGAAGAAGTCGAGGCGCTCGGCACCTGGTTGAGCGGCCTGGCGGGCCGGAAGGTCCGCATCAGCGTGCCGCAGCGCGGTGACAAGCGTGGCTTGATGGACCTGGTGCACCGGAACGCGGAGCTCGCGTATCGCGCGCGCTTCGACGCGGAAGGCACCGCGCAGTACGAGGCGCTGGAGCAGATCCAGGCGGCGCTGCGCCTGCGGGAGCTACCGCGCCGCATCGAGTGCTTCGACATCTCGACGATTCAGGGTGCCGAAACGGTCGCGTCGATGGTTGTCTGTGAGGACGGCCGGATGAAACGCGGGGACTACCGGAAGTTCCGCGTTGCGAGCCCGGAATCGGGACCGTCCGGAGCGCCGGGACCTCGATCCCGGCGACGGCCGGGAGCCGCGCCCGCGGCGCGGTTCCTGGACGACTTCGCCGCCATGGAGCAGGTCGTGCGGCGACGCTATGCGCGGGTGCTGGAGTCCGGGGGGCCGTTCCCCGATCTGATCGTCATCGATGGGGGGAAGGGGCAGCTGAACGCCGCGTACGCGGCGCTCGAGCGCGTCGGGCTGTCGAACCTCGTGGCGGTGGGCCTGGCCAAGAAGGAGGAGCTGGTCTTCACCCGTGACAGTGAGTTGCCGCTCGCGCTGGATCCGCACGGGCCCGCGCTGCACCTGCTGCAGCGGATCCGGGACGAGGCGCACCGCTTCGCGGTGACCTTTCACCGCAAAGCGCGCGCGATGCGCGACCTGCGCTCGGAACTGGACGATGTGCCCGGCGTCGGGCCCCGGCGGCGGAAGACGCTGCTCACGCGATTCGGCAGCCTCGCCGGCGTCCGGCGCGCCACCCGGGAAGAGCTGACCGCAGTCGTCGGTCCCAGGGCCGCCGACGCCATCGTCGCGCACTTCAGCCGCCAGTAGCGCGACCGCCTCCGCGCGCAGCCGCCTTCGCTCGCACCCGCACCCGCCCGCACCCATTCGCACCTGCCCGCACCCATTCGCACCTGCCCGCACCCGCCCGCACCCATT
>Ga0268299_1004086_pt1 | contig 12019 bp, 8 predicted proteins | sample NOBtaG_FD_193484 | JGI IMG/M metagenome (GOLD analysis project Ga0268299, IMG submission 193484) | Activated sludge microbial communities from bioreactor in Nijmegen, Gelderland, Netherland - NOB reactor | ecosystem: Engineered > Bioreactor > Aerobic > Activated sludge | place: Netherlands...
CGACGCCGTCCTCTCGGTTCTCTATTTGATCTTCAACGAAGGATACGTCTCCACTTTCGGCGAACCGCTCGCCCGCGCGGCCCTTTGCTCCGAGGCGATTCACCTCGCCCGCCTGCTGCGCCAACTTCTCGCGCCCAACCCGCCCCGCGAAGCCACGGCGCTACTCGCCCTCATGCTCCTTCACGACGCCCGCCGCGGCGCCCGAACCGACGCCGCCGGCGACATCGTGCTCCTCGAAGATCAGGACCGTAGGCTGTGGAATCGCGCCCAGATCGCCGAGGCCCTGCCGCTTGTCGAAGCCGCTCTGGGAGCCAGCCCCGGACCTTTCGCCCTGCAGGCCGCCATCGCCGCGCTCCATTGCGAAGCCGCAAGCGCCGAAGCCACCGACTGGCCCCAGATCTCCGCCCTCTACGGACTTCTGGAGCGCGTGAACCCATCGCCTGTGGTCGCCCTCAACCGGGCCGCCGCCGTCGCCATGGCCCACTCCCCACAAGCCGGTCTCGCCGCCATCGACCAAATAGCCCGGGGCGGGGAACTCGACTCCTACCACCTTCTCCATGCCGCACGCGCCGACCTCTATCGCCGCGCGGGCGACCTCCCCGCCGCCGCAATTCACTACAAAAAGGCCCTAAACTGCGCCACCAACGACGGCGAACGCCGGTTCCTCACCCGCCGCCTTAAGGAAACACAACTAAATTAAAGTCTCCTCTTGCGCCGCGCTCACCCGCACCATAAAATACCTTCATCCTGTTTGGTTGGGTGAGTTTCAGATATTTTGAAATTTGGGCAGTCCGCCGCCAGCGCGGGCTGACGAGGGAAATCATGAACCGTCATTCCGCGGATCTCCGGCCCGCGAGCAAGTTTCCTTATAGCCTCTCGGTGTTCTTCCCGGCTTACAACGATGCGCCATCGCTTCCCGGCCTGATCGCCAAAACGTTCGACGTCCTTCGCGCCCACGCAGCCGACTACGAAGTCGTCGTCGTCAACGACGGCAGCCACGACAACACCGCCGAAGTCCTCGAGTCCCTCCGCGCCCAATACCACCCCTACATGCGCGTCGTCACGCATGAGGTCAATCGGGGCTACGGCGGCGCGCTGCGGTCCGGCTTCGCGGCCGCCACGCGCGACTTCGTTTTCTATACGGATGGGGACGGCCAATACGATGTCGACGACCTGCCCAAGTTGATGTCGCTGGTCAACGACGAAGTGGGCTTGGTCAATGGCTTCAAACTGGAGCGCAATGATCCCTGGCATCGCGTCTGGATCGGGAAGACCTACAACCGCTTTGCCCGGTTTCTGTTCGGCGTGAATCTCTCCGACATCGACTGCGACTTCCGCCTCATCCGCCGCAAGTTGATGGACGATATCGAACTCGTCTCCACCTCCGGCACCATTTGCGTCGAACTGGTGCGCAAGATCGAGATGAGCCCGTATCAGGTGCGGGAGACCGGTGTCCGGCATCTGCCGCGCCTACATGGCCGCTCGCAATTCTTCCGCGTGAAGAGCCTCCTCACCACGTTCTATCAGTTGCTCCGGTTATACGTGCAGGTTGTGTTGCTGGGACGCTGGCGCGCGGCGAAGAAACGCGAGGCCCCACAAGGACAAGCCGTTTCCGATTGTTGACATAGAAGCTCCTGAGTAGCTTCGCCGGGAAGAGTCCGCCCTCCTCCGCGCCTTGCCGATCGAGGATCCCCGCGTCCAGGCCGCGCCAGTTGTGGCCGCCAATCGAAAGCGATTCGACGCGGATGAGCCGTGCGCGTCCTTCCGCTTGAGCCGACCGCACGGAGGCCGTGGCCGGACCGCCAGCCCCTGAGGCTTCTCCGAACAGAATCAGGTGCGACGCCCCGGAGTCCAGAACGAGCCGGCGGTCCCGTTCGGCTCCGCCGCCGATTCGAGCGCGCAGAGCGGGGCGGCTGTCGACGAGCGTAAACTCGCGCATTTCGCCCTCCAGCCGCGCCTCCAACTCGCCATCGCGATCCCAGTGAATGGCCTTCGACCCGTAGTCGATCCAATAGTTCGTATGGGCGAGGAACGACTGTCCGAGAACTCCGTCGAGCGGGCCCAGCAGCCGCAGCTCGGGTGGACTGGTAATGAGCACTTCGACGTCTTCCAGTTCCAGGCCGGCGCTTGATACACGTTTGGCGCGAGCGCCCCTGACGACGCGCGAGCCGAGGGCGTCCTGCAGTTCCACGGCGAAGATTGGACGAAGATCGCATAGCTCCGCCACGCCTGGGCGAACCGAGGTGGACTGCGCTCCCGTGTCAAGGAGCATCCGGTATGGACCCTTGCCGTTGATGAAGACATCCTTCAGAATCGGATAGCCTGATCGAATTTCCAGCGGGGCCGTCGAAACGAGAAGGCCAAGCGCGCCCAGTGCCAGCAACATGGCTCCAAGTTGCGGCCGGAGGGGCATGATGGTCGTGACGGATTGATGAGATTTCGCGTATTAGGTATGAGGCTTCGATGATTCCGGCTACCGCACCCTGTTACCGTTTCGACGATGTAGCCGTCGATCTCGCTGGCTTCTCCGTAACCAAGGCCGGCCGGAAGTTGGAGCTCGAACCGCGTGCGTTCCATGTGCTGCGGTATCTGTTGGAGCATCCGGGCCGGCTGGTCACCAAAGACGAGTTGATCCACGAGGTATGGGGCGGGGCGTCCGTGACCGACAACGCACTCACGCGTGTGATCGCCCAACTCCGGCGGGAACTCGGCGACAGCGCCAAAGCGGCCCGATACATCGAGACGGTGCCCACGCAAGGCTACCGGTTTCTGGCTGTCGTGGAGACCTCGGAAGCGGTTGCGGCCACGGTGGCCGAGCATGCCCAGCCGCGACGGACGGCGAGAGTCCTCGGGCTCGTGGCTTCGGCGGCCATCCTGGTAGCCACCGCCGCGCTTTTTAGCGCGCGCGTCGTGGACCGGCCGGCCTCTTCGGGCTCAAACAACCAGCAGTTCACTTCGGGTCCAGGCCTGCAAATGTGGTCGGCGTTCTCGCCGGACGGCAACGTACTGGTGTACGCGTCGGAGAAGACCGGGCGATTCGAGCTGTACGCCAAGCCGCTCACGCCGGGCGGACGCGAACTGACTTTGACTGCCGACGGGACGCAGAACATCATGCCCGCCTGGTCGCCCGACGGGAAATGGATTGTCTACCACGCGGCGGCGCTCAATGCGCTGCGCGTGATTCCGTCTTCGGGAGGCACGCCCCGGACCATTTCGGACTTTGGAGTCGAGCCCGCCTGGTCGCCCGAATCGAAGCGCATCGTCTTCCGCTCCGGCGTCTACCTTTCTCCCATCGCGGCGGACTTTGGCTCGCTTCGTCCCGCTCGCCTCTACACGGTTCCGCTCGATGGCGGTCCTCCTGAGCCGCTAACCGAAAGGACGTCCGGGCATGGGGGCCAGGTGAGCCCATGCTGGCCCGCCGGGAGCGACACGGTCTACTTCCTCACCGCGAGTTCGCTAACCAGCAGCACGATTTGGCGGCTGCGTATGGATGGCAGGTCGAAGCCCGAGATAGTGCGGAACTCGGAACGCGAAATCTGGTTCGCGCTGGCCTGCGCGGACGGTGGCAGGCGGGTGTATTTATCGTCCGCCACGCCCGCGCACGAGTTCTCCATCGTCAGTCTCGATCCTTCGTCCGGAGCGGCGCCCGCGCCGGTGCGCCAAACCGGCGTGCTGATGCCGCGGGGACTCGCCGTTTCCTCGAAGGGGAAGCTCGCTTATTCGCTCGCGTCGCTCACCAGCAACCTCTACCGTTTGCCGCTCGACCCCCGCACGGGCCAGGCCGCGGGCGAAGCTCGGGAACTGACTCAGGAGACCGGTTCGCGCGTCACGCTGCCGACGTTTTCGCCGCGCGGCGACTTGGTGGCTTACAACGTCCGGCGCATGGGAGTGCAGTCGGACATCTTCGTGGTGCCCGTTGCCGGCGGTGAAGCGCGGCAGGTGACCACGAACCCCGCGCCGGAAGTGATGCCGAACTGGCTGACCGACGGGCGCACGTTGATCTTCACACGGAAAGGGGACCCGGAGACGTCGCTTGTGCGCGTGACGCTGGACGATGCGCGGACGCAAATTCTGACGCCCGTGCGGCACGGGCCTCTGATGGCGCGGGTCTCGCCCCAAGGCGATCGATTCCTGTTTCAATCGTGGGAGGGAGGGCGGTTGGGACTGTTTCTATCCGGGATGGACCGCCTCCCGCCACGGCGAGTGACGCCGGCCGGGGAGGACATCGGCTATGCCTCATGGTCTCCCGACGGATCGCGAATCGCCGCCGAGCGGTTCGAAAACGACAACACGCACTTGGTGCTGCTGGACACCGGCGGCGGGCCCGTCCGGCAATTGACGAACGAGCCGGGCCAGACGTGGCCCCATAGCTGGGCCGCCGACAACGACCGCATCGCCTTCGCGGGGATGAGAGGCGGCCTGTGGGGGCTGTTCACGATTTCCGCTTCGACGGGCAAGAGAACGACGCTGATCGAACCGGGATTCGCTCGAGGATTCCTGCGCTATCCTAGTTGGTCGCCGCGAGGGGACGCGATGGTGTTCGAACGCGCCGAGTCACGCGGCAATATTTTTCTTTTAGACCTTCCCTGACATGCACATACCCGCCGTAAATCTGAAACCGTGCCTGGAGGCGGCGGAGAATGAATGGCGGGAGCGGCTGGACGAGTTGTTCGCCCGAATGCACTTTATTCTGGGCGAGCAGGTGGCTGCGTTCGAGCGCGAATTCGCGGGCGCCGTGCAGAGCGGGGAGGCCGTCACGGTTGGCAACGGGACGGCGGCCATCGAGTTGAGCCTCCGCGACGCAGGCGTCGGAAAGCCGTCGCAGGAAGTGATCACGACGGCGCTCACGGCGCCGTTTACAGGTGTGGCGATTGCGACGCCGGGTTGCCGGATCCGGTTCGCCGATGTCGATCCGGAGACGCTGCTTCTCGACGCGGACGATGCGGGCAATCGCGCCACCAAACGAACCGCGGCGATCGTGCCCGTGCATCTGTACGGGCAGCCCGTTCCGTTGGCGCCATTCCGGAGTTTGGCGCGCACGTTGAGAGCCGTGTTGATTCAGGACGCATGCCAGGCGCATGGCGCGATGCACAAAGGCAAGGCTCTGACGGCGTATGGACCGTACGTCTGTTACAGCTTCTATCCGACCAAGAATTTGGGCTGTCTGGGCGATGGCGGGGCGATTGCGACCGGTTCGGCGGCGATTGCGCGGCGGCTGCGTTCGAGGCGCGACGGCGGACGGCGCGGCGGGCAGATCGCCTACTTGCCCGGCATCAACTCGCGGCTCGACGAGATGCAAGCCTGCTACCTGCGCGCGTTTCTGCCGCGGCTTGCGGCATGGAATGGCATGCGCCGCGATGTGGCGCGGCGTTACGAGGACGGCCTCCGCGATTGCCCCGGCGTGCGGCTTGTGCGCACGAGCGAAGAGAGCGTCCGCCATCTCTTCGTGATCCGCGCGGGGCGGCGCGACCGTTTGCGCGCGTGGCTGGCTTCGAAAGGTATTGGGACGGGCATTCATTATCCGGCGCCGCTGCACCTGATGCCGGCGTTTCGCGGCGCGGGCTGCAAACGCGGCGATCTGCCGCATGCCGAACGGGCCGTAAAGGAAATCGTTTCGCTGCCGGTGTATCCGTATCTGGCGGCTTCGGCCGTCGACGAAGTGATCGAGCGGGTTCGCGAATTTTACCGCCGGGGATAGACATCCTCTGCGGCGGCACGCAACAGTTCCGCCACGCTCCAGGCCTGCGCGACACAACCGCCTTCGTTGTGAGGCGCCTCGCCATCCGCCACTTCGCCGATCTGGCCTAGGCATCCGGTGCGCAATTGTCGCGAGAATTCGCCGAGCCAGCCCGCGGCCATTTTGCGCGACTCTTCCGAGCCTTCGTTCACTCGAAGGTAAGCGGTGAGAAACGGGCCCATCAACCAGGGCCACACTGTGCCCTGATGGTAAGCCGAGTCCCGCTCCCATACGCCGCCCGCGTAGCGGCCGCGATAGCGCGAGTCGAGCGGCGACAGCGTGCGCAGACCCATGGGTGTGAGGAGTTCGCGGCGGACGAGTTCGACGACGCTACGAGCCCTCTCGCCCTCGATCAACGGGTGATGGAGGCTAACGGCGAAGATTTGATTGGGACGCACGGATTCGTCGTTTCGGTCGGGTTCGACTACGTCGAACAGCCCTCCGCGCCCGGCGTTCCAGAACCGGTCGAGGAAGCTGGATTTCGCGCGCGACGCGAGTTGTCCCAGGAAGAGCGCCCGCTCAGATTGTCCGAATCGCGCGCTCCAATCGCGCATGATGCACAGCGCATTGTGCCAAAGCGCCTGGATCTCAACCGGTTTGCCGGTTCGCGGCGTGACCACCCAGTCCCCGATCTTGGCGTCCATCCACGTGAGTTGCACGCCCGGTTCGCCGCAGGCCAGAAGCGCATCGCTGTCGACGTGGATCCCGTATCGCGTGCCCCGCATATGCCAGTCGAGGATCTCGACGAGCTTGGGATAGAGTTGCTCGCGGACGAAGTCGATGTCGCCCGAGTACTGCACGTAGGCGCGAGCGGCTTCGAAGAACCAGAGTGTTGCGTCGACCGTGTTGTACTCGGGCGCTTCGCCGGCATCGGGGAAGCGGTTCGGCAACATGCCGCGGTCCACACTGGCCGCGAACGCCTTCAATATGCCCCGCGCGAAGTCGTGGCGGCCGGTCACAAGTGTCAGCCCAGGCAGCGCGATCATCGTGTCGCGTCCCCAGTCGCTGAACCAGTGATAGCCGGCGATTACGGTCGAACCCTCGCCTCGCCGCGCGACGAAGTGATCGGCGGCGGCCGTTAGTTCCCGCACAATGGATTCGCCGGATGGCGCTGCGGCGGCGATGGATGCGCGGCGTTCTGTCTCCCTCGCGCGCAGATCTGGAGCGTCCGTTGCGTGGCGCTTTTGTGTAGAGGCAATGCAAACGGCGGTCCGCTTCGCTCGGAGGTCGTAGCGCAGCACAAGCGGTTGAAAGAGGTCCTCCTGGAAATCGAGGCCGCGATCGCGTTCGCGGGCGTACTCGAAGTTGCGGTACCAGTCGCCGGCCGCCTCCGCCGCCGAAGCGTTGTGCGCCAGGTACATCGGCGGCAGGTCCCCGTAGGGCGCCATGCGCACCAGCCCTTCGGTTGCGTCGAAGTCCCGATGGATGGCGTTGTTTTTGTGCGTGGTGGAGTGGTAGTCGCGGAACGCGATCAAGGGCCGCAGTTCGATCCGGCATTCTTGCGCCTCGCCCGACGTCCATTCATACTCCACGACGGTGGTGTTCTCGCCCTGCACTTGGAATACGCGCTTCTCCAGCGTTACTCCGCCGGCTTCATACACGGCGATGGGGAAAGGATCGAGCCGGAACTCGCGCAAATACTCATACCCGCGCGGATGCACGGCGCCGGGGTAGAGGTTCACCGAGAGGTTGTGCCGCTGCCCGTCGACGACCAGCGTCTCTTCGAGTTTGGAGAGCATGACGACCCGTCCCACCGGAGGTTTCGCAGCGGCGACCAGAAGGCCGTGATAGCGCCGCGTGTTTGCGCCGGCGATCGTCGAGGATGCGAAACCGCCAAGCCCGTTTGTCTCCAGCCACTCGAGTTTGAGCGCCTCCTCCAGCCGGCCGCAGACTTCGCGCTCGATCCGAATCGTCTTCATCCGCACTGCTATTCTCCGCTCTGCTGCAGCAGTTTCGCCACTACGCCGGTCCAGCCTGTCTGATGGCTCGCGCCTACGCCCGAGCCATCGTCGCCGTGGAAGTATTCGTAAAAAAGGACAAGATCGCGCCAGTGCGGATCGCTCTTGTACAGTCCGTTGGATCCGTGCACGGGACGGAAGCCTTCCTCGTTGCGCAGGAAGATGCGCGTCATGCGCCGCGAGAGTTCGGCCGAAACTTCGGCCAACGTCATCATCCGGCCCGAACCAGTCGGGCACTCCACCTGGAATGCGTCGCCCAGGTAGTGGTGGAATTTCTGAAGCGATTCGATGAGCAGATAGTTCACCGGGAACCAGATCGGACCGCGCCAGTTGGAATTGCCGCCGAAAAGGCCGGTGCTGGATTCGCCCGGTTCGTAGCGCACGCTGTAGTTGTGGCCATTCACGGGCAGCACGTAGGGCCGATCGCGGTGGACGCGTGAGAGAGCACGAACTCCATAAGGCGATAGAAACTCCTCGGAGTCGAGCATGAATCGCAAGACGCTTCGCAATTGCTCCGCGCCAACTATGGAAAGCAGCCGGCGCTCGCCTTCGCCCGCCGTGTGCATACAGGCGACATTTTCGGTGAGGTCCGCTCGATTCTCGATGAACCATTCGAGACGGCGGCGGAATCCCGGCAACCGGTCGATCGTCGAAGGCTCCAGCGTCTCCACGGCGAACAGCGGAATCAGGCCGACCATCGACCGTACGCGCAGCGGCAGGTGGCCGCCATCGGGCAGGTGCAGCACATCGTAAAAGAAGCCTTCGCGCTCGTCCCACATGCTCGCGCCATCGTGGCCGAGATGATTGATTGCGTGAGCGATGTAGAGGAAGTGCTCCCAGAACTTGCTGGCCACATCCTCGTAAGAGGGATCGTCCTTGGCGAGCTCAAGCGCAATGGCGAGCAGATTGAGGCTGTACATAGCCATCCAGCCCGTGCCGTCGGCCTGCTCGATGTGGCCTCCGGTGGGAAGCGGGGCGCTACGGTCGAAGACTCCGATGTTGTCCAGGCCGAGGAAGCCGCCCTGGAAGATGTTCCGGCCTTCGGCGTCCTTGCGGTTCACCCACCAGGTGAAGTTCAGAAGCAGCTTGTGAAAGATGCGTTGGAGGAAGACGCGGTCGCCTACGCCGCGGCGCTTCTTCTCGATCTTGTAAACGCGCCAGGCGGCCCAAGCGTGAACGGGAGGATTCACGTCGCCGAAGGCCCATTCGTATGCGGGCAATTGGCCATTGGGATGCATGTACCATTCGCGCACCATGAGCGCCAACTGCTCCTTCGCGAACTCGGAGTCGACGAGGGCGAGCGGCACGCAGTGGAAGGCGAGATCCCAGGCTGCGTACCACGGATACTCCCACTTGTCGGGCATCGAGATAACGTCGGCGTTGTAGAGATGGCCCCACTCGCTGTTCCGGCCGTTCCTTCGCTCGCCCGGCGGCGGGGGATTCGTCTCGTCGCCTTCCAGCCAGTCGCGCACGACATAGTGGTAGAACTGTTTCGACCACAGCAGTCCGCCGAAGGACTGGCGCATCACGTTGCGCGCGTCGTCGGAGAGGTCGCCCGGAATCGTCTGTGCGTAGAACTCGTCGGCTTCTTGCTTGCGCGTGGCGAAGACGGCCTCGAACTCGTCCGCGAGCGCATCAGCGCCCGATGCGCCGTTCGTCAAGCGCAGCCTCACGATTACAGTCTGTCCGGCCGGCACGTTCAGCCGGTAATGCGCCGCGGCCTTCGTTCCCACCTGTTCCGGGTTCACGCCGCCCGGATCGCCATTCACGACATAGTCGTTGATGCCGTCCTTCGCATAGCGCGAACCGTTGTCGTATCCATATAGCCGCCGCGTGTTGGTCTCGTTTTCGGTGAACAGCAGATCCGGCGCGCCCTGGCAGAGTAAGCGGCGCTTCTCGTCGTGCACCCCTTCAAGCTCAATCACGCCCGGTGCGCCTTGCCGCAGCGCCGGTTTGCGGGCGTTCTTGCGCCAGGACCAGGTATTACGAAACCAGACGGTGGGCAGTAGGTGCAGGTCCGCCGCTTCCGGTCCATGATTGGACACGCTGACGCGCACGAGGATGTCCTCGCACCCGGCCTTCGCGTATTCGACATGGACATCGAAATAGCGGTTCTCGGCGAACACTCCCGTGTCCATAAGTTCGAACTCGCGCTCGTTCTTGCCCCGGCGCCGGTTCTCTTCCACGAGCCGCGCATAGGGAAACTCCGCCTGCGGGTACTTGTAGAGGTACTTCATGTAGGAGTGCGTGGGCGTGCTGTCGAGGTAGAAGTAGTACTCCTTCACGTCCTCGCCGTGGTTCCCTTCGTTTCCGGTGAGGCCGAAAGCGCGCTCCTTCAAGATCGGGTCGCGGCCGTTCCAGAGTGCGATGGCGAAGCAGATGCGCTGGCGGCGGTCGCTGATGCCGGCGAGTCCGTCTTCGTTCCAGCGGTAGGCGCGGGAGCGGGCGTGGTCGTGCGGCAGGTCTTCCCACGCCGTGCCGTGCGCGCTATAGTCTTCGCGCACGGTGCCCCAGGCGCGTTCACTGAGGTAAGGTCCCCATCGCTTCCAATGCGCGCGGCGCGTCCGCGATTCTTCCAGCCGTTGTTCTTCCTTGGTGGATTGCATGTATGCCTCGTGCATGTAGACCACCTGCGCGGGCCGCTATTCCGCGATTCCGAGGCCGGTCGTAAAACAAAAATGGCCTTCCCCGTGGGGAAGGCCTCGGATGAGAGGAGGGCGTGGCGGCGCGCGGACCGCTAGCCACGGCGGCACGGGCGCAGTCCGGCGCTACAACTCCAGTTTGCTCAGAAAGTCGTTCAAATCAGGCGCCATCGCGGTGATCGTCTGCATATTCGTCTCTTTCGAGAGATCCGAGATCACATAGACGAGGTGCCGCGGGCTTTCGAAGGCGGCGATCTGGAAGCGCTGCACGCCGGTTTGGTACAGCGGGATGCCGGCTTGAGTGAGCGCGGGAATCAGTTCTTCGGTCCTGAAAGACTCGCCGTCTTCCTTGCGCGCGAGGACGACCGACAGAAGTTCGGAATTTCGCTTGAGCGCCAGGTGGACGAACTTGCGGCCATGGAACCCGCACTCGTGCGTGATCATGACGTCGAAGCCGGCCGGAACATGCTTGCGCACGATCGGAATCATGCCTCGGTACGGCGCGCTCAACTTTCGCTGGGCGGTTTCGAGCGTCGGCGCTTCCTTGGGAAACTTGCGGAACACGGAACAATGGATGTGGTCCCGCAACCCGATGCGCATGATGGACGCCACCTGATTCGACACGGAGGCGATGTAGGACTCCTGCGCCCCTGTGGTGAGCCGGAGGTAGCCGAGTTGATAGGCGATGCCGCCGCCGAACACGGCGATGGCCAATGCCGCCGCGGCAGCCATCCAACTGTATCGGAACGGGAACGGCCGCCGCGCCTCGGAGCCTCGGATGGCGGCCCGGATTTTATTTTCCAGGTACGGGGGGACCTCGGCGCCGCGCACGGCGCGCTGGAGTTGTTGCCGCAACTTCAATTCCTCCTCGTTCAAGTTCTTGTCCATGCTCATACCCCCCGTCCTTCTTCGGCGGTGCGGCCAATTCCGTAAGACCGCGCGACTTCCGCCAATTGCTCCCGCAACAATCTTCGTCCACGGCTGAGGCGCGACATCACCGTTCCTATCGGAATCTGCAGAATGTCCGCCGCTTCTTTATAGGCGAATTCCTCCACGTCGACAAGCAGCACCACGGAGCGAAAATCGGCCGGCAGTTTGTCCAGCGCGGCGAGAATCTCTTCGTCGGTGAGATGATCGGGCGCCGGCGGCGAATACGCCAGATTCGCTTCGAGGAACTCCTCGTTCTCCTTCAGCAACGGAAAGCGAAACCACTTACGGCGGTGATGGTTCACGCAATGAAAGAGGATCTTGAACAGCCACGCCCGGCAATTGGTGCCGCTCTCGAAACGGTCGAACGACTTCCAGGCCTGCAGGTAGACCTCTTGGACAACGTCTTCGGCGCGCGCGCGTTCGCCGAGGATACGAGTGGCCGTCCGGTAGATGTCGTTGAGATGGGGCATGGCCTCCATCTCGAACCGGTGAGCCGCCGGTGCGCCCTCCGTCATCATGAGGCCTCCGTGGGTTTCGCTCGCCGCGATTGCTGCCATACGCACCTGGAATGCCGCTTCCCCGGGCGTTTATTCCGCGAGGAGCGAAGAATTTTTGCGGACCGGCCGGGGATACACCACATATGCGATTTCACATAGTTCTCTCTATTCTGTGGGCGGCGGGCGCGGCCGCACAACCCCTGGCGTTTACAAGACTTCCGGCCGAAGGGCCGGCGCCGGCTCCGCGCGTGGACG
>Ga0268299_1004087_pt1 | contig 12017 bp, 8 predicted proteins | sample NOBtaG_FD_193484 | JGI IMG/M metagenome (GOLD analysis project Ga0268299, IMG submission 193484) | Activated sludge microbial communities from bioreactor in Nijmegen, Gelderland, Netherland - NOB reactor | ecosystem: Engineered > Bioreactor > Aerobic > Activated sludge | place: Netherlands...
TGGCGCGGGATGCCCAGTCCCGGGCCACGCCCGCATCCGCTGCGAGCTGGACGGTCGGTCCCGATGGCCTGAGCTACACCTTCAGGCTGCGCCGCGACCTCCGCTGGTCGGACGGACAGCCGCTGACAGCCGATGACTTCGTCTACTCCTTCCGCCGGCTCATGACACCCGCCACGGGTTCGCAACTGGCAGGCGTATTTCTCTTCATCGATGGCGCCCGGGACGTGCTTCAGCACAACGCGCCACCGGAGCGATTGGGCGTGACGGCGCCGGATCCGGCGACGGTACACATCCAGCTCGAGCACCCCGTGCCCTACCTGCCCGACCTCCTCGCGAACACCCAGGTGGCGCCAGTACCCCGACATGCCATCGAAAAGCACGGCCGGGAGTGGACGCGGCCCGGGCGAATGGTGAGCAATGGACCTTACGTACTGGCCGAACGCATTCCACAGAACCACATCAAGCTGGTGAAGAATCCCATGTTCTACGCGGCCGCCGGGACCAGGATCGATGAGGTGTACTGGCATCCCACCCAGGATCTCGCCACGTCCCTGCGCCGCTTCCGGGCAGGCGAGCTGGATGTGGTTCTCAACTTTCCTCCGGATGAGATCGACAGACTGAAGGCGACCCATGCGAAGGAGCTGCACATCGTTCCGGCGCTGGGCACCTACTTTCTGACCGTCAACACGCGCCGCAGGCCTTTCGACGACGTGCGGGTCCGGAAAGCACTCTCCCTCGCCATCGAGCGACCCGCCATCACGGAGCACCTGTTGCGGACCGGCGTCAAGCCTGCCTGGTCCTTCGCCACCCCGGACTTCGACGGCTACGGCGGCATTACCATGCCGGAGCAGAAACAGGCGCTCGCCGTCCGGCAGGCCCAGGCGCGGGAACTGCTGCAGCAAGCAGGATTCGGAACGGATAATCCCCTGACTGTTCCATTGCTCTACGAAACCCAGGAGGAAAATCGCAAGGTGATGGTGGCAGTCGCGGCCATGTGGCAGGCAATCGGCGTGAAAACGCAACTCACCAACGTGGAGTTCGGAGCGCTTCGGGGCCGGGTGACCGCTCGCAACTACGACCTCGCCCGTTACACCTACTTTGCCTCGTTCGATGACGCGTACGCGCTGCTCCAGCTATTGACCAGTGGCAACCCGAACAACTGGCCGGGTTTTGCCAATCAGCACTATGACGAGCTGTTGCAGCGCTACAACCGGACCCCGGACCCGGCAAGCCGCGCGGCTGTGCTGCGGGAAGCGGAAGCGCTGATGATGAATGAATACCCGGTGATTCCGATCTACTACTACGTCTGGCGGCGACTCGTCTCGCCGCGGGTCGGCGGATGGGTGGACACGCCCCGTGGCACTCCACCGACGCAGTTCCTTTGGATCAGGCCGTAGTCCGGGCGACCGAACCGGCCCATGCGCTGAACCTTCTGCTGCCGGGCAAGCCGGGCGCGCATTAGAATGGCACCATGCGCCGCCTCCTCGTCTTCCAGCACGTCCCCCACGAGATCCTCGGCACGCTCGATCCCCTGCTCCGGGACCACGGCTTCCGCATCCGCTACGTCAACTTCGGGCGGCACCCGGACACCGTGCCGGACCTGGACCGCTACCACGGCCTGATCGTCCTGGGGGGACCGATGAACTGCGACCAGGTCGCGCGGCACCGGCACCTGGCTACGGAGGTGGCCGCGATCCAGGCGGCGATCCGGGACGGCAAGCCGGTGCTCGGCATCTGCCTGGGCTCCCAGCTGCTCGCCCGGGCGCTGGGCGCGCCGGTCATCCGGCACCACACGAAGGAAATCGGCTGGTACGACGTCACGCCCACGGCGGACGGCCTGGCCGACCCGCTGTTCCGGCATTTCCAGGGCGCCGAGAAGATCTTCCAGTGGCACGGGGACACCTTCGCGATCCCGCACGGGGCCGTGCACCTGGCCGCGTCGGCAGACTGCACGCACCAGGCGTTCCGCTTCGGCCACAACGTCTACGGCCTGCAGTTCCACCTGGAGGTGGACGAGCCGCTGATCCACCGCTGGCTGCGCGCGCCCGTGAACCTCCAGGAGCTCGACGGCCTGAAGGGCGTCATCGACCCGGACCGGATCGCCCGGGAGACGCCCGCCTACGTCGCCCGGTCCCGGGAGCTCGGCGACGCGGTCTTCGGCGAATTCATCCACCTGTTCCAGGCGCGGCACCGGCGGACGGTGCTGCCATCGCGTTAGTCGAAGGAGGACGATCATGACCGACCGCAGGACGTTCCTGGCCCAGCTGGCTGCCACCGCGGCCCTTGGCAGTGCCAGCTTCACCACCCGCGCCGGCGCCGCGAATGGCCCCGGCCCAGCGAAGCTCATCACCCGCACCATCCCCGCCAGCGGCGAAGCCCTGCCCGTCATCGGCATGGGCACCTCGCGCACGTTCGACGTGGCCGACGACCCGGCCGCGCTCCAGCCGCTGGCTGACGTCCTGCGGGCGCTCTTCGCCGGCGGCGCCACGCTGATCGATTCGTCGCCTATGTACGGCAGGGCGGAGGCCGTCACGGGCCGGTTGCTCCGCGACCTGGGCAAGCCCCGCGGGTTCATCGCGACCAAGGTCTGGGCCGACGGGAAGGACGAGGGCATCCGGCAGATGGAGGAGTCCTTCCGCCTGCTCGGCGTCGAGCGCATGGACCTGATGCAGGTCCACAACCTGCGGGACTGGCGCACCCACCTCGCCACCTTGCGCGAGTGGAAGAAATCGGGGCGCATCCGCTACCTGGGCATCACCACGTCGCGGAAGGAACAGTTCGAGGAGTTTGCGGCGGTGATGCGCGCCGAGCCACTGGACTTCGTGCAGCTCAACTACAGCCTTGGCGAGCGCGAGGCAGACGAGGTCCTGCTGCCCCTCGCCCGGGACCGCGGCATGGCCGTGCTGGTCAACCGGCCCTACATGCGCGCCGAGCTCTTCAGCCGCGTCCGCGGCAAGGAACTGCCCGGCTGGGCGGCCGAGTTCGACTGCACGTCCTGGGGCCAGTTCTTCATGAAGTTCATCGTCTCCCACCCGGCCGTCACCTGCGTCATCCCGGCGACGACGAGCGTGAAGAACATGCGCGACAACCTGGCGGGCGGGATGGGCCGCCTGCCCGACGAGGCCACGCGGCAACGGATGGCCGCCCTGCTGGCCTGAACCGGCCGCCCCGGCGCGCGTGTGACGTAATGTCGCGGCCGGCCGCGGAGGCTTGAATTGCCGCGCCACCGCCTCAAGATCCCCCGTTGATCCGCCGGCCGGCAAATTGCCCCGGCGGTGGCGGCAGGGCTACCATCCCCGGTCACCCGCCCCGCGCCCCAACCCGAGGACCGCCGAGTGAGCGTCATTCCCGCCGAGGCCACCGCCACCGCTCCCGCCCCTGCCAGGGCCCGGTCCGCCGGCGACGGGCCGGCCCGGGTGGACCTGCCGGTGCGCGGCATGACCTGCAGCGCCTGCGCGACGCGCCTCGAGAAGGCCCTCGGCCTCGTGCCGGGCGTGGACAGTGCGGCCGTCAATTTCGCCGTGGAGCGGGCGGACGTCACCTACGACCCGGCCCGCCTCGCCGTGCCGGCCATCGCCGACGCGATCGTCAAGGCCGGCTTCGAGGTGCCCGCCGAGAGCTTCTCCTTCGGCATCGAGGGCATGACCTGCAGCGCCTGCTCGACCCGCGTCGAGAAGGCACTCCGCCAGGTGCCCGGCGTGATCGAAGCCAACGTCAACCTGGCCATCGAACGCGCCGACGTGCGGGCGGTTCCCGGCGTCACCCGCCTGGCCGACCTGGCCGCGGCGGTCACGAAGGCGGGCTACGGCGCCCGGATCGAGTCGCCGGCCGCCTCCCAGGCCCAGGCCGAGGAGGAACACCGGCAGCGGGACCAGGCCCAGCTGCGCCGCGAACTCGTGATCCTGCTGGTCTCCGCCGCCTTCGCGGCGCCGCTCCTGTTCCAGATGGGCGCGATGTCGCTCAACCTGCACTGGCACCTGCCCGCCTGGGTCGAGCTGCTGCTCGCCACGCCGGTGCAGTTCGTCATCGGCGCGCGCTTCTACCGCTCGGCCTGGAAGGCGGTGAAGGCCCGCTCCGGCAACATGGACGTCCTCGTCGTGCTGGGCACGACCGCGGCCTACGGCTACAGCCTGTACCTGCTCGCGACCCTCGGCCTGGACGGCGCCATGGGCCAGCTGTACTTCGAGGCGTCGGTGATCATCATCACGCTGGTGCTGCTCGGCAAGTTCCTCGAATCGAAGGCGAAGCGGGGCACCACCGCGGCGATCCGCCAGCTCATGGACCTGCGCCCCCAGACGGCGCGGCTCCGCGCCGCCGACGGCGCGGAGCGTGAAGTGCCGATCGCCGACGTGCGGGCCGGCGACCTCGTGGTCATCCGCCCGGGCGAACGGGTCCCCGTCGACGGCGAGGTGGTGGCGGGGCGCAGCGAGCTCGACGAGGCGCTGATCACCGGCGAGAGCCTGCCCGTGGACAAGCAGCCCGGCAGCAAGGTCACCGGCGGCGCGATCAACGGCACCGGACTCCTGGAAGTGCGGGCCACCGCGGTGGGCGCCGATTCGACCCTCGCGCGGATCATCCGCCTGATCGAGAACGCCCAGAGCGGCAAGGCGCCCGTGCAGCGCCTCGTGGACCGGATCAGCGCGATCTTCGTCCCCATCGTCGTGGCGCTGGCGGTGATCACCTTCGCCGGCTGGTTCGCCGCCACGGGCAATTTCGAGCAGGCGTTCATCTCGGCCGTTGCCGTGCTCGTGATCGCCTGCCCCTGCGCCCTGGGCCTCGCGACGCCGACCGCCATCATGACGGGCACGGGCGCCGCCGCGCGCGCCGGCATCCTCATCAAGGACGTGGAATCCCTCGAACGGGCCCACCGTCTCGACACCGTCATCTTCGACAAGACCGGCACGCTCACAGCCGGCCGCGCCACGCTCGTCGGCACCGCGCCGCTCCGGGGCGACGAGGACGGGCTGCTCAGGCTCGCCGCGTCGGTCCAGCACGGCAGCGAGCACCCGCTGGCCCGGGCCGTGCTCGAGGCGGCCGAGAAGCGCCACCTGCCTCGTCTCCCGGTGACGGACTTCCGCAGCCACACGGGGCGCGGGGTCAGCGGCACGGTGGACGGCCGCGAGGTCTGGATCGGCAACTCCCGGCTGCTCGACGAACAGGGCATTCCGGCCGGCGAGGCGGCGGCCCGGGTCCTGGACTGGGAGCGGCAGGGCCGGACGGCCGTCTTCGTGGCCGACGGTCACGGCGTGCTGGGCGTGCTGGCCATTGCCGACCCGCTGCGGCCCGAGGCGCTGGACGCCGTGGCCGCCCTGCGCCGGATGGGCGTGCGGACGCTGATGCTCTCGGGCGACGCGGAACTGGTGGCGGCCGCCGTCGGCCGGGAGGCCGGCCTGGACGAGGCCCGGGGCGCCATCCGCCCCGAGGGCAAGGCCGGCGTGGTGGACGAGCTGCGCGCCAACGGCCGGGTGGTCGGCATGCTGGGCGACGGCATCAACGACGCCCCCGCCCTCGCGGCTGCCGACGTGGGCATCGCCATGGGCACGGGCACCGACATCGCCATGGAGACGGCGGGCATCACGCTGATGCGGCCCGACCCGCGCCTCGTGGCCGGCGCCATCGATGCCAGCCGGGCCACGTTCCGCAAGATCAAGCAGAACCTGTTCTGGGCCTTCATCTACAATGTGATCGGCATACCGCTGGCCGCCTTCGGCTACCTGAGCCCCGCCCTCGCCGGCGCGGCCATGGCCATGAGCAGCGTGAGCGTGGTCACCAACTCGCTGCTGTTGCGGCGCTGGCGCCCGCGGCACAAGTAGATGCCCGCGGAAGGAGTCAACCAATCATGATGACCGGAGGAAGAAATCTCATGAAAGCGGAGTTCAAGGTATCGGGCATGACCTGCGGCGGCTGCGAGCGCAGCGTGCAGAACGCGCTGACCAGCCACAAGGGCGTTGCCGCCGCCAAGGCGGACCGGACGAGCGGCACGGTGTCGGTGGAGTTCGATCCGGCCCAGATCGAGCAGGCCGCGCTGGCGAAGGCGATTACGGCAGCAGGGTTCCAGGTCGCCTGAGCGGCCCTGCCCAGGAGACGCACCGGGTTTGCACAGTTGCATCTTGCACCGCTTTGCGGCGCAAGATGCAACTGTGCAAACCCGGTGCGTCTCAATGCGCGCCCATGAAGCCGCCGCCAGTGGTCATCGGCCCGGGCGCCTTCCAGCGCACCCAGATCGCGTAAAGCACCACGATCACGGTGATCCCACCGACCATCTCGAACACCGCGTGGGGGCCGATGGCGTCGTAGAGCCGGCCGCCGACGGCGGTGCAGAAGAGAATGCCGATCGCGCCGGACATGTTGAACAGACCCACCACGGCGCCGCGGGACTCCTTGGGCGCCTCCTGACCGATCAGCGTGGCGGCGCCAACGAAGGCGCTGATCTGGCCGATGCCGAGCAGGATGAAGAAGATCAGGGACTTCTTGTCCAGTGGGTCGTCCACCAGGTCAGTGAACAGGAAGCCCAACGCCGCCAGCGTCATGCAGATGATCGTGCCGGTCACCCGGTTCACCTTGTCCAGCATGTAGCCCATGATCGGCAGCCAGACGAGGCCCGCCCCGGTGGCCGCGGCGAACAACGCCGCGCCCTTGGCCGTGGCTTCGCCGGGCTCGAGACCGGCGGCGATGGCGGCGTTTGTGCCCCACAGGTTGACGAAGGTGCCAATGACCACCAGATCGCCCCGGGCGATAAACGCGCAGGCGTAGGCGAGCGCGATACGCGGGTTGCGGGCCGCCGCGAACCCGCTGGTGACGAGCTTCCGGAGTGGGAGCCGCTCCTCCCGGTGCACCCCCGTGCCCTTCTTGAGACCCGTGGCGACCACCACTGCGGACACGAAGCACAGCCCGGACACGACGAAATGAGTGACGTAGCCCCCGACCTGGGGCATCAGCAAGCGGCCCATGCCCACCGTCAGCACGAGCACGCCGAGGCCATTCAACGTGCCGACGAGAGCCGTGGCCTTGCCCCGGGACACGTTGGCCGGGTAGTCGGCCACGACGGTCTGCAGCATGGCCGTGGCAAGCCCGATGCCCAGGGCATAGACCATCCGGTACCCCGTCAGTTGCGCCACTGACTCCGCGAAGGGATACAGGGCATAGGCTATAGCCATGAAGACGAAGCCCACGGCGAAAACCTGCCGCCGCCCGATGCGGTCGGCCAGGATGCCCGCCGGCGCAAAGACGAGCAGCAGGGCCACTTCGGTCCAGGCCGCGAGGTCGCCGGCAATCCGGCCCTGCTCCCCGATGGGGATCTGCAGGATATTCAGTACGTAGGGTGTGCCGACGCTGATGAAAGCCAGCAGGCCGATGGCCGTGAAAGCGGCGTAGAGCAACGCGCCGAAATTGCTAGGGCTGATGCCCTCGGCGAGCTCGACGAAGAGAAACTTCCGGGCATTGGCGGTGCCCGTGGATGGCGGCGCGGCGGACTCAGGTGAAGACATGTATCGCCTTGCTGTGGGTGTAACTCAGCAATTCCTCGAGGCACTCCTCCCGCCCGAGACCGCTGTTCTTCCACCCGCCAAAGGGGGTGCCGACGAAGTGCCGCGCCGTGGTGTTGATCCAGACGAAGCCGGACTGCAGGGCCCGCGCAAACGTCATGGCCATCTTGAGGTCATGGGTCCAGACGCCCGAGGCCAGTCCGTATTCAGTCGCGTTTGCCATCGCGATCGCTTCTTCCTGGGTGTTCCACTTCAGGATGGACAGGATCGGCCCGAAGATCTCCTCGCGCGCGACCCGCATGTCCATCGTCACGTCACCATACACGGTCGGCCGCAGCCAGTAGCCGCGGCGAAATGCCTCACCGGCCGGGCGTTCGCCGCCCGTCAGCAGTTTCGCTCCATCCCTCTTCGCGGATTCCACGAAGGACAGGACGCGCTGGTAGTGGGCCGCGGAATTCACCGGGCCCATCTGGGACGCGGGGTCGTTCGCATCGCCAACCCGGATGGCGGCTACCTGGGCCACCACGCGCTCGATGACCTCGTCGTACAGCGATTCGTGCACCAGCAGGCGGCTGTTCGAGCCGCAGGACTGGCCCGCCCAGGCGAAGTTCATGCCGCCGACCGCCGCCTTCGCGACGGCGGCCGGGTCCGCATCCGGGCACACGATCATGGGATTCTTGCCGCCCAGCTCCAGCGAGATGTGCTTCACGGCCACTTCGGCCGCGGAACGCTGGATGGCGAGGCCGGTCTGCACCGAGCCGGTGAAGCCGATGCGCCAGATCGACCGATGCCGCACGAGCGCGTCGCCCGTGGGCAGGCCCGGCCCGTGCACGATGTTGACCACGCCCGGCGGCAGCACGTCCCGGCAGATCTCGCCCATCAGCGTGCCGGTCAGCGGGCTCGTCTCCGGCGTCTTGACGATCACCGAGTTGCCCGCCATCAGCGGCGCGGCCAGGTGCGCGGCCGCAAACAGGAACGGATGGTTGAAGGGCACGATGCGCGCGACCACGCCGTAGGGCTCGCGGATGGAGAAGTGGATGCCGTCCCTGGAGGCCGGCACGCTCTCGCCCTTCATCTCGGTGCCGTAGCCGGAGAACAGGTCGAGGTAGTTGGCCGCCACCTCCACGTCCCGGCTGAGGCTGGTGATCGTGTTGCCGGTGTCGGACGCCTCCAGCGGCAGGATCTCCGGGGCCCGGGCCTGCATGGCGGCGCCGAGCCTGCGCAGCAGGTCCCGCCGTTCCCAGATCGTGGTCTGCGCCCAGCCCCGCTGGGCGGCCTCGGCGGCGCGAACTGCCTTGTCCACGTCCTCGACGGTGCCGACGGGCACACGGCCGTGCACCTCTTCCGTGCCCGGATTGACGGACTCGATCCACTGACCGCTGCCGCCGGGCACGAACTGCCCGCCGATGTACATCAGGCGATCACCGAACTTGAGGGACATAACGCAAGGAACCCGGTTGATTCAGCGGATATTGTGGGGGACCGGCGGTCCGACGGGAACGCCTGGCGGGTACGGGATTACCGCTGCGACCACCTACCGGGCCACTACTTCGCCGGCTGGGGCTTCTGCTGCTCGGCGTAGTGCTCGAGGCTGGACAGGCTGCGCACCGCCTCGTACTTCGTCGGCGCGTCGAAGTACTTCTGGTAGTTCTTCTCGGCATAGTCCAGCACCTGGCGGTGCAGGACCTGCTCCAGGTCGGTGGCGGTGCCCATGAAGCAGCTGTACTGGCAATTGCCCGGCATCTGGCCCATCAGCATCCAGGGCAGCCATGGCGTGGTGCGGTTCCACGTGCCGCGGTAGTCCAGCGTGGTCAGCTTCTCGTTCTGCATGTCCGCCGCCTTGACGTGATGGGCGAAGAACTCCGACACCTGGGCGATCGGCCCCGCCGATTCCCGCGGCCACTTGTCCGGCTGCAGGGCGCTCGGGTAGGCCAGGTGGATGTGGATCTCCATGTCGAGCCAGTCGCCATGCTGGTACCAGGGAAGGATGAAGGGAATCCGCGGCGGCGGCGCTTCCTTGTTCAGGCCGCCGAAGCTCGGGGGCGCCGGGAAGAAATCCTCGATCATGTAGTTGAACGGGTCGTTGTCCACGTGGACGACCTTCACGGTCTCGCCCAGGTAGGGGTTCTTCCACTCCGTGAGCACGTCGCCGGAACGCAGGTCGGTGTAGACGATGATCTCGCGGCACATGCGCTGGATCGAGCCGTCGGGAAGCACGTTGAGGCGGATGGCGCCGAAGCCCTCGGCACCGCAGAGGTCGTCGATCTTCTTGCCGGGACGCACGCCGGAGACGTAGCCCTTGAACCAGAAGTACTTCTGCCTGCTGTTGTCCAGGTCGCCCTGGATGCGGGCGTAAGCCAGCTTGTTGCCCTTGCCCGTGCGCAGGTCCAGGTAGGGACCTTCCAGCGCTGGTCCCTTGCCGTACCGGCTGGCCTGCGCCGGCGCCTGCCCTGTGCCCTGGTGCGCGCCGGCGAAGGCGGATCCGCCCTGGAGCAACCCCAGCGACAGCGCGCCCATGGGACCAACGGTGGCAAAGGAATTCAGCAAGTCCCGACGGGTCGTCTGCATGGATCCAGTCCTCGTTGTCGGTCGGTGAACGGAAATGATATCAACCCTCGGCCGCAGCCGGGGCTGGGGTGGTCGCCGGCCGGCCGCGGGTGGCGACGTAGGTGATGATGGCCAGAATGAACATCACGCAGTTGGCGCCCGCCATCAGCAGGAATGGGCCGACGGGCTTCCAGTTGTCGAAGAGCCAGCCGCCGATCAGCGCCACCAGCATGATGCCGAGCGCGCCGGAGAAGCTGTAGAGCCCCAGCACCGCGCCCCGGCCCCGGTCCGGCGCTTCCTTGCCGATGAGCGAAGTCGCCGAGATGTTGGCCGCCATCTCGCCCATGCCCACGAAGGCCGCAGCGATATACATGCCGTTGCCCAGCGGGTTCTCCAGCACGCCCAGCGACGAGTAGCCGATCCCGGCCAGGATCATCGCGCCTGCCAGGCCAGCCACCCGGTCCACCCGGTCGAGGATCCAGCCGAAGATCGGGGCCCACGGCACCGCCATGGCCTGGATGATCACGTAGAACAGCGTGGCCTTCTTCAGGGCCTCGCCCGTGGACAGGCCCTGGGCGATGCCCTCCTGGACCAGCCAGAGCGTGAGGAAGGTGCTGACCACGGCCAGGTCGGCCCGGGACACGAGCCCTGCCGTGTAGGCGAGCGCCACCCGGGGATTGCGGCCGGCGGCAAGGCCGATCTTCAGCGTGGAGAGGAGCGGCTCGCGTTTCCCGAGCTGGGCAGGGGCGCCGGGGCGCAGACCCCAGAAGAGGACGCTCGCCAGCGTCACGCAGAGCGCCGTGACGCACCAGAAGGCGAACCGTCCGGCCCACACTTCGTCGACCCCCATCTCGATGAAGCGGTTCGGCAGTCCCCCGATGAGCCGCGGCAGCGACGCGATGCCGAGGCCGTTGAAGATGAAGACCGCCGCGATCATCTTGGCCCGGGACCGCTCGATCGGGTAATCGTTGGCCACCGCGACCAGCATGACGTTGACGCAGGAAACGCCGGACGCGATGAAGAGCCGGAAGATGGCCAGTTCCCAGCTGGCGTTGGCCAGAGGGTAGAGGCAGTAGCCGAGTCCCAGCAGCAGGAAGCCGGCGCCGAAGATCGGCTTGCGCCCGAAGCGGTCCGACAGCGCGCCGGCGGGACCGAGCAGGATCAGCGCCACGATTTCCTGCAGCACGGTCAGGTTGCCGGCGAGCGAGCCCTGCTCGTCCAACGGGATCTTCAGGATCTCGTTGAACACGTAGGGCTGCATCACGCCCACCGTGTTCATCATGGCGATGCCGAAGAAGGAGACGAAGAAGAGCGTCCACACGTTCTTCGGGGTGACGTCCCCACGCATGACCAGGGGACCGACCCGGTAGAGGCCCACCTCGCTGGCGGGGTTCGAGGGGCCCAGGGGACCGTGTTGGGCGGCTGCGGTCATGGCGTACCTGTTCCTGTCCGGGGCAGCCCCGGGCGCGCAGTGTGGCAAGGACCCGCACCGGCGGCCAGAGCCGGAGCACCCCTATCCGTCTGGTGATTCGCCAAGGTTCTGGACACCGGATGCGCACGTTGTTGACCATCTGCGCCCGGAGAAACTAAGGTCCCGTACCCGTCACAGCATCCCGGAGCGGCCATGCGCCTCGTCAAGCGGATCCTCAAGTTCACCGGCCTGCTGGTCCTGGTGGCGGTCGCCGGCATCCTCTACGTGCTGAACCGCGGCGGGGCCTTCCGGACCCTGGAGCCCCACTTCGCCGGGACCTGCGAGTCCCTGCCCCTCGACGCCAGCGCCGAGGACATGACCGTCGACCGGGAACGGGGCTACGTCTACATCTCCCACCTGGACCGCCAGTCGCTGGTGAAGGGCGACGGCAGCAACGTCCAGGGCACCATCATGCGCCTCGACCTGAACCGCCAGCCCCTGGCCATCGAGGAAGCGCTCCTCGACAAGCCCGCCCACCTGCGCACCCACGGCCTGAGCCTCTACGTGGACCCGGC
>Ga0268299_1004088_pt1 | contig 12014 bp, 13 predicted proteins | sample NOBtaG_FD_193484 | JGI IMG/M metagenome (GOLD analysis project Ga0268299, IMG submission 193484) | Activated sludge microbial communities from bioreactor in Nijmegen, Gelderland, Netherland - NOB reactor | ecosystem: Engineered > Bioreactor > Aerobic > Activated sludge | place: Netherlands...
GCTCTGCATCGGCCCGCTCGCCTGCGCGTCGTCGGGAACCGCGGCGTCCGGGGCATCCTCCGGGCCCACCGTCGATGCCAACCGCGTGTACACCGTTGCCGAAGTCACGCGGCAGGCGGAGGCGCGCTTCGGCCAGAATGCCTTGCGGTACCCACCGGAGCTACGCATCCAAGGGCTGATCGGGCGCGTGGAGGCGGAGTTCATCGTCAGTGCGCGCGGGCGCATCGAGCCGGAATCGTTCGTGGTGCTCTCGAGCACGCATGCCGATTTCACGCAGGAAGTGAAAGATGCCATTCCCACGCTGGAGTTCTTGCCGGCGCGCGTCGGTCGCACACCGGTGCGCGTGCGAATGCGGCTGGGTTTCGATTTCAAGCTGAGTGAGTTCGAGGGGGCGCGGCGCCCGGAGTGATTTCGGTAGTACCTGATGGTGGTCGCAATACGATGATGGCAACGCTGAGTGGGCACGACGTCAGGATGGCGCCGTGCCCTATTTACTTTCTCCCTCGGCCGAGCGTACCCTATGGCCATGCCCACCCTCGCGCCTCGCTATTGGACTGCTGCTGACGTTCGCGAGTTGCCGGACGACGGCAACCGCTACGAGTGCATCGACGGAGAACTGCTAGTGACGCCGGCGCCACGCGGCGGGCATCAGGCGGCAATTCGCGATCTGTTCCGTCTGCTCGACCCCTACGTGAAGGCCCACGCGGTCGGGGAGATCCTGTGGTCTCCCGCAGACATTGAGCTCGAGCCCGACAATCTCGTGCAACCCGATCTCTTCGTGGCGCGGCTGCTGCCGCAGATCACGAAGTTCCGGAATTGGGCGGATATTGCCGGACTCGCGTTGGCCGTCGAGGTGCTCTCGCCGTCGACGGCGCGCTACGATCGCGAGGTCAAGCGGCGCTTCTACCAACGGGCCGGAGTCAGCGAATACTGGATCGTGGATGTCGACGCGCGGTGCATCGAGCGCTGGCGGCCTGCGGTGGCGCAGCCCGAGGTGCTCGCCGAATCGCTTCGCTGGCAGCCCGTGGGGGCGGGGGCGGCACTCGAAGTCGATGTCGCGGGGTTCTTCGCGGCCCTCCTCGATTAGCGCCCCACCTTAGCGGGGAGTCTCTGGTCCGCCCGCTCGCGGACGCGTGGGGCACCCGCCGAAACGTCCGACCGCGCCTGCCGTAGGGAGGCCATGCGCCGCCGGTATCTGCCGATGCGGCAAGCATTTGCTGGCACGGCGGTTGCCCCTGCATCGGGCAAACGGCGAATTTTCCTCCCATGACTGACCACAGCACTTCCGATTTCGAGCAGCCGGCGACGGCGCCTGAAGCAACCGCGGCAGGCGATGCGCCGGCTGACGCTGCCGCAACGCCCGACGCAGCCCCCGACGCCCCGACGAGCGATCCGCTCGCCGAAGCCGAGCGCGCCATCGCGGAGCAGAAGGACAAGTACCTCCGGCTCTACGCGGAGTACGACAACTTCCGCAAGCGCGCGGTGCGCGATCGCCAGGACGCCGAGAAGATGGGCATGGGCGCGGTCATGAAGGGGCTCCTCGAGACGCTCGACGACCTCGGCCGCGTGGCGCACATGACGCCCGAGGGCGCCGATACGAAGACCGTGCTCGACGGCGTGGCGATGGTCGAGAAGAAGCTGCTCAAGTCCCTCGCCGGCCACGGGCTCGAAGTCGTGGACCCCGCGAACGCCCCGTTCGATCCCGCGCTGCACGAGGCCATCACGACCGCGCCCGCGGCCACTGCCGACGAAGACCACACGATCGCCGTGGTCTACCAGGTGGGCTACCTCCTCAACGGCACCCTGCTGCGTCCGGCGCGCGTCGTCGTGCGGCAGTGGAACGGGTGATGGCGCAGAAAGACTTCTACGCCGTCATCGGCGTCTCCAGCAGTGCGACCGCCGACGAGATCAAGAAGCAGTATCGCCGGCTCGCCAAGCAGTATCACCCGGACACCAACAAGGGTGATGCGAAGGCGGCCGAGCGCTTCAAGGAGATCTCGGAGGCGTACAACGTCTTGGGGGACGCCGAGAAGCGGAAGCAGTACGACGAGATGCGCCGGCTGGGGGCCTTCGATCCGTTCGCGCAGCGTGGCCCGCGGCCCGGTGGCACGCGCGGCGGCGGCGCTGCCGGCGGCGCTGCCGGCGGCGCGTACAGCCAGAGCGGTCCGCGGATGGAGGAGTTCGACATCGGCGGGCTCGGCGGATTGGGCGATCTCTTCGGCTCGATCTTCGGGGGCGGTCGCCAGCAGCGGCCCAGCGGGCCGGAGCAGGGGCAGAGCGTCGAAACGACGCTCGAGGTGCCGTTCAAGGTGGCGGCGCTGGGTGGCAAGGTGCCCATCACGCTCGATCTCAACGAGGAGTGCGGCACCTGCAATGGCAGCGGCGCGGCGAAGGGCGCGTCGCTGAGCGTCTGCACCGAGTGCGGCGGTCGCGGCCAGATCTCGTTCGGCCAGGGCGGCTTCGCCGTGAACCGTCCGTGCCCCGCCTGCCTCGGCAAGGGGCGCATTCCCAGCGAGAAGTGCGCCGCCTGTCAGGGCGCAGGCGCGAATCGCACGAGCAAGAAGGTGCTGATCACCGTCCCCGGCGGCACCGAGAGCGGCTCGAAGATCCGGCTCAAGGGGCAAGGCGGCCGCGGCGTGCGGGGCGGCCCCAACGGCGACATCCTCATCACCTTCCAGGTGAAGCCGGATCCCGACTACGAGCGCGATGGGCTCGACGTGATCCTGCGCCAGCGCATCAACCTCGCGCAAGCGACGCTGGGCTCGAAGGTCAGCGTGCTCACGCTCGACGACAAGACGATCACCATCACGCTGCCCGCCGGCACGCCGAGCGGGAAACGCTTCCGCGTGCGCGGGCAGGGCATCGAGAAGGACGGGCAGCGCGGCGACTTGCTGGTCGAAATCCAACTCGCGGTGCCGGAGTCGCTGACGGCAGAGCAGCGCAAGTTGATGGAGCAGTTTGCCAAGGCGGCGGGGCTCGAGTACTAAGCCGCTGCTGCCAAGTGTGTCAGTGCTCCCAGCGGAAGCGCCACGTCCGGCAGCGCGCCGACGGCGCCACGACGCACACGGGTGCATCTCGCGGAGCCGCACTTGGTCGCTGCCGGCTTTCGCTGTCGCGGCAGACCTCGGCCTGCGCCCAGGGGCGGGGACTGTCAACCGCCCCCGTCCCCGCAGCGCTCTAGGGCTCCAGCCCTAGAGCGCGAAGCGTAGACCGGCCACGACGCCGTCGGTCTGAGGTGCATCGCCGTCGTCTAGCGGCGTCCACTCCACCGAGGCGCCGTTCGTCAGGGCGCGGTGCACCAGTGCTTCGATCTCGGCCGGGTGCGCGCGCCAAGCCGTGTCCGTGAAGATCAGCTCGGCGATCGCCCCGACCTCCGCCGCGCGTTGCGCATGCGCGAAGCCGAGTGCCGCCCGCCCGCTCGCGGCCGCGGCGTCGCGCAGATCGGCGAGGTGCGCTGCTTGTTCGCGCTGGCGCATCGTCCGGAGTGCCTCGATGATCTCCGGGATCGCGGCGTCCGCTGGGCCCATGCGCAAGGGCCCAGCGGACGCCGTGCGATCGGCGAGGGCGCGTGGCAGCGCCGCCACGAAGCGTTTCACGGTCTCGACGGCGCCGCCCACCACGACGGGCAGCGCGTCCTCGGCGAGTGCCGTCACGCGGCGTACGGTGGTCACCAGGAGTCGCTCGCTGGCGTCGCGCCGCTGGCGTTCCGCCTCGTCCGCACCCGCACGACCATGCGTGCCGCGGTGGAATCCTGGCGCCGGGCCCGCGCTCATGTGCGGCCCCACGTCACTCACGCGGTCCGCCTCCAGCTCCACGATCGCGTCGACCACGCCGTCGTGGTACAAGCCGAGCCGCGCGCGCGCGCGATCGATTTGCACGAGCAACGCCGACTCCGGCTCCGCCGCCCGCAGGAAGGGCACCACGCGCGGGCCGATGTCCCATGCGGCCGACGTCTCCACCCGCGGTGGTGTCTCGATGACCAGTTGTGCGCCGGCGGCCGTCCGGAAGAACGCCCAACCCTGACGTCGCGAACGGTGCTCCGCCGACGGCATCGCCTCGATCAGCTCCGCCAAACAGGCTTCGAGGGCCTTGCGTTCCGCGACCGGTCGCTCGGTCGACGGCTCGCGGAGCCGCTCGATGGCGTCCCGCAGCCGGAGCGCCACCGCGCGGCCTTCGGCCGGGTCGGCGGGCGCCGCCTCGAGATAGACGCTGAGCGTGAGCGCGTGACGATTCGCGGCGAGAAACTGCGCAAGACTTGGCCAGGCCGACATCGTGTGCTCCTGTCAGAAGGGCTACTGCCCAATCTGCGGTGCGGGCGCGCGCGGGCTATCGGATGTTTCCCCCTATTGCGGTGGGGGATTGTGCGTCAGGGAGCTCCTCATGGCGCAGTTGCTGGCGCGGCCCGGAGGTCCGTCGCACATTCCGCACATGCGTCGTCTACGCGTGGGGCAAGGCGCGCTGATGCGGCAGCGAACCTGGCGACTCTTCGCGCTTGGCGTCAGCGCGGCATGCATGGGCTGCAGCAGTTTCCAGCGCGCGGTCGACGCGCCGTCCCCCGCGGACGCAGTGCAGCTCTCGGTCCCCGGCGGCTTCGTGACCCTACGCGGGCAGCCGCGGACCGACAGCAGTCAAACGGTGACCTGTCACGGCTCGAGCGTCGTTGGCCGATTCGTCGGTCAGCGCGGCGACACGATTCTGCTGCGCGATGCCTACCTCGTGACGCCCGCGGGGGAGTCTCCCCGTCTCTGTCGGTTCCGGATCAACGGCGCGGCGTACGGCGCCGACGGCGCCACGCCCGTGCTCGCCACGCGCCAGTTCAGTCCGCTGCGGACCATGCTGGTGGTGGCGGTCGTCGGGGTGGTGGCGGTGACCATCGCCAATGCCGAATGGGAGTACGGCCCATCCTCGGGCAGCGGGAGCGGCTGTACGGGCTTCCTCTGCCAACGTCTCGCGCCCGCCGCGCCGTCGCTCAAGTCTCGAGCGTCGCCTCGAGCGTCATCGGCACTCGCAGCGCCTTGGAGATGATGCAGTTCACCTTGGTCGCCTCGGCGAGCTCGTGGAACTTCGCATTGCTCAATCCCGGTACCTTGGCCTTGGTCGTGAGCTTGATGTTCACGATGGCCATGCCGCCGTCGACTTTGTCCATCTGCACTTCGGCGGTCGTGTCGACATACGCGGCGGCGAATCCCGCCTGCGAGATGCCGAGATTGAGCGCCATCGAGAAGCAGCCGGCGTGCGCGGCGCCGAGGAGCTCTTCCGGATTGGTGCCTGGCGCGCCCTCGAAGCGCGTCCCGAACGAGTACTTGCCTTCGTAGGCGCCGCTGCCGAGGCGGAGGTGTCCGGTGCCGACCTTGAGTTCGCCTTCCCACTTGGCGTGTGCCTTGCGCGTGATCATTGGACTTGCTCCACTGGGGGTGCTGAGGACTGCGGGGACGCAGAAAGATACGGCCTGGGCCGTCGCTTGCGGCCCAATCTCGCGGGCGCGAGGTAGAGCTCTACTCGACAAACGGGGTCCTCGAGATTCAGCTGCAGGCGCTCGGTGGTGAAGCCTCTACGATCAACTGCCGCGCGAGCCGGGTGTCAGGCTTCGTGATTCACGCCACTGCCGACACGGTTCATCTCCGCGAGACGCGGGTGCGCGAGCTTGTGGCCGGGAACCCTCAGGCCTGTGCATCCGTGCTCGACGCGACGATCTGGACGCGGGAAGGGTCGTATCTGGTCATCTCGGGCCCGCAGTTCGATAAGGTGAAAACCGCAGTGCTGTTCGGCAGCCTCGGCCTGCTGTACCTCCTGCTCAGCGACGCGATGGCGGGCGTAGCTGCGGCCATGCTGCTCGGAGGCTGACGCGCCTCGGCGGCAGGCGCTACGCGCTACGCCGCCTGAATGGGCAGCACGCGCTTGCTGGCGGCGATGATCCCGCCGCCGAGCACGAGGCCAGCGGCGTCGTACAGGACGACGCTTTGTCCCGGCGAAATCGCATACGCGGGTTCGTGCAGCAACACCTCGAAGCGATCGCGCGTGGCCATGACGAGCGTCGCGGGCACCGGTGTCGCGCGGTGCCGGATGCGCACGAGCACCTCGCCGCCGTCTGCCGGTACGCGCGCTGCGAGCCAGTTGACGTCAGAGGCGCTCAGCCCGCGACCGAGCAAGGCCTCGCGTGGGCCGACGACCACGGCGCGATCCTCCGGCCGCAGCGCCACGACGAACAGCGGCTCGCTGGAGCCGCCCGGCAGTCCGCGACGCTGCCCGATGGTGTATCGGGCAAAGCCCTTGTGCTCGCCGACGACGCGTCCGTCCAGCGTGAGGATGGGGCCCGGCGTGAGTGACGGCGCATCGGCCGGCAACTCGCGCTCGAGCACCTTCACGTAATCGCCATCGGGCACGAAGCAGATCTCGTGGCTCTCGGGCTTCTCTGCGGTGAGCAGGCCAAGCTCGCGCGCGATCGCGCGCGTCTCGGGCTTGGTGAGGTGCCCCACGGGCAGTAGCATCCGCGCCACGACCTCGCGCTCGATGCCCCAGAGGAAGTACGTCTGGTCCTTGTTGTCATCCACGCCGCGGGCAAGCTGCCCGTCGATGATGCGGGCATAGTGCCCCGTCGCGATGAACGGCGCCTCGATGGCGTCGGCCTTGGCGAGCAGGTCGCGGAACTTCGTGAACGTGTTGCAGCGCACGCAGGGAATCGGCGTGCGGCCGGCGGCGTACTCGGCCACGAAGTCGCTCACGACGTCGCGGCCGAAGGCGTCCTGCAGGTTGAGCACGTAATGCGGGATGCCCAACGATTCGCAGACACGACGCGCATCGTTCACGCTATCGAGCGAGCAGCAGGGACGGTCGGGGAGGTCTCCACCGTCATTGAACAGCTTCATCGTCACGCCCACGACGTCGTAGCCCTGGCGCACAAGCAGGGCGGCGGCGACGGAGGAGTCGACGCCGCCGCTCATGGCGGCGAGTACGCGAGGGCGGGGCGATGATGCGGACATAGACTAGGAATATACCTAGGCCGCTGAGCCGGTTCCGGACCTGATCGCGGAACCGCGGCGGTCGCGCGCCGGAGTGTCCCCTAACGGCGCACCGGCAGACGGGGCACATTAACGCGGACTCATATCGACCGGGGCCCTGTCACATACGTCGTGCCAGCAGCAGCCGTCACGCTGGTGATATCTGGCTCGGAACGGGCGCCGACGCGTCGCTCACCGAGCTGCTCGACCGTGCCCGCGCCATGCGGGCCAGCGACGTGCACATCGCGCCGGGATTCCCCGTCTACGCGCGCATCGACGGCAAGCTGCAGGCCCTCACCGACCAACCGCTGACGCTCTCGACGGCTCGGCACCTCGCGACGGCGCCGCTCAGCGAACGCCAACGCGCTTCCCTGCAGGACGACCTCGACGTCGATCTCATGTGCATCGACGACCAGCAGCAGCGCTATCGCGTGAACATCGCGCACGCGAACGGTGCGGTCGGTGCCGTGATCCGCTTGCTGCCGCTGGCGCCGATGCCGCTGGCCGACCTCAAGCTGCCGCCGGCCGTCGAGATCGCGACGCAGCGCGGCAAGGGCTTGGTCCTCATCACCGGCAGCACCAGCCAGGGCAAGACCACCACGATGGCGAGCATGATCGACGCCATCAACAGGCGCGATCGCCGGCACATCGTCACGATCGAGGATCCGGTGGAGTACGTGCATCCGCCCGGCCAATCCCTCGTGCGCCAGCGCGAAGTCGGCCGCGACACGCAGTCCTTCGCCCAAGGCCTCCGTGCCGCGCTGCGCCAGGACCCCGACGTCCTGCTCATCGGCGAGCTGCGCGACTTCGAGACCATCGAGATCGCCCTGCGCGCCGCCGCCTCAGGTATGCTGGTGATCTCGACGCTGCACATCGTCTCCATCGAGCGCATGATGGACCGCCTGGTCGCCTACGCGCCGCCGGGGCGCGAGAACCTCGTGCGCTCGATGACCTCAGAGGTCCTGCACCTCGTCGTGCATCAGGAGCTGCTGCCCACGCTCGACGGCGGCAAGCGCGTGGCGGCGGAGGTGATGGTCGGCACGCGCGCTATCCGCAACCTGCTGCGCGGCGGCTCCGAGACGCAGTTGCGCTCGGCCCTCATGTCCGGCAGCGCCGCGGGCATGGTGACGATGCAGGCCTCGCTCGACGCGCTGGTCGCCGAAGGAGCGATCGCCGAGTCGCTGCGCGACGATGTCCTCAAGAACTATGCGGCCATCAACTGAACGACGGCTCGTCGACGATCCCGGCCACCGCGCGATGCTGGCCGAGGCGCTGGGGCCCGATTATGAGCTGGGGCCCATGGTGGGGCAGGGAGGCTTCGGTTGCGTGTACGAAGCGAAGGACCTGCGCCTCGGGCGGCGTCTGGCGGTGAAGGTGATCCGCCCCGACCTCGCGGGCGCGTCGGCCTTCGTGAAGCGCTTCCGGCAGGAGGGCGTGGCGATGGCGCGCCTGCGGCATCCGTCCATCGTGCCCATCTACGACATCAAGGAAGCGGGCGCGCTGATCTTCTACACGATGCCGTACATCGACGGACCGACGCTGGCGGCCAAGCTCGAGCGGCGCGGCGCGCTGCCGCCGAAGGTCGCGCAACGCGTGCTCATGGAGCTCTGCGATGCCGTCGCCGCCACGCATCGCGCCGGCATCCTGCACCGCGACATCAAGCCATCGAACGTGATCCTCGAGGGCGCACTGGAGAAGGTGCTGCTCATGGATTTCGGTGTCGCACAGGTGACTGGGGCCGGCTATGACACGGAGAGCGGGCAGGTCCTGGGCACGCCGACGTACATGTCGCCGGAACACGCGGGCGGCGGACACGTCGTGGACCAGCGCTCGGATATCTATTCGTTGGGTGTGGTGGGCTACCACTTACTCACGGGTCGCCCGCCGTTCTCGGGAGATACCCCGATGGCGATCGTCGTGCAGCACATGTCGAACGATCCCGTGCCCATCCGGCGCATCAATCCCTCGGTGCCCTTCGAGATTGCCGATGCCGTCGAGCGCGCGCTACAGAAGTCACCCGACGACCGGCATCAGTCGGTGATGGAAATGTGGGAGCAGTTGAGCCGTGCGACGTTCTTCCGCGAGGTGGACGAGCCGCTGCCGCCGGAGCCGCCGCGTGCGGTGGGACGCCTCAGCGCGCTCGCGACCTTCATCAGCCTGATGCTGCTCGGCATCGCCTGGGCTTCGGCCCAGCGCTTGACGATGGACCCTGGCGCGTTGGCCCCGCGGCAGTGGATTGTCGCAGCGTCCGGCTGCGCCCTGCTCGCCGTCGTGCTGTCGCCCGTGGTACGCGCCTCACTGCGCGACTACCGACCCCGCTGGGCGTTCTGGAAGCGCTAGCACCGCCGCCCACCACAGCACGACTCCGCTGCCCCCGACGGCTGCTGCGATGCCAAGTCCGCGGCTGTCGAGCCACGGCCATTCGACGCCCGCACCTCGGGCGATCAGCGATCCGGACATCGTTGCCGCCGCGGCGTGATGCAGCCACCACGCCGCTGATGGAACCGCGGCGAGCAGCTGCCGCTGCGCCAAGGCGCTGAGGAACGGACCGAGAATCAAGAAGTGGATGGCGCCCATGGCGACGTCGTGCGTGAGCGGCACGATGCCCGTCGCGACCACGACGAGACCGCCCGCCGCCGCGTACCATGGCAGCGCAAAGACCGGGCGATTGACGCGACGCGCGACGGCAAGCCAGTAGAGCGCGTGCAGCGCGAGCCCCACGCGGGCGACGGCGGTTGGCCAGAGTCCGAGGGCCAGTGCCGAGAGCGTACCGGTGAGGACGCTGCCCCACGCCAACCGCTGCCGGAGTCCGAACGCCGTGACGGCGCCTGGTGCGACCACCAGAAAGAGCAACGCCGTGAGAAAGCTCTGCACGGCAGCCGCTGCGATCGCAGGATCGCTGCGCAGCGTCCGCGCGATCAACGGGATGCAGGCCAGCGCCAGCAGCGTCCCTGGCAGTACGGCGACCATGGGATCGTCGTGCTGCCGCGCCGCACGCGCGATGCGCCACGCGGCGACGATCCACAGCCCGCCGACGATCGTCGATCCCACGATTCCGAGCAGCCCGTAGCCACGCTGGATGAACCCAATCGTCGCGATGATGGTCGCGATCGCATACAGCGCGCGTTCCCATCGGCGAAGCGGAGCAGTCTTGCCCGACGATTCCCATGCGAGCCACGCCAGCGGCACCAACACGGCGTAGTAGCCGAGGTGCGAGTGCGCATGGCGGAGGTTCGGAAATGTGAGCGCCGCTGGGAGGGCGAGACCGACGCCGGCGAGGAACCACCGCAGCCAGAGTCCCAGCGCGATCGTGCCGAGCAGCGCCACCAGCACGATCGCGCGCCGCCGGTCGCGCGGGCGGCCGTCCGCCATTCAGCGACCGTCGGGGTTGGCGCCCGAGCTCCGGATGCGCGGCCACATCCCGAGGAAGAACACCGCGAGCCCCAAGACTTGCAGCGCCGCCGCGCCAACGATCGCGGCGCGCCAGGCGCTGCCCGTCGTGTCACCGAGCCACGATTCCAGCACGACGCGCGTCGCCGTGCCGCCCGCGATGCCCCACCACGCGATCTCCGCGAGCACGGGCTTGTAGCGGGCGTCGCCACTGCGCGCGCGCGGGAACATCCACAGCGCCACGCCGGCAATCATCATCAACACGAAGCCCACCAGTAGCGCGTGCGTGTGGGCGCTGCGCAGGCGCCAGGCCGTCGCGATCCCGAACTCGCGGCCGAGCAACATCCAGAACCCCAGCGCCAGCCCCACGAGGAGGAAGGCGATCGCCGTCTTCAGGTAACGGCGAACCAGCGGGTTCACGCGACTCCGCTCAAGCCTCGCGCCTTCGCAATCAGCGCCGGGAACAGCTCGGCTACCCGCTCCACGTCGGCCGCCGTGTTCAACGCGCCGAACGAGATGCGGATCGCCGCGTTGGCGAGGTCGGCGCGTACGCCCATCGCGCTCAACACGTGCGACGGCGTGATGCTCCCGCTCTGGCAGGCAGACCCGCTCGAACAGGCCACGCCCTGCAGGTCCAGCGCCATGAGCAGTGATTCGGAGTCCGTGCCGGGCACCGAGATGCTCAGGATATGCGGCGCCCGCGGTGCCCCGCGGCCGTGCACCAGCGCGTCCGGGATGCGCTCCAGCAAGCGCGCTTCCAGGCGGTCGCGCATCTCCGCGTTCGCCTTCCAATGCGCCTCTCGCTCCTCGAGCGCGAGCTCCATCGCCCGCGCGAGGCCGACGGCAGCGGCCACGTTCTCGGTGCCAGGGCGGCGCCCGCGATCCTGCGAACCGCCGAAGAACAGCGGCTCAAGCGGCGTGCCGCGACGGATGAAGAACGCGCCGATGCCCTTCGGGGCGCCGAGCTTGTGGCCGCTCACGCTCACGAAATCGAAGGGAATCGTCTTGGCGTTCACGTCCACCTTGCCGAAGGCCTGCACGGCATCCGTGTGGAACACTGCGCCCGCGGCCTTGGTCTGCTGGGCCAATTCGGCGATCGGCTGGATCACGCCGGTCTCGTTGTTGATCCACATCACCGAGACGAGGGCGGTGTCGCCCGCGGTGATCTTGCGCGCCGCATCGGCGAGGTCCACCGTGCCGTCAGGCTTGACGTTCAGCAGGCGCTCCTCGGCCCCCTCCTTGGCCGCTTGGTGCACGGCCTGCAGGACGGCCTTGTGTTCGATCGGGCTCGAGACCACGGCCTTCTTGCCCTGCGCCTTGAGGATGCGCCATCCGCCCAGCACGGCGAGGTTGTCGCCCTCCGTCCCGCCGGAGGTGAAGCAGATCTCGTCGGCGGCGGCGCCCAGACATCGGGCAACCCGCTCGCGGGCTTCATCGAGCGCGGCGCGGGCCTCGCGGCCCCAGCGGTGCGTGGACGAGGGGTTCCCGAAGCGGGGGCCGTAGAACGGCGTCATCGCCTCCAACACCTCCGGACGGACCGGGGTCGTGGCGGCGTGGTCGAGGTAGATGGGCTGGGGGGCCATTCTGGAAATATAGACCGGTCCGATGGCAACTGCTCATTCCAAG
>Ga0268299_1004089_pt1 | contig 12012 bp, 9 predicted proteins | sample NOBtaG_FD_193484 | JGI IMG/M metagenome (GOLD analysis project Ga0268299, IMG submission 193484) | Activated sludge microbial communities from bioreactor in Nijmegen, Gelderland, Netherland - NOB reactor | ecosystem: Engineered > Bioreactor > Aerobic > Activated sludge | place: Netherlands...
AAAGCAGTTTCCAGACTGGACCGCGACTAACTGGAGGTCGACAAAGTGGTTATCTGTGTGTCTTACCGACATCGTTTCAACGATAAGTTGTGACTCGTGAACACAAAAACACGCCTTTCCTGGGTTCGTCTTTACGAACAAACCAAAGATTTCGGACTGGTTTGTCGCCGGTGCGGAAATCTCTTGCCCGACGCTTCGAAAATGAAACCAGGAGATACGGCATCACTCGAGTTAGTATTTGGGTTTCATTTCTTCCAGCCGTCGATCCATATCCCTAAAGAACCCTGTTACGACGGTCGAGACCATCCTTAGTCGCGCCGCTTCCATCGCGGCGGTTTGGTTGATCGACGCGGCTTCGGTGCGCCCCTCGAAGTTCAGTTGATTCGCTCCCCTTTCGATATCGGCAGAGCGGCGAATCCCGGAAAGCTGAATGTCGGATCCCTGACGGCTGCTTTGTGCGGCGATGCCGCTACCGCGATTTATCGCGGCGATGCTCTGCGCTGCCTGCCCTTCAAAAGCTTTGTTGATGTCGCCTTGATACGTGTTTGACGCTTCAACCTTCTTGTCAGCAACGATCTGCGTATTGTTGTTTTGAAGGGAGACATTTGCTCGCGTGGTCGAATCCATCTGCTTATTCACTTCCTGAATCGGGTGCTTGTTCCGAGACCAGTCGAAGAGTTCCTGTCCAGCGCGTATCGGAACGGAGGTTCCGGCGACCGACGAACCGCCGGGTGTAAATTCGTAAGTTTTCATACCGAATCGTTCAAGGTTACCTTGGCCTCGCAGTTCAACTTCTTTTTTGCCGTCAAACGTCCGAGCCTCGCGTGTCCCTTCCGCCTCAGCTAATGTTCCGGTGATCTCACGGCGGGTCGCCGCAGAGCTGCTCGCGATCCCGAATGTCTTGTTGGCCTCGGCAAGGAGTGTTTGCGTCACCTGATTTGCTCGGATCTGCCCGAGACTTGTGACAAGGCCGCCTTCGACGCCAGCGACAGATGACACTAGTCTGGCTTCAGTCGATTGATTGGCGGCTTCGAGAGCTTTCTTAGCGGCGGCCTGTTCCGCGTTGTAGATACCCTGTATCTGGGTGTTCTCCGCCTGACGATGCAAAGCTGCTCCCGCAACAAGACCGTAGGTTTCAAGAGCCGTGCCCAACGAAGAAAGCATCCATCCCATCGAGATCTGCGATACTCCTTCGTAAACCTGTCCCCGGAGGACCCGATAGCTCAGCCACGGAACAAGAATGAAGCAAAGGCTCGAAACGAAAAACAGCGCAGTAACAATGAGAGCACTCGAAGCGGGATCGTAATTGTTATTCGTGATGATCGTCGCGGTCGTCGGATCAAGCGAAAACACGGCCTCGCCGTTGTAGATCGAGAGGGCCAGTAAACCAATGCCGTAGCAGACGTAAAGAGTGACTTCTTTTACAATAGGAAAAGCGAGCGCGAAAGTGGCAACTCCCCAGCAGAATGGATAAAAGATCTGGTTCGCGAATTTTTCATCAAAGCCGAAAGCGGAAAGCACGGGAGCGGCAAGTTTCAACCCGATCAGGATGAATAATCCCGCAACCGACAAGAAGATCGCACCGAACTTGATGATGTTCTGCCCGATCACCATGAAAGTGAACATGCGCGGCATATCCCAGCCGAGGATGTTCATCTCGCTTGTGATGTCTTTTACGGACGATTCCTTATCGGTGATGATGCCGACGAGTCCGGGCTCCCCGTTCGGGAGTCGTTCCGCGAGCAAAGCGTCCGGGTCCTCGACTGCGAAGTTGTTCTTGACGTACTGCTTCATCTTCTCGTCGAACTCGGTGACGAGCGAACGGTTATAACCCCGTATCGGCCGAGCAAAGAACTTTCCTGTTACAGTGAGGGCATCGATAATGAACGGGCTTGCCCCTATAACGACCATAAAGATGATCGTTCGGATGCCCCAGGCTACAAGCTGCTCGGGGCCAAGACCTCGGTTGTCGTGAAAGCGGCGAATGAAGGCGACGATAAGAACGAAACTGGCGATTATCCACGCCAGGAACGTCAGTATCGGCATCAACGGGCGTATGATCGTGTCGAGCACCGACCGGAAGATCCATTCCTGCCCCGTCCGCATAAGATTTGTGATCTGCTCGCCGAAGCTCGGCGCTGCCGGTTTCGGAGGGAGCACTGGACCTGGCTGGGGCGTCGCCGTCGGATTCGCGGGATATTGGTTCTCGAACTGCTGCAGGACGGGTGCCGGACTCCCGTCAAGGGGCGGCATGAACGGAGAATCGGGATTTATCGTCAAGATCAGATCGTTCGCTGTTACGGGCTGCCCGTTCATCGTTCCTATCGGTGTCTGCCCTTCGACCCGTGGAGGACGAGGGGGACGAGGCGACCGTTGACCGGCCGCCGTCGTCGTAAAGAGGCAGGCGAAGAGGAAGGACGTTAGCAGGAGCGTGAGTGCGGCAGCCGTGGCGCGCGATATTCTGTTGGTTTTCATGGCTTTTCTTATTCAACCGGGGGTTAGGACTGTTGCTACGGAAGCGGATTGTCGTAAACTTCGTCGTTCCAGATCTCGTATCTTTCGAGTTCGCGCAGAAAATCATCTGAAGCCCGAGTGATGCCGGTCATCATTTCGGTGGTGCGGCGGATCTCCTTCCCAAACTCGGTCATTTGTTCGATCTTCAGTCCGTAGGCGATGAACTTGGCTCGTATCTTCGCTTCGAGCTCGCGGAGCTGACCTTCGACGGTCGTGATGCGCAGATTCACGGCAAGCATCTGGTCGATCAGTGATTGGACGCCGTCCTGATTAGCGGATGGATTGACCGAGATAGCCCGTGTTTCATCGGCGATCTTTTCCCGTTCCTCGTAGAGTTTGGCGAGATCGAGAAGCATGTTCTCGCGGTCGAAGAGCATTCGCTCAAGTTCGGAGTCGAGCTTTGCGAGGCGTTCGAGGTTGGCCATATGGGCATCCGCACTGCGCCCGATCGAATGGCGCAGAAAATCGTCCAGGTCGCGTTTATTCGCTTCCATATCGAATATGCCGTTCTTGAGTCTCCGGGCGATACTCACGACCGATTGGATCTGGCTCGTTATGGTGGCCTCGATTCGTTTCTTCAACTCGAACGTCCCGCGGATCAGGCGCCCTAGCGTGGCGTAGGTCGTTATCAACTGCTGGTGCCGCATGATCTGCTCGTCGACCTTATCCAGAATGCCTCGAAGGTTCGTGACGCTCTCGACCATCTTTTCGTATTGCTTAACGGCGTTCTCGTACATCTGCACATAGTGGTTGATCGTCTCGACCCAACGAGCCGCTTCCTCGATCTTTTTCGCGACTTGGAGTGCGTATTGCGACGGATCGAACACCGTCCACTGCGCCTGAACAGGGCGCACATCGATGCCGATGAGTATCGATGAAAGAACAACTCCAAGGATCATTTGTCTAACTGTTCCGTTCCTATCCGTCATGCCGTCACCTCCAGGCCGCTAAGTTCGTTCAGATCGTTGGGGGAGATCTCTGTAAGGCCAATCGCAGTCAATCCGCTGGGATATTTCGAGGCCAGCCACGAAACGACGATCTCCGGTGGAAGATCCGGACGAATATTCTCGACAAGTCGGCGGGCATTCGCCTCGTTCGTGTCGTTCGTATTCGCCCAAAGCATCGCGGGCGACAGATGGATCTCCGCCATTTGGACGATCTTGTCCGCACCGCTGCCGATAACAATTACCCATTGCGTGTAACGGCCGTACTGATTTCTGATCCCACGGATAGCAGAGATAGTCTCGGGTGCGAGTTCGCAATCGTCGGCGAGCCGCTCGAAGCCGCCGATCTGTTTCCCGATCATCTTCACGCCGGAGTTTTTCACCAGATCGATGCCCGTGACGTTCGGCTGCTCAGGTGTGCCGGTGAAATGCTCATAGGCTTGCGAGAACAAAACAGTAACCAGGCCCTCTTTTCTTCCCGTAACGGTCGCTTCGGCGATAAGTTCTTGGATAGCAGGAAAGTGCCTGTTTATCTCGCGCATCTCGTCGCATAGGAAAAGGATCGGAGTCTTCTGGTTTCGGACATTCTCTTCCCCGATCTCCTGCATGATCTGGGCGCTGATGCGGAAACCGACACTTTCGCGGATCTTCTCGTCGAGGCTGCTTATTCCCGACAGCTCGAAAACATCGAACATTGATGGAGCGTCATAGTCAGGATGGGTAGGAGCATTGAGCCACGGGTCTTTTCGATGAATGTTCAGTTTCAGGTAAAGCTCGTTCGCCTGCCTCTCCTCGCCGGCGTTCCAGTGGTAGCTTTTCAGGATGTCGAGGAAATGCCCGAGAGTCGGCTGAAACTTCGGCCGGCCACGACCGTTCCTTGAAAGCGCCATCTTATAGACCTCGTCGATCACGGTCGCTGCAACGGCACTGGTGATCGCATCCGTCTTCGGCGTTTTGCTCAGGATCAGAATGTCGGTGAGCACCATCGCAAGCTGTCTTTTAGAAGGCGGCAGGCCGTTGTCAATTCCCGGATAGTTCCAGATATTGATCGGCTTTGGATCCTTTTCAGTGAACTCGATATGGCGCCCGCCAAATAGCCGGCAAATGGGTTTGAACGAATGGCGATAGTCCATCACCCTCACCTTAACGCTCCCGCGATGGGCGCGTATGTCGGTGATCAGCATAGATGCCAGGAATGACTTCCCTTCCCCCGATGCAGCGGTGACGATCACGGTCGGAGATTTGATCAGGGCGCGGTCGTAAAGATCGAGACCAAACATCTGGCCATTGGGCGTGGTGAAGATGCTGTGCGGACGTTTGCTTCCTCTCCAACTCGTTTCAGTGGGGACGAAGGCGATGATCGAGTCTGCGGTTTCAGTGAGTTCCTGACCGGTCCGCTTCGAAGAGAGCTCTCCGGCGAGCATTCGCGGGTAGAGTGCACGTTGACGAACCGCATCTTCGCGAACCGCATCGGCACCGATCTTCTTTCGGATCGCGGAGACGACGGCGTCGCAGCGGTCGTCCAGTATCTCCAACTGACGACGGCTTTCCTTCGCTCCCTTCGATCTATCCGCGAAGACGATCACGTTCATCCGAAGACGGCAGATCTCTTCGTTGTCGGCTTCCACCTGCTCCAGGAGGTTCTCAAGATCGCCCTTTATCACCACCGCGTCCTTCTTCAGGTTCCTGAAGCCGAGCCATGTGTTGCGGCTGCCTTCGATCCGGTCGATCCGCTTTTGAAGGTCCTTCTTGGCCTCCTGCTTTTCGTTGGTCAATAGATCGACAACGATCTCGTGCGGCAAGCATAAGTTCCGAGTCGCGGTGAGATACCGCATCACATCGGCGGTGACGAAACCGTTGGGCAAGCTCTTAAGGCTCACGAGGCTTGCAGGGGTGCCGTTGTGCCGGACCAACAGATCTTGACCGGCTTCGATCCGCGTACTCGCGAGATACCTTCTGACATCTACACGCCCTTTCTTGGGAAGAATCGGAACATCCGCGTGATCGCGTCGATGACTAGCGAACAGATGAGCAAACACCTCTTCTGATCCCATCTCGCGAGGGTTTAGCGACTTCGGGAAGTTTGCCTCGAACGCCTGGAAGACGCGCGATGCTTTTGCCCGGCATTCCTTCTCTGCCTTAAGCTCGCGTTTTAACTGTCCTTCCCCGAGAAAATTTCGGGTCTTCAGCACAGGTGCCCGCAGAAACCGAATCAGACCGTTCTCCCGTATAGTTCGGAAAACGGAAGGAAATGCACTTCCGACAAGGCTGCTGTCGGCCCTGTCGCGGACAGGAACGCGTATCCAGACGGAGGCGGTCTGCCGCATGATCTGTCCCGACCTGATAGCTTCCTCGTAGAGAGAAAGATTCGTTGCCTGAAGGACGGAAGCTATCGGATCGCTGCTCTTAGTGTTTCGGGATCGAAGATGATCCTTTAGAACGCGGCCGTCATCTACCGCATTCGCGAACCGGAACTGAATGACAGTGTTCGGAGGTTTATCGAATTTGAGAATCGTCTTTAGATCGTCGATGCGCTGTTCGGTAAGCCTTCCGTCGTCGTACAGCGTATTGGCGGGCTCGAAACTGTAACCCTTTCCAAAGCTCCCGTCGCGGTATCGGATGATATTGCCTTCGAGACCGAGGACCTCAGTAGGAAAGAGCCTGCCGCCCTCGCCAGGAATATTCCGAGACAGTTCACCTCGGGCTTCGGCAGGTAAGTTATTAGTCGTATTCCGATGAAGCCTGAAAATGGGAAATACCCGTCTTCCAATGACGAGACCAATACCGGCGAAGGCGAGACTGCCGAAGAGTGTAATCGCTAAATGTGCGAAAGAAAGATTTGCTGTATCCATTTTTTGTCTAATCCTTTATCCAGTCCGCGACCCCAAGTTCCGAATCAAGCGGAGCCCTAAACGGCGCGCCGCGATCAGCGGTAGCGTCGAGTTTTTGTGACAGCCAGCATTCGGGCTTGCTGAGACGCAGGTAGTTGAACGTCCCGAGCAGCACAAGGAAAGTAAATAACCCAAGCGGGAAACCAAGCGGCACATATCCGACCCAGAGACCGAAGATGAACGGTGTCAGATAGGCGATAGCAGTGGGCACGAGAATGTACTTCCAATCGGTCGAATAAACGCCGAACCTCTTTAGCCCGCGAAAAACATTCGGTCTTGTAGCTCGTCGTCTCATTTGTTTCCTCCTAGAAGTTGGTGTCGATGCCAACAGCGCGACCCTGGGCGAGCTGCCAGAAGACCGCGACGATAGTTCCGAATGCGAAGGCGAGCAGAGAGCCAAAAGCCTGGTTGCCCCACTCCTTCCCCGTGAGCTTGTTGTAGATGGACCACGCGATGCCTACCGCGCCAAGGCAGAACAGGATGATCGCCATCAGTTTCAAAGCCTCGCGGATGATGTTCGATAGGTTGCTCGCATCGCCCGTGAAGATCGGCCCCTGAGCAAAGAGTGCGGTTGTAAGCAAAAGCACGATAGCAACCGACGCGATCCCGCCGAGTGCCGTTCTTATGGTTTTGAAAAGTGTCTTCATTTTGTCCTCGCTAAAAGATCTCTTGCCGCTTCGCGAGTTGCCGCAAAGCGTCAATGGTTTGGCTCGCTCTGCAAAGCCCGTGCCGTTCGCGCTCTGCTGGCACATCTCTTGCCGACGCCTCGCCCCATGCGAAAACAAAACTACATTGCCGCTGCTCTACTGCTTTTTGGTTTTCTTGCTGGTTTCTTTCCGGCTTCCGGGCAGACCCGCGGAGCAATTTCGAGGACCACACTTTCGAGAATGGACATGTTTTCACGCGCCGCTCTGTTCGAGAACGCGATCGTCGATGCGGCACGAAAGGAAGGCGTCGATCCCAAGATCCTCTGGACCATCGCCTACAACGAAACGCGATTCAGGCCGTGGCTGACGAGCCCTAAGAAAGCTCAAGGATTGATGCAGTTCATACCCGCAACGGCCAAGCGTTTCGGACTCGCCGATCCGTATGAGCCGAACGCGTCGATCCATGCCGCCGCTAAGTATGTAAGGTGTCTCGGACAGCTTTTTAACTGGCGTCTTGACTCGGTTCTTGCCGCCTATAACTCGGGCGAAGGAACGGTCACGGCCTATTTGCACGGCAAGTCCATTCGTTCGAACGGCAAGCTGATAAATCCCTCCGGACGCCGAACGACGGGCGGAGTTCCACCGTACCGGGAGACCATCAACTATGTTTCAGAAGGTTTGAAAGTCTATCGCTGGCTGGAATCTCAGGGCAAGTTTCGCGGAGTTTCAACTGAAGCTCATTTCGACGCAGTGACACTACTTAGGCTTCAGGAACGAGTAGCTCCAAAAGAGGAAGATACGGAGGATAAGGCTGCAACACTGGTCCTCTATGATCCGCGAACCGGCAGGCGGTTTGCCGTTGACGGCAGAGGTCCGAACAAGCTGAACCCCATCAAACCGAACGGGCCGGTGATCGTATCTCCGGACCTTAGAGGCCTTCCAGTTCAGAAAGCAAGATCTACTTTTGCCGGAGTGACTAAACCGCAAAAGTAAGTGGTGCATTTGGCGTGATCCTGGATTGAAAACGCACCACCGGCTTAATTTCACTCCACATGCAGACTCAACAATCCCATGATATTCCGCGATTCTCTCGAACTTTGTTCTGGCATCACTTTTGCGAAACGGACAAAACGAGCGGCATAGGCCGAGACAAAAACCATGAAGGATAAAACACCTGAACCAACAATGTCGAATACCGAAGGCGATGTGCTGCAATCGTCCTTTTACCTTACCCGCGATCCCGATGACATAGTGACGATCTCTTCGCTGTTCAAAGCGATGTGGATTCTCCTGATAGTTCTTTCTTTGAGCGTCGGGATCAACATCTTCCTAAGCTTACGGAAAGCGGATCGCATCGTCGTCGATAAGTCGTCGGGAAGAGTCATCGAGCTGAACAACCGCGACTACGGTTCGACCGAGACGGTGAGTATTTCACCCGACGCGCCGACTGCCACCGATAAGAAATATCTCGTTAAAGAGTTTTTGACTGCTCTCTATGAAGTTGAGCAATCGACGCGGGAAAGTCAGGTGAACAAACTCCTTCGGATGCTCGAACCCGATCTCTCGCTCTCGATGGCCGGGCGACTTAAACAGAACGGCGTGCTTGCGGCTGAAAAGGTCGAAAGCGTCAACTCCTCATGGGAACTACAAGACCTGACCGTCGATGAGAACGACCCTTACGTTCTCCGAGCTCTGGGTGTCAGAAAAATACGCCGAAAAGCAGTCGGCCAGGATGTAGAGGAATCAGTGCAGCTCAAAGCCAAGTTCCTGCTCCAAGACACTCCTACTTCGCCAGTTCGTAACGACAACAATCTCAGAACCGGCTTTACGATCCTGCGTTTTCGTGTCGAACCCGTGAACGGCAAATCAGTTTCGCCGATAACGCTTATAGCGGATGAAGCTGAGCGAGAGCCCGCCGTAACCGCTAACCCGAATCAGGATCAATAGCTCTACGCCATAGTGCTCAATAATCAATATGAATATTCAATTATCAAGACTCGTCCTTGCCGCATTTCTTCCTGCACTTTTACTTTTTGGTTGGTTGGAAACCGCTGGACAGACCAAGCCATTCTCGAAGCCGAAAGCAGCAAAGAAGATCAAGCCCAAGACCTCCTCCAAGCCGGTCGCCGAAAGTCCTGCGAAACCGCTCCTGTCTCCGCAGGCGGCACCGGTCGAGATCGTCAACCTGGCCGAATCCGATTATCTATCGGGCGAGGCCAGCGTGACGGTCAATCCGAAACAGCCAACAGTGATACGGCTGGGACTTGCACAGAACGCCGTTTCGATCATCGAGTTTCCGGCCTCGGATGGTATCTACTACATCCACGAAGGCAATCCGAAGTTTGCTTCCGTCTTTCAATCTCCTACGAAAGAGACTGACAGGTCGATAACTGTTTATCCGGGAGAATCGTTCTTGCCGTCCCGCGACGGCTCGACAGCAGCCGCGATAAGCCTTCAAATGCGATCGGGATTGGTTCTCATATTGGAGTTTGTGCCGGTCGCGAGTCTTAAGAAGAACGCCCATCGCTGCGTTATCACATACGACCGCGAGACGGTGATCGCTGCAAGACGAACCGCGGGGCTTGCTTATGATCTCGGCAGTGAAAGCCCAACCGCCCCGCCGCTCAATTCCAGAGCCCTTTCAAAGCTGGTCGGTTCGGGTCCGAGTTCGGAAAGCGAGAAGGTTCCAAAAAGCATATTTTCGGTTGAGCATCCGATACAGTCGGCCTATTCGCTCCTGAACCAAGCCGGAAGGACGAATGATAAGAAGAAACAAGGGCGGAAAGTTACCGAACCAGAGATCTCAACGCTCTCCAACAAAAAGCTTGCCGAGGCTATTCGCGACCCAGAGAAGCATTTCGCTTCGTGGACAAAGCCGCAGAGCGGGCTTGAGCTTGGGGTCACTCGCGTTGCCGAACTCGACTCCGAAACCCGGCTGGTCATCGCCGCCGTGCGGAATGTCACAGCAGGTAATCTCAGACTTGTAGCCGGCTCACCGGAACTTCAGGTTCAAACGGCGGATGCGGGCGGGAACAGTATTCAAACCTCGCGGCTGGATGCTCAATACATCGAATCCACAACACTCGACGGACTCGTGCAGCCGGGATCAACGGTATATTACGCGCTTGTTTATTTGGCCCCTATCCTCGGAACGAACCAGCATATACGCGTCCTCGTGGCTCACCGCGAAGCGGCGGATGTTCCGCTTTCTTCATCTCTTAGTAATCGCGCGACAAGCCAGTAAAACAATATGGAATCGAATACACAAATATCGAACGACGTCCCGACAGCGCTTCCGGTTTTCGAGGACGAGGACGCACGGAAAAAGTTGCTGCTTGAGACGACGAACGAAACGCCGGAGGTCGAATCGGATGGTGATGACGAAGAAGAGGCCGATCTTGTAGAAGAGAAGGGCAAGCCAAAGAAGCGCCGCTGGCAGCTGATGCGAACTGTTGGCGGGTTTGTGATCTTCGTCGGGATCCTTGCATTCGCTGTTTCCTGGTTCTTCGGATTGGGATGGTTCGCCGAATCGAAAGCACAGCCCGTGAGCCGAAATGCGCCAAAGGACGGGCAGGCCGCTCCAGTAACCGGAGACGAAAAGCTGAAGATGGCCATCAGCATGATCGGGGAAAGCAACTCAAATGCAACCGGAACGCCACCTCCTCAGATAGATCTTCAAAGTACTCCGGGAGAAATATCCGTGCCTGAGAGCGACTCCGTGAATGGTGTCGCCGAGAATGTCAGAATGCCGATGAAAGCATCAGCGACCCGCGATGAACCGCCCTTGACATCGCTGCCCTCAGCCAATAATGCGGAGATCCCGAAGCCGACGAAGCAGAAAAAGGAAACTCCGCCCGCGATCTCGCGAACAGATGGTTCGATTGATCCAGTCGGACGTTCGCTTTTCTTCGGAGTTACGAGAAAACCGCCCGTTGCAGCGGGTCCCGAAAGAGCCTCGGGAACTCGCATCCAGTCGGCTTCGGTCAAAGATGCTCCGCGCAAAGGAATAACTTTCGGAACACTGCTGCCCGTGCGTCTTGTCGGCTCTATTTACACGCACCGGAATTCCGGCGGCATCGTTCGACTGGAACTAACACGCCAGATCGAAGGAGAAGGATATTCGTACCCTGCCGGAACCACAGTGATCGGAAATGTTCGCGGCGGCGAATCCGTCCGCGCGTTCGTATCGGTTATCGGCCTCATCGATCCTGCTTCCGGCGAACTCATAAAATTCGGCGGCGAGCTTCTCGGCAGGGATGGAGCTTCCGGAATCGAAGGAAAGCGGCGAAGACTGACAAGCCAGTGGGCACGGATCTTTGATGGTCTGAAGGAAACGGCATCCTCGGTACTCAGTACGGTCGGAGCTTTAAGATCGGGTAGCCCCGTTATCTTGTCGGAACCGATTAGACGAGGCTCGGAGGCGATGTCGGAAGACATTTCCACTGCTCTTCTTAAGAATGGTAAGGAAGACACTTTTATAGAGGTACCTGCCGGAGCGAACGGGTATGTTCTTGTGACCGACCTGCCAAAGAATTCGTCCGAGATGAACGCCGCCGTAAAAGTAGAGGCTGCCGACAAATGATCCCTCACGATCCCGACAGCCCGCAGATAGATCCGAGGCGTCTCGTATTAGGCGGATGCGAGCGCGAACTCTATCGGCTGATGGCCAATACCGGCTATGTGTCGGATGATCAGAACTTCTCGGACTTCTGCGAGAGCCTCAAATCGGGCCGTGCCTGGCTCATCGCCGGAACGCGCGGGAGCGGCAAGACCGCCTTTCCCGAAGCTCTCGCATCCGCTTGCAACCTGACGATGAGCGTGGTTGCTGGGCGAGATGGTTTGACACAGGAAGAGATCCTCTACGACTGGGATCGCGAGGAACAGGAGACTTGGATGCGTGAAAACCTGGCGATCGCGAAGAGTCTGCCTGCTTCAGAACAATCTGCATTTCTCGAGTCTGCCCGCAAGAAGAAATGGCAGAGAGAATTTCTTATTCTCGGCGAAGTGGGGCTGGCG
>Ga0268299_1004090_pt1 | contig 12008 bp, 7 predicted proteins | sample NOBtaG_FD_193484 | JGI IMG/M metagenome (GOLD analysis project Ga0268299, IMG submission 193484) | Activated sludge microbial communities from bioreactor in Nijmegen, Gelderland, Netherland - NOB reactor | ecosystem: Engineered > Bioreactor > Aerobic > Activated sludge | place: Netherlands...
CGTGAGGCCGCCGGTCTCGGTGAGCTGGCGGTCGAAGCCCAGGCTCAGCGACTCGGCCGCCACCTGCACAGCCGAGGGGAAGCAGGAGTACAGGTCCACGTGGGCCAGGTCGTCGGGCCCGACGCCGGCCAGCTCGTAGACCCGCCGCCCGGCTTCGGTTATGGCGGGGGACGAGTGGAGGTCGCGTCGGTGGGACACGAAGTAGGTGTCGTGGGCGTCGGTGCCGGCCCAGGGGAAGACCCAGCGGTCCCGGGGCACCCCCGCCGCCTCGGCCGCTCCGGCCGAGCACAGGAGCACGGCGGCGCCCTGGTCGAGATCCCAGTTGGAGTTCATCGACTTGGTGTAGGGGAAGCCGACCATCCGGTTGGACGGGCTGGGCTCCCGGATCTCGGCCGCCGTCATCGGCGTCTGGAACCAGGCGTAGGGGTTTGCCACCGCCACCTGGTTGAACCGGGCCCACAGGGCCGACACCCGGTCCCGGTGCTGATCGATCGTCTCGCCCCGGGCGGCCCGGATGGCCGACTCGAACACGGGGTAGAAGTTGACCGGGGCCGCCATGCCCCGGGACTCCTCGAACCTGGTGGACATGTCGATCTCGTGGCCGAAGCGCTCGTCGGGCTCCACACCGGTCTGGGTGGTGACCTTCACCTCGATCCCGGCCCGCCGCTGGCGGCGGCGGCTCCAGATCGTCTCGGCCCCCACCACCACGGCGCAGTCGAGCTCGCCGGCGGCGATCCGGGCGGCCACGGCGTTGACGTAGGACTGGGGGGTGTTGCCGCCGCCGGCCGACAGCGCCGTGCGGGCCGAGGGCGAGCCCACCCGCTCGGCGATCAGCCGGCCCGGGTCGGAGTACCGCCACGCCCCGGACACCACACCGATGTAGTCGAGCTTGTTGAGCAGGCCGGGGGCGCCGGCGTCGGCCGCCGCCTCCCGCACCACCTGTTCCATCAGCGCCACCGGTTCGAGGGCCTGGGCCGGGTCCTCGGGCCGCTGCTTGGCCTGGGCCACGCCGACCACGACAGGGGTTCGGGGATCGATCGTCATGCGGTCACCGTAGAGCGCACGGCAGACCGCCTCAAAGCCCGCTCCCGCGGAGCGGGCCGGTGGGGTGGGGGCGCCAGCCCCCGGGAGTATCCCGCGCAGCGGGCCGGTGGATGCTGGGTAAGCTGTCGACCGGTTGACGGGTGACGAACAACAAGGACGGGTGCTGTTGCAGGTGCTCTGGCGAGCGATGACCGGATGCGGACGACGGCCGGCGGCGCGGCCCGCGGTCCTGGCGGCGGTCTTGGGCTCCGTGCTCGCTTTCGCCCTGCTCCCGCTGCTGACGCCCCCCGGGCCGGTCGGCGCCCAGGACGGCACCCAGCCGCCCGCCACCGCGCCCGCTGATCCCGCCGCGACCACGGTCGTGCCCCCTGATCCGGGCACCACGCTGCCCCCGGCACCCACCCAGCCGGGCACGGCCACCTCGGCCGGGCCCACCGGGGCGGTGGCGCCGGGGGAGGTGGCCGGCGCCGACCTGGCGACCCCCGACCTGCTGGTCACGGTGGGCCCCGTGGCCGACCCCGTTCCCGTGGTCGATGCTCTGGTGTCGGCGCTCAGCGGATCCCCGGCCGTCGCCTGGGTGGCCGGCGACGCCACCGTCCAGCCGCCGCAGGTGCTGGTCGGGCTCCAGCCCGGGGCGCCCGGCGACGGCATCGAAGAGGTGCGCCGGGCGGTGGCGGCCCAGTCGGCGGGCGCTCCGCTCGCCTTGGGCGGGCGGGCCCTGGCCGACGACGAGGTGGCCAGCCGGGCCCGGCTGGGGGTCGTCCTGGCCACCGTGCTGGCCATGGCGCTGGTCGGAGGCCTGCTCGCCTGGCTGCGGGGTCGCAACGAAGCGCTGATGGCAGCCGCCGGCATCGGCGCGACCGCCCTGCTCGGTGGAGCGCTGGCCGCCGGTCTGGCTGGCCCGCTCGACGGGTCGGTGGCCACCACCCCGCTTCCCGGCGTGCTGGCCGCCGTTCTCATGGCGTCCTATCTGCTGCTCCGGCTGATCGGCTGGTTCACGGTGCCCGTGGGTGACGACCACCCGGCAATGGTCCGGGCCGCCTGGCGGGCGATCGGCCCCGAGGTCGGCCTCGGCCTGGCCGCTCTGGTTGCGGTGGCCGTGCTCAGCGAGCTGGTCACCCCGGCCCGGGCCATGGCGACGCTCGTCCTGGCGGGCGCGGCGGTGGCGGCGGTGGTGATCCTCCCGGTGGCGCCACCCCTTCTCGCCGTGCTCGGCCACCCCGGTGCCGCGCCGGCCGCCGGCGCCGCGCCCCGGCCCGCCGACGCCGACGCTGACGCCGTCGAGGGTGACGATGACGATGACGATGACGACCACGCCGCCGGCGCTGACGCCGATGGCGCCGACCCGGTGGCGGCGGCCGCCCGCCCCCCGGCACCGCTGTGGTCGACCCCCCTGGGCCCGGCGCTACCGGGCCCCGATGGGCGCCAGCTCCCGGTGGCGGTGCTGGTGGCGGCCGGCGTGGTACTGGCCATCCTGGCCGTGTTCTCGTTCCGCTCCACCTCGCGCGACGCCCTGTTCGACGAGCGGGCCGCCGGCACCGAGCTCGACCCGGCGGTGCTGACCACCAGCGGCGACCCCACGGCCGCCATCGTGGCCCGGTTCGACCCGGGGATCGACCAGCTGGCCAAGTCGGCCTGGCTGGAACGGATCTCCCTGGTCCCCGGTGTGGCCCGGGTGGAGACCGCCACCGGCCGCTACGTCGCCGGAGCCCGGGTCGAGGTGCCGACCGTGCCCCTCGCCGCCGCCGGGGTGGACCGGGGCGACGAGGCCCCGACCCTGGCCCTCATCGTGCCCACCGTCAGCTCCCGCAGCCCTGCGGCCCAGGATCTGGTGGGTGACGTCCGCCAGATGAGCGGCACGGTGGCGGTCGACCTGAGCGGCGCTCCGGTGGACGCCCGCACCGCAGCCGGGCGCGACGCCTCGTCGACCTGGGTCGTCATCATCATCGTGGCGCTGGCCGGTGCCGCCGCTACCTTCGCCCTGGTCCGGGACGTCCGCCTGGCCGCCGTCAGCGGTGGGCTGCGGCTTGTGGGCTCGGCCGCCACCGCCGGCTTCTACCAGATCCTGGCGTCCGATCCCACGGGAGCCGAGGTCCAGCTCGCCGTGCTGGTGGGCGCTCTGGCCACGTTCCTGTTCGAGCTGGGCGTGCTCGGCCGCCTGCGGCGGGGGCCCCACACCGCGGCCACCGGGGAGCTGCTCGACGATGCCCTGCGTGTCGAGGGCTGGCCCGCGCTGGCCGCCCTCGCCGTGACCTCGGTGGCGGGCCTGGGCCTGCTGGCCGCCGATCTCACCGTCGTTCGCCGCCTGGCGGTGGTTCTGGTGCTGACGGCGATCGTGGAGGCGCTGGCCGGCATGTGGCTGCTGCGGCCACCGGTGGTGGGCGACCGGGCCCTGCGATTCGTCGCCGTCCACCCCGTGCAGGCCGCCCTGCGGGCCGTGCTGACGCCGGCCACGGCCGACGACCCACGGTGGACCCGGGTCGTGACCGATCTCCTGGCCGCCGAGCAGGCGCTGCAGACCGACCCGGCCGGGGGTGACCTGGACCGGGTGTTCGTCCCCGGCACGCCGCTGCACCGCAAGGCGGCCGATCACCACGCCCACCTGGCCGATGCCGGCCTCCGGGTGCTGGGGCGGGATCCCCAGCTGCGGATGGTGCGGGTCGTCGGCACCAGCCCCACGGTCACCCTCACGGTCACCGTCGATCACCCGCCCCGCCAGCTGGTGGATGTCGGCGGCGCCGTGCTCGGGGTGCGCAAGCCCGAGCGCCGGTCGGTGATGCTGTGGCTCCAGCCCGAGCCCGATGGTTCCCACCGCATCGCCGACAGCGTGGAGTTGGGCGTGGAACCGCTCGGCTCGGTGGAGTCGACGCCGGCGGCGGACGCCGTACCCAGCCTCATGATCGATCCCGCCGCCCGCTGATCCGAGGCGCCGGGCCGTTCGCCGGGTAGACAAGCACGAACGAGGGGGCGAGCTGTGACCCGCTGGAGCGATGATGGAGATAGCTGAATCGGTGCTCGACCTCATCGGCAACACGCCGATGGTCCGCCTGCGGCAGGTCACGCCGGCCAGCGGCTGCCCGGTGGTGCTCAAGCTGGAGACGACGAACCCGGGCGGCAGCGCCAAGGACCGGCCGGCGCTGGGCATGATCCTGGCCGCCGAGCGGGACGGTCTGCTCAAGCCGGGATCCACCATCATCGAGCCCACCTCGGGCAACACCGGCGTTGGCCTGGCCATCGTGGCCGCCCAGCGGGGTTACCGGTGCGTGTTCGTGCTCACCGACAAGGTGGCTCCCGAGAAGGTGCACCTGCTGCGGGCCTACGGGGCGGAGGTGATCGTGTGCCCGGGAGCGGTGGCGCCCGACGATCCCCGGTCGTACTACGCCACCGCCGCCCGCCTCACCCGGGAGATCCCCGATTCGTTCCGGCCCAACCAGTACGCCAACCCGGCCAACGCCGAGGCCCACGTGGCCACCACCGGCCCCGAGATCTGGCGCCAGACCGACGGCACCGTCACCCATTTCGTGGCCGGCGCCGGCACGGGGGGCACCCTGTCGGGCGTCGGGCGCTACCTGAAGGCCCAGAACCCGCAGGTGCAGGTGGTGGCGGCCGACCCCGAGGGGTCGGTCTACTCCGGTGGCTCGGGGCGGCCGTACCTGGTGGAGGGGGTGGGGGAGGACTTCTGGCCCGACAACTACGACCGGTCGGTGATCGACCGGGTCATCGCGGTGTCCGACCGCGACTCGTTCCTCACCGCCCGCCTGATCACCCAGAAAGAAGGCATCCTCATCGGTGGTTCCGGGGGCACCGCGGTGGCGGCCGCCCTGCGGCTGGCCGAGGAGCTCACCCCGGCCGACCTGGTGGTGGTGCTCGTGCCCGACTCCGGCCGGGGGTACCTGTCGCGGGTCTTCAACGACGAGTGGATGGCCGGTTACGGGTTCCTCACCGCCGAGGGCCCGGTGGTGGCCGACGTGGTGGCCACCAAGGAGGGCGACGTCCCTCAGCTCCTCTACGTGCAGCCCACCGACGTGGTGCGCGACGTGGTCGACCTCATGCACGACCACGACGTCTCCCAGCTGCCGGTGGCCAAGGGCGAGATGCCGCTGGCCACGGCCGAGGTGATGGGCTCTATCGATGAGCTGAGGATCATGGAGGCGGCGTTCCGCGATCCGACCGTGCTCGACCGCTCGGTGGCCGAGGTGATGAGCCCCAAGCTCCCCACGGTCGGGATCGGCCAGCCGGTGGCGCTGGCCGTCGAGCTGCTCGACTCGGCCCCCGCCCTGCTCGTGCTGGACGGGGGCCGGCCCTGCACCGTGGTGGCCCGGGCCGACCTCCTGGCGTTCCTGTCCCGCAAGTCCCCGACGGGCGCTGAGGCCCCGCCGTCCGAAGATCCCCGAGGAGCAGCATCATGACCGACCCCGCCGAGTCGTCCTGGGGGTTCGCCACCCGGGCCATCCACGTGGGCCAGGACCCCGAGGCCGTCACCGGCGCCGTCACCGTGCCGGTGTTCCAGACCTCCACCTTCGCCCAGGAGGCGGTGGGCAAGCACAGCGGCTACGAGTACGGGCGCACCGGCAACCCCACCCGCACCGCTCTGCAGCGGGTGCTCGCCTCGCTGGAGGATGCGTCGTTCGGGGTGGCCTTCGCCAGCGGCCTGGCCGCCGAGGACGCCGTGCTCCGGCTGCTGGAGCCGGGCGATCACGTGGTGCTCGGCAACGATGCCTACGGGGGCACGTTTCGCCTGATCAGCCGGGTGTTCGCCCGCACCGGGATCACCTGGTCGGCCCACGACCTGGCCGCCCCGTCCGGCATCGGCGACGACTGGCCGGCCGCCACCCGCATGGTGTGGGTGGAGACCCCCACCAACCCCCTGCTGACCGTGGTCGACATCGCCGCCGTGGCCGCCGTGGCCGGCCGCAAGGGGGCCCGCCTGGTGGTCGACAACACGTTCGCCACCCCCTACCTGCAGCGGCCCCTGGCCCACGGGGCCGACATCGTGGTGCACTCCACCACCAAGTACCTGGGCGGCCACTCCGACGTGGTGGGCGGGTTCGTGGCCACCAACGACAGCGAGGTCCACGACCACCTGGCCTTCATCCAGAACGCGGTGGGCGCCGTGCCCGCCCCCTGGGACTGCTACCTCACGATGCGGGGGGTGAAGACCCTGCCGCTGCGGATGGACCGCCACAACGCCAACGCCGAGGCCGTCGTGGCCCTGCTCAGCGGGCATCCGGCGGTCCGCCAGGTCCTGTACCCGGGCCTGGCGGGCCATCCCGGCCACGACGCCGCCCGGCGCCAGATGTCGGGCTTCGGCGGCATGGTCAGCTTCCGCATGGGCAGCCGCGACGCCGCCACCCGGGTGATCGAGTCGACCCGGCTGTTCACCCTGGCCGAGTCGCTGGGGGCGGTGGAGTCGCTGATCGAGCACCCCGGCGCCATGACCCACGCCTCGGCCGCCGGCTCCCCCCTGGAGGTGCCCGACGACCTGGTGCGGCTGTCGGTGGGCATCGAGGACGAGGCCGACCTGGTGGCCGACCTGGCCCAGGCCCTCGACACCGTCGGCCGATGAGCGGCGTCCCCGGGATCGCTGTCGAGCCCAAGAGCGGGCGGTACGAGTCGCTGGAGCTGTCGGTGACCGCGGGCGGCGGTCGGCTGGCTCCGGTGGAGGAGGCCGATGCCCTGGTGTGGGCCGACCCGGCCGTGCCCCACGAGCTGCCCTCGGTCCTGGCCCGGGGTTCGGCCGTGCGGTGGGTGGCGCTGCCCTTCGCCGGGATCGAGCCCTACGTCGACCATCTCGACCACGACCGTACCTGGACCTGCGCCCGGGCCGTCTACGCCCGCCCGGTGGCCGAGCACGTGCTGGCCATGGGCCTGGCCGGCATGCGGGGCCTGCTCACCTATGCCCGCGCCACCACCTGGTCGGCCCCCGAGGGACGCAACCTGCTCGACGGGCGGGTGGTGATCTTCGGCGCCGGCGGCATCACCACCGAGCTCCTGGGGTTGCTCCGCCCGTGGGGGGTGCACACCACCGTGATCCGCCGCCAGGCCAGCGAGCCGATGCCGGGCGCCGACCGCACGGTGGCCATGGCCGACCGGTGCTCGGTGCTGGGCGAGGCCGACCTGGTGGTGCTGGCGCTGGCTCTCACCCCGGAGACCCGGGGGGTGATCGGGCGGGAGGAGCTGGCGGCCATGGCCCCCCACACCTGGCTCGTCAACGTGGCCCGGGGCGGGCACGTCGACGACGAGGCCCTGTTGGAAGCGGTCGACGCCGGCCGCATCGCCGGCGCCTGCCTGGACGTCACCGAACCGGAGCCCCTGCCCGACGGCCATCGGCTGTGGAATCACCCCCGGATCCTGATCACGCCCCATGTGGGCAACACACCCGAGATGGGGATTCCGCTCCTGGCCGCCCACATCGAACGGAACGTCGCGGCGTTCGTGTCGGGCCGGCCGCTGGAGGGCGTGATCGACGTGGACGCCGGCTACTGAGCGAAGCTCAGGCCGGAGGGTGGGGCCCCTCCGGCGGATGGGGGAGGCGGCGTGCCGCCGGCGGGGGCGACGAGCCCCCGGAAAATCGGCCCTGCTCCTATTGCCTCCGGCCCCGCGGGTCCCGCCCACTAGGATGTCGGGGCCGGTCGCGCTCGGCTAGCGGGAGGAGGGTACATCGATGGCGAGCTACCAGGCCGGGGTCGACCTGGGCACCACGTACACGGCGGCGGCCGTGCACCGGGGCGCCGAGACCACGATGGTCGCCCTCGGCAGCCGCAGCGCCGCCGTGCCCTCGATCGTGCTGCTCCGGGCCGACGGCACGGTGCTCACCGGCGAGGCGGCCGAGCGCCGGGCCCTGAGCGAGCCCGACCGTGTGGCCCGGGAGTACAAGCGGCGCTTCGGCGACACCATCCCCATCATCGTGGCCGGTTCGCCGTATTCGGCCGAGGCCCTGATGGCCCGGATGCTGCGGGCCGTGGTCAACCACGTGACCGAGCAGGAAGGTGAGCCGCCGGGGCGCATCGTCGTCACCCACCCCGCCAACTGGGGCAACTACAAGCGCGAGCTCCTGGATCAGATGGTGCGGCTGGCCGGCCTCGATCCGGGCACCGTCGGATTCCTCACCGAGCCGGAGGCGGCGGCCATGTCGTACGCCGCCCAGGAGCGGGTGGAGCCGGGCGAGGTGGTGGCCGTCTACGACCTCGGCGGTGGCACGTTCGATGCCGCCGTGTTGCGGCGCACGGTGAGTGGCTTCGCCATCCTCGGCCGCCCCGAGGGCATCGAGCGCCTCGGCGGGATCGACTTCGACGCCGCCGTGTTCGCCCACGTGGCCGCCGGCCTGGGCGACGCCCTGTCCCGGCTCGACCCCGAGGATCCGACGGCCCTGCTGGCCGTCACCCGCCTCCGCCAGGACTGCGTGGCGGCCAAGGAGGCCCTGTCGTCGGACACCGACGCCTCGATCGCGGTGGCCCTGCCCGGGCTGCACACCGAGGTGCGGATCACCCGCCAGGAGTTCGAGAACCTCATCCGGCCCGCTCTCAACGACAGCCTGGAAGCGATGCGGCGGGCCCTGCGGTCGGCGTCGGTGTCGCCCGACGAGGTGTCCCGGGTGCTGCTGGTGGGCGGGTCGAGCCGGATCCCGCTGGTGGCCCAGATGGTGTCGTCGGATCTCGGTCGCCCGGTGGCGGTGGACGCCCACCCCAAGCACGCCATCGCCCTGGGGGCGGCGCTGGCCGCTGGCGGAGTCACGGCGCTCATGTCCACCACGATCACCTCGGATCTGGTGTTCGCCAAGGACGCCGTGCAGGCGGTGATGCGCCCCGTGGCGGCGCCCGCCCCCGTGGCACAACCCGGCCCGCTCCCCGTAGCCGAGCCGTTGCCGATCGCCCGGCCGGCGGCCCCGGCGCCGCCCGCCCCCGTGGCCCAGCCGTTGCCGATCGCCCGCCCGGCGGCCCCGGCGCCCCTTGCTCCGGAGCCCCTGCCGATCGCCCGGCCGGCGGCCCCGGCCCCGCTCCCGGCCGACCTGCCGCCGGCTGCCGCCGCCCCAGCCCGCCCCGTGGGGCCGCCCCTGGCCACCCCGCCGACGGTCCTGCCGCCGCTGAGCGTGCCGGTGGTGCGGGCCGACGCGCCGCCTCCGGGCCTGGCACCGGCCGGCGGCACCGCCCCGCCCGCCGGCGGGTTCGACCCCAATCGCACCACGCTGGCCCCCTCGGCCGAGCCACCCCGCCCGGCCAAGCCAGCCACCCCACCCAAGGCCCGCCCGGCCGATGTGGCCGGGTTGGCGCCGCCCCCGGGCTCCGGGGCGCCGCCGCCCGGTTTCAACGGTCCGCCGCCGGGTCGCCCGGCGGCCGGGCCGCCGCCAGGGGTGAACGGTCCGCTGTCGGGCGGGCTGCCGGCCTCGCCTGCCCCGCTGGGCTTGCACGGCGCCGCGCCTCCGGCGGCTCCGCCGTCGTACGGGGCACCGGCCGGCCCGGCGCCGGCCCAGCCCCGGGGCCCGGCCGTCGACCCGTCGAATCAGCGCACCACCCTGCTGCCCTCCGGGCAGGCCGGGGCGGCCGATCTCCAACGCACGTCGATCATGCAGCCGGCAGCCGATCCCCGGCTGGGCCGCACCGCCATCTACCCGCAGGCGGCCGGCCACCCGGGGCCCGCCGGCGCCGGCCCGCCACCGGGCGGCCGGAGCTACCCCGGCCCCGTCAGCGGCAACCGGCCCGGTATACCGCCCCAGCCGGTGCAGCCGGCCCAACCGGCGGGTGGAGGAGCGGCCAGGGCGTTCGGCCGGGGTGTGCTGGTGGCGGTGATCGCGGTGGCGGTGGCCCTGGTCATCGTGCTGGCCGTCGTCGGCCTGCAGATGCGCTGAGGCGGCCCGCCCCTGTGAACTTGGGCACCCCCCAGGCCCCTGATACCGGGCGGGGCAGACCGACGCCACTACCCTTGGGCCCCTCGTCAAGATCCACCCAGGAGGTTTCGATGGCGATCAGGGCTCGATTGCTCGCCTGTCTCGACCATGTGTTCCCGGCCCCTTCGGCCTCAGCCCATTGCGACGGCCCGTGTGGCGTCTACGACCCGGCCAGCGCCCGGATCGCGGCCGAAGCGGTGCTGTCGATGACGCGCAAACTCCTCGATCTCGATGGCTCAGCTCCGGACGCCCACAACACCTTCGCCCGCTACGTGTCCATCAAGGAGCAGCAGGCCGAGATCGTCAAGCACGAGCTGTCGGTGCTGTGGGGCGACTACTTCAAGCCCGAGCACCTCGAGGCCTACCCCGAGCTGCACACGATCTTCTGGAAGGCGCTCAAGGCGGCGTCGGCGGCCAAGCAGCAGCTGAGCGTGGAGGTGGCCACCGAGCTGCTGGACCAGATCCACGCCATCCACGACATCTTCTGGGCCACCAAGAAGCGCGACGTCGAATGGATGCTGGCCAACCCGTGATGCGGCCGTGATCGTCAGCCAGCCGACCCTGGGCGCCCTGCGCCAGGTCGGCTGGTGGGCGCTCGGCCGCCGCCGCCGGTTCCGGGTGGTGGGTCCCTCGATGGAGCCCACCCTGCACCACGGCGAGTTCGTGCTCGTCGACCGGGCGCAACCGCCTGTGCCGGGCGAGCTGGCCCTCGCCCGCCATCCCGACGACGCCGACCTGCTGGTGGTGAAGCGGGTGGCCGCCATAACACCCGAGCGGGCGTGGGTGCTGACCAGCGACAACCCCGCCGCCGGCACCGACAGCCGCCAGTGGGGCCCGCTGGCTCCCGGCGCCGTGCTGGGCCGGGTGGTCCTGGTGCTGGACCGGCCCGGGGCCCGGCTCGACCAGCCGCCGCCGGCCGGCGGCCCCGAGGCCGACGAGGCAGGCCCCCGGTGGCCACCCCTGCCCGCCCTGGCCCGCTGGTTACGCCGGTAGCGTTGAGCGGTGCTCACCGTCTCCGGTCTGACGAAATCGCATGGGGCCCGCGTCCTGTTCCGTGACGTCACGATCCGCCTGTCGCCGGGGCGCCGCGTCGCCCTCATCGGCGGCAACGGGGTGGGCAAGACCACGATCTGCGAGATCATCGTGGGCCTCCAGGAGCCCGACGCCGGCGAGGTGTCGCATCCGAACGACTACCGCATCGGCTACCTGCCCCAGGAGCTGATGGAGGCGTGGCCCGGCACGGTGCTGGAAGAGGTGCTGCGCGGTTCGGGCGACGTGCTCGGCCTGGAGGCCGAGCTGCGCCGCCTGGAGGAGGCCGTGGCCGACGCCCAGGGCGACGAGCTCGACCAGCTGCTCGACGCCTACGGGGTGGCCCAGAGCCGGTTCGAGGCGCTGGGCGGCTACCAGCTGGAGGCCGAGGCCCGGCGCGTCCTGGGCGGCCTGGGGTTCACCACCGAGGACATGGACCGGCCGCTCAAGGAGATGTCGGGCGGTTGGCAGATGCGGGCGATGCTGGCCCGCCTGATGGTGCAACAGCCCGACCTGCTGGTGCTCGACGAGCCGACCAACCATCTCGACGTCGACTCCGTGGCCTGGCTGGAGCAGCAGCTGCAGAGCTGGCCCGGGGCTCTGCTGTTCGTCTCCCACGACCGGGACTTCATCGATGCCGTGGCCGAGCGGTGCCTGGAGATCGCGTTCGGCACGGCCCAGGAGTACGTGGGCGGGTTCGCCGAGTTCCTGGTGGCCCGGGAGGAGCGGCTGGCCATCCTGGAGGCCACCGCCGCCCGTCAGGCCAAGGAGGTGGCCCGGGTCGAGCAGTTCATCGACCGGTTCCGCTACAAGGCCACCAAGGCCCGTCAGGTCCAGAGCCGGATCAAGGCCCTGGCCCGGTTGGAGCAGATCGAGGTGCCCAAGGTGGCCGACCTCAAGCTCCGCTTCGCCTTTCCCGACCCGCCCCGCTCGGCCCGGGTGGTGGTGGAGATCGAGAACGCCGACATCGGCTATCCCGACGGGGCCGACGGCGGGCCGGACGTGGTGCTGGCCGGGGTGAACCTGGTGGTGGAGCGGGGTCAGAAGCTCG
>Ga0268299_1004091_pt1 | contig 12008 bp, 9 predicted proteins | sample NOBtaG_FD_193484 | JGI IMG/M metagenome (GOLD analysis project Ga0268299, IMG submission 193484) | Activated sludge microbial communities from bioreactor in Nijmegen, Gelderland, Netherland - NOB reactor | ecosystem: Engineered > Bioreactor > Aerobic > Activated sludge | place: Netherlands...
ACTCCCTCGCGGGCGTCCTCGCGCACGACCTCGGGCGCCTGCTGGGCCCGCGACTCAAGGCCTGCGTGTACGTCGCGGCCGTCGTTCCGGGAGAGGGCCGCTCCTTCGCGCAGGCGATCGGCTTCCCGGGTCGGCTGCTGCTGCCGCTCTTGTTCCGTTTCAGTCCCGAGGGGCTCCGAACTTCGGAGAAGATGATCCGCGCCGAACCCTGCGGCGACCTCACTCCGGAGGACGCGAGCCTCGTCGTGCAGCGCTATCACGCGGAGTATCCGGGCCTCTATCTCTCCGCCGTCGGAGCGCCGCCGACCCGTCCTTCGACGTACGTCCGCCTCACACGGGACCGCAGCGTGCCGCCGCGACTCCAAGTGCGGATGGCGGCGCGGCTCCCGCACGCCAACAGCCACGAGATCGACGCCGGCCATCTCGTCATGCTCTCGCGCCCGCATCGCACCCCTCACCGGAGCCCATGGATGCACGTCACAGGTGCCGCCCTGCTCGTCCTGCTCGGTACACTCGCGTGCTCGACCGAGGCGCCGACGATCGATGGGTCCTTCGTCGCCCTGACCGTCAGCGGCACGGTGCGTACTGCGCAGGGCAACGCGGTGAATGGGGCGAGCCTTGCCATCTATGCCCGCGATCCCCGCAGCTGTACCGGAACGTTCGCGGACGCCAGCACGACCACTGATGCCAGTGGCGCGTTCACCCAGACCGTCGCGAACTGGAATGTTCCCCGCGACGTCTGCGTCTGGATCGCGGTCGTGCCGCCGCCCGGAGCAGGCTTGGTCGGTGACACGGTGACCGTGCGACCCGCACGGCTCGACTATGTGGCGCCATCCCTCACCGTCCATGTCGTCCTCGCCTCGAGCGCACAACCCTCGGCAGCGCACGGCAACGCGGAAACCCGCATCCCCTGAGCTCGGCGACGGCACCACCTGCGCAGGGCCTGCGCACTTCGTACGCCCTGCGTGCGCACGCCGTGTGCATTGCGTGTGACGCACCCCGTCGGCCGTGCCCGCTCAGCTCGAGGCGATCTCCACACGCACACCGCTGCGGAACGCCGCGCGCGCCGACCCCGTCAGTCCTCGCCCTGACGCCGCGATGTGCTGCAGGCGAGGCAGTCGCGCGAGTGCCGCCAGCCCAGCGTCGGTGACCGCGTTCCCGCTCCGGAACTTCGCGAGCCCGGGGAGTGCGGCCAGCGAGCGAGATCGATTCCAAGTGGGGCAACTCGCGGAGGAACGCGAGTCCGCGATCGGTGATCGCCGTGCCGCTGAGGTCGAGCTGCCTGAGTTCCGGCATCCGCGCGATGTACGGCATGCTCGCGTCGCTCGCGCCCGTCGCGCCGGCGAGGTCGAACCGCGTGATGGAGGGGTCGCGCGTCAGCGACGCCACGACCTCGTCGGTCATGCCCTTGGGGCCGCGGATCCGCGCCGTCGGCTCCCGGAGTGTCGCCTCGCGCAGCGCGTCCCAACTCGCGAAGTCGTGTTCGATCGCCACGAGATACCGCGCCTCATCGAGCGTGAGGTCGACGTCGCCCCCCGGCACCGCAGGGCGTTTGCCAAGGTCGAGCTGCACGTACTCGCGCATCCCGTGCCAGGGTCGGCGATGCCAGGTGAAGCGATAATGTCGCTCCGCCTCGTCCCGCAGCGCACTCCAGCCGCTGAACCCCAGCTCGCGTGCGAGCGCGAACTTGACGTCGCGCAACGTGGGTGTGGTCGGTGCGCTGCCCAGCGCTGAGCGCATGCGCGCCTCGGCGGCGGGATCGCCGAGTGCGAGTGCGGCGTGCCAGCGCTTGGCTTCCTTCCTGAGGCTCTCGAGGGTCCGCATGACCTTCCTCCGATGCGCCTGGCGTCCGCTGATGCAGGCAGGAGAAAGGGGGATGACATCCCGCTGCCGTACTGAAGGGTGGGAGGATTCCCTTGCCGCGGACCGGTGGCGCCCCTCGGCGCACTGCTCCAATCTAAGTGGCGCATTCGCCCCTCGCTGTGCACGGTCGCCCTCGGCGTCGGGTGCCCAGGTCGCGCGCAGGCTGGCGAATTCGTGACCTCTCCCCGAGCTTACTCGGATCAGGCTTGGCGACAACTGACGCGAGGCCGAAGCCCCCAACACGAGCGCATCCCCATGGCCCACGGAACGGATCGTCACCAGCGTCGGACGCCAGGACGGCACGCGAGGCTTACCTCGGCGCTCGTGGCGGCATTGGGGGCAGCGCTGCTGGCGCCTGCGCCATCCGGTGCACAGTCATCGACACCGATGCCCCCCGCGGCAGCCGCGAGCACACCCGTGAGCACGCCCGCGACGGGCCCCGACCTGCAGGGACTCTGGGACTTCAACATGCGTGTGGGTGAGCGGACCTCCCCCGGTTTCTTCGCGCTGGGACCCGTGGAGAAGGGCTGGGCAGGCTCGATCACCATGTACCTGACGAACACCCTGGCGATCCGGCCGTTCACCGTGGAGGGCGACTCCGTGCGGATGGTCGTCGCGTCGCGCGAGGGTGATGTGCGATTCGTCGGACGGTTGACCGACCAGGGACGCTCGATGGAAGGCATCGTGGAGTACCACGGCGGTGCACGGCTCCCGATGACGGCCACACGCCGCAGCATCCCGGCAGCACCACGCTGAGTCCGGCGACGCGGTCGCACGGGTCGATGCGAGTGCGCCTCTTGACCCTCGCGCTCGCAGGCGCCTGCAGTGGTCCTGCGAGCGACGTGTCGGAGGCGCCGCGCGACTCGGCGCCGGCGGCGCGGCCATTGGCGTCAGCCGGGGAGCCTGGCGACTCGCTGGCGTGGGTCCAGACCGACAGCGCGGCGCTCGCGACCGCTCCCGTCGGCGTGGTGCGTGAGGGGCGGAACCTTCGCATCGTCCGTCGGTCGGATACGCTGCAGTTCACGGACGAATCACGTGACGCAGCGTGGGCGCGATTCACGTATCTGCGCTGGCTCCCGGAGGTGCGTGCACATCTGGTGCTCGCTGCCTACCTCCACGGTGAGGATGTGGGCGTGTTCTGGATTCCGGCGGACTCCGGAGACCGGATCGTGCTCGAGGACGAGCCCGTGTTCGCTCCCGACAGGCGACATTTCTTCGTCGCGCGCCTGGACCTCGATGCTGGCTACGCGGAGAACTCGCTCGCCGTGCTGCGTGCCGCCGGCGGCCGCGTGGAATCAGTCCTGGTCGCGCGCGGCGGGCGATTGGGTGAGTCGGCCAATCCCTGGGGACCCGACAGTGTGCGTTGGAACGGCTCCTCGGAGGTCCAGTTCGTCCGGGTGGAGGCGACCCGACAGGGTGCGATCGTCGGACGCACGCGGATGCAGGTCCAGCGAATCGGCGGTTCGTGGCGGATGAGCCCGCGATAGGCTCGGCTTCCCGCGGCCGTCTGTGGTCACCATCCGGTGACGATGTCGGCGGACTCCCCGCGCGCCGGCCGATGGGCGATGTGCGGCGTGCAGCTACGCGAGCGGCTACGCGAGCGGCTACGCGTGCACTGACGTCGCGCGACTAGCGATCCGATCGCAGCGCGGCGTCCAAGGCCGCCCGCTGGTCGTCGCGCAACGTCGGGTCGTCGGTGACGAGCACCGCTGGCGCCCGCTCGCGCGAAGCACCGCGGCGGAGCCACCACGTCAATAGCAGCCCGGCGAGTGCGATCGCAACGTACGGTCCGATCCACGCGAGCAATCCGACGCCGCGCGCCTTGGGCTTGGCGTAGATCGATGGCCCGAAGCGCGCCTCCAGGCCGGCCCACACCTGTTCGCTCGTCCGGCCCGCCGCGAGCTCCTTGCGGATCGAATCCTTGAGGATGAACGCGCCTTGGCTGGGGCAAGCGGTCAATGAGAGCCCGGGGCAATACGGGCTGAGGACATCGGCGAAGATCGCCCGTGCCGCGCGCTCGACCTGCGGCGAATACGCCGCATCCTGCGTCGCCTGCGGCGGCGCGGCGCCACCCGCGGCGCCACCCGCGGCTGCGGAAACGACCTGCGCGCCCGCCGCCCCAGGGGCGACGAGCGCGCAGCAGAGCAGCGCTCGCCGTGCGAGGGTCCGCACGGCGCGCGTCATCAGAACGTGGCCTTGGTGAGTTCGTCCCAGGTCCACATCGACGTGCGCGACGCCGTCGCGGCACGGACCTTGGCGACATCCGCGGCCGTCACGGCCGAGGCGGTGTTCCCCCACTGCGACCGCACATAGCTCACCACCGCGGCGACCTGCGTGTCGTTGAACGCCGCGCCCCAGGGCGACATGACGTTGTTGTAGTCCTTGCCGTTCACCTTGATCGGGCCCATGAGGCCGTGCAGCACGATCGCGATCACGCGGTTGGCGTCACCCGCGACGATGTCGGAGCCCGCGAGCGGCGGATACGTGTTGGGCACGCCCGCACCGTTCGCCTGATGGCAGGTCGTGCAGGTCGCGTACACTTCCTTGCCGATCGAGTCCATGTTCACCGCCGCCGCCGGCGCTGCCGCGGCCGCAGGAGCCGGCGTCGCCGGCGCAGCGTCGGCCGCCGGGGCCTTGTCCGCGCCACCGCCGCAGGCGGCGACCGCCGTCACGGCAACAGCGGAGAGGGTGAAAAGAAGGGTCTTGGCCGACGACATTGAGCACTGCCTCCGAAAGGTTGTGTGGGGTGCGCGGGCGGGGGAAGCTCGCGACATTAATGTATGCACCGGCCACCGGCAAAGACTCAACCCCCCGGCGATGTTCCTGCCCCCCCCGCGGGCAGCCCCGAGGGTAGCCCCGAGGGCGGCCCCGAGGGCACACGCACACACCGGGCAGAGGCTGCCGCCCGCGCGTCGTGGCGCTGCGCGGTACTCACGGTGAGCGACTCCCGGACGGTCGACACCGACGAGTCCGGTCCCCGGGTCCGAGCGCTGTTCGAGTCCGCCGGACACCGGGTCGTGCGGCACGGCCTGCTCCCCAATGACGAAGCGCGTGTGCGCGCACGTCTCGCGGACTGGCTCGGCGCGCCCGATCTCGACGTCATCGTGGTGACCGGCGGCACGGGCCTGGGCTCCCGCGACCGCAGCGTCGAGGCCCTGCGGCCGCTGCTCGAGAAGGAGATGCCGGGATTCGGTGAGCTCTTCCGGATGCTCTCCTTCCAGGAACAGGTGGGTACCGCGGCGATCCTCTCGCGGGCCACCGCTGGCACCGCGCACGGCAAGGTGGTGTTCTCGTTGCCGGGGTCGCGGGCGGCTGTGGAACTCGCGATGACGCGCATCATCCTGCTCGAGGCGGGGCACGCGCTGCGGGAGGCGCGGCGGTAGGGGAGCGGCCGAGCACCCGCCAACGAGTGCGCCGGACGGACCCGCTCGTTGCTGCTCCGTCCGGCGCGTTCTGCTTGGGCGCGGATTGAAGACGCCGTCTACGGCACCCGCGGGAACGCCAGGAGGAGCGTCGGATCGCCCTGCGTGGTCACGATCGGCGCCGTGCTCCCGGTGTTGGTCAGAGGATCGTACGAATAAATGCCGACGCCCGTGGTCGTCGACAGGCCGTAGAGTACGCGCCCGCCAAGAACGGTCACTCCCGTTGAGTTGCCGTTGTTGAGCGGCAGCGGCAACGCGTCCACCGTGCCCGTCGCGAGATTGATGCGCACCGCTTGGAAGGCGCGATCGGTGGCGTAGTTGGGAGGCACCGACTGCAGCGCCGGAACTTGCGCCATCGCGTACAGCATGCCGTTGCCACCGTACCCGATGCCGTTGAGCAAGCCGATCTTGCCGCCGGCGACGTTGACGTTGGCATCGGTGAGATTCACGAAGTATGTGGAGTCGAATGCCGTCGCTCCCGCGCGAATCCGCAGCAGCCCGGCCTTCTGCCCCGGGACGAAGCCGAACGACGCAATGCAGTAGACGTAGAGATCGCCGGCCTCATCCACGAACATTGTGGAATTGTATCCGAAGCGGCCCGGCCCCGTGGCGCGCGCATCGCGGATCACCCGCTCGAACTGGTTGGTCGCGACGTCGAAGACCGCGACATCCGCCCCATCCGCGGAGGCGAAGCCCGAGACCAGTTGCTGCAACCCGACGTAGAGTTTCCCGGCGCGGATGACCATCACGGCGGGCTCGGGATTGTTGTCGGCCGGGTTCGCGGGGTTGCGTGCCAATCCGAGTGCGGTGAGGTCGATGGTGTCGGTCGCCAGCATCGTGCGTGGATCGATCTCGAGGATCTTGCCGGCGTAGACCAGGGCGATGTAGGCTTTGCGCTCGCTGGCGAACACGGTGCTCGCCCCGAACGCCCCAGAGGGCAAGTTGAGGCGACCTGCTTCGACAAGCCGTCCATCAACGCCACGGACATACCGGACCGCCTGATCGCCGTAGAAGTGCTGCGTGACGATAACGTCGTTCTCGTGCACGACGGCGTATGGGAAGAACACCTGTTCAAACGCGTCGGTGTTCGTGACCGCCGCCTGGTCGAGGCTGACGGTCTGGATGAACCCCGAGCCGTTGGAGCCGCTGGCGTCGGCGATGGACGTGACGAGCACGAGATCACGATCTCCGCCGGCGCTACCCGGCCCGGTGCTGTCGCTGCACGCGAACTGGAGACCGAGGGCGGCGGCGGTGGCGAGGAGCGGAAGACGTCGGGCGGACCTGCGCATTGAGGACATGAGGGGATCCGATCAGGGAAAGGAGCGCGCATCGGCGCGGGAATCGCCAACGGCCGTGTACCGCAGCTTCACGCGGAACTGTCGACCGGGCAGTGGCTGGTTGAACAGGTTGAGAACGCGTGCATCGGTGAGGTTCTGGACCTCGGCCGTCATCGTGAGGCCCGGTCCGTGCAGCCGATGCGTGAGACCCAATCCGAGTGTCAGGGCCCGCGGGATGCGGCGCTCCTGCCGACGCGACAGCTCGAACGCGAAGAAGTACTCCTCGGTGAACGACGCCTCGGCGAACGCCCGCGTGCTGCTGTTCCGGCCGAAGACACCCATACGCTCTGCCTCGAGCACTGCGTTCCCGAACAGCCACGGCATGTTCGGAAGGCGCAGGTCGAATGTCGGGTTGGCAACGCTCGTTCCCGGCGACCGCCGGAGGCGATCCCGCGCGTCTTGCCAGGTGCCGTTCACGGTGAGTGAGAGCCAAGCGGCAAGGTCCGCCCGGATCTCCGCGTCGGCCCCGACGACGCGAGCGCGCCCGAAGTTCGCGTTCGCGGCGAACCCACCGAATCCCTGGACCAATCGAATCATGTCGGCGAGTTCCATCCAGAACGCGTTGGTCTCCCATTGGATCCGACGTCCGCCGCTGCTGCTCCGGTCGAACTGCAGTCCGACCGAGGCGTTGGTACTGCGTTCCGGTCGCAGCGTCGGCGCTGCGACGAGGAACTGTCCGTCCCCGAACAGTTCCGTCGTGGACGGCAGCCGTCGCGCAAGTTCGACGGATGCCTTGACCAGTACGGAAGGAGTCAGGCGATGACGGATGGCCTCGGATGCACCGACCGTCGCCGTGCGGTTGCGGGTCGGCGGCGGACGCGTGCCGTTCGGATTCGACAGGTCGACCTCGGTGCCCTCCGCGTCGAAGGCGTACCCTCGCACCCCTGAGATCAGCAGGGTACCCTCGCCGCGGGGCCGCCACTCGTACGAGGCGCCGAGAATGAGGGACCGCTGCGCCCCGGGGTACTCGCTCACATTGCGACCGGCGAACGCGTTGGCCAGCGAGTCGCTCGGCCTATGCGTCGACACGTCGAGCACCCAAGTCATGTTGAGTGCGTGGGCGGGGGACGCGTGCCAAATCAGCGCACCCCGCTGACGGACGAGGCGGGACCGATGGTCGCTGTCGGCAGGGAGCAACCCGAGTTCGCCGCGACCGTTCGGACTCGGAAACGTTGAACCGTCGAACCCGTACCTGACGGAGGAAGTGTCCACGACGCCGTTCTGGCCCAGCACGAGTGCCGCGCCGATTCGTACGTCGAGACGGCCGTCGCGCAGGCCCTCCTTCCATCCATCGAGGACGACCACGCCAACTTGCGACCGTGCGCGCGCACGCTGGATGTTCGTTTGCACGCCCTGGATCTCGCGTCGGGTCTTGATCAAGGCGGCCTCGAGCTCGAGCTCATCGAACCAGTGCCGGTGCGAGCGCACCACGCCTCCGATCACGCTCCGGCGATATGCGTCGTGGTCCCTGCGGATGCGGAGTCCAGGCGTGAACGGACTCCACATCATGTAGTCGTTCTCCGAGAGATCGGTGTTTGCCGAGGCACCCACCTCGATCCCCCCGCACACGGGCCGCTTCGCCGTCACGGAGAGCTGCTGCAGTCCGTAGGATCCCGCAGTGTAGCCGACGTCGAGATAGCCGTGCGGAGGATGGATGGTCACGACGTTCACCGCGGCGCCGAGTCCATCGCCGCCGAAATGTGCGGGTACCACGCCCTTGTACACCTCGATGCGCTCGACCAGCTGCAGCGGGATGTCATCGAGCGAGAATCGATTCCCGGCGATGTCGGCCGCGTTGCCGTTGATGTAGATCTGCACACGCTGGCCTTCGAGGCCGCGGACATTGAAGACGCTCGCACTGCCGAGCCCGCCACTGCGGCGAATCTGCACGCCGGTAGATCGCTGCAGGGCCTCGTCGAGCGTCAGGCCCCGGCCGGCGAGGCGCTGTCCGTCCAGCACCGTGACGGCGAACGGGCTCTGTCGGATAGCCTTCATTTCCAGGGCGGCAACGGTGGTTCCATCCACCTGCTGGCTGGCGAGCGTCTGCACCAGGCGTTCGAGCACGAGCTCGACATGGACCGAGTCCGTGGCTGGCCACGCGAGGCGCGCAAGCGCCGGACGGAACCCCGGTGCGGTCACGCGAACAGTCGCGACGTCGCGACTGACGCCGCGGAACGCGAACCGTCCATCGCGATCGCTGCGGACCTCCGCTCCCGCGCCCTCTAGCCGGACCTGCGCCGCGGCGAGAGTCGATCCCTCGGAGGTGCGCACGATGCCGGTGACGACCCCAACCGCCTGCTGCGCTCTGGCGGGCGTGGGCGCGGGGATCGCAGTGCCGGTCATGGCAATGATCACCGCGGCAAGCGCGAGGCGGTCGAACCCGCAGCGCACGGTGGAGGGCGCGACGACGCACGCCGAGGACCGACTTGGAGCAAAGAGTGCCATGGACGATGAGAGGAGTCTGGGTCGTCCAAGGTGGTCGCGATCGCGGTCCGCGACCGCGCCCGGCGGCCGAACGGCGGAATTGCTCCGTCAACCGGCGCACGCGGGCAGATGAACGGCTGGTCACTCGCCGGTCGCGGCGTGCCGCTCAGTGTGCGCAATCGACCATCGGTCGTGGACCGTGCATGGTCGTGTTGAGTCGGGATTGAGATTGCTGGCCTGCTCCCTGACCCGACCCCAACCCCGCCCCGCCAATGCGACGCCATCTGCGTCTACCACAACTCCCCATCGTGCTCGCTTCACTGCTGATTGTCCTGACGACTCGGCCGCTCCCGGCGCAGGACGGCCTCGGCGGCATCGCCGGGACCGTGCGGGCGGATGCAGCGCCCCTGCGCGGCGCATTGGTCTCGATCCGTACGCTCGGGCGCACCACCGTCACCGACGCCGAAGGGCGATTCAGGATCGGTGCGCTGCCGCCGGGAGCAGTGGAGGTCGACGTGCGGGCCGTCGGCTGGCAACCGCTGCGTCGGCAGGTCAATGTCCGCGCCGGCGAGACGGTGCAGTTGGAGATCGTGCTCACCACACGCGGCAGTACGCTCGCGCAGGTGGTCGTGACCGCCGACCGCGAGGTCTCGGATCTTGCCAAGGTGCCCGCCAGCGTGAGTGTCGCGGGCGCAAGTCAGATCGAGTCCCGCGCGGCGCTGCTCCCGGGTGACGAACTCACCAGCACCGCCGGCGTCATCGTCACCCGGCCGTACGACGGCGAGACCGCGTACCTCACGGTGCGCGGTGTGCCCAACCGGCATTCCAACGACACCTTCCTCACCTTGGTGGATGGCGTGCCGATGATCTCGTCCAACGACGAGGCCGACCTTGCGCGCCTGGTGCCACCGTCCATGCTCGAGCGAGTGGAGGTCGTGAAGGGCCCCGTCTCGGCGCTCTACGGCCGCGGCGGCGTGGCTGGCGCGATCAACTACATCACGCGGTCCGCGACCGCTGCACCACGCATCGAGGGTGGCGTGATCGCCGGCAGCTATGGTTTGCTCCGCCCGTACGCGACGGTCGCACTGCCCATCGCCAAGGATCGCCACACGCTCCTGCTGAGCGGCTTCACCGAGGAACGTGACGGCTGGCGGACCAGCAGCGATCGCAAGGGCAGCAACCTCTTCGCCAAGGACGAATGGCGCTTCGGTGACCGCACGCAGCTCACCACGTCGTTCAACTGGCAAGACGCCGAAGGACGGAACCCCTCCCACATCCCCCTGCGCGCCGACGGCTCGCGCGTGACGCTGCCGCGCGGGGAGGCGCAGAGCCGCCAGATCCCGGACAACGGCGTCGAGCGGTCCCTCTGGATGCTCACCAGCGCCCTCGCCCACACCTTCTCCGACGCGTTCGCCGTCAAGGCCACGCTGCATCAGCGTTCCGCGGACCTCGACGCGAACCTCGGCTTCGCCGACAGCTTCGACGAGACCACCAACACCTTCGTCTACAACGGATTCCGCGGCGTCACGACGTCGACCACGCAGTACGCCGAGTTGCAGTCGACCTGGCGCCCGACTGCGGCGCTGCGCGTGATCACCGGCGGATCGTTGGAGCGCGTGCGCGGGCACGGCGACGAGTTCTGGACCGGGCAGTATGGCTTCGATCCGGTGACCTTCGGGTTCGACTTCTACGCGCAACGCGTGGATGCCACCACCGGGCAGTTGACCAATGCGTCGAGCTTCATCACGGACCGCCTGCTCAACGCCGAGTTCGACGCGGACATCGGGGCGGCGTACACGCAGCTCGACTGGACCATGGGCCCGCGCGCCCGACTCTCGGTCGGCGCACGCTGGGACCGCTTCGCGCGGGATGTCGCGTTCGGACCGACCACGTCGGAGGGGGTGACGCAACCGACCGGTACGGGGAAGGACCGCGACGGGCACTTGAGCCCCAAGGTCTCGCTCGACGTCACGCTGCGCGACGAGCTCTCGGCCTGGACCTCGTTCTCGGAGGGCTTCAGTCCGGCGTTCGGACCGGTGTGGGCCTTCCGGGATCGCGACGCCGATCTCAAGCCGGAGATCGCGCGCAACGTCGAGGTGGGCCTGAAGGGACGGCTCTTCGGTGGTCGCGCGAGCTTCACGGCGGCGCTCTTCCAATTGCGCCGCATGGACCTACTGCAGTTGGTCGCGACCGGCGGGGCCTCGCCGTTGCCGACCAACGCGGGTGAGCAGCGCTCGCAGGGTCTGGAGTTCGAGTCGCAGTTCGCGCTGGGCGCGCCGGACGGCGGGTGGACCGGCTTCACCAGCTACACGTACACGGACTCCAAGTGGATCGACAACGTGATCCCCGAGCCGTTCGGTCCCGGCAGCTACGATTACAGCGGCAAACACGTGGCCAGTGTGCCGTTCCACCTCGCCTCACTGGGCCTCACGAAGCGCTGGCGCACCCTCTCGGTCGGTGGTTGGGTCGACTACACCGGACGCTCCTGGATGACGTCGGACAACCGGGTGCGCAATCCGGAGTACGCACTGGCCAACGCGACGTTCTCGTGGACACCGCGGTTCCTCTCGCGCGGGATGTTCCTGCTGACGGCCACGAACCTGCTCGACGAGCGCTACTACGTGAACTTCGCGACCAACGCCGGGCCGCGTGAATCGTACCCGGGTCGGCGCCGCGAGGTGGTCGCGACGCTGCGGTGGACACTCTGACCCGCCGGGGATCGGGCGCGCGGGCCGCGGTGCGCTCCATCGCGCTCGCGCTGCTGCTCGGCATGTGGGCCTGCGGCGAGCCGGCGCGATTGGACGAGCTGCGCGCCTCCGGCGTGCGTGTCGATCCCATCGAACCCGACAGCGCGGTGCGGGTGCGGTTCGCGCGCTACTTCGCGGTCTCGCGGCGCGACGGCTTCACGGTGGTGACGCTGGAAGCCCCGCTGCGCGATTCGTCCGCGGCGGGCCGTGCACCG
>Ga0268299_1004092_pt1 | contig 12007 bp, 17 predicted proteins | sample NOBtaG_FD_193484 | JGI IMG/M metagenome (GOLD analysis project Ga0268299, IMG submission 193484) | Activated sludge microbial communities from bioreactor in Nijmegen, Gelderland, Netherland - NOB reactor | ecosystem: Engineered > Bioreactor > Aerobic > Activated sludge | place: Netherlands...
AATGGCCCATCACCCGGGTCGCCGAGCTGACTCCCAGCGCCTGGAAAGCGACGCGCATCTCCTGACACCCAGCCAGCCTAGCCTCCTCCGCCAGCCCGACCAGACGCACTTCCCCAGACGGATACGATCAACTGGCTCTGTAGAACGGATCGATCCACACTGCTATGCGCGAACGAACAATATTACCTGCTTGGAGACTGCAATGTCCAATGGTCGAAGGCTAATTGCGACCAGTTTCTCTCGGCAGTAATCGATCTGTGGAAGAACTGGTGATCCCTCCGGAGGAAATGGTTCCACGCGCGACTGCCTCTCGGAGTGTGCGGCGATGTGCAACGCGGCGATGCTCGACGGACACTTGGGCTTGCGAACAGACAGAGGCGACCGACGTCAGTGGCGGACTTTTTGTGGCGGTCAGTGCTGGTCTCCAGCGCCTTTGCGTTCCGGGAACTTCAGCGCATTGGCACCTGGACGCAGGCGTAAGGCCAGAGCCGTGGCAAGCACCGAAGCACCCCCTTGCGGATGTTCCCGCGCGATCCGCAGTACCAACTCGGCTACCTCGTCGTTTGCTTGGACCGCAGTGAACAGTTCACGCCAATCCTTGAGATTCCCCCGTTCCAAGGCGGAATCCACGGCAGCGGCAGTCCAGTGCGCGGTGTTAAGGTGGCGGTGTTCCATCACGGTGCTCCATTCAACAGGGACTCTCCGAGGAGCACGCCAAATTGCGCACAGATCGCTCGCGTCGTTTCCCAGCGGTGCCACTTCGAGGTCAGTCCCTTGTAGTGTGGAAGCTCGGCTTCGTTTAGGTCGAAAGGCGCCGCAGCACAAAGCGCCTTGGCCACTTCGAGCGCAACCGAGGCAGATTGGAGGGTGCCGTATCGGGCATCCAATTTTCGGAGCGAGTCCACCACAGCCTCCTGCGAGACGCATGCGGTGAGCGCAGCGAAATCGAGGTAGTCGCGGGTTGCATTTCGGTCGTACGCCAGAAACGCCTTCATGCACAGAAGTTCATCGAGTGTCGGCACCACCAATGGGCCTGCCGCGGTGGATACCGTCTGCGTTTCCACCGGACTTGGGCGCTTGATCTGGCGAAAACCCACTTCGACACCTTCGATGCTACCCAGGATGAGCACTGGAGGGATCACCCGCGCGGTCTTCCATTCTGGGCGGGCTTCCAATTGAGAGCGGACCTCGTCAAAACGCTCCCGCAAATTTGAAAGCAGGTGATCGGTATCCCGTGAGATTCGGTGGCCCGCATAGAGCGCTGCGGCGGTGCCGCCGACACAAACGGCTCCGGGCACGATCTGCTGCGCTTGCACGCCCGCGTGCAAGATCCCGAACCACTGCGCCTCCTTCATTTCGTCGTCGGTGGAGGTGGTGTTGTCGAGGCCCGCTTTCGTCATCTCCGGTTCCACTAGGTATATCCTACCACACCGAATTGGCCGTTGGAAGGCACGGGGTACAACCGTCGGTTCAGAGTATGTTATGGCTTTGTCAGGCCGTTGAAAACTTCCGCACCCAAACCACTCCGCTCGCTGAGGGCGATGGTCACCGAGTTGCCATCCTCGGCGAACGAGAGCTTGAAGCGGTAGAGGCTGATGCCCGCGACGCGGTCGAGTTCCAGCAGAAAGGTATCGTCGGTCAGCCAGCGGCCTTTGCAGGCAAAAGGCAGTTCCACCAGTTTGTCGGTCGAGAAACGTTCGATACCGTCGAGTCCCACGGGGCAGCGCAGTTCTTGTCCGAGTCGCGTAAAACGAAGATTGGCCTCCGAGGATTGGTCGAACTGCAGACTGAGAGTGGCGAGGTCGAGTTCATTCGCGCTGAGCGTGTAGGTCTGGCCGGAGATGCGCGCGGCCATCGCGGGAAACTCGGGCACCGGACGCGGAGCGGCGGGTGTCCGTGTGGCGGCAGCGAGCTTGTCGCGCAGCCGCGTGTTGGCGGCGGCATTCGCAGGGAGTGGCTGATCCCCGGACTTGTCAGAGGCGACCGCGTTCAGGGACTTCAAGACGAACGGGGCGAGGTCGCCCGGCTCGAAGCCGCCGCCGGTGTACACGAGCACGAGCTCCTTGTCGGGCCAGACGGTGATGCGCTGGCCGCCACGGCCGACGGCCTCGAACAGGCCAGGAAGTTCGGCGCTCACCCACCAGTAGTAGCCGTAGTGGTCTTTGCTTCCGGTGGACTGGACGTGCGCGCGGGTGGCGGTGCGCAGCCAGTCTTCGGCAATGATCTGGCGACCAGCCCAGTGTCCGCGCTGGAGGAAAAGCTGGCCGAGCCGGGCCATGTCGCGCGGGTGCAACTGAAGATCGCCCCAGCCGTAGTTGTTGCCTTGGGGGTCGGCAGGCCAGGCGGAGTCGCGGATGCCGAGCGGCTCGAAAAGTTCGCGGCGCGCGAACGCGAGAGCGTTGGTGTCAGTGACGCGCGTGAGCAACGCGGACAAAAGATGGCAGTTGGCGTTGCAATAGAGAAACCGCGTGCCCGGATCGGACGTCATCGGGAGATCGAGCGCGAACTGCGCCCACTCATTGCCCCGGCGCATATCCGCCAGTTGCCGGTCCGCATTGATGCCTGGAGTGCCAAGTGGCACACCACAGTCCCAGCCTGATTGCATGGTGAGGAGATTCCCGAGGGTCTGTCTCCGCTTGCGGGCGTCGAGTCCGGCGACGGTTCGGCCGGAGAAAAAGCCGAGCACGGGCTGTTGCACGTCGCGAATGCGACCACGCTCAATAGCCAGCCCTATGAGTGTGGAGGTGATGCTTTTGGTAACCGAAGCCACATCGTGTCGCGTTCGGCCATCGTACGGATAGAAATAGGCGTCGAGCACGAGGCGTCCGCGGCGGACGAGTTGGATGCTGTGAACGGGAATCTGCCTTTCGCGTACGAAATCCAACATTTCGATGAGCGGCACGGAATCGATACCGACTTCTTCGGGCACCGCGGTTTGCCATACTGCGGGTGATGAGAGGCTTGGGGATTGCGCGGCATAAATGGGCGATGACAGGATAGCAATCAACGCGGCGCATATAGCGAGGGAAAGCAATGAGCTTTGTGCTTTCATAAATTTGTTACTGCGTCCACTTGGCGTGCCCGACAAAAGCTCAGTGACCGCTGCTGGAAACACCCCGTCGGCTGCAACAGTCGCTGACAAATCACCCGAACCGGCTTACTGCCCAGTGGGCGGCGGTTGCTGTGCAGCGCATGGTTGGCGGCGAAAAGCTCATGTTCGCGCACGGGCGGCTTCTTGCTTCTCAGTCTCATCTACGCGTACTCGGTGATCTGGAAGTTCCCAGGCGAAGGGGGGACGACCCTCAAGGCCGAACTCGCGGCGGTCGCTTCCCAGCGACCGGATCCACTTGGCGGCTGCACGCGCACCTCCACGCGCCTGGTCACTCCCTTAATCGTGAGATCGCCGCCAATTTCGGAGTCGGGCGAGCTTTTTGGTTTCCAGCTTGTGCTTTGAAAGTGGTTCTTCGGGAAACGGCTGGTCACGAAAAAACCGTCCTGGTTTAGACGTGCGGTGCGTCGTCCGTCATCCGTGGCGAGAGTGGCAACCTCAATTGTACATCCGCATGAAGGACCTTGGAAAAGGCAGAGGGCAAACCTTACGTCGAATTCGGGTTCCATTCGGCAATCGATCTGGGGGCTCCTCAGCAGAATGTGCGAGTCAGGATGGCGCACTCCACCACAGGCGGACCAGTCCGTTACGCAGTGGCGACCAGCCGCGGCGGCCTGTAGGCTCGAAAGCTCGTAACCGCCACGCGCCCTCCTGCGACGGGATTGGATGCCAGACGCATCAACCGATTGCCTTCCCGTAACCAATTCTATCCGAAAGGGTTGTCTAGAAGCTATCAACGCTACGCACGAATTCTGCTGACGATGCCAACCTGGACCCGGGAATTGATCATCCCCGAACTCCCGCTCCGGCGACACGGCGGGGGCGCTGCCAGCGTAGCATGTCATCGCGTCGAGTGTGCTTGATCCCGCTCCTTGAGGCGAGCAAAGACCGGTCACCTTTCCGGGTCGGCATCCGCGCTGGGCGGGACGATTCCAGCGCAGTTGGCGGACTGGCACCGCAGCCGCTGCCGATAGGTGCGTGAGCTTGAAATGAGCTGTCAGAGTGTTGGCGTTCTCTCCCGCGTCGCGGGAATCAAGATAGCGGCCAGCCTCCAAGGGCACCTGGAAGACCTCGAAAACCAGGATCGACCGCTGCCATCCGTACGCTGCTACGGGCGGATGAGGTGGTCTCGTCCGTCTCTTCCACCTCAGTCCTGCGGTCAGGCTCGAACACCGGAAGGCCATGAAATTGGGGGGATTTACGCCCAATTTCAAGGTAAATCCTGCCACTCACCCTTGCTTCCCGCGACTGCCCTTCTCTGACACTTCACACGGAAGAACTGCACCAGAGAAGCACTTCGGAGCAAAAATCGGGAACCGCTGGAGGCGACGGTCCGAATCGGTTCGATGTCGCACCCAAATGCAAGCCCTAGATAAGGCTATTGGCTGCCTACGCAAGAACAAGTTGCGACTAGTCTGCCACAACACGACAAGACTCCATTAGGCACAGTTTTGGACACATCACTTCCACCTCTCCATTCCTCGTATTGTGCATTGCGAGATCGCAGCCTGATTCTTCATGCACTGAACGTGGCTGCCAAACGATGAGCAGTTCGATCCGCCGTCGGAGCTACCGCATTTCAGGTTCGCGCAAGACCTCAGCAGTCAGGCGGTCGAGGTTCTGCTCATTAGCGGGGACGACGATGTGTTCAACGCGGGAGGCAACTTCCGAACTCTCGAATGCCTGCGACCAAGATACGAGTGTTCCTGCTGTCGTCGAAGCCAAAACGATGGTTAAGCGAAACTTTGGCTCCGAAATGTGCTGAACCACGACCTTCCTTGGCGCTTCGATCTCTGTGAATACGCTTTCATTGGGATAGTGGTTGCCGGTTGGCCCGTGCATGACGAAAGACCAACGTCCTCCATTCTTGAAATCGCATTCACTAAAAGAATTGGTGAAACCGGCGGGTCCCCACCACCGCGCCAAGCGTTCTGGATTGCTCAACGCGGCAAAGACTTGTTCCACAGTCGCCAGGATCTCGCGAGAGGTGCTGAATGTAGTCATGGGCTACTCTTTTGCTGCGGCTTTTCGACAAGCGTCCAGCCACGGAAATAGTCATTGTCACTTCCGCTTCACCCGTGCCGCGCTGCCTCGATTTTCGCGATGTCGATTTTCTTCATTTCCATCATCGCTTCAAAGGCGCGCTTGGCCTCCGCACCACCCGCGGCCATGGCCTGGGTGAGGGCACGGGGGGTGATCTGCCAGGACAATCCCCAGCGATCCTTGCACCAGCCGCAGGCGCTTTCCTGGCCGCCGTTACCGACGATGGCGTTCCAGTAGCGGTCGGTTTCCTCTTGCGTGTCGGTCGCGACTTGGAAGGAGAAGGCCTCGCTGTGCGAGAAAGCGGGGCCGCCGTTGAGGCCAAGGCAGGCAACGCCAAGCACCGTGAACTCCACCGTGAGAACGTCGCCTGCTTTGCCAGACGGGTAATCACTCGGCGCGTGGTGTATGGCCGTCACCTGGCTATCCGGGAAGGTGGCCGCATAGAAGCGCGCCGCTTCCAGAGCGTCCTTGTTGAACCAAAGGCAGATCGTGTTCTTTGGGATCGGATTTTGCATGAAGGGATTCTGGACCACCACAGGCGCGGATGACAGAAGCTTCTGGTGGGTCCTTCGTCAATAAAACGGGCGCACTTCGACGGGCACTCGACAGGCCATGGTGGCCTTTTTCCCCCAAGCCAACGCCTGGTCCAGGTCAGCGGCTTCCAAGACCCACAATCCGCCCACGTGCTCCTTGGTCTTCAGGTAGGAGCCGTCGGTAACGAGCGTCGAACCATCGGGCTGCGTCCGCAGCGACCTCGCGCTGCTTGCCGGTTGCAGCCCCCCAACGAAAATCCTGACGCCAGCCGCGACCATCTCGTCGTTGAGCGCGTCAATCTCGCGGTCCATCGTTTCGTCCTCCGCTGCGGACGGGTCGTAGTCGTCAGGGTGGTAAATGGTTACCAAATACTTCGGCATAAGTTTCGCTTGTTGCGGTATTCAGTGAGGACAGGTTGTCCCACCTACACTACCTAGACGAACGGCTGCGCCGCAATCGGACAAATCGTCCAAGGAGTTTTGGTTCTTACTTCGACATTGGAAATGGTCCCTCAAGCATGGCGTGAAGCGAACTTTTCACCGCAACCTATTCTCAGTCAACAGTGTCGGCAAAAGGGAGAGAGCTTCTCGGAATCGAACAAAGTGACAATATCAGAATGTGGAATTTTTCGTCCACCCAGCACGTGCTTTTCCGGTCGCACCAGGCGTTCTTGTCGTAGAGCGTGACGCGAACCCAACGGTTGTCTCCAAAACTCGGATCAACCTGCAAACAATAGAGGCCACCAATCTCCACGAGGCCCGCCATGAGGGCCAAATGTCGGCAGCGGACAATTCGTCCTTTGAAGTAGATTGGGGAAAATCGCTAGCCTAATACGAGCCGGAACCCAATACATCCGTCGTGATAGTTCTGCCCGATCTCGTAACGCTTTGACACCGTGCAGTGAACAGCCCCGTTGTGGAAGCACCCACCGCGAAGAACACGTTCGTCGCCTGGGCCTGCGTAGGCCGATCCGTCGGAGGGCACTTGAGACGGGTCTGAAGTGTAGGCATCCTGGCACCACTCCCAGACATAGCCCGACATGTCGTAGATGCCCAATTGATTCGGCGATTTCTGCTTCACGGGTTGGGTGTGATCCCCGTGCCGACGATGGTACCAAGCCACCGCTTCGACGTCCTCGCTTCCGCTGAAGCTGAATCCATCCCGCCACCGCGGACCGCCACGCGCCGCGTACTCCCATTCGGCTTCAGTGGGCAGACGGAAGCTGAGGGACTCACCAGGTCGCACGCCCGCTTGCGCCGCCAGGTTGGCCCGGACGGAGCCGGCGTTGATGCGGTCCAGAAACCCGTCAGGCGCCGTAATGCTGTTCCAGGACACGTTTTCCAGTGGGTGCTCGTCGCTTTGCTGATTGACCGAGGGGTTGGAGTCGCCCATCACGTGAACCCAGAGGGCTTGGGTAACAGAAGCGGTCCCGATGTAGAAGCCTCGTGGAATCTCGATAAGCGGACCACCACGGCCGCTGGTTCGATCTCCGAACGGATAGCGGCTACCCTCGGTTCCGGGCACAAAAGCGAAATCCACAGTATGGCGGGTTTGCCCGGAGGACTCGGGCCAAGAGTAAGAAAGTTCCTTGTTCATAGTATGTCACTGCTACTGATAGAAGGGATTTGGTTTCTCGACGCGCCACAGAAACTACACACTCCTCAGCGCCACCATCGGATCGACCGTCGCCGCGCGGCGGGCCGGAAGATAACCGGCCAGCGCTGCCACGGCGGTCAACAACAGCGTGGCCAAGGCCAGCGTTGCCGGATCGTTCGGTGTCAACCCAAAAAGCCAATTCGAGATCAGCCGGGTCAGTGCCAGCGCGGTTGCCAACCCGATACCAATCCCCAACACGACCAACCGCATCGACTCGCCCATCACCAGGCGGCTGACGTCCCGGCGTTGGGCGCCAAGCGCCAAGCGAACACCGATTTCCTGAGTCCGGCGGTCGTAACGCACTGAAGGCAATTTCACACCAAGTTATCACAAGGGTGCTGCAGCACCATGCCGCGTGAGGTCATCGTCGGGCGGCGGCCTGATGGTTTTGGTCCTCAGATGTGGTGGCCGTTCGTCATTTGCAGAAGTTCACTTAACTTTCTCCAGGTACGGCAGCATCTACGCCTTCCCGAAAGCCTCTTCTGCGGGCGATACATGCGGAAGAGCAGTTCGAGCCGGCGCTTCGGGCACCCAGTTGGATTCTTTGCCAACCTGATGCTTGAACCGGTGGAGCGGACCTTCGCCCAAGTCTGTGAGACCGGCGGCGGGAGACGAGCCTGGCTGCGGGGCTGGTCAACGTGCAGAAAGGGACACCTGCTGCGGTGCTGTGCCTACAGTCTGGGGCTGGTGACGCGGAAATGCTTCGGAATGGGCAAGCCACGCAGCGGCGCCGCCCTTTTGGGCCTGATTTTGGTCCTTGCGGCCGCCCTGGGGGGCCTGGGATCAGTGGGATCCAACCCGGCTCGGAAAACCTGTCAGGGCTGATACCCTATGGTCTCTTGCTTCTGCTCATGGCCGCCTCGGCGCGTCAGGTGGCAACCCAGTTCAGGCTCGTTCAGAGGACCGGGGCTTCTTGAACGGACTGAACGGGCTGCTAGCGGGCCTTCTCTGTTGACATCAGCCCGACTGTCAGCATGGCTTCGGCACGGAATTCCGATGTGCAAGTCACCTCGACTTCAGCCACCGAATCGCCTTCTCGAAAACGGCGAGTCATCGAGAGAAACGAGCAGCATTTCTGCTCGTTCTCCATCCAGATGCTCAAATCGGCCACCGACATGACACTCAAGTCCACGAAAAACGTGAACCCACGAGCGTCCTCGGATATCAGCCGGCTCGCTTTGCGGAGAGCCTCAAGGCGCTCCCGATGCAGCTTCCTCTGTTCAGGGGACGCGCTGGACAGCGTACAACTCGCAGGGAGTTTGCTGTCCGGCTTCTCCAGCGGTTTGCCGTCGACCAGCGCCCACGCAATCACCAACGTCAGGACAGCGGCCACCAATGGCAGAAGAGTACCAAGTGTCATACTATGAGCCTGGCAGTTGAAGTACGGTTTAAGTCAACGGACTTTTCAAAATGCTCATAAGCGGACTTGCCAAAGTGCTTGCAGTGCGGCCCTCGACATTACGCTTCTACGAGCGGATCGGCCTCCTTTCTCCGGCGGGGCAAATTGCAGGTAGGCGGCATTACCACAGGGCGGAGGAGGAGAGGTTGGCCTTAATCCTCAGCGCCAAAGAAAGCGGCTTCACGCTCAAGGAAATTAAGGACCTGATTTCGGCAGCCGCGCGGGGTCAGTCGCCGCGCGCTCTGTGGCGTGAAGTGGCCACGGCAAAACGAATTCGCCTTGAACGTGAAATGCAAAAGCTGAGAGCCGCGGAGAGATCCCTCAAACGTAAGGCCGGATGCCGCTGCAAAACCTTGCGAGAATGCGAGCGGTTGCTCTCCAAGGAACTCCGAGCGAGATCGCGCGACAAAACCGCTGCAATACCTCCACGATGAAATCATTCCTCCTCTTTGCGCTCACAGCAGCGGCAGAAATTTTTGGGTGCTACGCAACGTATTTGTGCCTGCGGATGCACCGTCCCGCATGGTGGTTGGTTCCCGGAACGCTCTCTCTGGCGGTCTTTGCGTGGTTGCTGACACTACATCCGCAAATCGGTGCAGGGCGCGTCTATGCCGCATATGGCGGAGTGTATGTGGTAGCGTCGCTGGTTTGGTTGTGGACCGTAGAAGGCATCCGACCCGACCGGTGGGATCTTTCTGGTTGCGCCGTATGCCTCGCTGGGTCAGCCATTGTTCTATTCGGTCCGCGCGGTTGAAGAACCGCGGTAGAACGAATCTTCTCACACTACTCTTATCGACTTTACCATTGCGCACAGGCCTCGGGATTTCCATTGGATCGCTTTGTAGAGAGTGCGACGCAGTGGTCGGGCCGCCGGCAGAGTGCCCCGCACAAGAAGGCGCGTTTGTTGACTACTCAGTCGGCAGGATCTCTCCAGTAAGAGTCAACGCCTCGCGCAACGCTTCGTACGGCACAAAGCCCTCCATCCAAGCGACGAATACCTCGACCACGAACGCGTTGTGCTGGGAGTCGAGGACGTCCTTGAGCTTCCAGAGATTGATCTGATGGTGTCCGTTGTAGAGGGACCACAGGAAGCGTCGGAGTTCTCGTCCACTGTGACCCTCGGGGTTCTCCCGGATTGCGGTTGCGAGGAGTTGGAGCGCTTCCTCAGCCGCCGCTTGCTTGGCAGCGCGCCTTTCGATCTCCATCTGGGAGAGAAATCCCGACGATGCGAGGACTTGGCTCAGCAGGTAGCGAAGTGCTGACTCGCTGGCGCCTGACAAATCTGAACGCCACACTTGAGCGCCGCCTGCTGGGACGGCGATTAGCCTGTTCCCCTCGAAACGCAGTTCGGCTCGTCCGTTCGAGAACGCCTCCTCGCCGATCCGGCGGAATCCGAGTGTATCCAAGAAAACGGCCAACCAGGCTTGGTTGATGAGACTATTATGCTGAGAAGGTGATGGCATCACTTGATTCTACCACACTCAGTTTGCCTCTGAGTAGTCGGGCAGCATATACACAACCAATTCTCTGCGACTGAACGTGCTCAACCGAAGTTGGGGATCACCTAAGTGCCGCCGCATTGAGCCGGAATTCCGGTGGGCGGAAGATTACGATGGCGGAAGGAAACGGAGCGGCAGCCGAGGCCCCGACAAAGGTCAGTCGCCCCCGCAAGAGCCTGATCTCTCCGCGCATCACATACTCGTGCCACCACCGCGTGTCAGTGCGAGCAGGCAGAAGGCACACCACAAGCGCTCCCTCCCGAGCGGATTCAAATGCCTTGCGCACCCATAGGCCGACTCGACGGCCGTAGGGAGGATTCATGAACACCACTTCGTCACTCCAATCTCGCGTGAGTCCGTCCTCCTGCTTTGTGAAGAACCGCTTGCACTTGGCGTTCTCAGGCGTGGCGCACGGGTCGAGTGTAAAGCAGAACTCTGCGCAAAGCGCATCGAACAGCCAATCCGGAGTCGGCCACTCAGCGGAGGCCGCAGAAAACAGGACTCGTCGTGAGGTCGTCAACACGCAGCCCAAAATATCGGCTTTTGTAGCTCTTGACCGAATGGGTCCTTCCGAATTCGAGACGGAGCAGTTCGGATTACTCGCGATTCATGTTCCCATTGATCCTATGCATTGCCCACATTGGTTTGCGCTTGGCCATTCATGGCCAAGCCATCTACTACTAGGTGCCTCGAAGTGTTCCCCAGGCGTCGCGCATCGAAGCCTTTATTCGCAAGCCACTTATCTGCTCGAAACCGATCTGGATCTTTTTCCCGGAAGCGCGATAAGGTGCGCCTGGCATACTCCTCTTGAGTCTGGGTAATGTGTGTCCACGATCCTCGTCGAACGAGCGAAATAAAAAGTCGCGGAGGATCATCACCCACTTCGCGTGCTCGAACCGCCGCTGCTAGAAAATTGAGCGCCATGGCCTCGGAACTCTGAATCCAGCCTAGCCTTACCGCCTCGAAGTAGAGTTCCTCCAAACGTCCGAAACGCTGGAGATCTTCCGTACTCACCTGTTTTAGCGTCGGCGAAGAGGCCGGCGGGCTGCCGCCTCCGCGTTCCTGATTCCAAACACCAGTAACGAGCTGCTCGGCGGTCTGAGTTTGCTGGTTTTGATCTTCTTCGATAGAAGTTTTCAGGTCTTCTTCTGGGGGTGCAAAAATGGGGGTGCTGGGCGGCTGAGGGGGTGCATCCTTATTCCGTTTCACGAGTGGTTGTCTCCCCGCTCTATGGGCCTCGCCGTCCCTCGGTCTTTCGTCCCCGATTGACCAGTCAAGATTGATGACGAAATAGGCACCGTCTCTGTTCAGCTTCCACTGCTTGGAAGCGGTATCCTTGCTTATCCAGTTCAATGCGCGCAGTTCCGCTTGGCAGTACCTCACGGCGCGCTCACTCAGGCCAAGCGTCGTGGCAATCCACGACGCCTTCACGGTGCCTCGGTTCTTGACCTCACCGGTACCTCGTTCGACTGCCAGTCCCCGAGCCAGATAGGCGATGACCACCTTGGTCAGGGACTCTGACCGGTTCTGCGCCAGGAAACGCAGAACAGTCCGGGGAACCGGAATCGGTCGCCGCGGACTGCGGCATCCGCCCAGGGCGTCCACGAGCCACTCTGAACCGGGTAATGCCTGCGTTTGAGTGTATCCGTCTTGGGAACTGCGTCTAGGCGAAGCGGTGGCCGAACGCGCAAGCTGGGGCCATGGGATCGACACGGAAGCAGCGGCGTCGTTTTAGACCTGAGGAACGAGAACAACTTTTGGCGGCGT
>Ga0268299_1004093_pt1 | contig 12003 bp, 11 predicted proteins | sample NOBtaG_FD_193484 | JGI IMG/M metagenome (GOLD analysis project Ga0268299, IMG submission 193484) | Activated sludge microbial communities from bioreactor in Nijmegen, Gelderland, Netherland - NOB reactor | ecosystem: Engineered > Bioreactor > Aerobic > Activated sludge | place: Netherlands...
ATGGCCCATCACCCGGGTCGCCGAGCTGACTCCCAGCGCCTGGAAAGCGACGCGCATCTCCTGACACCCAGCCAGCCTAGCCTCCTCCGCCAGCCCGACCAGACGCACTTCCCCAGACGGATACCTTCGAACTGATACCAAAGCGTGTCGTTCATCCGGTGATTCCCAACTTCGCAAGAGAGACATTTCGAGAATGTCCAGACTGCGGAATGGCCTCAGTTGCCGGACGCTTTCGTGTTGGCGAGCTGTAGTACTTCTTCGATGAAGACGAAATACGGAAGCTCGGCAGCAATTTTATCATCCTTGGCCAGCAGATTTCCGGCGAACTGATGGGTGGCTTACAAGAATGGGAAGGCGTACAAAAAGGAGGCGGCTTGGTTGGGGTAAGCACTCATCGCGTAGGATTACTTCCCAAGTCCATGCATCTCGGGCACGCCTCGGATTACCAGGAAGCCATGAAGGCGTCGTCAGCTGGCTAGGGGGCCGGGATATGCGTCTGGCATTTGTTTGGATCTCGAAGGCTCGGGCGGTGGTAGTGGCGGGATTGCTGGCCTGCTTTGGCACAGTGACAACCGCTGCCGGCGAGTTCTCCTGCGTGCCCAGTGTCCGCCCGCTCGCCTGGAGCGAGCGGGAGTTCACCGTGTTCATCCACTTCGGGATGAACACCTTCTCCGCCCTGGAATGCGGCGAGGGAACGGAGGATCCGCGCTATTTCAATCTGCGGCAGTTGGACGCCCGGCAGTGGGTGGAGGCGATCGGGGGCGCCGACGCGCGCCGTTATCTGGTGGACACGCTCAACCCGACGGGGTTTGGCCAGGTGCTGGCGGAGTACACCGGGGACGGGACGGGACGGCAACCGGTGCGGACGTACACCTACGGTCGGGACCCGATCAGCCGGCGCACGATCTCCGGGGGGGTGATGGACTTTTACAGCACCGATGCCCTGGGGAGCACCCGGTTCCGGACGGGGTTCGATCCGGGGACGCATCCGACCGTCAACGGGCGGCTCGGAGAGCTGACAACCCAGACGTTCAACTACGACGCCTACGGCCAGTTGGTCGGGGGCAATCCCACGGACACCGAGTACGCGTTCACCGGGGAAGAGTGGGACAACGACGTGGGGGCGTACTATCTGCGCGCCCGGTGGTACCGTCCGGACTGGGGCCGCTTCCTGAGCCGGGACACCTACGAAGGGGACCTGGAGGAGCCCATCACGCAGAACCGATTCCTGTACGGGGCGGCGAATCCGGTGCTGTACGTGGATCCCTCCGGGCATGAGAACGCCCAAACGCAGGTGTCTGTCACAGGAATTCAGGGGAATCTTCAGGCAAACAGTGGGAGCGTTGTCGCACGCCAGGGGACGAGCAAGGGGCGTCGGATTGCCTGCGATGGGACCTACTACTCAGCCAAGGCCGCCGTGGGGGAGATTCGGATCTCAGCCAATCTCAAAGGAAAGGGCGGGCACCACGGGATGCAGAAGTCCCTGGGTGGAAAGGAGGCACAGTATCTTGCGGAAATCGCGACTCTCCTCCACCGGATTTTCCACTCTTTGGCGCACAAATACGCTCAACTAGACCCAGTGCTGAAAGGGCTTCCTCCGTTCAATGGAAGTGCTGACGAGTGGAAACAGATACTCAAAGGCGACCAAGACGGAAAGATACGCGCTCAACTGCGCAACGCTCACATTCGCGCGGCGCGAATTATTGATCGCTTGTGCCGCTATCGGGGTACCAAATCGTTTGAGAAACTGACTCAACTCTCGTGGGATTTGCCTGCGAAAAACGTTAAGCGGCAATTTGATCCACAAATTATTAGCTATCAATAGCCATGAGTGATAACAAATTGTATACCTGTATTTGGAAGAAGACCTCTAAAGGATTCGAAGTTCGCTCAGTAGATTTTCCTAATATTTGTGGACAAGGAAAGACGCTGTTTAGTGCAGAAGAGCAGTTCGCCTTTAGACTTTCGGATAAAGTCCAACAGTGGCCAGCAGCAATTGGTTATACAATTCCCCCACCTGCTGATGAGGAGTTTGCGAAATTCCAGTCAGACTGGATCCTTATCGGAGGTGGCAATGCATTGCTAAAACAGCAGCATAATCTGTCAAAACTGTTTGAAGATGACGCTTGCATCAAGTGTGGTGCATTTAAAGGGAGACGAAGCTCAGAGCCTCTGTCATTTGAATATTCATCCAGCTCTATCGAAGATGTCGCGTACGTGGATAGCGGTTCAATTGGAATAATGATTTACTCAAAGCAGTTTGTGGATGGTGTTTTTGAGGGTGTAGACACCCGATTTCAACTACGTCCCACCGTCTGCATGGGCAAGCGATGCAAAAAGGAGTACTTCGAATTGGTGTCTGAGGATGTCGTCCTACCCGTCGTTCCACGCTTCTGCAATGAGACATTTCGGGAATGTACGGTCTGCGGAATGGCTTCCGTGGCTGGACGCTTTCGCGTCGGCGAGTTGCGATATTTTTTTGATGACGACGAAATGAGGACACTAGATGACGATTTTGCGATCTTAGGCCAAGAGCCTTACGGCCAGCTATTGGTCAGTTTGCATAAGTGGCGTGGCGTCCATAGTGGAGAGGGTCTCGTTGGAGTGAGCACCAAACGTGTCGGTTTGCTTCCGAAGTCCATGCATCTCGGGCACGCCGTGGATTACCAGAAGGCCATGAAGGCGGTGTCAATGACTTAGGAGTCCGGAATATGCGTCTGGAATTTGATTGGACCTCAAAAGCTCGGGCAGTCGCAGTGGCGGGAATGCTGGCCAGCATTGGCACATTGACGACCGCTGCCGGCGAGTTCTCTTGCACTCCGAGTGTCCGCCAGATTGCCTGGAGCGAGCTGACAACCCAGACGTTCAACTACGACGCCTACGGCCAGTTGGTCGGGGGCAATCCCACGGACACCGAGTACGCGTTCACCGGGGAGGACGGGGACAACGACGTGGGGGCGTACTATCTGCGCGCCCGGTGGTACCGCCCGGACTGGGGCCGCTTCCTGAGCCGGGACACCTACGAGGGGGATCTGGAGGAGCCCATCACGCAGAACCGGTTCCTGTACGGGGTGGCGAATCCAGTGCTTTTTGTAGATTCCTCGGGACACGAGAACGCTCAGATGCAGATTTCAGGACTAGGCGTCCCGGGGAACCTTGCAGCGCTGCGGCAGGTCGGCGTAACAGTAGCCAAGCACTGTGGCGCCCGCATTCTCGCCTGCATTGGAGCCAAGCGCGTTCTTACCAGCGGGCCGGTTCAGCATATATTCACGAACAAGAATAGGAAGGCTGGAGGACAATACACATCAGCCTTCGAGAAGTTCTTTGGGATGAGGGGACTGAACTTGAGCGATTTGCTAGACAAAGTAATAATCTCGGGCCATGTTGGACCGCACTCACCTGAAAAATACCATGACGTAATCAAGAGAATGCTCGAGAGGGCCGCAGCCCCTGCAGAGAAGGAGGCAATGAGTCTACCGGTAGAGCAGAAAAAATCTCACATCAAGAAAGCGATTCACAAGATGTTGCTTGCCATTGTTTCTCAAGTGTGTGACAAAAAATCAAAACCCGGGGCAGAAATCAAGAGATAAAGCTATGCTTTTTCCAATTAGGTTAGAGGGCAATTACGGTGAAATGCAGATTGGATATCTGGATTCACGAGGCAACGTTCAGTTCAATGTGCGAGCTGAGAGTGCATTCGGCCCCTATGATTTAACTGCAGCAATTAAACACTGCGGCAGGGTGGCGATTATGTCAAAGGAAGGAAATCGAGTACTTGACACTCATGGCCAAATAGCTGATGGCCCTCACTTCGGTCGCTTTATCGCGGGGATCAAGTCCGCAGATGACTATTGCTATGGCTTGCTCGACGCAGCGGGCAATTGGCAAGTCGAGGCAAAATTTTTCGACCTTATCTGCTGGGATGGCAAGTTTTTCTCGGCGAAGCTGGAGATGTTTGGGGAATACAGTCTATATGATGCTCGTGGCAAAGTATTGTTAGAGAACTATGCTCTGGTTGGCAGTCTGGTATCTGAAGAGTTAATTGTGGCTGACCTTGCGAAAGATAGGAAGGGGCGTCGAGGATTCAGGAAATTGAATGGCGACTGGCAGATCAAGCCGCGATTTGATTCGGCAACACCATTTGTCAAAGGGCGATCCTTTGTGACCGAAGGCTTGGGGAAGGCCAGGAGAGCTGGCATCATTGACATCAATGGCAAGTGGCTTCATCAGTTTCCAAAGAAGGTGCAAGGATTCTGTGACGAAGTCTCTGAAAATGTTATTGGGGTTTACCAGGGAAAGACCAGCGGCCTCATGAATCTGGAGGGTGACTTGCTATGTGAAGGGGAATGGAATCCGATGGATGGAAAGGTGATCGGCGGAGTCATTCCAACGTTGAAGTTCAAGGGGAAAAAGTATGGGCTGATGGATATCCAGGGTAACTGGCGCGTCAAGCCGGAGTACGAGACGGTGGTAGCTCAAGTGGGTCCATTTGTAGCGTTTCGACGTGATCCAGTCGGATTTGACGAAATCGTAGTTGCGAACACTTCTGGGAGTATTCTCTGGGATGGCCCGGCAGCCCTTTAGGAGAGCAAGATTGGTCTCCAGTGTTATAACGCCAGACAATTTCATGGGCGCTCGACGAAATGGGCCGCGATGGTGGATCCTGTGTGCCGCTGCCATTGTCAGGCTAGTGGCGTCCTGCATCGTGAGGGAGTTCTCCTGTGTGCCCAGTGCCCGCCAGCTCGCCTGGAGCGCTCACGAGTTCACTATTTTCGTCCACTTCGGGATGAACACCTTCTCCGCCCGGGAATGGGGCGAAGGAACGGAGCATCCGCTCTACTTCAATCCGCGGCGGTTGGACGCCCGGCAGTGGGTGGAGGCGATCCGGGACGCCGGGACTGGGTCGCACCGCCATCTGGTAGACACCCTGAACCCGACGGGGTTTGGCCAGGTGCTGGCGGAGTACACCGGGGACGGGACGGGACGGCAGCCGGTGCGGACGGGGTTCGATCCTGCGACGCATCCGACCGTCAACGGGCAGCTCGGGGAGATTACCGCCCAGACGTTCAACTACGACGCCTACGGCCAGATGGTGGGGGGCAATCCCACGGACACCGAGTACGCGTTCACCGGGGAGGAGTGGGACAACGACGTGGGGGCGTACTACCTGCGCGCCCGGTGGTACCGCCCGGACTGGGGCCGCTTCCTGAGCCGGGACACCTACGACGGGGACCTGGAGGAGCCCATCACGCAGAACCGGTTCCTATACGGCGCGGCAAATCCAGTGCTGTACGTGGATCCCTCCGGGCATGAGAACGCCCAAACACAGGTGTCTGCCACAGGAATCCAGGGGAATCTTGCAGCGCTGCGGCAGGCCGGCGTGACAGTAGTCAAGCGCCGAGGCGTTCGAGTTCTCGCCTGCATTGGAGCCAAGCGCATACTCACCAGCGGGCCAATTCACTACATTTTTACCAACAAAAGCAAAAGCATGGAGAGCAATTTACTCTCGAATTTAAAAAAATTATTTTCACAGAGTGAGATAAATCTGAGTGACGTACTAAACAAGGTAATTATTTCCGGCCATGCTGGACCCCATCCAATCCAATATCATAATGAAATTCGATGATTGCTAAGGAATGCAGTCAGCAAAGCTATAACAGAATCCATAAACATGCCGAAGGATCAAGCGGAAGAGTATATCAAGAAAGCAATTCACAAGACGCTGCTTCAAATAGTCTCATCGTCGTGTGACAGAAATTCAAACCTTGGATCACTGGTTAGAAAGTAAGCATATGTATTTTCCAGTCAGAGTAAGTGGTCGGTATGGCGATATGGAAGTCGGCTACTTAGATGAAACTGGCAAGGTTCGATTTAAAGTCAGCGCCGAAGCGGCTTGCGGGCACTATGATGGCTTTGCCGCCATCAAGAGGTCCGGAAAGGTTGAGATTCTTTCCGAGAATGCAAGGCGAGTGTCGCAGAGTTCTGCTGTCCATGCGGTCGGGCCCCAATTTGGCTGCTTTATCGGAAGCGTTTCCTTTGGGGAGGATGAGCTGCATGGTTTGCTCGGGAGCGACGGGGATTGGCAGATCGAGCCAAAATTTTTCCTTCTTGACTTCTGGGATGGTAGATTCTTTTCAACAAAAGAAAAAATATTCGATTTCTGTGATTTATATCGAGCAGATGGAACCATTGTGTTGAGGGAATATGCTTTGGTGGGAAGTGTGGTTACTGAAGGTTTGATTCAATCCGGCCGGCCGAAGGATAAAAAGGGGAAACAGGGCTTCCGAAAACTTAACGGCGATTGGCAGATCAAGCCGCGATTTGATTCGGCAACACCCTTTGTTAAAGGGCGATCTTTTGTGACTGAAGGCTTGGGGAAAGCAAAGAAGGCTGGAATTATAGACATCAATGGGAAGTGGCTCCATCAGTTTCCCAAGAGAGTGCAGGGATTCTGTGACGAAGTTTCTGAAGATGTTATTGGAGTTTACCAAGGGAATACCTGTGGTCTCATGAATCTGGAGGGTGAATTGCTGTGTGAAGGGGAATGGAATCCGATGGATGGAAAGGTCATCGACGGAGTCATTCCCATGTTGAAGTTCCAGGGGAAGAAGTATGGGCTGATGGATATCGAGGGGAACTGGCGCGTCAAGCCGGAGTATGATGCGGTGGTAGCTCAAGTGGGTCACTTTGTGGCGTTTCGGCGCGAGCCTCTGGGGCTTAACGAAATCGTGGTTGCCAATACCTCTGGAAAAATTTTGTGGGATGGTCCTGCAGCACTTTGAGGGAGTGAGATTGGCCGGCTCCATTGTCGTAACACCAGACAACTTCATGGTCGCTCGACGAAATAAGCTGCGAAGGTGGATCTTGGGTGCCGCTGCCATTGTCAGGCTGAGGGCCGCCTGCCTCGCGAGCGAGTTCTCCTGCGTGCCCAGTGCCCGCCAGCTCGCCTGGAGCGCTCACGAGTTCACCGTGTTCATCCACTTCGGGATGAACACCTTCTCCGCCCTGGAATGGGGCGAGGAAACGGAGGATCCCCGCTACTTCAACCCCCGGCGGTTGGACGCCCGGCAGTGGGTGGTGGATCTTTACAGCACCGATCCCCTGGGGAGCACCCGGTTCCGGACGGGGTTTGATCCGGGGTCAGCATCTGCGGTTAACGGGCAGCTCGGGGAGACTACCGCCCAGACGTTCAACTACGACGCCTACGGCCAGTTGGTCGGGGGCAATCCCACGGACACGGAGTACGTGTTCACTCGGGGAGAATGGGACAACGACGTGGGGGCGTACTACCCGGGCGCCCGGTGGTACCGTCCGAACTGGGGCCGCCTCCTGAGCCGGGACAGCTACGAGGCTCCGGAGGAGGAGCCGATCTCGCAGAACCGGTTTTTGCACTCCGAAGCAGACCCGACTACATATATAGACCCCTTTGGTAATGAATATACGGCGGGTGGCGCACTGGCTTCGAATGGGGCGAATAACCAGGCCGAGTCTAATGTAAAGCCTGCCACGACTCGTATTGGACTGCAGGGACTGCGTAAAGCGGCCTGCCTCGCTACATATGGAGTTGTTGGGGCGGTAACTGCCGGACTGAGGCTCGCAGAACTGCAGGACTCAGGTGGCCATCACGGATGGCCAAAGATGTATGGCGGTAACAGATACCAGCACTTAGCGCGCATTGCTGCTGAGCTGCATACGCTCTTTCAGAAATTTTCGCCTAAGTATGCTCAGGCAGACTCGGATTTTAAGGAGTCAAATACGTACAGTGAAAGTCGAAAATTGCGGGAAGAAGAGTTCAGGGTAAATCATACATTTATCGTTAGAGTGTATAGAACTCACCTTAAAGCTACGGACACGATTGAGCGAATTTGCCGCGACAGGGGTGCGCGTTCGTTTCGAAGGCTAACAGAACCAGCTTGGAATTCCTCGCTTGATGACATTCAGAGAAAGTTTAATTAATATATAACAAAATGAAGAGCGAATTTTATTGCGACTGGAGATTAGACGCATTTGGATACACCGTTTGGTGGGCTGATGATCCAGCTATCAACGGTTCTGATTTCTCGGCTGAGGTCGCGGAGAGACTGGTTGCCGATCGGCTGATGGCCATAAGACCATATTGCATACCCGAGATCTCTTATGTAATATGCCCGCCAATTTACGAGAAATACTTTTATCTGTCAGCGCGTTGGATGCTGCTCGATGCAGAAGTTTCTATGGAAGTCTCTAGAGACAAGCTCGCTTCTTACTACTCCGAGGGTGTGTGTTCCAGGTGCGGACTCCCAAAAGGCGCAAGAAATGAGGTTCCAATTTCAATGGACGGCTTGCTCACAGAGGAGGCAGATGCCGTGGTGCTCGACAAACAGTCTGGCCTGTATGCGTTCTCCGAACGATTTGTTGGTTGCTTATCAGAACTCAAGGCGAAGGCGCCGACATTGCACCTTGTTACAGGACTTGTTTCCCCATCGGGTGAGCGATTCTACGAACTGAGAGATTTGGCTGAGGTCAATAGCGGATCAGTGGATTCTTCCGAAGTGAACGGACTAAAGTGCTCCTTGTGTAACAGGGTGTTTATTGGCTCAAGGAGCAGACAAGGTCAGCTGGTGCATTTTGTGGAACCTCAAGTTGATAAAGTGGGCTCAATTGCCTACATACGTAACGCGTTTTGGAATCGAATTGTAGTGCGTGACGTATTGCTTCGACAGTTGACAAAGTTGAGTGCACGGAGGCGCCTCCTTGCGAAGCGCGTAGGCACGATCCCCAACAATTGTCAATTCAGCGATAGGTTTGCCAATCGCTGGTAGAGATTTGTTTAATAACCTGCCAGAATTTGAATATCGATTTGCTGTTTGAGGGGACGGTCCAAGAGATCAATGGGTGCTTTACGATGCTATCTCGGCAGCTCCGTTTCGGTGGATAATGCGTGGTGTTATCCGCGTTTATTGCAGTTAGCAAGGTCAAACAGGAGATTGATTCGGTCCGATCGCAATCTGGTCCGCCTTTAGCATTCAAAGGCAATTCCCGCATATTCAGTAAACTCATGGCTGCGATCTCCTCCGGTGTGGTTCTGCGGCCACTTAAGTGAGAAGAGTTTGTCGCTATTATTCCTGCCGGTAGCAGTTATTTCATGCTTCATCAATGCAAGACGTTTGGGTTGTGGTCCCTGGGTGCTATCGCCATCATCAGACTGGTGGCTTCTTGCGCCGCCGGCGAGTTCTCCTGCGTGCCCAGTGCCCGCCCGCTCGCCTGGAGCGAGCGGGAGTTCACCGTGTTCATCCACTTCGGGATGAACACCTTCTCCGACCTGGAATGGGGCGAGGGAACGGAGGATCCGCGCTATTTCAATCCGCGGCAGTTGGACGCCCGGCAATGGGTGGAGGCGATCCGGGGCGCTGGAGCGTCAGATGTGGTGCTGGTGTGCAAGCATCACGATGGGTTCTGCCTCTGGCCCAGCCAGTACACGGCGCATTCGGTGCGGCAATCGCCCTGGCGGGAGGGTCGCGGCGATGTGGTGCGGGAAGTGTCCGATGCCTGCCGCGACGCCGGACTGCGCTTCGGGGTGTACCTCTCGCCGGGGGACCTGCATGAGCCGACGTACGGCACGGACTCCATCGCGTACAATGAGTTCTTCCGCAATCAACTGAGGGAACTGTTGACTGGCTACGGCCCGATTTCCGAGGTGTGGTTCGACGGGGCGAAGCCGTCCCGGCGGACCCAGCACTATGACTTTCCGGGCTACTACCGCCTGATCCGCGAGCTGCAGCCGGAGGCCATGATTGCGTCAAAGGGGCCGGATGTCCGCTGGGTGGGCAACGAGTCGGGCGTGGCCCGGGAGTCGGAATGGAGCGTGATTCCGCTGCCCGTGCCGGCGGAGCAGTACGACTGGCCGGATCTGCGGGCGGCGGATCTGGGGAGCCGGGCGCGGCTGGCCGGGGCGAAGGCGCTGCAGTGGTATCCGGCCGTGTGCGACGTCTCGCTGGGACCGACCTGGTTCTGGGTGCCCAAATGGGATCACGAACTGAAGTCGTTGGATCGCCTAAAGCAGATCTATGAGACTTCCGTGGGCCGCAATGCCGGGCTGCTGCTGAACGTGGCGCCGAACCGCGAGGGGGTGATTCCGGAGCCGCAGGTGCGGCGGCTTCGGGAGTTTGGGCAGTGGCAGCAGGCCGGGTTCGCCAGCAATCGGCTCGCGCAGGTGACACTGAAGCCTGTCCCAGTGGCGACCAGCGCGGCCGCGGTCCCGGTGCTGGAGGCACGGTTTGATGCTGAGGTGGTGGCAAACACCCTGGTGCTGCGGGAGGATATCGCCCGTGGACAGTTGGTCGAGCGCATGACCGTGGAGGGGTTGAGCGGCGGAACATGGTGGGAGCTGGCGCGGGCAACCACCGTCGGACGCAAGCGCATCCTGAGGTGGCCCCTGCGCAACCTCGACGGCCTGCGGGTGACCATCCACGAGACCCGCGGGGAACTTCACCTGCTGCCGCCCGAGCTTTACCGCGTGGCGTGGTAGTGTCCGCCGCGTTGTGTCAGCGGACAGCCAGAACCAGCCACCCTTTCCCCTCCCCCGGGAATTGAGGCCGTCGCTGCGGCGCCTTCCGTGGTATCCGGAGCAACAGGGACTCCGGCGGTGCCTGCATCCCAGCAAAACCGAGCGGACACCGGACGCCCCGGAGACTGCCAGCCCTTCTCCGCGCTGATCGAGGCCCGGCTGGCGCTGGGACTGCCCGCACAGCGGATCCATCAAGATTTGAAGGCGGAGGAGACCTTCGGGGCGCCTCCTCCCAGTCGGCGAAGCACTTTGTGCGCCGGCTCAAGCGGGTGGCGTTACTGGAACGCAAGCCCGGGGCTCCCTTCTGCGAAGTGCCACCAAACTAACGCTTGCCCTGTCGTCGTGCCTACGTTGCAACGGGGTGTTCCTCGTTGCAGCCGTGGGCATTGCCCCATCTCGTTGGGCGCGGACCCGTAGCATTCACCAGAGCCAGCGGCCTGCTGGGCGATGCGATGCTGCCGGGAATTCACGCAAGTCGTTCAGGGAGAGTGGTGCACCCGGCAGGACTTGAACCTGCAACCTTCTGATCCGAAGTCAGAAGCTCTATCCAATTGAGCTACGGGTGCCTGTCGAATGCTTCGAATCCACCACGAAGTCCTCTAAAGTGCCAGCCGCGAATTGACAGGCGGCTGCGGCACCGCGGCCAGCAGATCTGCCCGTCGGCAACCTTTGAACCTCGCCTTTCGAGTCCTTCCCTCGCGTTACTTCCGGTCCTCCCCGCGGTTTCTCCCCACACGCAGGACGCGGACGGGATCAAGGACCGCAACCAGCGGCCCATCTCTTTCCATGATCGGGATTCGCCGCCTCTGCGTGCTCCTGGATGGACCTGAGTTGGCCAGCGCGCAGAAGTCGGGCCAGGGTGAGGACGGCAGAGGGCGAGGCCGGTGGGGCGGCCTCGTACACGTAGCGGGCCTGGGACCCTCCCCCTGGGTGAGGCGCTTGCGGGCGTGTCCAGGGCGGGGATGCTGCCGTAGGAGCGCAGGCCTTCGGTGGGGGTCCGCAATGGCTGCGGCGATGGGTTCGGGGTGGACATTCAGGCCGACAGATTTGAGCTTCTGGTTTGTGGGTGACGGGTTCATGAGGCTCTCTTGGTTCGTTCGCTGGCGAAGGGATCCGTCCGTCCACAACCCTGTGGTCGGGAGGCCGCCAACGCGGTTTCTAACCCACGTTCGCCTGACTCGTCACCCCTGCCCAACGATGCGCTGTTCGAGCCACAGGGTGTAGGCCGACCGACACACCTCATGAGTTCCACCGTCAAACCAGCCGAAGTCCAGGACGTGGCGACTCGCCGAGTCGAGCGCTTTCGTCAGCTTTCCTTCGCAGCGGTTTCGGAGCTGCCGCAGCGTCAGGATGAGATGGATGTAGAGGGCGCTCGAAAAGTGCGGCGGGGGTCACGGGAGTGACGGGGCGGTCGAAAAAGGCAGCACCCCTAAACAACGTGAAAGGGTGTACGCCGA
>Ga0268299_1004094_pt1 | contig 12001 bp, 7 predicted proteins | sample NOBtaG_FD_193484 | JGI IMG/M metagenome (GOLD analysis project Ga0268299, IMG submission 193484) | Activated sludge microbial communities from bioreactor in Nijmegen, Gelderland, Netherland - NOB reactor | ecosystem: Engineered > Bioreactor > Aerobic > Activated sludge | place: Netherlands...
GGGTGGTGCGGAGCATTCCCCACTCTCACCCCCTGTGACGGTCGGCGTCGACTCCTGCCCGTCGAGTGGCCACGTTCACGGAGGTTCGTCGTATCGGAGCATCGTGAAGATGGATCGCAATGCGGCTGCTGCCGGATACCGGGTCGAGGCTTGTGACCATCGTTCGCACCTTGCGATCAACGACGGTTTCGATTCGTTCCTTGAGTTCCTCCTGGCAGGACGTGAACAGGGCCTCGTGCACCTGCCTGAGCAACGCCCGTCCCTCTTCGGATTGAGCCAATCGTGCCTCGGCAGGAACTGATCCGGTCTTGGTCAACGTGACATGGATGAGGTCTGTCCACCATTGCACATCAACATGCGAATAGCCGGATCTCATGAATTCTGAATGAAAGTTCAAGACAGTCATCATGACGGCATATTCCACGTCGGCCTTGTTCGTGCTGATACGTGCCATGCTCTACTCCTCGGTACTCATTCGGCATACCTCGAGCCATGCGAGGGATACGCGTTCTTGCTCCTGACGGTCAGCAAGTGCTGCCCCCCTATGCGAACGGAATCCGACGCAGGCCCTCAGGCTTGCCGTGTCGATGGGGCTACTCAACACCCGATCGAAGCCACCGATTCGCGGGCCGACGTCCGGATGGAGCCGCTCATCCCTCAAAATTTTCCAGCCTGGTACCTCGTCCTGCGACAGAGGGCAAGTCCTCGACCGGCTCGGGGTGCACGCGAAGGCGCACCCCGAGCCGCTCTCTTCCCTAGTACGCCTTGCTGTAGGCGGCCTCTCCATCATGCGTCCACAACTTCTGCGCGGCAGACCACCACCAACCCTTCTTGGTCAAAACCGCCAGAAAGGCATCGACATCGGCATCGGTCACATCCCGCGTGGACATGAACCGACAACGGTACCAGTTCACCATCATCAAGTCGGGACTGACGAATCCCGGCCAGACTTTGGTTCCGCGATTGGAAATAAACTCACAGGTGAAGGGACCGAACTCGCCGTCCGGGAACGTCGGGATCCCCCGTTCGGTCACAATATACATATCCACCCCGACAAGCTTGATCTCTTTCTTCTTCCGCGTCGCGCGCGCTGCTTCGGAAAATGTCGTTGCCATCACTCCTCTCCTTTCCTAGTCCGATTACGGGATCAGGCCTTCGCGTGCATGTGATCGACGATGGCCTGGGCATATTCGTCGGTCGTGGCAGTCCCGCCGACGTCGTAGGTGACATGCTTCCGTTCGTGGAGAACGGCAAACATGGCTTTTTCAATACGGTCGGCTGCGGCGGTTTCCTTCAGCCACCGCAACATCATGATTCCCGACACCAGCACCGCCGAGGGGTTCACCTTTTTCATCCCGGCATACTTCGGCGCGGAACCGTGCACCGCTTCGAAGATCGAGCAGTTGTCGCCGATATTCGCCCCCGGCGCAAAGCCCAATCCCCCGACAAGGCCGGCGCAGAGATCCGTGAGAATATCGCCATACAAATTGGGCAGAACCAGGCAGTCGAACTGGGCCGGATTTCTCACCAACTGCATGCAGCAGTTGTCGACGATCACATCGCCGATTTCGATCTCAGGATATTTTTTCGCGGCTTCGCGGAATGCATCGAGGAACAGGCCGTCCGTCATCTTCATGATGTTGGCTTTGTGCACACAATACACTTTCTTCCGGCCGTTGGCCCTCGCCCACTGGAACGCAAAGTCGGCGATCCGGTAGGAGCCGGGCCAGGTAATGACTTTCAAACACTGCGCGACCTCGTCGGACACCATATGCTCGATGGCCGCATAGGAGTCTTCCGTGTTCTCACGGAAGTTGATGATATCGATCGTATCCCATGGCCGTTTCAGCACCGGAATCAGCTTCGCCGGTCGAACATTGGCAAACAAGTCGAACACCTTCCGCAGCGTCACGTTCGCGCTCTTGTGCCCGGTTCCGATCGGAGTGGTCGTCGGCCCCTTGAGCGCGACCTTGTTCTTGGCGATGTTCTTGATGGTCTTGTCCGGAAGCAAGGTGCCGTACTTCTCCAAACAGCCCAATCCGATCTCTTCGTATTCCCATTTGATATCGACGCCGCTTGCGTCGATGACCAGCCGCACCGCTTCGCAAATCTCAGGGCCAGTACCTTCTCCCGGAAGCATCGTCACCACATGTTGTGCCATCACTGAACCTCCCTTACGCAGCAAGGATGACCGGACCATCCGCTCCCCCGCTCGCCTTTCTACGTCTTGCAAAGGCGATTCCAGCATCGAGACCTTCACGACCGGTAGGCGTCGATTCAGATTTCCCGCAGAATTCCTGAACCGGGACCCCGATCCTGGTCGGCGCCCCCTTCCGCGTCGTGCGCGCGCACACACAGAAACCAGGTGCACAGTGCGTCTGCGCTCACCGCAGACAGGAGGGGGCGAAAGAGAAGAGCTACGGCCGACGCGTCAGTGCGGCGATAGACGTTTTTGCGAGGGGCCGGCAGTAGCCGCCCCACTGTGGCGACCCGGTCACGACCACGACCCCGTCGAAGCCTGCCGCTTCGCGCGCGCGCCGAAATGCGGCATCGGGATGCTCCACAATTTCCGCGGCCACGGAGGAATACGCACGCCAACGTTCGGCAATCATCTGCGGTGCCACGGCCCTGTCAGGCGGATAACAGGTCACAATGAGGCGATCGGCAGCTGTACCGGCAAGCGAACGCAACACCTGCTCCCATTGCGCTTCGCGACAGAGCGAGACGAGCCACACGCTGCGGCGACCTTCGAAGGTCGTTCGAAGCATGGCCGTGAGCCGGGCGGCTGCCGGGGCATTGTGCGCGCCGTCAAGGACGATGGTCGGGGTACCAGGGAGAACCTCGCAGCAGGCCGAGAGATCCATCTCACCGAACAATCGTGCAATCTCCTCCGCGTCGATCTCCGGCACCAAGTCTCGACGGCGCAACACGTCATACGCCATCAGGGCATGCGACGCATTGGTCGCCATGAACGCAGCCGGCGAGGTGAGTGGGACGCCGGCATGCATCGCCGATCCCACTTGCAGGGTGCAACGCCCGGTGTAGCCGGTACGGACAAACTCCTTCACGTCGTAATCCTGTCCGCTGACCAACAACGGAGCCTTGAGTGCCGCTGCTCGTGAGAAGATGACGGCGCGCGGCCCATCCGGCATCGGCCCGCACAGGACGGGTGTCAGCGGCTTGATAATGCCCGCCTTCTCCGCGGCGATCTGCTCGAGCGTTTCGCCGAGCATTTCCGTGTGGTCATAGTCGACGTTCGTGATGACCGAGAGTTCCGGTGCGATGACATTGGTCGCATCCTGTCGCCCGCCGATCCCCACTTCGATCACCGCATAATCGACCTTCGCCGCGCGGAAGGCGAAGAATGCCGCCGCGGTCAAGAACTCAAACGGAGCCAGCTGCAGACCACGCACATCCAAAAACGCCTTGACGTGGTTGCAGGCATCGACCAGCTCTTCCTCGCCGATAGGCCGGCCGTTGATGGAGATGCGCTCTCGAAAATGCCGGACGTGCGGACTCGTATAGACACCCACCGTCAACCCGGCGGCCCGTATCAATGCGCCGATCATGCGACTGACGGTCGTTTTCCCGTTGGTGCCGGTCACATGAATCGAGCGGTACGCCCGATCGGGGCGCTTGAGCTCGTGCAGACATCGGGACACGGCCGCAAGATTGACGGTACCGTCGGACGGGTTCCCGCGTAGGATACAGGCAACTTCAACCTCCCGTAACATGTCCGTCACTTCGGCATAGGAAGAGAAGGGCACTGTCCAGGATGGCGGACATGTCTTCGGATGCCGACTACCCATACACACCTTCCACCCCCCATGAGTGATCACCGACGAACCACGGAACATGTCCGCCGACGGCGTTCAGGCACTACACCGACGCATGACCGGCAGGCTACGGTCACACCCGTGACGCGCGTGCTCTTCACCTGCTCGTCGAGTGCTGAACAACATTATGTCTGCGGGACAATTGCCTCACCGACCGGCCTGCCGATGTCGACGATCGCCGACCATCCACCCGCTCCGTGGTAACGGTAGTATCGGCCTTCCGACGGTTCACGCGCGATGACCAGAACCCACCGGTTGTTCAAGAGCTTCTCGAGAATCGGCTGCCGCGCCACGATGGCCATGATGCGATCTCTCGGCGCTTCGATAATCGCCGTCAACCGCACCGGCTCATGATAGGCAGACCCACCACGCATGACCGTCTGAGTCGGCAAGCCCATACGAAGGTCGCTCTGACTGCCCGTCATCACTCCGATACCTGCGGTGACGTTGTGATAGACCTTGCTGCCGCTCCCGTAGACATCGGGGGCCACCGTCGAAAAGTAGTACTCCATGTTGATCCACTGTGCGACGATCAAGGGCGCGGTCATGATGGTTTCAAGCAATCTCCCGTCTGTGTCCGCCACGTGATCATAGGAGTGCAGAAAGGAGCGTCCGTGCAGATCGGCCGCCTGCGTCAACCGACGGTCGCCGACGATAAACACACTGTTTCGCGCCAGGCCCCATTCAGGCCGCACCTGTGCCCAATCGAGACTGCGCCGTTCGATGTCCTGTCGTGCCGCACACAATCGCATGCCGGATGTGGCCGTGCTCAAGGCCACCCACCGCTCCGCCGATGCCGCCGCGCCGGCCCCATGGACATCGTCTAAGATTTGCGCGAGTTCCTTCCGATGGGTCGAGGGGACATCTTCGAGATCGGCGACACACACGTCATCCGTTGTCGTATTGTGGAGCGCCGCGACAAACTGCGTATCGGGAGAGATCGCCAGGCCCCGGGCTGCTAGAATCTCGCGCACCTGCGGGTTGTTTGCCATCATGGCAAAGGCACGCGCATTGGGAAGCCCCTGCCCTCCGCCGCACGCGCCGCAGTCCAAGGACGACTCGTAGGGATTATTCTCCGAGGTGCTGCCGTGCCCGCATAACATCACGACTCTGGCAAAGGAACCGGTCAGCCCCATCAAGCGCAGAGACGTCTCGACATAATACGCCTGCTCGTTGAGGGTAAACCCCGTTCTGGTAATGCGATCCAGACGAGATCGGGTCCCCCGATGCGTCAGCCGGCACTCCCGGCGCAGCGCCGCAAGGGCCGCTCCTTCCTCCGAGGACGAGAGCGCCAGCAGCCGGCCGAGCGCTCCGGGAGGCGAAAGCGGTCCGTCCTCATCTGTGAGGGCTTGCCGTCTGATCTCGTCCAAGACAGCGCCCGTCACTCGACTTCCGGCTCGATGCCCCTGCGTTCTCAACCACCAGGCAATCTGTAGACGCTGTTCGGCAGCCAGCATGGCTTCAGCGTCGCCGGTCGAAAACTTGTCGACCGTCAATGTCGTGGCTACCGCCGGCAGAATCTTCGACTGTACCCATGCGGCCACCCGATGGTACCAGCGTGGACAGAGCGTCTTGCCGATGAAGGGCAACACAAAGAACCAGCCGATCGCTTCAACCATGACATATGGCGTCACGACATTGTGTTTGAGATCGTGGAGCAGTTCGTGTCCCGCTTTGACGAGATACGTACTCTGCTTGCGGCGCGACGCTCGCGCGTCCTGATACGTTCTGGGAACCTCCCGGATCAGGTGTTTGGGTTTCAAGAGGACCGGACAGAGCGCCAGTTCCGGCTGCTCATCCAGTGCACGATAAGAAAACGGTAGCCCGAAGAAACCTGCAAAGCCGAAGGTCTCATACCCGCCGCGTTGTTCCAGATGCCGCCGAAATACCTCCGAACGCACATCGATACAGAAGACGAACTGTGCCAGGGGCCGTGCAGAGTGCCGACCCGGTCGCACCCCCCGATCATCCTCGTCGTCGACAGCCTCTAGCTTCTGCAGCACCTCGTCCTGATGGCTCCGTTCAAACGCCTCCAACCAGGTGAGGCGCTGCTGCAGCGGCGTGAAGGCCCGGAGCCAGGCCAGCAGTACAGACACGTCCTGCGGATGCGTCGAGGTGATAAGGGACGCCGGCACGCCCAAGACTTCCGCGATCGTCACCAGGAAGCGAGCCTCCGCGGTACCCATGCGTGCACAGATACGCTGCTCCTCCCACCAACGCCGACATTGCTGCTCCCAGACGGCCGCATCGGTACACATGCCCCGTCGTCGCAGACGAGCGGTCTCCGACACCATTGCTTTAGGGAGATCGCCGGATACGGAGGCTCTCCTAAACCACAAGCTATAGGGATACCGGGTGCCGTACTCCCGCACGGCGCGCGTCGTTCCCTCACAGCCCAACGACTTCCGGCAGGCCGTCGCGACAAGCTCTCGTTCATAAAACAACCGAACGGCGAGATACTTCACAAGATCGATACGATAGGCGACCTGCCAGGCATAGGCTTCCTGTTCCTCACGCCACTTAATGAACCCCGCCCAGCCCGGCAGCGCGGCCAGATGGAGCGACAAGTACTGCTGCCAGGTTGAATGGGGTACTTGAAGCATCTCCAGCGATTCAAGGAGGACATCTTCAGGGCGGTCGGCTAGGGCCAGAATTTTTGACGCCACCCCTGTGATACCTAAACATCTGAGGCTGAAGTCATATCGCGCCGCAGCTTTCCATGCTCGAAAAAATGTCTCCTCTCGCCTCGGCATCGGCCAGGCTGCATCACCTTCGTCGCAGTAGGCTGCGCACCACTTGATCATCTGGCGATTAATCTGGTCCGTGATATCGGTACCGAAGGTTCGATCACACCAGGCGGCCATGGTTTCCTCAGCCGACCATTCCTCAGTTGCGTAGCGAAAGAACGGCTCCGCGTTATTCTCTGCGTCCCAGGGAAGGGCCCCGCCTAACCACTCGCTCACGTTCGCGACCATGCCTGCGGCCTCCTCGCTGGAAGCCTCAGCCGTCACGCTTCTACCACTGGACTGAGTCGCGTGCCCCCCCGCAAGCATCACGGCACGGAGCACATCGAGATGGGAGACCATCTGACCACCGAAGACGATCTGCTGGTCGGTCGCCCGCGGCTTCAACACCGCCTCAAGGTCCCGCATCTGAATGCGGCCTCTCCCGAATGCCTCACGATAGGACTCCACAGAAAGCGTGCCTGATCCGCCGAAGAGTTGCTCCCCCCGCTGAACAGCATCTTCAAAGTGAAGATGTTCCAACCCTTGAAGCGGATTCCGCGCGATCACCGATGTCATCGGCCAAACCCTGGCGATGACATCTCCCGCCAAGCTGACATAGGTCCGCAACTCCATGCGCTGCATGTCGGTATACCGCATCTCCACACCGTTCGTTGTATTCATGCCGTGCCCTCACCTTCGCGACATCCACACAGCAAGAACGAGGCCATCTCCATCACTCGTGGCGAGAGCCAGCGGATTCCATTGAATTTCTCTGGAACGTGTGAAATCCTTGTCGTCGCCTCGCCTCTATCCACGGCCGTCGGCGGGATCGAATCGTGCGAGGGTACACGTGCGTGCAGACTCGCACGAACGTGAAATTCCGAAAGCGGTTCGCCACGGAACGCGACCAAGGACAGGCGGGGAAAGGTCCGCGGCAAAGAGCCCGCCACGCTACATGTGGCCGAGCTTACGGAGGGTCTCCATTCCGCGCCCTTCGTCCTGAGCGCGGCCGGCTCGTTCAGCGGTGGTAGTGAGACGCAACTCGGTGATGATGTGCGGGATCGTCGTGGCACGGGAGGGGACCGCCCCGGTGCAGGGGACACAACCCAGGCTCCTGAATCGGGTGCCCGAGCCCCGATCGAAATAGAGCGTCGGCAACTCAATGCGCTCATGCTCAAGATATTCCCAGATGTTGAGTTCGGTCCAATCGAGAAGGGGATGGACTCGAATATGGGAACCGGGAGGAAACATCGTTTGGTATTGATCCCACAGCTCGGGCGGCTGGTCGCGAAAATTCCACTCGCCGTCCTTGCCGCGCAAGGAGAAGTATCGTTCCTTGGCCCGTGTGCCTTCCTCATCTGCGCGAATGCCGAGGATGATCGCGGACCACCCGTGGCTCGCAATGGTCTTTTTCAGCGCCTCGATTTTCATGGCGGTGCAACAGGCCACCCGGCCCCGGTCCGGCCCCATCCCGTCGGCCAGTGCCTCCCTGTTCTGACCCACGACGAGATTCAGCCTCCATTCACGGCACAACCGATCTCGATACTCGATCAGTTCCGGCATCTCGTAACCGGTATCGATGTGTACCAGGGGAAAGGGTACATGTCCGAAAAATGCTTTGCGCGCCAGCCACAGCAGGACGGTCGAATCCTTCCCCATCGACCACAACATGGCTGGATCATGGAAATGCTCATATGCCTCGCGCAGAATGTAGACACTTTGATCTTCCAGGTCGCGCAGATGTCCCATGCCGTCTCCTTTGACGCACGATGAATGCCCGTGAGCGTTGTTCGACAAAGCGAACCCGAGGGCTCGTTTCGACCACGTCCGAGTAGCTGAAAGACCGGTTGTGCAAGATAAGTTCCAGCTAACAGGACGCGCTCACCCGCATCCACGCGACAACCGACCAGCCGGACGAGGGCAATGGAAAGACGGGGCAGGTCGCCATACGCCCACCTGAACCTGCTCAGACAGGGCCGTCCCGAACCGATCGATCTCGTGCACGGACAGACCCGATCCGCACGCGCGTGTGCCTGCACACGTACGCGCGGCTCGGCAAGGTTGATTCGAATCGAGAGGAGATGCGAAGGAGAACATAGATGGGCGCAAGAAGCGGGGCTGCTGGAACGCTTTTACGCCTTGCGTCGCCGGTCAAGCATCCAGCGCGTAATTCCCAGATACTTCGCGGCAAGGGTTTTATTGCCGTCGGCTCGCTCCAACACCGCATGAATGATGGCGTCTTCGAGGTCGCTCAGCGAACGCTCACCAACCTTGAAAGACAGATGAACCGTGAGTGGATCGGCTTCAGCAACGGGGACCGCAAGCGGCGTGGCCGCCTGCACTTGCATGGGCGCCACCGCCGCAGATACGTCGTTCGGAAAATGGGCGGCATCGAGCGATGGGCCGTTGCAGAAGATCACCGCTCGTTCGATGAGGTTGCTCAGTTCCCGCACATTACCGGGATAGTGATAGGCTTGGAGCAATTGCTTTGCTGATTCGGTCAACTCCCGAACAGGCTTTTTGAGCGCCAACGCCGACCGAAGGAGACAATGCTCAGCAAGCGGAATGATGTCTTCCGGCCGCGCGCGCAACGGAGGCACAGTCAGCATGACCACGTTCAGGCGAAAATACAGGTCCTCCCGAAACTCCCCCTTTGCGACAGCCACTTTGAGATCACGGTTTGTCGCCGCCATGAAACGCACGTCGACGGGGACCGTCGTCATCCCCCCGACTCTTCGTAGCGACCGCTCTTCGATCACACGCAATAACTTGGCCTGCAACACCAACGGAAGATCCCCGATTTCGTCGAAGAAAACAGTGCCCCCTTCGGCCATTTCGATCAGCCCACACTTCCGGCCCGCCGCGCCCGTGAATGCCCCCTTCTCGTGACCGAACAGCTCACTTTCGAACAGGTCCCTTGGAATAGAGGGGCAGTCGACCTCCACACAAGGCTTGGTTCCACGTGCACTGTTGTAATGGATCACCCGCCCCATGTATTGCTTGCCGGTTCCTGTTTCACCTTGGAGCAGCACCGTCACACGGTCGTTGCGCACGAGTTCCTGCACCTGGGCCAGGAAGCTCCTGGTCACGGGACTCTTGGCGATCACCCGATCCAACGCGTAACGCGCGGCATCCTGTCCGCTGTGCAACCGCACCTGACGCTGAAGGGTCAGGAATTCCGTCACCCGGCGCAGCGTGTGCAGAAGATCATCCATGTCGATGCTCTTCGCCACAAAATCGAATGCGCCAAGCCGCATGGCTTCGACCGCATCTTTCACCGTCCCCCTGGCCGTCAGCACAATGACCGGCATTGTCGGCGACATCTGTTTCACTCGGGCCAACACATCCAGGCCGGACAGATTCGGCATCACCAGATCAACGACCAGCACGTCCGGTTCGAACGAACGGAGCAAGCCGAAAGCCTCCTCACCGGACCCGGCCGTCTGGACCACATACCCCTGGTCTCGCAGCCGTAAGGCAAACGCTTCGCGAACGGAGGCCTCGTCTTCCAACAACAATAAATGCCATGCCATGTTACAGGCCCTCGCCTCGACGAGCGTGATCACATATGACGGGCCGACCGCCACCGACCAGGAATTGGCGTTGCATCCTACGAGACCTCGTGCTTCACGGGCAGCCACACATCCACCACCGCGCCGCTCCCCGGGGGACTTTGAATGATGAGTTGACCATGATGGCGCTCGACCATGTCCCGGGTGATCGTGAGGCCGAGGCCGACCCCCTTCGCCTTGCCGTTGGTGAAAAACGGCTCATAGATGCGTCCCAGATCCTCGGCCGGGATCCCCTTCCCCGTATCCGCAAATCGCATCAGTACCCCAGGAACGCGCCGGACGTCCGGCGCGACCGTCACATGCAGGTGGCCGCCGCTCGGCATCGCATCGATGGCGTTCATCGCGATGTTTAAGAACACTTGTAGAATATGCGCCCTCGATGCATCGACGGCCGGCAGGTCGGACGACACCGAGCTTCTGATGAGAATGTGGTGTTTGACCAGGTTCGGCCGGAGCAACGTCAGGGTATCCTCCAACACTGACGCCAGATCGCAGGGGGCGATGTCGAAAGGCCGAGGCCGCAATTGCCCCAAATGAGACTCCAACAGTTCATCGATCCGGGACGCCTCCCGCGCGATCAACCGGCACCGGTCGCGCGCATCCTGGGGAAGCGACGCCTGGTCGGCGAGGTGTGTCGCCAAACTGCCCAACCCGATGAGCGGATTGCGCACCTCGTGCAGAATGCCGCCGGCAAGCTGACCGACCAGCTTCACCTGCTCGGTATGACGCAGTGCCTCCAACATCTGTTCGCGCTCGCTGAGATCGGTGAGGATCGCCATGAAATACTGAGTCGTGCCATCGAAAGCCTTGACCGGGCTGACCCGTTCCCACACCAGAAATTCTGACCCGTCTTTTCGTCTGTTCACAAATCGTTCGACGAACGGGTGGCCGGAGCGAATGGATGCCCACAAACGCTCGTAGAACTCCGGCGGATGCTTCCCGGACTTGAGGATGGTCGGGCGCTGTCCCAGGGCCTCTTCGCGCGTCCACCCGGTCATCCGCTCGAGGGCCGGATTCCATTCCAGGATTCGGCCGGTCGTGTCGGTCATCATCACACCGTCTTCCGCGGAGGAGAAGAGGCGATGATAAAAATCCATCTGCGTTTCTTCATGCCATCGCCGCTCCAGCACCGTCCCGATGGTGTTGGCCATGGTGCACAAGAATTCTTGTTCCTGCTGACTGAACTTGCGGACCCGCTTCGAATGGGCCGTCATCACCCCGTACACCTTGTCCTGGACCAACATGGGCACACACATCCCCGAGACCGCGCCATGTTCGGTGAGCAATCTGGACGGAGAGAATCGTGTTTCCAGCCGGAGGTCGTCGACGACGACCGGAACCCGTTCCCTGATCGCGTAGCCGGCTTGAGAATGCGTGCCGCCTTCGATGGTGAGCTTGCCGATGAGATCCGTTTGCAACCCGACCCCTGCCATAATGTACAGAAGGCTGTCCTGCTCACGCGGCACAAGAATTTTGCAGAGTTCCACTTCCAGCGCGGCCGCCGTTTCCCGCACCGCCTCATTCATCAACGCCTGGGCCGAGCGGCCGCTGACCGCCAGAGTACCGATATGCGCCAGTGCCGATTGAAATCGCGCGACGTGCGCCGCCTCCTGTGCGAACGCAACCCGCTCGGTCACATCTTCCAATACCATCAGGACTCCGCGCTTCCCCCGGTACGGCACCACGTTGAAGCGGCAGGCATAGTAGAGTCGCCGGCCGTCGCCGGTCTCCAGCGTGTACTCGGCCGTCTTTCTGGCCCCCAACGCTCTCGTATTCCATTCGATCGCGTCATCCAGAAGGCGTCTCCGCAGGGCATGTTCCATCCCTTCCGCCGGGGACGGCGCACGTTTCACCAACTCGGCGAATT